>WBZR01000199.1_pt1 | contig 104864 bp, 86 predicted proteins | sample 5204231 | NCBI WGS metagenome assembly WBZR01 (sample SAMN12412403, study PRJNA552823) | activated sludge metagenome | isolation source: activated sludge from anammox sidestream of wastewater treatment plant... | place: USA: Virginia | collected 2017-08
TCCCCCTTCGTGAACAGCCCCCATTCGAGTATTCGTGTTCTATTCGTGGATGGCTCCCCATTCGTGAACAGCCCCCCATTCGAGCATTCGTGCTCTATTCGTGGATGGCCCCCCCATTCGTGTATTCGTGTTCTATTCGTGGATGGCTCCCCCATTCGTGAACAGCCTCCATTCGTGTATTCGTGTTCTATTCGTGGACGGCTGATTGCAACAACCCCAAGGACAAGGAAGCCACAGCCCCTACGGGAAATATTCCTTCAACTGCCTCGACCGGCGCGGGTGCCTTAACCTGCGCAGGGCTTTGCTTTCGATCTGGCGAATACGCTCACGCGTTAACCCAAACTTCTGCCCCACCTCTTCCAGGGTGTAAGTATGACCGTTATCCAACCCAAAACGCAGGCGCAAAATGCGCGCCTCGCGGGGCGGCAGGGTATCCAAGACGGCTTCAATGCGCTCGCGCAGCATCTTGTTGTAGGCGGTCTGGATCGGCGTGGGCGTGAGGGTATCCTCCACGAACATGCCCAACTCAGACTCTTCCTCATCTTCGTTAATCGGGCTTTCCAGCGAAAGCGGCAGCCAGGATACGCGCATCATCCAATCCACTTTATTGGGTGAGACATCCAGTTCAACTGCCAGTTCCTCATTCGTGGGAACCCGGCCTAATTTTTGTTCTAATTCGTGCATTAAACGATAAAGTTGGCGAATCCGATCCACCATGTGCACCGGCACGCGAATAGTGCGACCCTGATCCGCGATGGAGCGGGTGATCGTCTGGCGAATCCACCAGGTGGCGTAGGTCGAAAACCGGAAACCACGCTGGTATTCATACTTTTCGACCGCTTTCATCAAGCCCAGATTACCTTCCTGAATCAGATCCAAAAAAGGAACCCCGCGACCCATATAACGCTTGGCTATGCTCACTACCAGGCGGGTATTGGCTTTGATCAGATGATCACGCGCCTGTTCACCACTTTCCACCTCTTCATTCAGGCGTTCGAATTCTTCGTGCGGGGTGTGCCCATTCAGCTCGATCAGCAGTTGAGCCGACATGCGCCCGGTCTCGATGCGTTTGGCCAGGTCTAACTCTTCCTGAACAGAAAGCAAAGGCACCGATGACATCTCTTTGAGATATAGCCCGATGGTGTCATCGCTGGAAATTGTTTCCAAATTGGCGGAATACGGGTCCATATCGCTGGGGGGACCGCCAAAGTCCTCATTGGAATGACCGTGGTCATCTTCGTCGAGAACATCCACCCCTTTGCGTCGCAAAGTCGTCAGAATTGATTCCATACGATCAATGTCGCTGGTAATTTCCGGGTAAGCCTCCAGGAGGTCCTCCGTTGTCAGATACCCCTGTACATCTGCTTTCTCTAACAAGGCTTGGATCACATCCGTTTTCCGGATTCTCCTGCTTGCACTCGCCATTTTTCCTCCTAATCCCCAACCAAACAATCTAATCCACAAAAAGCTACTGCGTACACCATTAAAACCATGCCGGAAAACATGGCAGGGGGGAATCTGTTGGTTGCTTTTTGACTAATATTCAAATGATTTGGTTGCAAGTGTAATCCCGTCTAGAATAAACAATAATAATTAATACACCACCCGTGAATCCACATGTTCACAATCTACATGATTCAAATTTACACCACATTGAGTACACAATCCCTTACAGTCCGGGCGACAAAGCCCTTTAATCGGAATAGCCAACAACATATTTTCATAAACCAAAGGTGAAAGATCAATATTTCCATCCTCAGGAACAAAAAATTCCGCGTCCTGGGTGTGACGATTACGATACGCGAAAAGTTCTTGAAATTCAGTTGTTAGTGTTTGTTGATAATCCTCCAGACAACGTACACACTGTTCCACCACGAAAGCCGTAAAGTTTGCATCTAACAGGAGCCCTTGTGGTGTTCGATTGATTCGAACCTTTCCAAGTAAATCGGAAAGCTGAAGGTCCGCCTCGAGTACAATCTCCTTAAAATTAAAATCCAGATCCCGATAGCTTCCGATGGGCTCGTGGATCATAAATCCGACATTAATTCGCAATGGGTTTCTAAGCTGGCTCAACGGAACACTCTACCGATCAAAGGGTATAATAACACTCTTGAGATTATAGCACACCGAAAAACAGCCGTCAACTTATTATTATTTTTATGATAAAAATAGGAAAAATTATGAGCCATACTCTCCTCATCGCCAGTAGTAATCCCGGTAAATTACACGAATATCAGGCTATCCTCCAGAATCTGGGGGTAGAACTGGTGCTGCCAGCAGATATTGGGGTACAACTCGAAGTCGACGAAGATGGCGATACTTATTATGAGAATGCCCTGAAAAAGGCGCAGGCCTACTGCCAGGCAAGTGGATTGATCACCCTGGCAGATGATTCGGGATTGGAAGTCGACGCGTTGGGAGGAGCTCCCGGTTTGCATTCTGCGCGCTTCTCCCCCAAACCAGGGGCAACGGATGCCGATCGGCGGGCATATTTACTGGCTAAGTTAAGCAGCCACCCGCAACCCTGGCCGGCTCGTTTCCATTGCACGCTGGTGATCGCCCTGCCGAACGGGAAACATTACAGCTTTGAAGGCAACTGCCCGGGGCAGATCGTACCGGGCGAACGCGGTCAGTATGGCTTCGGCTATGACCCCATTTTTCAACCGGACGGTTACGCCACAACCACAGCGGAAATACCGGAAGAAGAGAAAAATCGCATCAGTCATCGCGGTCGCGCTGCTCAGGCGGCTCTGCCGGCGTTGAAAGAACTACTGGAAAAGGACTTTTCGGATGAAATTTAAACACGCCCTCACCCGCCAACCCGGTCAAAGTTACCGGCAAGCCATTACCAGCGCCCAGCTTGGACTGCCTGATTTGACGCTGGCTCTAAGGCAGCACGAATCCTATTGCGAGGCGCTGCAGCAAGCCGGGCTGCAGGTGGAAACCCTGCCTGCTTTGGAGGACTACGCGGACTCTGTGTTCATAGAAGACACCGCTATCGCCGAAAAGAACTTCGCGGTTGTGACCCGCCCGGGCGCACTCAGCCGCCGGGGAGAAGCCACGCTGATGCTGCCCGTATTGCAGGAGCGTTTCAAGCCGGTGTATCAGATTAACGGCCTGGGAACGCTCGACGGCGGTGACGTATGCAACGCAGATGGCATTTACTTTCTGGGCATTTCAGCACGTACCAATCATATCGGTACACAACAACTGACCAGAGCACTCAACTATCATGGCTTTATTACTGAACTGATCGATATCCGCCAAATACCCGGCATCCTTCATTTAAAGAGTGCGGTCAATTATCTGGATGAGGATACTCTGTTGCTGGACCCACGCCTGGCAGATCACCCATCTTTTGCCCACTATCGCCGCCTGGTAGTACCCATTGAGGAAGCTTACGCTGCCAATAGTCTGCGCGTCAATCAGAGCCTGCTGGTGCCCGATGGCTTTCCACGCACGTTGGAACTGGTAACCAAAGCCGGCTTCGCAGCGATCACGCTGGATGTATCCGAATATCGCAAGATGGACGGCGGGCTAAGCTGCCTCTCCCTGCGCTGGTGATCAGCCGGCGAAGGGGAAGCCAGGCATGCCGGTGAACCCGGTTTGCAGGCGCATTAAAGCGCCGTTGTGCGGGTAGGCTTGCAGGTCTTCTTCGGACAGCCCGATCGCGGCTGAGGTGACATAAAGTTCGTTCATCTGTTTACCGCCAAAGGCCGGGCAGGAGGTGCGTTTTGCCGGGAAGGAATAGGTCGCCAGCAGCTCACCAGAGAGTGGGTTCCAGCGCTGCACGCAGGCGCCATCCCAGCGCGCCAACCAAACCATCCCCGCACGGTCGGTGGTTAATCCATCCGCAGAGCCATTATCATCTGGCAGGGTGAAAGCCGTCCGGCGGTTGGCGATATCTCCGCTATCCAGATCATAATCAAATGCCCAGATGTCTTTCGAGAAGGAATCCGCCAGGTAGAATGTGCGATAATCCGGGCTCCAGCCCATCCCGTTGGAAATAATCAGGCCATCCAGCAGCTTTCTGATCTTTGCATCGCGCCCCAGGCTATAGAGTGAACCGGTTGGGGTGCCATCCGGGTTAATTTGCATGGTACCGGCTAAAAATCGCCCGCGCGGGTCGCACTTGCCGTCGTTGAAACGATTCCCGGGCAAATCTGGCTCCACCTCTGCCAGGATTTGGTAAGTCATCCGGTCAAAATCAAAATAGGCAACTTTTCTATCCGGGGTAAATAGAAGACCATCGCTCGTGCAGGTGACCACGCAGCCGATCGAGGAAAAGTGCTGGCGCAGGTCCAATGACTGATTCTGACGGGTGCGCGGGTTGTAAACAAAGAGGGTGGCCCGCGGAATATCCACCCAGTAGAGAACCCCTCTGTTGGCATCCCAACAGGGGCTTTCACCGGTCAGAGCTTTGCGATCGACTAAAATTTCAGGGGTTAAATCCATCAAGCTTTCTTCTTGCCTTTTTTACCAAACAAGACGCCTGAAAGGATCAAAATTCCGGCTGTGATGCCGGTGATGATGCCAAACAAGATTGATTCTTTGGATCCAAATTTGGTATAAACTTCGCCATTTACCTGCTTTGTCAGCAAAAAAACGACGTTGCTGTCCCTTTCAATGTCTACCTGATTAGCCACCAACCCAACCACAACGGATTGATCCATTCGCACATTCCCCTTGGCTGCCAGCACATTCACGCTGCTTTGATCCAGATTAGCATTGCCTTCGTTGATAAGTAAAACTGCCTCGCTGGTGGTCATTTCTACAGCCGTGGTGTTCGCAAAAACTACCCCGCCGGAAGTCACTTCCAGATGGTTGGTGTCGGCTTTGACCACACCTCCCTGCCGGATCTGCACCAGATCGCTCTCGATCTGGTTAGCACCTGCCTGACGCAGCATCACTTCTTTGGCTTGAACATGGTTAGCCCCGCCACGGGTAATCTCTACAATATCCGCTTGAATTCTATCTTCCAGGTTATATTCTTTTTGACCATCATGATCTTCAGTATCAAATACCTCATTATCTGTCATCGTTCACCTTCCTTTTCATATGCAGTTTAATTGTAGTCAAAAAAATTAAATTTGAAAATATTAATATCGAAAAACTGGTTGGATTTTTCTAAAAGATTGTTAACAATTTCAATAAATATGGTATCCTTAAATCTTAAGGGTGAAATGATCTGTACCTCAAAAAACGGTTTTTACTACCAATCCAGATTGTATGAACGAGTGATGAAAATATGCCAGAATTTGATTTTGATTTAAATTTCGAAGAACCAACCTTCCGCCAACCTCCGCAAATCCCGCAGGAATGGTTGACGATGGTTTGCAAACTTCACCCGGTCACGGCCGCTGTGGTCTGGCAGGTATTAACCACAACCATCACCCCCTCTACCATTACCCTCGCTCAAAGTTCGCCGGATCGGGGGCGCTTCAATTTAATCGCCATCATTGCCGGGGGAAACCCGGATGAGTTGGATGAAATAACCCAGTTGGCGCGTTCTGAAGTGGATGAGATTCTATTTTCAGTTGTTCCTGGGTACCGCTCCCGTCAGATTCTACAATAAAGAAAAGACCCTTATTTATTGATGCTTACGCAAGTCAAATAAGGGTCTTTCTTGCCTCTGTTTGTCACCCAATTTCAAACGGAAGCTTATCCCAATCCTCAGGAGAACTAGAAAATGAAGAAACGAATTGTTAAGAAGGTCTAGTGTTTTTTGTTTTTCCCTTCGCCCTATTTATACCTTAAAAAGGCGGCGTCATTCGTCATATTAACCCGTGATGATTTTCCCCATTTGTACTAAACTTCACAAGTAATAAATGTGATTAATTGACCCCATCGCGCCGCAACTCACCCTCCCAGTATTGGATATTAATTGGCGCGGTCATGTCGAGCGTGAGCGGAGTGACGGAGACCACATTGTCATAGACAACCGCATAAATATCGCAATCCGGAGAGACATTGTCCCGGGTGACATTGATCCGAAAGCCAATTCTGCCTGGCTCGTCCCATCCTTTGGTCGGGTCAATATAGGGAATGTAATACATCTGGCGGGATAAACGCGTCATGCGCCAGGGAGTTTCACGGGTGGCCTGATGAGGGACTTCCAGTTTGAGCAGATCAACCTCCGGCGGTAAGGGATGTTCCAGCAGCATGCGGGCAAACTTGTGCGTAAAATGCGCCGCGATGGAGAAATCGATGGTGGGGATGTGTTTATCAAAATCGTCGATATTCTCTAATTGCAGAGAAGAAGCCAGCGTCGGGATCTTGAAACTGGCGGCTTCCAGGGCTGCGCCGACCGTGCCAGATACCGTAATCCCGGTGCCGAAATTTTCGCCATAATTGATCCCGGAGACCACCAGATCTGGTTTGCGCGGGAGAATTTTCAGCAGAGCGCCCAGCACACTTTGCGCCGGCGTCCCACCCACACCATAAGCGCGGAAGGTACCGGCATCCAGGCAGCAATCCACCTCTTCGATGGTTCCATCCGAATTAAGGGGGTGGCTGCGCCCGGTCGAAGAACTCTGTTCGCGCGGAGCTACCAGCACCACTTCGCCCAGCGGTGCCAGCGCGCGGGCGGCTGCATGAATACCCGGCGATTCAATGCCATCATCATTGGTGACGAGGATCAACGGTTTGTTTTCTGTCATTTTCTCTGGTTCCTTTTCAAACCTTCTTTATATCATAAGTGCAGGGTTTTTCCCATACCGGCCTGAGGCTATGACTCCCCAATTCAGCTTTTCCGGTACAATTAACAGGCAATCTATAACCGAGCAACTTGAGGTAACGATGAACGATCAGCAGGTAATTTTTTCGATGATTCGGGTGGGCAAAATTGTCCCGCCCAACAACCGCCAGATTCTGCGGGATATTTCCTTGGGGTTTTTCTATGGAGCCAAAATTGGTGTGCTGGGACTGAACGGCGCCGGGAAAAGCACCCTGCTGCGCATCATCGCCGGCAAGGATCAGGACTATATTGGCGAGGTAACTTTTTCCAAGGGCTACAGCGTTGGGATGCTCGAGCAGGAGCCACAACTCGACAATGCTAAAACCGTGAAGGAAGTCGTGGAAGAAGCGGTGGCTCCCATTGTGCAAATGCTCAAAGATTTCGATGAAATTAATAACCAGTTTGCCGACCCGGATGCGGACTTCGCTGCGCTGATCGAGAAGCAGGGTCGCCTGCAGGAGCAACTCGATCACGTGGACGCCTGGACGCTGGACAACCGCCTGCAGATGGCGATGGATGCCCTGCGCTGCCCGCCCGGTGATACGCCGGTGAAGGTGCTCTCCGGTGGGGAACGCCGGCGTGTAGCCCTGACTCGCCTGCTGCTAACCGAGCCGGACATTCTGTTGCTGGATGAACCCACCAACCACCTGGACGCCGAATCCGTCGCCTGGCTGGAGCACCATCTGCAGCAATATCGCGGCACGGTTATCGCTGTGACGCATGATCGTTACTTTCTAGACAACGTCGCCGGCTGGATTCTCGAGCTGGACCGCGGGCACGGCATCCCCTGGGAGGGCAATTACACCTCCTGGCTTGAACAGAAACAACAACGCCTGGCGCAGGAAGAAAAAACCGAATCCAAACGCCAGCGCACCCTGCAGCGCGAACTGGAGTGGATTCGTATGTCTCCCAAAGCACGCCAATCCAAAGGCAAAGCGCGGGTCACCGCCTATGAACGCCTGCTCAGCCAGGAAGTCGATCGCTACCGCGGCGAGCAGGAAATCTACATTCCACCCGGGGAACGCCTGGGAAACGTCGTCATTGACCTCAATGATCTCACCAAAGCCTATGGTGAGCGTCTCTTGATTGATCACTTTTCCGCCGCCATTCCGCCTGGCAGCATCGTTGGCGTGATTGGCCCGAACGGTGCCGGTAAGACCACTCTGCTGCGCATGATCACCGGGCAGGAACAGCCGGACAGCGGCTCGATCCGCATCGGCGAGACGGTCAATCTGGCGTATGTCGATCAAAGCCGCGATACCCTGGTGGGCGAAAATTCGATCTGGCAGGAGATCAGCGACGGGGTGGACACCCTGACCCTGGGTGCCCGCAAGATCAACTCGCGCGCTTACGTCGCCTCGTTCAACTTCACCGGCTCAGACCAGCAAAAACAGGTCAACATGCTTTCTGGCGGAGAGCGTAACCGCGTTCACCTGGCTAAGGTACTCAAGCAGGGTGCCAACGTGATCCTGCTGGACGAGCCTACCAACGATCTGGATGTGAACACCCTGCGTGCATTGGAAGAAGCGCTGGAATCCTTCGCCGGCTGCGCGATAGTCGTCTCACATGACCGTTGGTTCCTCGATCGCATCGTGACGCACATCCTCGCCTTCGAAGGGGACAGCCAGGTGGTCTTCTACGACGGTAACTGGTCAGACTACGAAGCCGATCGTCGCAGGCGTCTGGGCATCGCAGCCGATACACCCCAACCGATCAAATATCGCAGCATCAAACGCTGATTATTAAAAGACTCTTATGGCATTAATTGATAATTAAGGTAAAATTAGTTGTTATTTCAATTGAGTTAAGGAGAAAAAATGGCAACACAAAAACACACAAAAAATGGGGTACGCTTTTCTGACCCGCCGTTTGCTAACACCCTTTTGAACAGCACCCGCTGGTCATGGTTATGGTTGATTGCCCGCCTCTATCTGGGATATTCCTGGTTAACTTCAGGGTTAGGGAAACTTTCCAACCCGGCCTGGGTCAAAACCGGCGATGCGCTAAAAGGTTTCTGGCAATTTGCCGTAGCAGTTCCGGAAGCCCCAGCCAAACCAGCCATTTCTTTTGACTGGTATCGCGGCTTCCTGCAAATGCTGCTGGACAGCCATTCCTATACCTGGTTCGCCAAGCTGGTTGTTGCCGGTGAACTGTTGGTTGGAATTGCCTTAATTTTAGGTATCTTTACTGGCATCGCTGCCTTCTTTGGCGGCTTCCTGAACTGGAACTTCATGATGGCCGGTTCAGCCAGCACCAACCCGGTCCTCTTTGTCATTTCTATTTTTCTGATCCTGGCCTGGAAAACCGCCGGCTGGCTCGGCCTCGACCGCTGGATCCTGCCTGCCTTAGGCACCCCCTGGCAACCCGGGAAGTTGTTTGAGAAGGAAGGATAGCGATTCAGTTGTTGAGTTATTGAGTTATTGAGTTATTGAACGAAAATGATAAAAGATTTTGAGTCCAGCCCAACCGAACTCAAAATCTTTTAGATTCTGTCTTGTGAAAAGATATTGGAAGAAACTAATTGCCCACATTCCGCACCTCTTTTGGGGTGCATTGAAGTTTAAATCATCGTTTATGGTGGGCTCAAGGTCATCAGTCTGGTGTTTTTTCGCCGGCCTTTATGGAATAACAGTCTACCGTGCTTGATTTCAACCTAATCAAATAATAATAACGGCTATTCCTCAACTAACCCTTCGTTCAGGGAAATTATTCTGTTTTGGGATTTTGTCCAGAGAATGTTGATGGTTGGCTGTGGCACGCCGCCTTGCCAACGTAAACACAGCGATAATACCGAGAATGAGTGCGGCGATTGTAGCTACCAGCCAAGACCACTGAATTGGCGTTTCATTGGCAGGATGGGCAATTGCTACTTCAAACAGAGCGTCTCCTTCGGCTGTAGAAGGGAACCAGCGTTGGTCGTACTCAGAAGTCCCATTCACAAGCCCATCGTAAAAGACATATCCGTTTGGCTGGGAACCCGGCGGGTAATAGTGAAGATGATCGATCGCGAATAGACCACCACCTTGTTGACCCTCTGCGAGGCGCCAGATCTCATAACCTTGGCCGGAATGAGAAGGCGCTTCTTTTAATCCTTCCTTGAAGTCTGAGAGGGCGAAGAAGGATAGCAATTTGGGGTCTTCGAGCTGACGGATTTCACCTGTGCTGAGGTTGAAGATGAGGAGCGACGTAAAGTTACCTTTTGCCTGGACTGTAAGGGTAACCGCGAGTGCTAACAGCAGGGCGATTGCAGCACTCAATCCGAGGATCGTTCGATCACGCTTTATCATCTGACACCTCCTCTATTTCACTAAATTACGCACGTTGTCAACAGCCTAATAATAGTATAACGGGTGGTTAAAAAAACAAAAGTCATATTGTACACACTTCTCACTTCAAGTATCGAGAAAGACGTGTTAGGTCGTCAAATAACCCGTGACTTTTGTGAAGAAAAGAATTTAATGTCTACTATGATCGCTGATTGTTAATTTCTCAGAATGATTGCGGTATGGCCCGACGAAGTGTAACCAAAGGTCAATACCAATCAATAACCAATGCAAAGTAACCATCCTGTAAATCCTGTAATCAATTCCGAACAATCATCAATTCCACCTGCACCATTCTTCTAAAGCACACACCTCTTACGATCCTGTAAATCCCCGTTCAGACCTTCTCCCTACATATCAGCTACGAGCTGCCCCCCCGTTCAGTCCTTCTTTCACAAATCATTCCAATCAAACAAATTGCGATATTTTTGCCGTAGGGATGAAGCATTGGAGAATTGGCATGGTTGTGACACACGAACTTTCGTACTCCAATGCTTCATCCCTACCGATTAACCATCATTTTTTAGGACTAGTCACTCTTTCCTGTCAACTGTTTCCTGTCAACTGTTATCTTTTTTCTTTCGCCTTGATCTTATCCCTCGATAAGATTTATAATGCAACCAACCAATCTGCAATACAAGAGGGAGAGACCCATGGACAATAAACCCGAAATCGATGTGCAACGCCGGCGAAAAGGCAACCGGCCGGTCGAACGCGCTGAAGCGCCTGTTCGTCACCCTGGCGGGGGTGGCTCTGGCGGTGGGGCAGCCTTCTCCGGCGGAGGCGGCGGTTCCTTGCTCGGAACGGCTGGCAGCCTGCTGGGCGGCGGCAAAGGCAAACTCGGCTGCGGTGGCATCATCTTCCTGATCATTCTGGTGCTTTACTTCCTCTTTTCCAACGGGCTCGATCTGGGCGGAAATCAGACCGGTGAACAACCCGCGGTCAATCTGCCGCAACCCACCCAGGTGCTGACCACCCGCACCCCGCGCCCCTCACCTCTCCCAGCACAAGCCGGCAGTGGCGATACCTGGCTGGTGATGAACTATCAGGATGCCGATGATCAGGTCCTCGAGCAGGATATCTTCATCGATTTGAACGAAATGGAGCGCGTTGGCTCGACCGACAACGTCCGCATTGTGGTGCAGCTCGATCGTTTCCGCGGGGGCTTCAAGGGCGATGAGGATTGGAGTTCCACCCGTCGCTACCTGGTGAAATACGATGACGACCTGAATGCCATTGGCTCGCAACTGCTGCAGGATTTGGGAGAGGTCAACATGTCGGACGGCAACACCCTGGTGGATTTCGTCACCTGGGCGATCAATACCTACCCATCCGATCACTACGTCCTGATCCTGTCCGATCATGGGATGGGCTGGCCAGGCGGTTGGACTGATCCTGCTCCGGGAGGTCGTGACCCGGGCAGTGCGCCCCTGATCCGCCAATTGCCGGATGACGCCATCTACCTGAACGAGCTGGATCGCGCCCTGGCGGATATTCAGGCCAATACCGGCGTGCAGAAACTCGACATCATCGGGCTGGATGCCTGTCTCATGTCTCAGATGGAAGTGTACGCCGCCTTGCAACCCTACGCCAATTATGCCGTCGCTTCGGAAGAGACCGAACCCGGGTTGGGATGGGCTTACGCTGCCTTCCTCGATCGTCTGGTGAACAACCCCTCCATGAGCGCAGCTGAACTGGCAACCCATATCGTTGATACTTATATCGATCAGGACGAGCGTATTGTGGATGAACAGGCGCGCATGGAATTCCTGCGCCAGAACACTTCCGGTGGTGGCTTTTTCGGACCCTCACGGGTGAGCGCCGAGCAGATCGCGAACCAACTGGAGAAGAACATCACCCTGACCGCTCTGGATCTCAACCAGTTCCCCGAGTTAATGAAGCGCTTCAACGACTTTTCCTACGCCCTGCAGGATGTCGATCAATCTCTGGTGGCGACTGCCCGCAACTACGCCCAATCCTACACCAGCATCTTCGGTAATCAGGTGCCGCCTTCTTTTATTGACATGGGCCATTTCGCCGCGATGGTAGTCAAACAAACCAACGATAACCATATTCGTAGCGCCGCGACTGACCTGCTCAAGAGCCTGCAAAACGCCCTGGTCGCAGAGCGGCACGGTAACTCCAAACCTGGCTCCACCGGCGTAGCGATCTACTTCCCCAACTCAACCCTTTACCGCTCGCCTTACACTGGCATGCAATCCTACACTGCCATCGCCGATCGCTTTGCACGCACCTCGCTGTGGGACGATTTCCTGGTCTATCACTACAATGATCGCTCCTTCAAGCCAGACGCGGCTGAACCGGTCGTCCCGGCTGCAGGAGGGATCACACGCGCACCGGGCAGCGGCAGCATTCGCTTATCGCCCGTCAGTTCGACCAAAAACAGCGTCGCGCCGGGAGATTCCACCCGCCTGTCGATCGACATCACCGGCAGCAATATCGGCTATGTCTACTTCTTCACCGGCCTGTACGACCCCGAATCCAACAGCATTCTGGTAGCGGATACCGACTATCTTGAAAGCGAGAAAACCTCCGAACTGAACGGGGTGTATTATCCAACCTGGCCGCAGAGCGCCTCCTTCCGCATGAACTTCGAGTGGGAGCCAACCCTCTTCTCCATTAGTGACGGACGACAATCCAGCCTGGCGCTCTTCAACCCGCTGGCGTACGGCGCCAGCGCGGAGGATGCTGTCTACGCCGTCGACGGGATTTACACCTTCCAGCAAACCGGCGAGCAACGGCGCGCACGCATGTACTTCCAGGATGGACGCCTCTTCCAGATCTTCGGCTTCCTGGGTAACGACACCGCCGGCTCCCCTTCCGAGATTTCCGCCCAACCCGGGGACAGCTTCACCCTGCTGCAGCGCTGGATGGAGCTGGATTCTACCGGGCAGGTGACCCAGATCATCCTCGAGCCCGGTGATACGCTCACCTTCGGCAGCTCGCCCTTCACATGGGAGCAGGTCTATGCCCCCGCCGGCGACTATCTGGTAGGCTTCCTCGTCACCGATCTGGACGGCCAAACGGTGGAGCAGTACACGCAGATGCAAGTGAGGTAGAGAGAAGCTGTTGAGCGGTTGAGCTATTGAGCTATTAAGCTGTTAAGCTGTTAAGCAGTTGAGTTTTGAGTTTTGAGTTTTGAGGAAAGGCCCCTGTCACTGCAGTGTTTGCGGTCTACTAGCTAGCGCGTTGTTAACACCCAGTGTTCAGTGCGCTGCACTTAGGGATTAACCGATTCTTCTGATTTGGAAATTAATTTCGAATATTCAGAAACCAAAAGTGCGGTGCACTTAGGAGAACCCCTTGATTTGCATGAATATTTTCCCTTTATTCCCATGGGCTATTTCCAAACTCCTCGATCTCACTTAGTCAGTCTCGATTCATCCAGCCAATTCTACTCATCATCGGAGGCATCTATCCCTTGATAAGGCATTGATGCGCCTGCTGTGGCAATTCGTAATTCCACATCCTATGAATGAATTCATAGGATAATTAAATCTAAACTCCCAAACCAATTCCCCGTAGGGTGCGGGTCCGTGACCCGCCCTTCTAAGTTAACATTATAGATTATTAAATTTGTAAATTAATAAATCCATATAACATCATTATGGCTTTTTTTTGGGAGGGTTTAATAAAATGTATTTGGGCGATCGTAGATTATCTGAATTCTGGAATCAAAAAAGCCATTCTGATTGGCTGAATCAGGAGAAAAAATATTGGAATTTAATCAAGAAAAATAATTTTGAAATAGAGGAATGAATGAAAAACCTCGATCGAGATGTTGTGACATAGATGAATATAAATAATTTTTTTGATTTTCTATATGAGAAGTATTTCGCGTGGAAATATGAACCACAGAGACTAGCAACAACCAGGAAATATTTAGTTAAACATCTGAATCATTTATCACTTTTACGTTTCATTTAACAATAATTATTTTCTTTTGATTTAAATAATATTGAAATTGGGTTAACTATTGGGGATTTAATTAAAGGGTTGGGTATTCCTGGAGCATCTGACCTCCCTGCAGTATTATTTTCTGAGAATTTTGGATCAGTGGGTCAATTTGTCGTAAAGACATTGTGGAAAAAATGGGGCTTTTAATAATCATAAAGTCATTCAGAATATAAAACTATATAAAATCAAAATTGAAGAAAGCGCTGTTTTAATTGAAATTATTTGAGGAAAAGCCAGGGAGTTAAATGAGGTAAACAACACAAATTATTGGACGATGAGGGAATTGGATAAGTCGTTGTGGTGTATTGACAGGTGAATTTTTGTAAGATTGAAAAGAAAAAAGTTAATTCCTTGTTTTTCGTCCTTTAACAAAAACCTGATAGTCATTCTTTGAAGATTGGTAGAGAAGATCAGTAGCATAGTGATAATAAAGTCGCTTCCACAAGATGGAATTTTCAAAAATATCCAAATCAGAAGTGAGAAGATCGATTACTGATCGAGAAGCAATAACAATAAGTTTTTTTCGAGGTCTAGATATGGCAACGTTTAATCGATTGAGATTGAGAAGGAAATCAGCTTCGTTAAGAACATAATCCGGGTCGGATGCAGTAGCAGAAACAATAATTACATCACGTTCGTCACCCTGAAAACGTTCTACAGTATCGATTGAACGAACATCTGCGAGGGATGGGAAAGTTTGATTCAGTAGGGCTCGTTGTGCTCGATGCGGAACTACCACGCCAATACCATTACGACCATCTAGTCCCATAAATTGGACACAGGCATTAATAATGGGTTTGGTAAGCTCAAGTTCAGTTTGGTTAAATTGTTGAGATGCTTGTTCAGTATGTTCAATAACAATAATTGGATAAGATGGATCCATAACTGAATCTACATAGCTATCGATAGGTGGAAGAGGAGTAACTAAGTCGGTTTTTTTAGAGAAAAATTTTATACCATCTTTTTGATAAATATTCTCACTAAGAAATTCAGCGATGTCGATATGAAGGCGGAAAGATTCATCGAGTGCAAAACGAGAGACACCACGCTCAAAGAGGGATTCAAAAAGGGAAAGGTAGGGCCTTGTTTCAACAATATTGCGTTTTTCTTCGTCCTTCCAAGGGTGAGCATTGATAGGGGGCATTTGACGATGATCTCCAACCACAATCATCTGACCTGTGTTTTTCAAAAACGCTCCAGCCAGGACTCCTTCAGGAATACTCATTTGAGAGGCTTCATCAATCACAATTAGGTCGAATTGTTTATGATCCCAATCAACATGCTTGCCACCTACTGAGGAATAGCGCATGAGGTTAAATAATCCACCGGAGGTAGCTCCGATTATGGAAAACTTGTCATTCAAAATTGTTGGGAGCATATGTTTTTGCAGATAAGGATTGATATTGATCACTCCAGAAATTCCAGAATTTATATCGTCATTTGAGATTTTATAAATCTTCAAACTTCGGATGACATCTCCACCAAGCTGCGTGAGACCAAAAGAGGATAACTGTTGTTTAGCTCCTGCAAGGGCTTTGAGAACGACCATGATAGCATTATGAGTTTTGCAACAAACAGCAACGCGACTCGTATGGTTTTTCACATAAGCAGCTGCGATCCTCGCGAGTATAACCCAAGCCAGAGTATAACTTTTTCCCGTCCCAGGAGGTCCTTGAACTAGAGCTATCGAATACTGGGAAGAGTCACCAATAATTTTCCGCTGGGAGGAGGTAAGTTTACGTCGACGGGATTTAAGCAGTGCATCAATTTGGTTATTAAATTTTTGGAAAAAAGCCGAATCAGTCAAATATTTCTGCGAAGGCAGGTCGATAAGCCAGGAAAATAAAGTATTTGATCGGATATTTCTAAGAGCTTCTAGAATTTTATCTGCATTAAGATCATCAGCCATTTCATCGAGAACATAGAAATTGTTAATTTCAGGAGCAATGGTAGTATTATGGTTGTAGCAGAAAAGTTTGTTACGCCTCTGGATATTATCCATAAATCGAAGAATTACTCGGGAAGGAGTAATTACTTCAATCACTGCAAGACGGCCAGATTTGATTTTGTTTGCAGAAAGACCCGATTCTGTGTAGTTATTCATTACCACCCAGTCGCCTTCTTTGATTTTACAGGCGTTCATTGTTAGCACAGGATCTAATCCCAAAGAGGAATATTCAGGTTGAAAAACATAATGTTCCTGATCTTTTTTAAAATTAAATTTCAAGAGTAACGCCCTACCAGACTGTACACGACGATCGACAGGTAGGCTAAAGTTAAGGAGGTGCTCTTGAAAGGATGAATGGTGTTCCATAAAGAGAAACTCTTCTAGTGCAAGTCGGAGATCAGGTTTAAATGTATCAGCTGTTAGTGATGGGATATTAAAGTAGATCTTTTTAACATAATTATTTTTAAATCGAAACCAGTTTTCTATATGGACAAGAGCTTTGACACGCATATTAGCGAAAGCGGTAAGAGCAGGAAGATTCACATTTTTAAAGGGATTTAGTATCTGACGATTGTTTTTTAATTCAGGGAGTTCATTCCAGGCAGCATAAGCGTATTCAAGTGGAATTTGAGAGTTAAAACGGCTCGCAGATTCGATGAGAGTACGTCTGGGATGGTCAATTGCTAAAGGGGCTGTTTTGTTTGTAATTTTTCCATTCGAATCACGGATTACATATCTTCGGTTATCAAAAATTCTGGCTCTGAACAGATTAAAATAATCATATTCTTGATCATTCCATTTGAAACCCAATTGACTAGAAGCGCTGTGTAGTGACAAACAAGTAAGACCAAGGTTCGTTCGTTCCTTAAGTTCATCAAATAGGAAAGAAATGATTGGTTGAGATAAAGCTGGACTTTGTGTTAAAAGATCAAAAAATGCGGGGACTGTTGAAATTGTTTGAAGGTTGCGTTTCAAAGACTCTAAGAGGACTTTTTGATCATATCGATTGTAGCAATAGAGATGAATATAAGCATCTTTTTGGGCTGCAACTTGCTTGATAGCAGAAAGAATGTCAACAATCCAGGTTCTAAGTAATTTTTTTTCATCCTCCTCTGAGGGCGAGTGCTCGGTGATGTGAGTGATTTCTTTTATACCATTTGGACCGCTCACAATTGCGCTCAGTAAATACAAACGGTTTTTTATATAATCATTTTGAACATCAAAAAAGATTTTGATCAATTCTGGATTACTTTCGTCGCTCGGTAGTGATCCAAAGCCTGAATCAAGGAGGTAGGTTTTAGCATTGATAGATTTTTCGAAATTTTTTAATACCGCTTTGGCTTTTTGAACAAGAAAAGGGAGATTAGGTGCAACTGGCCAACGATTTCTAAGAATATCAATTTGAGATTGAAATCGAGGATTGGGAATCATCTGTCCTGAATTGTCAGTAGGATAATCCATAAGAGCAGCAAGTTGTGGGAGGGTTTTGATTCCGTTTTCAACAAGAACCCGTTTTTCAACCGCGGAAATATTTGTAGTTAGTGCAATATCAAGACGTTCAACGGAATCGTACATGCAAAAATTGTTATAAAGGCAACCATCACATTTGTAATTAAGATGATAAAAAAGATTTTCAAAGGGTTGGGTATCTATTTCATGCAGTTTCGAATCAGGAAAAACTGCCAGGCGATCAAAAATTGAATAGTAAGTATCGAGCTCTATCATCGGTGTAGTAGCTGTGAGGGCAGGAATAGTTCCATTTATTTGTTGAGTAAGGACAGCTCCGGAGATGGTATCAATTTTGATAGGGTTATTTGTAAGCATTTGGTCAATCATTTTTGTATAAATGGCAACCTGAAGTCCATGTTCCATACGTTCAATCCGGGCAGATTTGATATCAGCAATGAGTAGTTTGAGTTTACCCTGGCGATCAGGATCTACGCGGATCGCGTCCGCACGTCCACTACATTCAAGATTGTCAAATTGAGCTTTAAGGCTCGGTTGAAGAATTATGGTTGGTTTTTTGATTTCTATGAGCTTTTGGATAAATTCCTCTTCAGTGTTATCTTCGAGGTTAATCACATCTTCGCCTTGTTGGGCAATTTGTTGAATAACCGACTTTTCGAATGATAGACCCAAATCCTGGAGCAGTGGCGTAAGAGGTTGAGCTGTGAGATTCCATTTTTCAAGATATGTTTTTTCTTCATCTCGATGAAGTCGAAAGCGAAGAAAGCGATCACAACATTCGAAGCGAATGTATTGTGCAAGAGAGGTAGGATTTATTTTATAAAGTGACATAGGAGAGACTCCTAATTAGTTATTTGTTATAAATTAGCCAATTATTTTCCCCTTTTTGGCATGTGTTGAAATGAATAAAAAGCTATGTGTTTAGGGGTATTTCCGTAAATTTGAATAAGGTAATCTGATTATAGCAAATAAAATTTGACTTTTTGGAGAGTTTACAGAAATGATAATATCTATAAGCTCAATAAAAATCCTGTCACCCGGATCAAAGATATTTTTTGAATGTGAACTTTTAAAAACTTATCGATTTTAAATAAATTCTTTACATACTTCTACGAATTTATTTGTCAGCACATAATACTGACCTCGCCATTCTTTAGCCAATTGTGTAAAACTTTCGTAAGTATTCATTAGTTGGCGGTAATTGACCACCGTTGAGACCACCACCTGTTTTTTATTTGTATTGAATTCTGAAATAATCGGAATTTTTGCTTTTAAGGTGTTTGCTTGTTCTATATTCATAATCCCCGAAAGAAAATAAAGTTCCAACTCCTGGTTCATTGGAGAGGTTGTCATTTTAACAATTTTGAATTCGACCGGCCATTTATCGAAAGATGACTCTACCATAAAACTTTTTCCTCCTTATATTCTTTTATAAATAACTGATAGCGACCCATAAATATCTCATGTTCCCGATTCAATAATATATTTTAGCAGGTATTAAAACTAAGCTCCAATTCGAGCATTTTCTATAACTACCCATATACCAGAAAAACTCAACAGCTCAACAGCTCAACAGCTCAACAACTCAACAGCTAACCCCCTATTCCCATTTTCACTATTGACAAATATAGAATAGTGGTATATAATAGCCCCATTCTTGAACAGGAGGTGTTTCATGCCCAGACATAAACGCGGATGGGGTCTTGAGAACGGTCACCGGCGCGAACGGCGCCATACGCCTTTAAAGGTGGCGCTGGTCGAGCCGGCACTTTTGACGCTCATCTCACAACAGGCGCGCCATGGCTACTCGCTGCTGGCGGATCTGGAATCCCTGGGGCTGGAGCGTCTGCACCCCAGTGTGGTTTATCGCACGCTGCGGCAGATGGAAGAGCTGCAGTGGATCGAATCGGAGTGGGACAATGAAAATATGCAGGGTCCACCCCGGCGTATTTACAGCCTGACCCACATCGGCGCGGCGGCTCTGGACACCTGGCAGGAGGAACTGCTTAAATCGCAAGAAATTATCCAACTGCTGCTTAAGGACAAATCAACATAAAAGGAGGATTGAGTTGTTGATCATTCAGAAAGGTATTGGGGGCGGCTCCCGTATCACTGCCTGAAAAATCCAATTCGGATGAACCAGTCGCACAGTTTGTTAGTAAAGGAAATAAATTGAGAAGAGAAAGATTAGAAAACAGAAGAATAAATCGCCCGCAATGGGATCAGGTCGGCTCCGCGAGGGGTGCACGCTTTGCAGAGGACAACCCGCGTCATCGTGGAGAATCTGAGGGGGATACTGCCCGGCGGGGTCGCTGTCGCCCGGGGGCACGCTATGCCTGGGAAGGTCGTGCTGAAGCTGGCGAATATCGTCACGGGGCGAGGGACCATCGCGAGCGTCCTCATCACGCTGGCTGGGGGGGAATGGAAGCAGGCGGCGAGCAAGGTTCTTATGATCGGCGTGAATTTCGGGGCGCTCACGGGCGCTTGAGAGATCGCGGCTATGGGATGCGAGGATCTCGATCCGCATCTGTTCAGCCGGAACAATGCCATCGATACGGCGAGCGTTGGGGAGCAACCAGGCGTTTGCGAAAGCACGGCTATGAGATGCACAGCCCCATGCCCGCAGCTGGTCAACCAGACCAAACCAGCTACCCCCGCAGATTGGCGCGTGAGCGTTGGATGCTGGAAACGCGCATTCAACGTCTGCAGAGGCGTTTGCGCCGGATCAACTGGAAACTAGACGTGTAGAATAAAATTTTTTCAGTGGGCAGGTCTGATCGACCTGCCATTTTTTTTAATTTCAGACGAGGTTCAGAATTTAGCTTTTTCGCCCGGGCTTTCAACAAAACTCAACCCGGACTTTTTACAGCCGCCCTTGCAATCCGCCTTTGAGGGTTTATAATGGCACTCAGAGGTTTTTATGAAATTAATCACCGCTTGTTTAATCCTGTTCCTCATTCTGTCTGCCGGGTGCACCAGCGCAGCTAATCCAGCGGTCAGTGCTCAAAATCCCAGCGCAGCGCCAAACTCAGAACAGGCATCCCAACCCATATCCCAAAAACCAAACGATACCGGCACGCCGTTTTTCACCAACACTGCCGTCCCGCCGACGCTGGTTCCATCCCCCACCAATACACCCACCGCGACGGCCTCTCCCACGCCAGACACCCGGCCGCTGCCAGAGGACTGGAAGAATTGGCCGATAATCCCCGAATCGACATCCCGGGTTTATGAGATCTATCAGCAGGGGATTGCGCTGGGAAATGACCCCCAGCACTTCTCTAAAATTGGTGATTGTCACAACGTGAAAGAAGCCTTCATGGGGCTGTTCGATAAGCCCGGCTGGTACATCCTGCGCGGTGAGAATGAAGGTCTGCAGCCCACCATCGATTGGTTTGCCGGCTCATTTGATCGCGATGGCTATGCCGTTAAGGGTGGGTTCACCGCTGCGGCGGTTTTAAACCCCATCTGGGCTGATCAGAGCGCCTGTAACCCCAACGAAAGTCCGCTGGCTTGCGAGGTGCGCATCTATAAACCCAGCATCGCTTTTGTCAGCCATGAATTATGGTGGAAGGGCCGCACCACCGAAAGTTATGAGAAATATATGCGCCAGATTCTGGATACCTTAATTGAAAATGGCGTGGTTCCCATTCTCTCCACCAAAGCCGACAATGTGGAAGGGGATTATTCAATCAATTACACCACCGCCAAACTGGCGTATGAGTACAATCTACCGCTGTGGAATTTCTGGCGGGCAGCCCAGTCTTTACCCAACAAGGGGATGGACGCTGAGCGCCATGACGGTTTTCACATCAGCTACGAAGCCTGGACTGTTCGCAGCTTCGATGCTCTCCGCACGCTGAATGTGGTTTGGCAAAGCGTAAAATAGTCACAAGAAAAACGTCCTCTTATATCTTCCACTCTCGTCTTTTTTAGAACAGTTTCTTCCCGGATTGTTTTGCCAATCGGGAGACACTGAAGCGATTATCCTCCAGCGGGTCTAACACAAAGCGAGGTGGGTTTCCAAACGGCCAGGGTGCCATTCCATGCGTACGCAGCCATTTGCCAATTTCCGGGCTGTGCAGTTCCCGGCTGGCTTCACTCCAGAAGGCATCATGGTTGATTTCAACCTTGAAGGGTTCTTTACCCTCCAATTCCAAAACGATCGCATCCCATTCCGGCTTAAAATGCAAATCCCGATCCACCACCGCGACTTTAAACCCATACCCCGCACCATTGCGGCTGTGAGCACCATTATTCCAGGCTGTTACGATCATATTGACCTCCTTTGAAGCACAATTTTGCGCATTACCTTTTTCTTCTATTGTACATCAGGTGCGCAGCAGAAAGGGAGACCGGTATCAGGTTTCTATGGAGGGGTGTGAGGGTTATTCGCGCCAGTCATCCCAGCGAATACCCCTACAGTATAATTAAAATATGATCGAAATTAGCTCTGGGATTTTTCTAGACGAAGCTGAATTGCATTTCGACTTCATCCGCTCCTCCGGGCCGGGCGGGCAGAATGTCAACAAGGTTGCAACAGCAGTGCAGTTGCGCTTTGATGTGCGCAATTCCCCCGCTCTGCCACCTGAGGTGAAAGAACGCCTGGTCAAACTAGCCGGCAAGCAGGTGACCGATGAGGGCGTTCTGATTATTGAAGCGCGCAAGTATCGCACCCAGGAACAGAACCGCCTGGCTGCCACCCAGCGCCTGGTAGTTTTGATTCAAAAGGCACTTGAGAAACCTAAAATCCGCAAAGCCACCCGCCCCAGCTTAACCGCCCGGGCAGCCCGCATGGGAGACAAGAAAAAACGCGCAAATATAAAGCGTCTACGCCACTACAACCCGGACGAGTGGGAATAATCACAACTGGCTGGCAGCTGCTTCATCCAGCATCCACACCAGGCGGCCTTCCTCTGGTTGAATGCGTTGTGCCGGAATGTTGAGCGGGTCGTATTCCCCTCGCAGAACAGCCCGCAGCATGGCTGCTTTTTCCTGCCCGCTGACCATAAACACCATTTGCCGGGCTGCATTCAACACCGTGGGTGTCAGCGTCACCCGTTCTGCCGGGCGATCCTCATAAACCGCCGAAGCTGCCACCACGCCCGCATCTCCATCAGTAGGAAGCTCTGATCCCGGGAAGAGAGATGCGGTATGTCCATCCCGACCCATGCCTAGCAACACCCAATCAAAGCGCGGCCAGGGTTTTCCCTGTTCTGCAAAATCAGCCAATACCGTCCGATATGCCTGCGCTGCTTCTTCAGCGGGCAAATTCCCATTCACCAGGTGTACCTGCGAGGGAGATATCTTGAGGGGGTCAAGCACCTTGCTTTTAAACTGCCCAAAGTTGCTCTCAGGATCACTCTCCGGGACAGAGCGCTCATCCACCCAGAAGATATGGATCTGGGTCCACGGTAAAGTCATGCGATAAGTATCACTGCCCAGCAGCCGAAACAAGCCTAAAGGCGTGTTCCCGCCGGACAGAGCAATCAGAGCCCGTGCGCGTTGTTGAACAGCCTGGTTGACTGCCAGCAAAAAATGCTGGGCAACCGCGTGTTCCAGGCTGGGCAGGTCAGGGTAAATACGGATATCTGGATTTTTGATCATAGTTTATTTTTAACACATGAAGACTGATTTGACCATGCCGGCGTAGACGCTTGCACTGACCTGGTATAAAAACTGCAACGTATTACTTGTGTTCACTTAATTTAAATCAGATAAACGGACTTAAAAAATGGAAAAGTGCGTATGAATATTTTCTATCACCCCAACCGCCCAGGGTTAATGCAGGAAAATGAAATGGTGCAGCGCATCGATTCGCTCAACGCAGCCGCAAAAGACATGATCCATCTGGCTTTGAAAGAAGGGCTGGATCTCAGTAGGCGCGCCTATCATCAAGCTACCAGCAATGAGTTCTGGCGTAACCCATATATCAAAGGGGTTGCGGATGCCTTACTGAACATGGGGTATTTTCATCTGGAAGCCGGTGATTCTACCCTGGCTCTTGCACAAGCCAAAGAAGCTTTGCATATCTACAACGAGATCAACGATCCCTTCAGCCAGGCAGCCGGTCAGCGCTTACTGGGTATGGTTTATACCCAGCAGAATGAGTTCAATAAAGCGATGTCTGCGTTAATGAAAGCACTGGATGTTGCCCGGCATTTGCCCGACCAGCGTCTGTTGGGGGAAATCACCTTAAGTATTGGACATGCCTATCTGAGCAGCAATGAATTCGAACCTGCCATCAGCGAGTTGAAAAAAGCCATGGCGATTTTTCAGCGTTATGACATCCCGGTTCCGCTCAGTTTTACTTACATCTTTCTCGCCAATGCCTACAAAATGCAGGGGGATTATGAGACTTTTCAACAGTATCTTTTACGAGCTTCAGAACTAGCCGAGGATATGCGCGTTCACCCGGTTACGATTGAAGTGCTGCAGCAAAAAGGACAGAATGAACTAAGGCAGGGGAATCTGTATGCCGCCACAGAATTTTTTGAACAAGCCAGCCAACTGGCCAGCCAGCAGGGTTACCAGATAGCAAAAATTTCAAGCCAGCTCTGGCTCAGCGAGATTGATCATTATCGTAACGATCTGGATGCTGCTTACCAAAAATTACAGAACGCACTGACAGATGCCCAAAACCACCACTATGAAGAAGGTTGCCTGCGGGCAAATCGCAAACTGGCTTTGATTTCCGCAGAAAAAGGTGAATATAAACAGGCTTATGATTATTTTCAGGATTTCTACCAGGCTGAGCAGCGCATCAAACGTGAACGCACGGACTTAAAACATGTAACCCTGGAAACTCTGATTCGTACCGAGGCGCTTCAAAAAGAAGCCCAAATCCTGCAAACCAAAAATGATCAAATTGAGAAGGAAATTGTAGAGCGCAAATGGGTAGAAGAGGCCTTGCGTCAGAGCGAAGACAAATATAGGCGGGCACTAAATCTCGACCCAACGACCTCGGTCAACACCCTGCGTTACTTTTATGATCTGGCGGATCAGGAAATTCAACGGGTTAATCGTTATCCGCACCCGTTATCTTTGATCATACTGGATATCCACCAGTTCCATGCAGTTAACGAACGTTTCGGGTATATCGCCGGGGACCAGGTACTGCTATGGGTTGCCCGCCGGCTCAAGGACTTGCTGCGCTCCGTGGATGTGATCGGCAGATATGGGGGCGATGCTTTTATCCTCTTGCTGCCTGAAACCAACCTGGAAAACGCCCAAAAAGTCTCCCAGCGCATTCAGCACCATTTTACAAAATCCCAGCTTGAGGTGGCAGACGAAAAACTGAATTTGTCCTTCCACATGGGTGTGGTTGAATATGAAAAGGGTTTACCGGTGGATCTCTATATTCAACGGGGCGATCAGGCGCTTCAGCGTTCGAAACAACAGCCTGAATCGTAATAATCTGCGGTAAGGGTTGACTTTTTTTTACCACTACCTGATACATGCTATTTCCATTTAATAACTCGCTTTATCTGCATCCCGGAACACCCATTTCTAAAGATTCGGGTAGAATGAAGGTTAAAGAAACAGGTGAGTAGTACGATGAAACAGGAAAAAATCAGAATTCTGGAACAGAGAATTTTACAAACCGAGGATTTGCTGGAAAAAGCAAAATTATTAAATGAGCTGGCTCTCGTCCTGGAAGACAGCAATCTTTCCCAAGGCATCCGCGTCATCGACGAGGCTGTTCAAATAACCCAGAAACTCACTGACAACGACCCGGAAGTTGCCACCGTGATTGCTAACAGTTTGTTCACCCGGGGTCTGCTCAATCTGGAAACAACCAACTACGAATTTGCGATCTCCAGTATCTATCAAGCCCTGCCTTTGATTGCCCGCTTCAAGGACGATCTATTAACCGGGCGTGCTTTTGAGGTTTTAGCCAAAGCCAATTTTATTCTGGGAAACACGCCGGAAGGATTTGAGTTTTGCTGGCAGGCGTTAGGTTTTTATGAAAATCTATCTAACCGGCGCTGGCAATCCGGTCTTTATAATCTGGTTGGGCGTGAATATCTCGAGATGGGTCAATTTGAGTGGGCCGAACGTTATTTCCAACTGGCTTTTGACCAATTAATAGAAATGGAAACGAATAAATCGCATGCCGACATTCATCTTAATTTAAGCCTCCTCAGATCTCGTAGCGGAGAATTTGACCAGGCTGTTCAGCATGCTAATACAGCCATTCAAATCTTTGAAATAAATAACGCCAACGACAAACTCATCTATGCACTGATAACCCTGGCGCGCATCTATGAAGATCAAAAAGAATTTGATCAGGGCGTTCAATGCCTGCAAAAAGCGCTGAGTATCTGTGAAGAAAACGGAATGTATTATCGACAGGTGCAGGTGTTATTGGCATTCGGACAAAATTTACTCGAACAGAAAATTTATGATGCCTCTTTCGAGCGCTTAAATCAGGCTTTGGCGCTTAGTGAGCGTCTCAATATGCGCCGCGAGGGTTACAAAATCCATCGCTCCCTGGCTCGCGGGTATAAACAGGTTGGCAGTTTTGATCGCTCTCTGGAGCATTTTGAAAACTTTTACCGGCTGGAAAAACAAAACGAAAAAGACCAGGATGTGCAAAGAATTCGCAGCCTCGAAATCCTGCGGCAGGTGGAACCCATTCGTAAAAGCCTAAAACCGTTTAGCGATCAGAGCCGCGGGTTACGGGAACAATTGGATCAGATGCGCCAATCCCAGGTTTCCCAGAATCCATTGGTCATATCCGATCCGCTCACCGGCTTACTCAACCGCAAACATTTCCTCACCATTCTGGAAAACGACCATCTCAATATTGAACATTATGGCAGCAAAGTCGCCATGATCATGCTGGACGTGGATCAATTTAAGAAAGTAAACCAAACCTATGGCAACCTGATCGCCGACCAGATTCTGGTGGGTTTAGCCAGTCTGATTCGGGATGAGTTTCCACTGCCGGATCTAGTCTGGCGTATCAGCGGTGAAGAGTTTGTCATTTTATTACCGAATACCGATTTGCAGCAGGCCCAGGTTCTGGCTGAGGAATTGCTCCAACAGGTGCGCGAACACATCTTTGAGATTGAAAATCTGAAAATTAATATCACCATTACCATGGGAATCGCCTGTACCAGCGCCAATACCGAAAAAAGGGTGGACACATTATTACAGCAAGCCAGCCAGGCCTGGACAAAAGCCAAACAAGCCGGTGGCAATCAGGTGGTCATTTGGCAATCAGCCCTGGCGCATGGAGAAAGTTAAAACAGGTGGAACCAATCTGTTCCAAAGATAATGGAACCAGCCAGGATCAGAAAGATAACAAGCAGAACCACACCACAGCCGCAGCCCATACAACCCTGACCAAAGCCAAACCGATCCTGCAGCCAATCAAAAACCTTGTCCAGCAAGAATAATTTCAACAAACCCAGCAAACAGCCACTGCGATCTCTCATCATGTCATGATCCTTTCTGTTCCGTAATTAAACCTCGTAAAAGAGATTGTATCATTCTTTAATACGGATTATCTGTGATTAAGTTGCGGGAGAGAGAAAGCAAACCCCCGCAATGCGAGGGCGTAGGATAAAGGCTAAAGGCTAAAGGCTAAAGGCTAAAAGCCAATAACCAGGCCTCAAATGATCTCTCAAACATCGAATAATCCATCCTCCCCCTCTCCAACGTGTTGGAGAGGGGGCCGGGGGGTGAGGTGGTCTCTCTAGCTCATAGCTGATCGCTCATGGCTGATAGCTGAAATAACCTCACAAATAGTGAACAATTCATGCTCCCCCTCTCCAGTACGTGGAGAAGGGGCCGAGGGTGAGGTGGTTTCGCTAGCTAAAAGCTTAAAGCTTAAAGCCCAAAGCAACAAACCAGAATTGGATTAACCTCTCAAACATCGAATAATTCATCCTCCCCCTCTCCAACGTGTTGGAGAGGGGGCCGGGGGGTGAGGTGGTCTCTCTAGCTCATAGCTGATCGCTCATGGCTGATAGCTGAAATAACCTCACAAATAGTGAACAATTCATGCTCCCCCTCTCCAGTACGTGGAGAGGGGGCCGAGGGTGAGGTGGTTTCGCTAGCTAAAAGCTTAAAGCCCAAAGCAACAAACCAGACTTGGATTAACCTCTCAAACATCGAATAATTCATCCTCCCCCTCTCCAACGTGTTGGAGAGGGGGCCGGGGGGTGAGGTGGTTTTCAATTCTGTAATTAACAATTTCCCCCCTTTTTTTTATATCTTTCGCTTTTATTGTTGTACAATCAATAAAAGGAGAGCTTTATGGTAACAGGTGAGGAAGTATTCCAAATCGCGCAAGCTCACTTCCCGGAAAACAATATTTCGTGGGTGGAAGAATTGGGTGTCTGGGTGCGCCAAAATTACCGTGTCCACTTTACCGATCGCAAACCGGTGGTCTACAAGTTTAATGTTGAACCCGATTGGCTGGATAGCAGTGTACATGAATATCGCGTGAGCGAGCTGTTAGCAAAAAAAGGCTTACCCACTTCCCCGGTGCTGGTGGTGGACGATAGCAAACGGGAAATCCCATATTCTTACATCGCAGTGGAACAAGGGCCGGGTGACCGGCTCGACCGCTGGATGCGCATTAAAACCGATGATGAAATTACGCACATGTACCGTGCAATTGGCCGGTTTTACAAACATGTCCATGAGATCGAAGGACAGACATCCGGTGTTTGGGTCAATGACCCCAATCAGGTGATGGATATTTCCCCTACCGAATATCTTTTTGAAAATGAAATTGTTGGTGGCAGCGGGGAAGCCCTGGTTAACAAAGGCGCTATAAATAAACTTGTACACCAGCGCATCATCGATACCTGGCAGGCGAACCTGCCTTACTTAAAAAACCATAAACCAGTTATGGTGCATGGCAGCCCCTTCCCCTGGACAATTTATCTCGAGAATGAGAAAAGAGACTGGCAGGTGACTCACATCACCGGGCTGGCAGAAACCTTTTGGTGGGATGGGGCTTATGATCTGGCATTCTTAATTGAACCACCGTTTACTTTCATGTTTGACCAGTGGCGGATAGCCTTTCTTCAGGGCTACGGTGTCAAACCAGATATCCGGCGATTAATGCTCTACCGCCTGCTGCAAATCCTTTGTGCGGTCAATAATGTTTATAAACAGCCGCATATGGCTCAGGAAGAAACCTGGAGACAAAGCGCCTTAAATTCGATCCCCGGGTTGTTAAAAAGCCTGGAAACAACTTTAAAGTAAACGCTTGTAATTTGATCTGGTTTAGCTGAACCGGTTAACCGGTAAACGGTTTTCGCGTTGTAAATGATGATTCAGGCTGAAAAGTAAAATAAAGTTGACCACAAACAGAAGCAGCAGGACGAATACACCTAGTTGTCCTAAAATAATTGGCATCACGTCCATTTGTTCAGAGATGGGCAATATTGGCACCAGACCGGAAAGAAGTGCGAAAAAATTCCAGAGCCCATGGATTCCAACCGCCAGCAGATAAGTCAGAAACGCCCTAAGCCATTTACCTTCATAAAAAGCACTGGCCAGCCCCCAACCGACCATTCCAGATAAAGCAACATGCAGTATGCCGGTTCCAGTGCGAGCAAACAACAAGACCAGCCATTGAGAATCCGCCGGAATACCCACTGCTCCCAGGCTTTCCAGTATTGCAAAGCAGGCTCCGCCTATCAAGCCACCGACAAAGCCCTGAGAGGGGGTCAGGCGTTTACCAGCCAGAAACCAAATCGCCATCGGTTTCAACAATTCCTCGATTAACGGAACCAGGACCGACACAACCAAAATACTGCCTGTCAAAACTGCAGGGTTGCTAAGAAGTTGAACGATGAATTGTTCTGCATCCACCGGATTAATCATTCCATTCGAAGCTTGCTCTCCAAATTGCATGATCTGAGTTAAAAGTTCTGGTTGACCCAGGAGCCAAAAGGTGATGAAAATAAAAATCACAAAAAAGACGACCATTTCTGCTGCTAAAACAATCGGCATCGTCAATGAGAAATTGAAAGCCACTGCCCCCCAGGCTCGTAACTGATTTCCCAGGCTTAATTTGCGTGCACCCACCCAGAAAAAGAAAAGGATCGGAACCAGTACCAACGGAAGGATCAATAAAGAAGTGATGAAGTTAAACACCTGATTATGGCTGGTGAAGCCGACAAACAATAAAGAACTCAGCCAGACGATTACCCCGAAAATCATCAGGCTATGCTGCCAGGCGGGTTTGATCACCGGCAAAAGCTTTCCTTTCCAGGCATAAATAACCGTAATCAATCCTGGTACAAATGCAACCCCAACCAGCAGAGATGTCCAGCCCAGCACTAGCAGCACCCCCGCTTCTGCAGCAGAAGAGGGGTCAAGCAGTGAGCTAAAAAATCCGATGGCCAGCATTACACCCCCGCCCGCCAGGCTGGTTAAACAACCCAAGCTGGAGATAACAGCCTGGGCAATTGCGTAATTTTTAGCGCGTCCCTGTAACATGAACGCTGAACTCCCTATTTTTCGCGAATCGTAATCGAAATGATTTTATCCAGATTGGCGGGTTTGATGCCTTGTTGTGGATCAACTGCTGCCAGGTTTTTGGCCACATCCATGCCGGAAACCACTTTCCCAAAGACAGTATAACCGCCATCCAGCGCTGATTGAGCTGCATAGGTGATGAAGAACTGGCTGCCATTGGTATCAGCTCCTGAATTCGCCATCCCCAACACTCCTTCAGAGTCAAATTTCAGGTCAGAAATCTCGTTAGCAAACATATAACCCGGGCCGCCAATCCCTAACCCGCTGGGGTCTCCCACCTGAGCAACGAATCCGGGAATCACGCGGTGGAATTCCACATTGTTGTAAAAACCCTGGTTGGCTAAAAACACAAAACTATTGACTGTTAAAGGAGCTTTATCCGGATAAAGGTCTACAACAATATCGCCCTTGGTGGTGCTGATGGTTGCTTCATAGGTTTTTGATTTATCAACAATCATCGGTGGGCATTCCATAAACCGGTTTTTATCCATCTCAGCCAGTTTTAAAATGCTGGAGAGGGTGTTATAGTCATAAGTAGCACCATAGGGGATTCCGTTTAAGACGATAAAGACCGTTGGGGTAGCGGTTATGCCCAAATTTTCAGTGGCAACGATATACGAGGTGGTGATTTTATTGATGATTTCCTGGCTGTTATAGTCTTCAGTGAATTCTTTCTCATCCAGCTTCAACTGTTTTGCCAACCCGAGAAAGTAATCAAAAACAGTATCCTCTCCGGAAAGACCAGACCAGGCCTGTTGGTTGTCAAAAAGCAGGTCGTGCATTTCGAAGAATTTTTCCTGAACGCCGGCTGCTTCTGCTGCCCGGTGAGCCGCCATGGCATTCGGATGAATACTGATTAAAGGCAGATTGCGGAAAATCAAATTAACTTTATCGGCATGATCATTATAGAATTTTTCCAGTTGCGGTTTTGCCTGAGCACAGTACGGACATTGAAAATCACTATATTCGATAATCGAAACTTCAGCATTCAGTGAACCTTTCACCCAATCTCCATTTTCTGAGAGTGGGATGGGAGGTGCCTGGCCGGCTGGCACTTCCGGAAGCAAGCTTCTTAAAGTACACAGGGTTGCTTCTCCAGACATGTTAGGCACAAACGCACCCGCTGGTTGATTTACTGTCGGGTTATTTCCTGTCTGAGCAGCTGTTCCCGGGTTACCTTCTTTGGGGGTACAAGCTGCCAACAGCAGGGAAAAAATCATTAACACAAATAACAGTTTTCCATATTTTTTCATTAACAGAGATCCTGCCTTTCTTTAATTCTTAACTCTTTTTGAAATTTCATTCATTACAACCTGGCGCAATTCGCTCTGTACCTGCTCAAAGGTTTGAGCAGCATTGATTTTCCGCCAGCGTAGCGGTTCGTTAGCTGCCAGGGTTAAGTATCCATCCCGGACGCGTTGGTGGAAAGCCAGGGTAAAAGCATCCAGGCGATTCCACTCTCCCCCACTTAGTTTTCGACGATTCAACCCTTCTTCTACATCCAGATCCAGGAGGATCGTCAGATCCGGATATAATCCACCGGTTGAAAAATCGAGTAATTTTTTCAGGGTATCGAGATCAACGCCATGCCCATAACCCTGATAAGCCAGGGTGGAATCGGCGTAGCGATCACATAACACGATCATACCTTCGTCCAGTTTTGGGCGAATGATTTCCTCCACATGTTGTGCTCGGGAGGCCAGATAGAGCAGTATCTCTGTGCGGGGATGCATGGCAGTATTTTCGAGATCATGTAAAACTGTGCGGATCTGGTTTCCAATTTCAGTTCCACCTGGTTCTCGGGTGGTGTACAAATGATAGCCTTGCTCCATTAGCCAGTTAGCTAGAGCCTGCAATTGCGAACTTTTCCCACTTCCATCCGGGCCTTCCAGTGTTATAAACATAGGTCTTATTCCCTGAATATTCGCACCCGCCGGTTGGGGTCTTTCCCATAGGAATGAGAAACCAGCTCAGACTGGCGCGCCATTTCATGTTGTAGACGCCGGATAGCGGAAGAGGCTGGCGGCAAATCGGCCCAGCGCTGGCCATTCAAGACCGCGCGAATGCCATCTTCGGTTGCCTGAGAAGCATACTGCCATTCATCCATTTGCGTCAGATTATGGGTATTGAGATTATAAATTTCGATTAACGTTTTCTCCATCTGATTGATGGTGTTCGAACGCAGGAAATAAAGCGGGGTTCCCCGTTCTTCGGCCTCCATTAATACTTGCTGGCGTGAGCGATAATAGGTGCGCAGCGTCATGATAATGTCCGCTTCCTCTGGGGCGCGCACAATAATCGCTGGGACAGATAAGCGTTTGGCGGCCTGTTCCAGCCGGTTGCGAGCAACACCATAGGGGAAAATCTTCACCGGCAGCAGCCTGCCAGTCTCCGGGTCACTCTTTGGCGCTGGCGCCTGTACCTGTGTTGGAACAGATCTCTGGAAAGTCTCCTGCCGTCCATTTTCACCGAAACGTCGCATTCCCTGGGACATATTCCCGCGCGCAGTGACAGAGGGTGCGGATGTTTTTTCAATCTTGATCTCGTTGTTTTGATCGCGATAGCGTTTTTCGGGCGGCAATGGATAGCCGCGTAACAGGGAATCGACGGCTTCTGAAACATCCGGGTGCACTGCTACCCGATTGCGCTCCTGAATTTCAACCAGCACATCAAAGGTAGGAGGTGAGCGCCGTTCCAGTACGGTTTTCTGTGTTCCCCGCCGGCGGGCTTCCTCGTCTGAGAGAGTGACCGACTCGATCCCTCCAATCAGATCAGAGAGTGTCGGGTTTAAGAGCAGGTTTTCCAGGGTGCGGCCATGAGCAGTGGCGATCAATTGCACTCCCCGCTCCGCAATGGTGCGAGCAGCTAGTGCTTCCAATTCGCGCCCAATTTCATCAATCACAATCACTTCCGGGTTGTGATTCTCTACCGCTTCAATCATCACCTCATGTTGCAAAGAGGGTTTCATCACCTGCATCCGGCGGGCCAAGCCGACGGCTGGGTGAGGTACATCCCCGTCACCACCAATTTCATTGGAAGTGTCCACAATGACCACACGTTTTTTATCCGCCAGAATTCGGGCGGCTTCTCGCAGCATGGTGGTCTTTCCAATTCCCGGTTTACCCAGTAAGAGGACGCTCTTTTCTGACAAAATTAAATCTTCCAGGATGTCGATGGTGCCGTAGACCGCCCGGCCAACCCGGCAGGTCAGCCCAACAATATGCCCGCGGCGGCTGCGAATGGCGGAAATTCGATGCAAAGTACGTTCCATCCCGGCGCGGTTATCCGCGTCAAATTCTCCAATACGGGAGACGACAAAATCTATATCTGAATGAGTAACATCATTTTCAGATAAGGGAATTTCTGAATCAACAAAACGAGCCTTAGGAATCCTCCCCAGGTCCATCACAATCTCGATTAAATTGTCGCTATTATCTGCTTTTTCCAAAGCCCTGGCAATTTCAAGCGGTAAAACCCCTATCAGAGCCTGTAAATCATCTGTTATTTTTTTTTGTTCCATTCGTACGACTAAATTTCCTGTTTTTTCAGTGTCAGGCGTTTGCCTGTTTTTGTTTCATAATAATCTTTTCAGTGAATTTCAATTGGAATTTCCTGAGCAATTACTTTGATGGGATTATATCATTAGACGGTTCATTTATCAGGGTTGTGTTTTGCATGATCGGAGAGGTTGGTTCCGTGCTGTGAGATTCCAACACCTTGCGGATGGTAGCTGGCACATTCACCCGCTGGTGGTTGATCAGATAACGCACCAATAAAATTTTTCGTGAGCCGGGGGAGCCACCCAGGTTTTCGGCGGCTGAATTCAGCCAGGATTGGTAATCGCGAACTGCCACGTAAATTGGGCGGCTGCTCGAGGAATTCACAAAATGCAGTAAAGCGGAAAATATTTTCTCTGGTTCATGAATATTCGGGTGTACCACAGGGTTTAGAAAAACACCTTTGGGTCCATCCAGCGACTCAACAAAAGCCAGCATTTCTCCATCCACATGGTACACAAAACCACGAAAAGGACGCTTATCTATCGCCTCCGCGCTTTGCATCAGCGGAGGTACAACCGTATGGTAGAGCGAGTTGAGGTTGTGTTGGTCGATCGGTTGGAAAGAACGCCACGGTTGCTCCTTCCCATCCGGTTGAATAGTTGTGGCAAAACGCCATACCTGCTGGCGACCATAAATTCCAAAACCGGAGAGGCGCAGCATTTCAAGCAAGGGCGACTCTTCATCGATTTCAGCCAATAAACGTAAAGCCCCACGACCACCACATTCCCAAACCAGGTGATCCAGCAGAGCCAGCAAACCGCGATCTATCAGATTTGATTCAGGTGCCAAAAAACTCAGACGGGCGTTCTGGTCGCCCTGATTTAATTTAATCTGCCCAATAAAAGGGAGGGAGCCTTTTCCGGGTAAGGCAATACCGCTATACGTGCTGTAATCCATTCGCAGGTACCCCAACAAGGAGGATACCCCCAGCGGGCTGCCATGCGTGGCTTGTAAAGCACTATCGGTAGACAAAATCTGGTTACGAAAACGCCACAGGTGACGTACATCCAGCCAGTCAAAAGGTCTTATTTCGATGGAAACATCTCCAGAAAATAGCGGTGGAAACGATTATCATCGGTCAATTCCGGGTGAAAAACCGTCGCCAGCCAGTTACCCTGCCGGGCAGCCACGATCTTGTCAGGTTCAATTTGAGCCAGGATCTCGACGCCTTCTCCTACAGAATCAATAATGGGCGCGCGGATGAACACTGCCGGAAAAGTCGCTTTGTCCGCACCTAGGTGATTTAATACCGGAACAGAGATCTCCCGCATAAAGCTATCTACCTGCCGCCCGAAAGCATTGCGGATAACGTGAATGTCCATCAAGCCCAGACGTTGGCGCTGATTCTGTTTGTCTTTGGAGAGCAGAATGGCTCCGGCACAGGTGCCCCAGACCGGATGTGTTTGGGCAAATTTACGCAAAGCCGGCATCAGATCAAAATCATTGGCTAGTTTTGCCATGCTGGTGGATTCTCCGCCCGGCATGATGAGACCGTCCAACCCTTCGAGATGCTGGCTGAGGCGCACCTGAGTCGTTTCAACGCCCAGTTCGCTTAACATCGCCTGATGCTCTCTGAAAGCACCCTGTAAAGCCAGAACGCCAATCCGCATACTTATTACCAGCCTCTTTCAGCCATCAATTCACTTTCAGGTAAAGTGGAAATCTGGCGGCCAACCATAGGTTCACCCAAATTGCGGCTGATCTCAGCCAGGATTTTCGGTTCGTTATAATGGGTGACTGCTTTGACGATGGCAGCTGCCCGTTTTGCCGGGTCACCGGATTTAAAGATGCCTGAGCCAACGAAAACACCGTCTACTCCTAATTGCATCATTAAAGCAGCATCCGCCGGGGTGGCAACGCCGCCTGCGGCAAAATTAACCACCGGCAATTTCCCGGTTTTATGAATTTCCAGGACCAGTTCGAAGGGAGCGCCGATGTTCTTGGCGTAGGTCATTAACTCTTCAACTGGCAACACTTGCAGGTGCTTAATTTCACCCAATACAGTACGCGCATGCCGGACAGCTTCGACCACATCGCCGGTACCAGCTTCACCCTTGGTGCGCATCATCGCAGCGCCTTCGCCAATCCGGCGTAAAGCTTCGCCCAGGTTACGGCAACCGCAGACAAAGGGCACTTTAAAATCGTGTTTGTAGATGTGATGGCTTTCATCCGCCGGGGTCAACACCTCGGATTCATCGACATAGTCCACACCTAAAGCTTCCAGGATTTGGGCTTCCACGAAATGCCCAATCCGGCATTTTGCCATCACCGGGATACTGACAGTATCCATAATCTTAAGGATCAATTCAGGGTCGCTCATGCGTGCCACCCCGCCGTCCGCACGGATATCCGCCGGGACGCGTTCCAGTGCCATGACTGCACAGGCACCTGCATCCTCTGCAATACGGGCATGTTCTACTGTTACCACATCCATAATGACGCCGCCTTTCAGCATTTGCGCCAATCCTTTTTTAACGGCAAAGGTACCGCTTTCATCTGCCATGTTATCCTCCTGAAGGAAATCTATTCTCACTGCGATTCTACCACGCAGGCAGCCGTGATTCAAACAAAAGAGTACTTCACCTCATACAGTTTCATCGAATTATGGGAATAAAACTGCCCATTCGCGATAAGCATATTCTTCAACCAGGGACAAACATTTCACGCAAGGCTACTCGCCACGGGACACTGGCTGCGAGCTTTTATTTATTCTACCGGATAGCTTTTTTCCTGCCAGAGTTGGAAACCACCTTTGAGAGCGCTGACTTTTTTATATCCTCTTGCCATTAACATTGACGCCGCACCGGCGCTTGAATTTTCAGCCGGTCAGGTGCAGTAGGTGATAATCCAACTGTTGGGGTCCAGTTCTGTAAAGCGACTTTCCACTTCCTCTTCTGGCATGGAAATGGCGCCGGGAATATGGCTGGCATTGTAGGAAGAAAGGCTGCGAGTATCCACAAAGACAGCCGTGCCGTTATCAAAGGCTGCTTTGGCATCTTCAACGGAGACACGTTCCACCTGCGGGAAAGGAATATTCGGGTTCTGTGTGTTGGTAGAACCCTGAGGAGATTGCCCTGCCTGAACCAGTAATACCACCACCGCAGCTACTAACATCAAGCCGCCGATTAGAATCACCCAGATAGCTGGATCAACTTTCTTGTTTTTTGGGGTTTGCTTTGCCAATTTCTACTCCTGGAAAGGGTAATCTGTCAATCTTTCATATTTGATTGATTGGTAGTATATCGTATATGGCAGCAATTACAATCTTATTTCCAGGCTTATTAATAAACTCTAATGATTCATCTACGTCTTAATGATATTGGCTTTGACTGCCACCCAAAGCAAAATAGCAAAAATAAGGATCAAAAAGCTGCCCCCAACAAACACCCATTTTAAGGAAGTAAAGACTCCAGCTAGGCTGGCAAGCAATTCCATTCTTTGGGGGTAACGGAACATCACCACCATGTTGGAGATATTTTCCAAAAAATCAAACAGGATACCCAACAGAGGAACCAGATTTAGAAGACGCAGCTTTGATTCTTCGACAACTGTTTTGCCCAGGAACCAGCTAATCGAATTGATCAGAAAGATTGCGTAAATAAAAGGCCAGATGATGTCAAAAGCAACCCGTGAATCAACATAATAATAACGACCTTCTTGCCCATATTCTTCCGCCATTTGAAAGAGCTGCGCTTTTGAGTAATAAAACAGCGTATCTGGTGTTTGGGTCGTGCCAAGGATTGGTTCTGCCCGGGTGGTTTCAGTGGGTAATATCATTACCAGAAAAAGTAAGAATAAAGCCAGGCATATAAAAACAACCCAAAAGGAGGTTTTTTGGTAAAAATACTCTGAGAGTCTTTGCATGTGGGCTCCAAGTAAAGAAGAATCGTCGATCTCCTTTTCATTTTACCTTTATTCACAATTAAGTTATTAAAAACCGGATTTTATTTTAGTTTTTTCTGGATTATTCGGAAGCTACCGGGATATATTTTTTTCGATACAGGTTTCTGGCAATCAGGATAACGATCGCCACGACGGCACACATTACAGCAGCCGTCAAAAAATGATAGCGGATTGAGGTAACCCCAAAAATCCTGCTGCTGATTGAAAAGATAAATGGGGAGATAAACTGCCCGGCAAACATGGCGCTGGTATTGAGCGATAATGCCCAACCGCTTACCTCGGATGAAACCTGATTCGAAACCGTCAGGGCCGTGTAAGGCACCAGAGTACCGATTCCCATGCCAATGATAAAGACCGCCAAGGCAATTAACCAAAAATGATGTGCCGTAAAAAGAATCATGAACCCTAAAGCCGATATGCCTAAACTTGCTATCGCGGTGCCGTTCTTAAAAATCCGATAGATGCGATTAAAACTCACTGCCACCAGGAATTGTGCGCCCTGATAAAAGGCAATGGCAATTCCACTTTCGGCTGAATCGCCCAGATTGGTATCTTTCAGATAAAAAGCCATATTGTTGGAAATTAAATTAAAGATGACGATCGAGAACATGGTAAACAAAACAACCATATATACCAGGGTGGGTAATTTCCTGCTGGTTTCTTTTCCATTCGTGGAAACCGGCGGTTCAGGTAGATGAAAATAAACCAGGATAAAGACCAGCATACCGATCCCATAAGCACCTAAAGCAAAGCGCCAGTTATACAGCGCCAGCCAACCGGAAATCAGTGACATGAAAACAGCGGTAATGGTTGCCACTGCCGATGAAAAACCCATCAGAAAGGTCCGCTTTTCTCCGTTGTATAAATCAGCAATCAAAGAAAAAGACATAGGGGTCACCATTCCCAGGCTGATCCCCAGAATCGCCCGCAGGAATAAAAGCAAGGCAAAGGACTCAGTAAAAGCGGAGCCAACGCCGGAGATGGCGTAAACCACCAGCCCGATTAACAGGATATGGCGCTTCTGAAAACGTAAGGTCAGGCGCCCGGAAACCAGGCTGAAGGGGATCATGAACAGTGCTGGAAAATTTAAAAACATTTGCAATTGCAATTTGGTTGTCTCGGGAAAGGATAGCTGGATGCGCCCCAGCGCGGGAGCCACAGCCGTGACTGCCAGAACAGCCAGTGTGGACAGCGACAATACAGCAATGGTTTGAATTTTCGATGAAGGGTCAGGGGTTGGTTTCAAATAAGTCTCCGGGGGCAATTATCCTGGTTATGAAATTTTCTGGTTAGCTTTACTCGGTTTGCGGGTAAACATCCAGATGGCAAACACACCGGCGGCGATCAGCGTCAGCCAGCCACCGGTAAGAAAATAATCACGAATGGATTGAAAAGCAAAGGTTTTTTCCAGCAGGTTAAATGCCAGCGGAGAGATGAACTGACCCAGATAGATGCTACTGTTGATAACAGCCATCGCCGGGCCATTTAATTCGCTGGTCACCTGATTGGCAGTGGAGAGAAACAGGGTAGGCATCAAGACTCCAATGCCAAGGCCGGAAACAAACAGAGCTACCAAAACGAGTGAGTAAGTTTGCACATAAACCAGAGCCAACAAACCAATCCCCAAGCTGATAATCCCCAACAGGGTAAAATATGATTTTAATCTTTTGCGAAGCCATCCAAAGAACAGCCCAACCAGGAAAGCAGAGGTATTCATCGTAGCAATACTGACACCGCTTTGTCCGGCATCCCCAATCCCGGTGTCCTGCAGAAAAAGGGCGATGCGGGTGGGGAGCAGGTAAAAAGCGATCATTAACAAAACCATGAGAAAGCCGAGTCCATAAACCCCAGCCGGTAATTTCTCCGGGCTGGAAGCCTGTATCTTTTCGGTTTTGGGCGGCTCAGGCAGAAAGAAAATTACCAGCAGCAGAGCGATCAGGCTCACCAGATAGACCCCAAAGGCTAGCCGCCAGCTAATCTGTGCCAACCAACCCGCCAACAAGGTCAAGACAACGCCACCCATCGTTCCAACTGCTGAGGACAGCCCCATCGTGGAGGAACGCTCCTCACCCTGATAAAAATCAGCAATCAGCGTGAGCGATAAGGCCGAAATCAACCCGGTGCCCACCCCCAATAAAGCGCGCATAACGAGCAGGCTGGTCATGCTGTTCATCAGCCCACCACCAAAGCCAGCCAGCAGATAGATCCCCAGGCCAACAAACAGAATACGCCGTTTGGAATAGGTTAACGATAACCGCCCGGACAGCAAACTGAAAGGAATGATGAACAGGGGTGTCAGTGTCAGAATCATTTGAATGGTTAACTCGCTGGCGTCCGGAAAAGCCTGCTGAATGCGACCCAAAGCCGGAGAAACAGCCGCCCCCGAAAGCACTGAGAGGAAAGCTAAAGAAAGGATAGCAGGCTTAAGCATTTGCGATTTTTTCATGACACTCTTTTGATTTCCGTTAAGTCACACCACACAATGACGAACACATTAAGCTGTATTGTACATTATATTTCGTGGATTTATTTTTTCCCCAGCAATTTAAGGTGTGCGTCCAATAGACGTTCCTGATCCATCTTCATAATCTCACGGTCATAGGTCAGAAAGCCGTTAATCTCATATTCCACGTCACAGATTTCAGTGTAGATGGCAGCCACCAATCCTTTTTCTTTGAGAAGCAGCAGCCTCTCCAGCAGCTTAAGATACCAGTTGGTTAGTTCTGCCTTGCTTTTCACCATGCGATAGGCAAACAATTTCTCCTCCTGCCAGAGGTGCCCCTCTATCTTTAACCCGATCCCGCCGAATTCAGAGAGTGCCACCGCCCGTTCTTTTTCCACCCTCGGCATGGCCGGTCCAACGTATTTATGGATCGAGTAAATATCCCCATTTCCCTGGTCAAACCAACCCGAGGCGGCATCCACCAGGCGCGATGGGTCTTTGGCTTTAACCCAGTCCCCGATCTCTCGCGCGTTGAACTGTCCCCAGGATTCGTTGAACGGTACCCATACTACAATGCTGGGATGATTGTGCAGGTGTTCCAGCATCGCTTTCAATTCCTGTCTGAAGTTCTCGCGTATCTGTTCATCCTCACGCCCAAACCAGTGGTAGCGACGGTCGTCGCGAATCTTGAGGTTGAGCAAAAAGCCCATGCCCAGCACCAGCGTATGCGGTACAATTCCTCCACAAGGCATATCCTGCCAGACCAACATGCCCAGGCGGTCGCAATGGTAATACCAGCGCGCCGGCTCCACCTTGATATGCTTGCGGATCATGTTCATCCCTAGCGATTTGCAGAACTCAATATCAAAGCGTAAGGCTTCATCGGTCGGTGCGGTGTAAAGACCGTCTGGCCAGTAGCCCTGATCCAACGGTCCATACTGAAAAATCTCCTGACCATTCAGCAGAATGCGGGGAATTCCCTGCCCATCTTTTTGCAGGCAAATTTCCCGGAAGCCGCAGTAAGACTGCACCTGGTCCACCTCCTGTTTCCCATGGAATAAGCTGATCCTGAGACCGTATAGAAAGGGGTCTTCCGGTGACCATAAGCGGGCACGCTCATATGGCAAGATGATTTCCTCTCCCGCAGCACCAGTAACCTGAACCAGGGTTTGCTGCTCTTCCAGCAGTTGGATCTGAATGTGGTGACCAGGCGCTGCATCCGATAGCTGCACGGTCATTTTCAGTTGGCAGGGATGAATTGCAGGAGTTAGTGAAATATTATGGATAAACACATTTGGGACAGCTTCCAGCCAGACCGTTTGCCAGATGCCAGAAACCGCACTGTAAAACACAAAGCCAGGTTTGAGCGTTTGCTTGCCGCGTTCCTGCCGCCCGGAACTGGTTGGGTCTTGCACGCGGATAACCAGTTGATTTTCAGCCCCATAGTGCACACAGGTGGTCAATTCAAAGGTGAAGGGGTCATACCCGCCCTGATGCTGCCCCAAATACTGATCGTTGCACCAACCCTGGGCCTGCCAATCGACTGCCCCAAAGTGCAGCAAGACGCGTTTATGTTTCCATTCGGCCGGAATATAAATGCTGCGCCGGTACCAGAGTTGTTCCTCCGGCTGCAAAGGCCTTCCGACACCGGAAAGGGAGGATTCGACTGCAAAGGGCACCAGAATATACCCCTCATAGCTGAGTGGAACTGCTTCACCTACTGCCGTAATGGCATATTCCCACAGTCCATTCAGGTTTAGCCAGTCCGCGCGCTGCATCTGTGGGCGCGGATATTCCGGTAACGGGCAATGCGGGTCAACCTGTCCTGCCCAGCGGGTTTGGATTTTACCAGGTATTGGCGCCCAATCCTTCGTGTTCATTCCCCAGCCTCGATTTGCCGGGATAATTTTGGAATGCGCAGAAGGGGGAAAATCGCCCCTAAATTGATGACTGCGGCGGCATAATAAATCACCGGGGTGGGGATAAAACCAGCTTCACCATTCAACAAGGTGGGTATCCCAAACGCATGGATCAACCAGGAACCGATGGCCGGGCCAATCACCATGGGCAGCATCACCGTAAATACCATGCGCACACCCTGGAACTGACCGCGCTGCTGGGCCGGGTACAGGTCTTTCATCCAGGCGCCGGCGACAATGCCAAAGGCCGCCATCGTGACTGTCTGCAGAATACCTGCCACCAACAGAAATGGAATGCCGCGGGCAAGCGCGAAAATGAGTGCGGTGACAGCGCTGGCAGACACCATCCAGAGAATAAAGGTGCGCCTAGGAATACGATCGACCAGCATCCCCAGGGGGATCGTGCTGAGGGCGGTAACCACCAGGACGCCGCCCATAATCAGCCCCATGGTGCCTTTGTCATAGCCCAGAAAATGTTCAATATAAATGAGCAGATATGGGAAGGTCACCTGCCAGGCGATGCCGTTAATACAAATGGTCAGGAATAAAAGAAAAAGAATGCGATTCTTACGGACAATCTCAAAACGAAAGGTGTTGAGCACCTCTTGCCAATAAGGCAGACGGGCTTGATGGAGTTCTTCTTCCCGCAGGGGTGCGTCCCGCAGCAGGAGTCCACCGAGCATACCGGTAAGCGCGACAAAACCTCCCAGCCCATAAAAGAAGACAAAGTACCCGAACTTTTCAATGACCATTCCAGCCAGCGCTGTGGTCAGGATGAAGGACAAGAAAACGCTCATCTGAATTAAGCCTTCTACCCGCCCCCGGTTGGTCGTATCGGATATATCGGTGGCCCAGGCATTGAAACTGGCATCGTTGGCTGCTGAACCAAAAAAAGTCATCACGGCATCCGCCACCACTACCATGAATACCGCCAGACCAATCGGTTGCAGCAATGATACGGTGGGGAAAAGAGCAGTCACAATTCCCCAGATAATGTAACCAAACAGAATGTAGGGCCGCCGGCGACCGAAACGGGTCTGGGTGCGATCCGAAAGGGTGCCGATCAACAAGGTGGTGACTGTGGCGGTAATGGCGCTGACGGCTACCATCCAGGCAATCGGGCGCGGGTTGGGGGTCAAGGTATCAAAGACAAAGGTGTTAAACCAGGCGTTCTCCACCCCCCAGGCGATCTGCCCGGATAAAGAAAGCAAGCCAATAACAAACCAGGTACGCGCCGATAAAGGGGTTCGCTGATGAGCTGAATTTTTCATGATCAATCCTTATAAGCTTTAAAATCATTTATTTTAAAAAAATAGCTGAAATTCTCCTTCAATATTATCGTATAATCAATAAATCTGCATCCATCGAAACCTTGATGAAAGAAGAAAACCTCATTGAACCTTCATTAAATAAAATTCGAGCTTTTCAAAAGCACCTGGATTTGAAAGGCGCTTTTCGTTACCTGCTTAAAAAGATTTTGTTAATTTTTATTACGATATTCGCAGGCACCTTCCTCACGGTGTTGATTGTTAATCGTCCGATTCCAACTGCATTCGGCTTCAGCGAGCCGCAACTGGATGCAGCCATTCGTAAGCAAATTGAGACGGCTGTGCGCTTTTACCGTCAGGATCATGTTGAATTAAACGCTCTTGACCCTGCCGAACGAAATGCGGAGATTAACAAGTATCGGGAGGAATTGGTCGCTGAAAGTGGTTTGAATGACTCACCTTTGCAAAAACAACTCAAATGGACATTCAACGCACTGCGTTTTGATTGGGGACGCGTGGGGGTCTCCAGCGTCAAACCGCTCAACATTTTCGCGCAGGGCAAAACAAGGTTTAATCTGAATGAAATCATTCTGCAATATCTCCCGTTAACTTTACTGCTGGTGGGGGTTTCGTACCTGCTTTTATTTATTTTTGGGTTACCTTTAGCTTTATATCTCAGCCAGAAGACAAATTCATTAATTGATCGGTTTTTCACCTGGATAGCGCCCATCTCATCTGTTCCGAGCTGGGTGATTGGCATCTTGTTAATTATGCTGTTCGCGGTGGAATTAAAATGGCTGCCGCCGTCCGGAACTTTTGACCAGTTTCCGCCCGCCAATCATTGGGGGTACATCCCGATCATTGGCAAACACATGATCTTGCCTGTAACCGCCATTGTGTTAAGTCTGTTTTTCCAACTGGTTTATTCCTGGCGCACTATTTTTGTCACTTTCAGCCATGAAGATTATGTCGATCTGGGACTGGCGATGGGCATGAAACCCGGGCGGCTCAGGAGAGACTACATTCTAAAGCCTACCCTGCCGTTTGTGATCACCAATTTTTCACTGCTTCTAATTGGCTTCTGGCAAATGACCATGGCACTGGAGGTGATTTTCCAATGGCGCGGGATTGGGTGGTTGTTCATCAATATTGGCTTACCGAACTTCTGGGGTGAGAGCATGTACCCCGGCGAGCTGGTGATTGCTATCTCCCTGATTGTATTATTTGCCTATCTGTTGGGTATCACTGTCTTTTTGCTGGACATTATCTACGTGCTTGTGGATCCCCGTATTCGCCTGGAGCAGAAAGAACCAACTCTGCACACGGTCAGACGGAAATTTACCTGGTGGAAAATTCGCCGCAAGACGCCCACCTCAGAAATCCCTGCCATCCGACCAGATTCAGTTCCTCCCCCGGGTGAAAAAGGGGAGCATAGCCAGCAGGATTATGCCACCTCACTGCGTCGAAACGGTCACGCCACTTTTCAAAACATCAAACGTTTTGGAATTGAGATTAAACGCTTTCCTTCTGCCATTCTAGGCTTCTTCATTATTATTTTATTGACCATCGGCTCGCTTTATGCAGTCACCGCCTTACCTTACAAACAGATCGGTGAATCCTGGAACCGGTCAACTTTAACCGGCCGGACGGATGTGCCCAAACTAGCGCGGCCCGCTTGGTTTGATCTTTTTGCTCGTGAAAAATCGCTCTCGACCTTCACGATGAATGAGCAGAGTCAAAATATCGTACGCTTTGAAAAACCACTCCAGAATGGTGGTAAACAAATCTCGATTGTATATCTGTTCGATTACCCGTATGTGGATTTTCCTACTGAACTCAATTTATATTTGAAAGGCACCTTTGATCAAAAAACTCCTTTTGCCTCTGTCAAATGGATTACTCCGGACGGCCGCGAATTCAATCTGAAAGGCTTCTCCACCGGAAAACAAAGAACTTTCGATTTTAACGAAAATATCCCTGCCCGCCGCCTGGTCTCCCAAAATAAAAACTGGGAGCAGTGGTTTAACTTTACTCGCATTTTTCCAACTCCCAATTTCCATCTGCTGTTTGCAGACCCAAATGCCGGCACACCCAGAGTGCTGAATGGCTTGTATCAACTGCGGATCACCGGCATCACTTTTGAAGACGCGAGCGACATCAGCAGTGAGCTGGTGCTGCTCGGGCATATCTATGGCCTGGCGGGCACCGATTATCTGCGCCGGGATCTATCTATCCCGCTCTTTTGGGGGATGCCCTTTGCGCTGATCATCGGGCTGTTTGGCTCACTAGCCACCTCCATCCTCTCGATGGTACTGGCAGCTACCGGCGTCTGGTTTGGCGGCTGGGTGGACGACCTCATTCAACGTCTGACCGAGGTTAATCTGGTGCTGCCCATTCTGATGATCAGTGTTCTGGCGTATGCTTACCTGGGTATCAGCATCTGGACGATTTTCATCATCGTCATCCTTCTGAATGTGTTCGGTGCTCCCCTCAAGAGTTTTCGCTCGGTGCTGTTACAGATTCGCGAAGCCCCCTATATCGAAGCCGCACGCGCCTATGGCGCCGGCAGTTTCAGGATCATCATGAAATACATGGTGCCGCGCATCATCCCGGTGCTGGTACCGCAACTTGTCATCCTGATCCCCAGCTTCGTCTTCCTGGAAGCCACCCTGGGGTTATTCAACATCAGCACCGGGCTGCCCACCTGGGGGACTACGATTTACCAGGGAGCGATGAAGGGTGCGCTCTATGGCTCCCGTTATTGGATTCTGGCGCCTTTAACCTTGCTGATGATCTCCGGTTTTGCCTTTTCTTTGTGTGGCTCAGCGCTGGAGAAAATCCTCAACCCCCGCTTGCTGGATGAGTAAAAGTGGAATTTATCCGGTTAAGGAATAATCAGTATCAACCCAAAAACAAGGGATTGAATGAATAGCACCACGATCTATCCTCCTTTTTCTTTATAGTTACAAAAAGAAACCATGTAAAGCAAGTTGTTTTTAAGAGAGGTTTTAAACTTTCAACAAAATGTGGTTTCAGCATGTTAATTCGTTATAATCAAAACACGGTTAATTTTTTCTGTTCATAATCCAAAAGGAGGGTTATGAAATCCAAGAAATGGCTCCCTGGTCTGATTATTTTTGTGATTATTGGTTGTCAGATGTTCACACCGACTGCCACCCCAACCGTCGAAAAGCCTGCTGCTACCAACACCTCCATCCCAGAACCATCACCTACTCCCACTGAGAAAAAGATAGCCCGGCCGGTTTCAGAACCTGTAAATTTCACTCCAATGTCCTGGCAGGATAACGCTTTATCACCACTTTCTGTTTTTCAGTCCAATGGTTTGGTTAATCAGAGCCTGCCGCTGCCAATTATGTTGAATGCCATCGCAAACTCTGCCGTCATCAGCGGTCTGACTGTTGACCAGCAAGTCTTTCTGGCCCAAAATGGCTTTGTGGTGATGAATAGCCAGGAAGAGCAATTTAAAGATATCCGCCGGTCGGTTGCTTTTGAACAGGGTCAGCCATATTTCCTAACCAGCGATGCGGTTTACCACGCAGTGCACATTACCTTCGATGATTTGCTGGAAGCTTTGGAAAAAGAAGCCCTGCGCCCGGTGATGATCCAGCTACTGGAAACGCTCTATAATCAGGTGGATGGCTATTATCAGGCCAGTGCTGGCAGTTCAATCGCAAGCGATGCCTTATTGGCGAAGAATTATCTGGCGGTAGCATTGAAATTATTCAACCCGGATTTCTCACTACCGCCAGCCGTGGAAGCGGACATCGCTTCACAACTGGATCAGATCTCTGCCGAAGCGGGAAAAGATGAATCCAGCCTGATTCCGGGACTAACCGACGACTATTCCGCCTATCGCCCGGTGGGACATTACACCGGCAGCCCGGAGTTGGAAGCGTATTTTCAGGGGATGACCTGGTTGGGTCGGGTAGCTTTTTCCCTTCGCAGTCTGAAAAGCGATTCACCGCCCCCATCCAGGGCACCATTGTTGATTAACCTGGCTTTACGGGAAGCGAAAATGGATGGAGTGCCGGCTTACCAGGTGTGGTTACCGATTAATGAGATTTTGGATTTTATTGTTGGCCCTTCGGACGATCCCGGCCCGATGGAGTTGAACACGCTGATGGAAGCCGTGTATGGTTCTGATATTTATCTGGAGTTGGTGCAGGACAATGAACTTTGGCAGACATTCCTCACCCGGGTGGAAGAATTGCCAGCCCCGCAGATCAACTCAACTTTTCAGGATACCTCCTTGCAAATGGATTACGAACGTGATTGGCGTTTCATGGGACAGCGTTTTACTTTGGATGGTTTGATCTTTCAGCAATTAATCACGGATAAAGTCGAAAAACGCTTTTTCCCGAAAGGGCTGGATCTGGCGGCTGCGTATGGTTCCTCAGCAGCCGAGAACGATCTGAAATTGTCCGGGGAAATGCAGTATAAAAATTATAAACAACAACTGGATAAAATGAAACAATTTGTTTCCGATCTGCCGGACGAATTTTGGACTAACCGTTTCTATACTGCCTGGCAATATGCTTTTATGTCTCAAGTACAACCTAAAGATAAGGCTTTCCCCGGTTTCATGCAGACCAGCGCCTGGAGCTATAAAGATATCAACAGTATGCTGGCCAGTTGGGCAGAATTAAAGCACGATACCATCTTGTACGCAAAAATGCCGGAAGGGTTGGGAGGCGGAGGTCCGCCAACATCCGCCCCGCCGCCTTCCTTTGTGGAGCCAAACCCCAACGTCTATTACCGGCTGGCTTTTGCACTGCGCTCCTTATCGGACGGGATCAATCTTCGCCTGTACAACTGGTATAACCATAACTGGATTCAATCCGAGTACAGCGGCCAGCCTGGCTTACAGGAATATTTGACATTTCTCGGGGGGCTGGGAGAGAAAATCGAGAATCTGGGAACCATCGCTGATAAGGAATTACGCGGTCAGTCTTTAACAGTAGATGATTACGACCGCATAACTTCTTGCCTGGAGTTTAAAGAGTGTATTGATCCAAAAGGCTTTATGGATGCGTCCATGCAACCCGACCCCATTCCTGTCATTGCGGCTGTTTCAGGCTATGAAAACGAAATTATGGAAGCTGGCGTCGGGTATCTCAACCGAATCTATGTTACCATTCCAATTAACGGCGAGATTTACGTTGCTCAGGGGGGCGTGCTCAGCTACTATGAGTTCATTCAACCACGCGAAGACCGCCTGACGGATGAAGCCTGGCGCGAGAAATTAGAACAGGTTCCTCCGGAACCGCCTGAATGGACGGTTAACTTTCTGCTCCCGGGAGGAAAAATCAATACAGATATGGTTTATCGAATCGGCGATTTTTACTTTGTGACCGCAGAAGGCGGCAACCCGCCCCTGAACCTGCGCGCAGAACCCTCTCGCAATGCACAAGTGGTTGACAAATTGGTCGCAGATACGTATTTTGAAATTACCGCCGGACCGGAGACAGTGGCAAAAGAAAATTGGTGGCAGATTCGGGTGTTTGATACCGGGAAAGAAGGTTGGGTACTGGAAAACCAGGCCTGGTATCAACGTTCCTATTAAACTAAATTCACTACCAGAATCTGACACTTTGATACAATTAATATAAAGATTTATAAAGGAAAATATGAAACAGACCAACAACCCCAGTCCGTATTCTCGTGATCTTTTGGTGCATGGGATCGCATCGGCTAAGGTGGGCGAAAAAGAACAGGCCTACCGCTATCTGGAACGCTATCTCTATCAGGAGCCGCCGGAAAAAGAAAAACTGGACGCTATGTACTACCTCAGTCTGGTTTCCCCGACTGAGGACGAGCAGCGCAACTGGCTGGAAAAAATTCTGGCGATTGACCCGGTAGAAGGCCGCGCCCGCCGTCAACTGGCGATCCTCAATGGGGAGCTGGATGTTAAAAAAATTGTCGATCCGGATCGCATCTCTTTGCCTGCCAACCAACTGGTGCCGGCTGAAGATTTGGAGCGCTTCACCTGCCCGCAATGCGGCGGGAGAATGTCTTTCTCTCCGGATGGGTTAAGCTTGATCTGTGAACATTGCGAAGCAGAATCTTTTCGTGAAAAATCAAAAAATCAAATTGAAGAAGGCAACTTTTTAATCGCCATGGCAACCGAAAAAGGTCACTCCAAAGCCGTCAATGCACAAATCTCGCATTGCTCAGGCTGTGGCGCCGAGTTCATCATCCCACCTCTGCAACTTAGCTGGCAGTGCCCTTACTGTGAATCGAACTACGCGGTCGTGCAGAAAGAAGTGCGCGAGATCCTCAGTCCCGAAGCTCTGATCCCCTTCCAGTTCTCCAAAGAGCAAGCTTACCAGCAATTGCTCACCTGGTGGCAAACGCAACACGATGCCGCCTCCGGAAAATTTGAAAGCCTGCAAGGCATCTACCAACCCGTGTGGACATTCGATGTGGGTGGCTTCGTTGACTGGCAATTGGAAGAAAAAGAAGATCGCGAGTGGTTCCTGCAAAGCAGCACCAAAGCCATTTTTTACGATGATATCTGCATTCCCGCCACGCGTAAATCACCTGACTTGATGCCCAGGCTGATAGATAGTTATGATTTCAAGGCACTGCTGCCCTTTGATGCACAATATCTGGCCAACTGGATGGCGGAGAGTTACGAAATCCCAGCTGGAAACGCCGCCATCAACGCCCGAAAATTCGCCCTGGATGCGGAATATCAATACCTGCGGGATGTCAATGTGAATCAAATCCGTAATCTGCACATTAATTCTGGAAGGATGACGGTTGAACAATTCAAGTTGATTCTGGTCCCAGTCTGGCGCGTTATGCTGATCCTTAGTTCCGATCATTTTCCAGTATTGATGAACGGCCAGAATGGAAAGATCTTCAGCGCTTATCAGTCCCATTCGAAAAACAACTGGTTCACTAACCTGCTGAACTGGAGAGACTGAGCAATTCAATAATGACCAACCAACTTCCTGAAAAACTGCGCCAGGCAAAAGCCTTTGTGCTCGACATGGACGGTACCATCTTCCTGGGTGATCACCTGCTGCCGGGAGCTGCCGATTTTGTGGCTTATCTGCAAATCAACCAGATTCCTTTCCTTTTCCTGACCAATAACTCCTCCAAGCACAAAAATAATTATGCCGAGAAGTTGAACCGTCTGGGGTTATCTGTTCAACCGGAGTCTATTTTTACCTCCGGAGAAGCCACTGCCCATTTCCTTCGGCAGCAGTTTCCTGATATCAAACGCATCGACCTCTTCGGCACCCCCGCATTGGAGGAAGAATTCAGCGGACATGGGTTTGAACTCACCTCGCAAGCAGCTCAAGCAGTGGTATTAGGATTCGATACCACCCTCACCTATGAGAAACTCTGGCGCCTGTGTGATCAGGTGCGCAGCGGTCTGCCTTATTTCGCCACTCATCCAGACATCAATTGCCCACTTGAAAAGGGGGTCATGCCGGACATCGGCGCGCTGATCGCCTGCGTAGCCGCTTCCACCGGCCGCCAGCCCGATACCGTGATCGGTAAGCCCAACCCGCCCATCGTTCGCGCGCTGACACGCTGCCTGGGTCTGCCCCCTGCGCAGATCTGCATGATCGGAGACCGCCTCTACACCGACATCGCTCTGGGAAGAGCCGGCCTAAGCACCGTGCTGGTGTTAAGCGGTGAGACCAAGGCGTCCGACGTGCCGGCCTCGCCTTTCCAGCCTGATTTGGTGGTGGAGAATTTGGGGGAGTTGGGTAAGCGGTTGAGGTATTGAGTTGTTAAGTTATTAAGTTATTGAGTTATTAAGCTGTTAAGCTGTTAAGGATTAATTCTGGTTGCGGGTTTGGTTATTCCCCTCCTCTGGAGGGGTGCCCGCAGGGCGGGGTGGTTTGATTTAGCTCATGGCTCATGGCTAATGGCTCATGTGTGACTCGTCTTGAATCAGCTTTACAGGAATTACTAAGATACGAGGATAAAAACCTTTCATTCTTTTTCCTTTAAAGAAATCTTTAAAAAATGATCCAAAGTAAATTTACTCCGTACAGATCATAAGGAACAGCTACATTCAATGCTAGATATTGTCGTTCACATTTGGCAGACAAATTAAATTTCTTGTAGATCATCGTCATTTCCTTCATAATCATGCAAATTTTTCTATTCATGTCGTAGGGGTGAAGCATTGGAGAATGGAGATGGTTATTCTACTCGAGCTTTCGATCTCCAATGCTTCACCTCTACCCGAAATATCATCAAATTTCATAATTTTCGCCAATTAAATTCCCCTCCCCTGGAGGGGTGCCCGCAGGGCGGGGTGGTTTGAGGGGAACACCTCACCCCCGGCCCCCTCTCCAAGCCATTGGAGAGGGGGGTATTGGTTTGGTGTGGTGTTTACGACCTTTGGTTACACTTAATGATCATCCCTACCTCCAGGCATGATTTTTTTTCGCCATCAGCCATCAGCCATGACCTATCAGCTAGAAAAAACACCTCACCCCCCGGCCCCCTCTCCAACGCGTTGGAGAGGGGGAGCATTGGTTTGATGTGGTGTTTATGACCTTTGGTTACATCTAATGATTATCCCCACTCCCAGACAGGTGCTTTTTTTCGCCATCAGCCATGAGCTATCAGCCATGAGCTAATAAAACCCCTCACCCCCCGACCCCCTCTCCAATGACTTGGAGAGGGGGAGTATTGGTTTGGTGTAGTGTTTATGACCTTTGGTTACATTTAATTATTATCCCCACTCCCAGACAGGTACTTTTTTTCGCCATCAGCCATGAGCTATCAGCCATCAGCTAGAAAAAACCCCTCACCCCCCAGCCCCCTCTCCAATGACTTGGAGAGGGGGAGGATGGGTTGTGTTGACACTGGAAATTTGTGATGTAGAGGGAAGCACTGGAAATTAGGTGTCCGGGTACATGAACATTCAGGCTCTCCACTGCCTCCTCTTTGCCCGTATCTTCAAACATTACCGAAAGAATGCTCAACAAATTTTTCACTCAACTCTGGGATACCTTTGTACGTTAGTTACACTTTTTTTATGATTTGCCTGAATCCTATCACTCCGGTTTATAAAAAAATCAGGGTGTCCGCTGGGACACCCTGATTGTTCTTATTTTTCCTGAATACCTTTCCAGACTTTCTCTGGCAGCACCGGTAGTTCGCGCAGGCGAACGCCGATGGCATCAAAGATGGCGTTGGAAACAGCCGGACCGACTCCATCCATGGGGATTTCGGCGATGGCTTTGGCGCCATACGGGCCGCTGGGTTCATAGGTGGGCACCAGTATGGCAGTGATGTCGGGGGCTTCGTCGGCTTCGTAGACCCGATAATCGCCAAAGCGTTTCTGAATGACGTTCCCATCTTCCGGGTCGTATTCCATCGCTTCAGCAATCGCCATGCCCAAAGCCTGCAATTGCCCGCCCTCCACCTGACCGGTGGCGGTCATCGGGTTGATGGCTGTCCCACAATCGACTGCCATGACCATGCGGGGTACCCGCACCATGCCGGTTTCAGTGTCCACTTCCACTTCCACAAACTGGGCGCCAAAAGGTGGCGGTGCGTAGTTGGACATAAAGGAAGCGGTGCCCATGATCTGGGTCTGATCGACGGAGTGCAGACTATGCAGCGCGATGGCTTCGAGGCTTACCGTGCGTCCATCCGGGGCAAAAGCCTGGCGATTGCGCAGGTAAATGCCCTCGGTGGGGATTTCCAGCATCATGGCTGCCCGGTCGATGATTTGCTTGCGCACAATCTCCGCCGCTTTTTTGGCTGATCCACCGGAGATGAAAGTGGTGCTCGAGGCATATGCGCCGACATCAAAGGGGGTCATATCGGTGTCGGAAGAATAGATGATGATATCTTCCAGATGGCAGCCCAGGGTTTCAGCTACAATCTGGGCGATGACCGTGTCGGAGCCAGTGCCCAGATCGGTAGCCCCTACCTGAACATTGAAACTGCCGTCATCGTTCATCTTGATGGAGGCGCCGCCCATGTCCAGGCCGGGAATGGCAGTACCGTGCATACAGGTAGCCACCCCGAGCCCACGGCGAATATGTGGTCTTTCCGGGTCAACCCGCCATTTGGGATCATTGCGGCGTTCCCATTGAATGGATTTAGATGCTTCGGTAAAGCAGTTCTGTAAACCGCAGCTCATCACGTATTGTTCAATGGTACCGCCTTCACCCAATGCGGTGGAAATTGCGATATGATCCCCGACATCCACGGCGTTCTTGCGCCGGAATTCTATCGGGTCAAAACCGAGGGAGTGGGCGATTTCATCCACCAATACTTCCAGACCAAACATACCTTGCGGTGCGCCATATCCACGGAAGGCGCCGGCAGGCGTTTTGTTGGTGTAGTAGATATCCGCATGAAAACGCAAGGCTTCTGCCCGATAGGTGGAAAGCCCGCGCAGACCCGCCACGCTGGCAACGGTTTGGGAGTGCATCCCATAAGCGCCGGTATCGGATACTCCACGCAGGTCAATTGCGCGGATGGTACCATCGTTCATGACGCCGATGCGGAAGGTCATATACATGGGGTGACGTGATCGCGAGCTGGTGAATTCCTGCTCGCGCCTGTATTCCAGTTTTACTGGTCGATTGGTGGCAATGGTAAGATGGGCGGCCAGATCTTCAATTGCCATTTCCTGTTTGCCACCAAAACCACCGCCGATGCGCGGTTTGATGACCCGAATGCGTTTAATGGGCAGACCAATCAGGGGCGCTAACATACGGCGAGTATGGAAAGGCACCTGCGTAGAGGTACGCACAACCAGGCGCTCGTCTTCGTCCCAATAGGTGATGGTAATATGCGGTTCGATTTGGGCTTGCTGTTGTTTAGGGGTGTAATAAGTGTGTTCAAAAACACGATCACATTCCGCCAGTACTTTCTCAACATCGCCCACTGAAGCATCAATCACATTGACCAGATTCGTGCTGGCATTCTCGATCCCGACCGCGTCCGCTTCGTCATGGATCACCGGAGCGCCGGGCTTGCCAGCTTCGCGTGGGTCAAGGATAAAGGGCAGTACTTCATAATCAACATCGATCAACTTAATCGCCGCACGGGCAATTTCGGGGGTTTCTGCTGCCACAACCGCTACGCGATCGCCAACATAGCGCACTTTGTTATCCAGAGATACCTGATCCCAGGGTTTGGGGTTCGGCCAGGATTGTCCTCCCGAAGCATAAATCACGCGCGGGGTGTTTTTGTAGGTCAGTACCGCATGCACGCCTTGCAGGGCTTCGGCTTTAGAGGTGTCGATATTACGAATGCGGGCATGGGCATGCGGGCTGGTCAATAGATCGGCATACAGCATACCGGGCAGATTGATGTCATCGGTGAAAGCGGGTTTGCCTTTTGCCAGTTTGACAGCGTCCACCTTTACTTCCGGGCGACCGACTACATCGGTTTGTGCCTCCGGAGTAACCCAGGACGCTACTTTTACATCTTTTTTCGTTTTTGTTTCAGAACCGTTACCACCCTGAACAAAATCAGGGAGATCACGACCTAAATCTGACTCACCGGATAACCCGAAAGCCAGTTCCAGCGGGATGCCGCCACCACCAACCGGGGGGACTTCTTCACCCCGCAATACGGCTGCAGAGCGTAAAACAGCTTCAATCGGTTTAACATAACCGGTACAGCGGCAAATAGTTGGGCTGAGCGCCAACCGGGCATCTTCCACGGTTGGATATTTTTCCTTATCCAGGAGTGCCTTGGTTGAAAGAATCATAGCGGGGGAACAATAACCACATTGGATGGCGCCGGTTTCCGTGAATGCCTTCTGGATCGGGTCAATGGTGTTGATCTCGCTCAAGCCTTCCACCGTTTCGATTTCATGGCCTTCCGCCTGTGGAGCCAACATGACGCAGGTGGGCACCAACTTACCATCCATCAAGACAGAGCAGGCGCCGCATTCACCGGTTTCACAACCATGCTTGACACTCCAGATGCCATTCCGGCGTAACGCTTCCAACAAACTTTCGTCCTGGATGACGACCAGCTCGGTATCTTTTCCATTTAGTTTGAGGTTTATATTCATGTGCTTTCTCCTTGATTAACCCAGGCTGAAGGCTTGCCTGACTGCCCGTTTACTCAATACGCCAGCCATTGCCTTGCGGTAGTCTTCACTACCACGGTAATCACCTTCCGCTTGCGATTGTTCTTCAGCGGCTTTCCCAACCTGAGCCAATAATTCTGCGTTTACTGATTTCCCCAATAACAATGCTTCGGCGGTCATCAGGCGGACCGGAGCGGGATTTGCACCTGCCAGCGTCACAACAGCCTGACTGCAGACGCCATTTTCTACCTGCACAACAGCAGCAGCCGCGACGATGGCTTTATCCCGGGGAGTTCGAGCAACCCGTGCCAGAGCCCCTCCGGCATTCGGCTGCGCAATAAAATTAACTTCTAAAACGACTTCGCCGGGAAGCAAAGCGTTGTTGCAATCTTTCATCCAATCCTGCAGTGCGACCTGCCGGGTTTGGTTTTCACTCTTCTGAACAGTGACGACAGCCTCCAGGGCCATCAACGCCAGCGCAACTTCCGGCGGGTTGTCCGGGTTGCTGAGCACTCCGGCAACATTGGCAAGATTTCTCAACCCCAATGTTGCGGATAAATACACTGCTTCAGACAATACACCTGCAGCCTGAGATTTAATCAAATCAGAATCCAGTAAATCCTGCAGGGTCGTTAAAGCCCCTACGTGAATTTTTCCGTCTTCACCTTGCGTAATATAGTTCAATGGCAACTTTTCAAGATCAACAAAAGCGTCTGCGTTCAAATCAGTCAATGCCACTGGCCGGGGACTGACAGCCAGCGGTACTGTGTGAACATCGGAGCGGTTCAAGAGTTGGTGAGCCTTTGACCAGGTTTCTGGCCGGTGGAATTCTCTTGTTTTAGACATAAATCTCCTTTCTGGTTTCGTTTAAAAAAGTTTTAGACAACCTGATACAGTAACGGTTGTTGATTCACAAAATTGACCAAATTAGCATAATCACCACGCCGGTCTGGTAAAGCATTGGGATCAATACTACCCGAGGCAGTATGCGGGGTGAGGATGATGTTCGCGTAAGGGTCCCTTGCCAGTGGCAATAAGGGGCTATCCATATTGATCGGCTCCCAATCAAAGGTATCCGTGGCCACACCTCGCAATCTTCCAACAGATAGAGCAGCGGCGACATCTTTTTCATTATAAATGCCGCTGGCGCCGCAGCTCACCAGGCAGGCTCCTGGTTTCATTTTTTGGATAAATTCTCGGTTGACCAGCGCTGCTGTTTCCGGCATGAAAGGCAGCAACATGCCAACAAAATCGCTTTGAGCCAATAATTCATCCTGGCTGGCATAGTGAATATTCAGGTCCTTTTCAGCATATTCTGATAAACGTGAACGCTTATGGTACAACACTTTACAATTAAATCCTTTTAACCGGCGAGCCAGTTCAATCCCGATTTCACCAAAACCGATGATGCCAACAGTCTTTTGATATAGTGTACCGATTGAACGCCGCCCCGTAAAGTTAATGGCAAAGGTATCTTCATCACTCTTGCGGGGAGCCATACCCCAATCCTGATCCAGGGTGATCACATGCATGGCCTCGCGTAAATGTTTTGCCAGGGTGATCATTTGCATTTGCATATGTTCTGCCACCATAACTGTCATTTCAATGGGCATATAACAGACTTTTACCCCGGCTTCTCGAGCTGCATCCAGGTCGACATCATACACCTGAGAGCCCAACCTCTGAATTAATTTAAGTTCTTTACCGGCATGAATAATTTCTGCATCAATTTCATCGCTGCGCTCGGTGATCAGAAATTGCTTATCGGCAATATTTTTGACAATTTCTGCTTTATCAGGGTCACGTAACATGGTAATTTCAAAATCCACAGGTGCCCCATCCAGCGCCGACTTTTGATGTCGTTCACCGCGGTGGGTAACGAATAATACTTGATATTTCATTATATTCTCCCTCTTCTTAATTATAGAGCCGTTTCGAGTTTTTTTCCTGCCATTAATAAGCCTACTTGTTCCAGCATGTTCGGGTCAGGTGCCACTTCGCCCATGATTTGACCTTCGAACATGACCAAAATACGGTCGCTCAGCGCAAAAATTTCTTCCAAATCTGTGGATATCAGTAAAATGGCAGCACCCGAATCACGTTCTTCAATGATTTGCTGGCGGACAAACTCAGTTGCCCCAATATCAATTCCCCGGGTGGGCTGGTTAACCAGCAGGAATTTGGGCCGGCGATACAATTCCCGCGCCACCACGACTTTCTGCTGATTTCCTCCGGATAGATTGGATATTTCTTCATCCACATCACCTACCCGAATGCTGAACTTCTTGACCAACGATTTAGAATGGGAATTGATCTCATTAAATTGTAAAAACCCATATTTAGAAAAAGGTTTTTGGTTAAAAACCTCAGCAATAAAATTTTCACTGACTGAGAACGGCAGAATTAAGCCCATCTTTTGGCGATCTTCCGGTATATGGGCAATTCCGAGGATGTTTGTTTTTGTCAGATCCCGCCTGGTGAGTGCTTTGTCGATATAAGTCATGGATGAAAAGTTGCTGTCCAAAAGCCCTGCCAGAGCCAGAACCAATTCAGTTTGTCCATTTCCGGAGACGCCGGCAATTCCAACAATTTCACGTTCATGAACTTCAAAAGAGAGGTCTTTAACAGCCGGCAGACCGCGTTCATCTTTAACAGACAGGTTTTTTACCGAGAAAATCACCCGGCCAGGATTACTTTCTTTCTTGTGCAGATCCATTAAGACATCCCTGCCGACCATCATTTTTGCCAGTTCCCGCGGGTTGGTGTCTTTTGTGTTCACGGTAGCAATTGTTTTTCCATCCCGTAAAATGGTCACCCGGTCACTGATCTGCATGACTTCTTCCAGCTTATGGGTGATAAAAATAATCGTCAACCCTTCATCCGCCAACTTACGCAAGAAATCCAACAAATGCTCCGCTTCCTGAGGAGTCAAGACCGCGGTGGGTTCATCCAGGATCAACAGATCAGCGCCATGATAGAGCACTTTCAAAATTTCTACCCGCTGTTGTTCACCAACGGACAAATCGTGAATATAGGCATTCGGATCAACATTTAAACCATATTCTTTACTCATTTGTTTTAGTTTTTGAATGATTTGATCCATATCATTCAGAACCTTCATCGGTTTATATTGACCCAGAACGATATTTTCAGCAACGGTCAGCGTTTCAACCAGCATAAAGTGTTGATGCACCATTCCAATCCGGTGGTTGATCGCATCTTTGGGGTTATGAATCTCTAGTTTTTCGTTTTTATAAAAAATGCAGCCGGCATCTGGTTTATACAAGCCAAACAAAATACTCATTAACACTGTTTTTCCGGCGCCATTTTCACCTAAAAGACAATGGATTTCTCCCTGGCGAACGTCCAGATTCACCCCACGGCTCGCCTGAACCCCTCCAGGAAATGTTTTATGGATATTTTCCATACGGATAATATCCTCAGGATGTTGATTTGTAGGAATACAATCTTCCATGATGATCTCCTATTTATAGGGTACGCCAAGCGTTCTGGGAGGTTTCACGCGGCCTTTAGTAAACCCAACCATCACCAACAGAGTCGCCAGGTAGGGTAGTGCCTGCAGGAACTGGTAAGGGATCAACACGTCCGGCATCGTTTGGATGCGCAATTGCAGGGCATAAAAGACCCCAAATACCAACGAAGCCCAGAAAGTTCCCCAAGGTTTCCAGCGGCCTAGGACAACCACAGCCAGAGCAATAAAACCGCGGCCAGAAACAATGCCTTCAACAAATTGATCAGCATAGGCTAACACCAGAAATGCACCGCCGACTGCAGCCAGAGCGGAGCCAATCAAGACGCTGGCGTAGCGAATGCCCAACACATTAATACCGACTGTATCCGCCGCTTTGGGATGTTCTCCCACCGCACGAATGGACAGTCCGAAAGAGGTTTTATAAAGCACAAAGGTTGCCAATGGCACCAGAATCAACGTTCCGTAGACCATGAGGTTATGTGAAAATAAGACTTCCCCAAAAAAGGGTAATGAACTGAGCACCGGGATTTTTACCGGTGGAAAAATTGAAAGATTTAAAACCTCGGTCGAGTTCGAATACCAGGTTCGATAAAGAAACGCTGTTATACCAGCACCAATCATATTATAGGCAGCGCCCACCACAATTTGATTGGCTTTAATCGTGATCGTGAAAACTGCAAAAATCAAACCGCTGATCAGCCCGCTGATGATGGCTGCCAGTATCCCCAACCACAAGCTGCCGGTCTGGAAAGCAACCGCATAGGCGCTGAAAGAGCCTATCAGCATCACGCCTTCCAGGCCGATATTAATGATACCCGCTTTTTCCGAGAATACTTCTCCAACTGCAGCATATAAGATCGGCGTTGCCATCCGCCAGGTAGCGGCTAAAATTCCTTGTAAGAATAAAACTGAAGGCAGGAGGTCCATAATTGATTTCACTCCTCTTTTTCTTTAGATACGTAACTATAAACACCAAATGCGACCACAGAAAGCACAACCAGCCCCTGGATAAAATTAACCAATACAGAAGGGACCTTGGCATTCATTTGCATTACTTCTGCACCGGATCGCAAAGCTCCAAATAGAATCCCGGAAAAGATAACCCCTAAGGGATTATTATTTACCAGTAATGAGACGGCTATCCCGTCAAACCCAAACCCTGGGGAAATTAATTGATAGAGACGATAAGAGATCGCAGAAATCTCAACCGCTCCAGCCAGGCCGGCAGCACCGCCGCTCAAAGCCATGGCCAATAAAGCTTTTTGTTTAACGTTGATGCCAGCATAACGGGCCGCTTCCGGGTTGACCCCAACCGCGCGAATGGTATACCCCAGACTGGTCTTAAAGATCAGGATGTATAAAGCAACCGCTACCAGTAGAGCGATAATAAAACCCAGATGCAGTCTGGTAGGGGGCATAAAGCGCCATAAGCGGGCGTTTTCACTGATCTTGGCTGTTTGTGCAAAAAAACCTTTTGTTTCGATCATTGGACCCGTCACCAGCCAGCCGGTAATAAAGATGGCGATGTAGTTCAACATGATCGTGGTAACCACTTCATTGGCACCAAATCGATTCTTCAAAAAAGCTGCGATCATCCCCCATAAGGCACCACTGACAGCGCCTGCAATTAAAACCAATGGTACCAGGATAATTTTAGGCAAAACACCCAGGTAGATCCCTACAGCAGTGGCTGCCACGGCCCCGGCATAGAACTGACCTTCCGCACCAATATTCCAGATGCTGCAGCGAAACGCAATCGCCAGGCCGGCACCAATGAAGATCAGAGGAGTTGCTTTAATTAATACCTCAGCGATGGCAGTTTTGTCTTTAAACGCTCCCTGCCACATAGCAATATATGCTTGCACCGGGTCATATCCGGCGATGAGGAGAACGATTGCCCCGATTCCTAAAGCGATTGGAATGGCTGCAAACGGAGTCCAGGCAGTGCGAGAAAATTTTAATAATTTTTTCTTAAGAGAACCCCAATCCATCTTCTTTAACCTCAAAAAGGAATTATCTAATTGTACTGATTTTTATAGATTCTTACAATTTTAAAAAAGTGTTGTTGGCTGTTGCACCAACAACACTTTATGACATTTAATGTCTTATTGAGGAAAAGACATTATTTTACAGGAGCCAGTGTATCAATTTCACCAGAAGCGATCTTCGGGTAGAGAGCCAATACTTCATCGCGCAATTCTTGTGGTACGGGATGAGCAGCGCCTTCATTGTAGGTAATATAAATGGCATCCGGAACGTCCAGACCAAACTCAACATTGCTGGTTGGATGGAAGGAACCATCTTTCACAGCAGCAGCGACGTGCACCAGAGCGGCGCCGTAATCGAGGATGTAGTTAGCCAGAATTTGTTTTGGGGCTTTATCGGTGTTGTCACCAAACATACCAAAACCGAAGATATCTTTTTCCAAAATAGCTTGGTAGACACCATTGGTCGCGAAGTCAGCATTACCCAGGAGGAAATTAGCGCCACCATCCACATAGCTGATACCAGCTTCTTTCGCAGCGGCTGTGTCAGTCCAGTTGCCCAGGTAAGTAACCTGCACTGGAAAATCTGGATTGACAGCTTTGGCGCCATTAATGAAACCAACGAAGGATTCAGAAATGGGAGGAATATCCATTCCACCAATCAGGCCAGCACCGGTGCCTAACTTGGCAGCCAGATAACCGAAGATATAGCAGGGTTGGCTGGAATCAGAGTTCAAACCAACGACATTCGGAATTTTGGGATCCCAGAAGCGGCTGCTGGAAAGGAAGAAGAAGGTGTTGGGGAAGTCAGGAGCGACTGCTACGGCGGCGTCAGTAAATTCATTCCCATGGCCAAGGATGAATGTGTAGCCCTGTTCAGCAAAATCGCGGAAAGCTTTCTCAAATGCAGCCGGTGACATTTCAACTTCAACGTAACCAATTTCTGCATCTAATTCTGTTTCCATGCGTTTTAAAGCTTCGTATGCGGTCTGGTTCCAGCCACCATCATTGACTGGGCCGGGAGCCAGCAGGCCGGCTTTAAACTTGGCAGCCGGTTGTTCCGGGGCGGATCCGGAGGGTTGTTCCGGGGCTGGCGCAGCAGGTTTGCCGGCGCAAGCTGTTACCAATGCCAGAACGATAATCAAGGCAGATAGTACAAACAAATGTTTCTTCATTCTTTTCTCCTTTAATTAAATGAATTAGATTGATTTAGCATACTGGAATATTCTTTGACCATGAAGAATATAAGGTATTTCACACGTTGTTTATACCATAAATTAACATTGTTAAGCAAGTCTTAATATTATGTTAAGTGGGATTAATTACAGATAATAAGTCTAAAAGGAAATTAAGAGTTACGTTTTTTTAAAAAACCAAAACTCAAATTATTTTATTAATATTCAACAATATGCCTGGAAATTCCACTCGGAAAGCCAACTGGTTCAATATCGAATTTTAAAGATGGTTCAACTATTGTGCTTGCACTATGAATTCTAAAAGAAATTTGCCATCCTTTATCAAATACCATAAATAAAGTTGTCTCAGAATTTTCTTTCATTGAAATATCTATCAATTTATTAGGAATAGGCAATTTTGATCCCCAATTTAAATTACCATTTAAATTAAATGAGATTATCGTAACTGAGCCATTTTCTTTTATAATTTTGTAGTAATCATAAGAACCTAATAAATATTTAATTATTCCGTTGGCCAGTCTTGTTGAATCCTTTTCATAAAGAGAATTCATTTCTTTTGCAAAAGCATTTAAAACAGGAATATAATAATTCCCTTTTTTGTTAGGTATGTCCTTCCACTTAATCCCTTGTATTCTTTTTTCTCGAAGGTCATCAAAAATTGGGGAAACACTCTTAAAATAATTTTCTGAACAATCTAAACCAAACCAATCTCTTCCAAAATTTATTGATTCTGATAACCTGGAATGTTTAACTGCATAATGTCTGTTTTTCGCCGAGATCCCTATCTCAGTTTCTAGCAAATTATTTTTTAATAAAATATCCCTTACATCTCCAGACCTGCCTGTTTGGTCAGATTGTATTTGTATTATAAAATTTGGAGATTCAAAAAATTTCTCTTTAGAAATTAAGAACTCAATTGCAGAATTTGCAGCTTTTTTAATTTTTCTCTTTTCAATCTCGGACATTTTATTAAAACTTTCTCTTGATAAGTTAAAAGATGAATTTTCAAGGATTTTTACAGAGGACAAATAAGCTATTTGTGAAGCAATGCCGAATTCAAAAGCACGTCCCATATCATATTGATTAATTCTGGTCATGATAATAAATCTCTACTTAAAATTAATATTTCATTTGAATTTTTATTTTTAGACATTCCATAAACCCATTCAATAGAAATTATTGGGAAATCTTGATATAAATTTCTTATTTCATCACAATCATTATATGACATGATCCATCTTTCTCTTTTACGTAAAATTTTTGCTAATTCATCATGGTCGAAATCTTTATGTGTATTCCCTTTTACACCGTAAAGTGCTTGCCCATTCAAGTAAGGTGGATCCAAATATAGAAAAGCATCTTCATTTTTATTAATTGCATCTTTGTAATCCAGATTTTCGACAAAAAAATTACTTACAGAAAAATGTTTTAATCGTTCGATTGATGTAGAAGTAAATCTTGGATGTCCGGGTGACATACCTCCAGACATCGTTGTTCCCGAGAAGGAAGATCTATTTAAAACAAAAAACGCCGCCCCTCTTTCTATCGGGTTTTTTAAATTAAGAAGATCTTTCTGTAGTTTATAAAATTCCTTTTTTTCCAAAGGAAAAAAGGATTCAACAACAGCGATTAATTCTTCTTTATTTTTTAGTAAAGAATTCCAAAAGTCAGTTAGTGGAATGAATATATCAGAACCAAAGACCTTCATTCTTGAGGAACAAGCCAATTCAATAGATGCTCCTCCTAAAAAAGGCGAACATAGTTTATTTTCATTTTCTGGAATCAATGAGATTATGGATTTAATCGCCCTATTTTTTCCACCAGGATAACGCAATGGAGATTTTTGAAATTTTTTTGGTAATTCTATAAATGTATCAAAATGACTAACCAAATAATTTTGCTTGTAATTAAGATATGAATTCAGAGTCTCGGCTATTCTTCTTTTTGAATTTACCACAAATCTTTACCTTTGCTTTTTATAGAAAATATTTTTTATTAATTATAACATTTTTAGCGTTTATAATTCGAAAAACTCCTATTAATTCAATTTTTAAGTTTACGCTTCCATCTTTTTTTCTTTGACTCTAAATAGGAAATTATTGGTCTAAATAAAAATATTTTCCTTTTTTGAAAAGAGTGTAATTTAAAATTCTTCTTTCCCGACTATCCTAATGACCAGTATAAAAACTCTCCCATGGAAGACCCTGATCCCAACCCTTGTCCGAAGATTTAAACAGATCAAGCCATTAAAATCTTGTTTGAAAATGAAACGCAATATTCGGTGGCACCCTCCCTCGTCTCCACCGATAACACACAACTGGTGCGGATTAACAACCGCACCAGTGTTTGTTAATTTCCTGTTGGCATTTTGACTCAAAAATGGCATAATCAGAACAAATATTAACAAACGCTGGATTTTCATGGAAATCTTTTTTCATCATTCCTACAACCTGGATGTTTTAAACCTCATGAATCTCACGATCGATGAGCGTCTGCAAAACTGCTACCCGCAGGAATATCTGGAATTCAGTCAGGCGTTGAGCCAGGAATCTCGCAGCGCTTTGCAGGAAATCGCCCAGGCTTTGGGCAATACCTCTATCAGCCCGCTGGTGGCATTCGTCATATCCGTGATTCCCCAATTCGAGAAGACCGCCCTGCAGGATTTATTGCTGGATGAAGAAGGCTTTTTAGCTGCTATCGAAACGCATGAACCCCGATTAATGACGCAGAAGGAGCTTCTCTTGCTTCTATTCAAAATGCTTGTGCCTGTGGTTCAGGAAATCGAGATGTTAGGGTTTCGGGAGTACTGGGTGAGTGAGTTATTGCCTGAGCTCGATGAACGGATTGATCAAATGGAAACCGCGCTTGCCCGTTCCGGGTTCGAACAACAGGTCACCACTTTGCTGGAAGCTGATCATCTACCGGAGGAAATCCATGTCTATTTCTGTGCCTTAAATGGGGGCAACGGAATTCGGTTAACCCGCCAGAGCACCATGGTGGACGTCTCTTTTTCTGATTTGCATGTGATCAATTTCATCCTGTCCGATCTGCTTAAAAAAGCGATCAGCAAGCAGACACTTCAAACTGTGAACAAGTTGCTATCCACGGATGCCTTCATCCTGACAGAATTTGAGAAAAGCAAGCCAGTGGTTCAGATCGACGATATTTGGGCTTTTCTCAAAGACAATTTGTCGGAAGGTTTGAGAGTTTTTTTAATCTATCGTGCCGGCTTCATCACGGATCTTTCTGAGATTATTCGGTCGTTTATTAAAGCTGGTTATGTCTTTTCAATCATTTTGCTGGACTTCTTATTAAAGGATGAACAATCACTAAAGCCTATCAATGAAATTCTGGATCGCTGGATGAGCCAGGCTGCGCAATTCCCCTTACGGGCAGCCTACGACGAAGCACTGCAGCACTTCGAAAAATCAGGACGTTAATTAAATGAAAGGACCGGGTTATAAAGCTGTTCAGCGAAATCCGACTACCCGTATCTCTATCGTTCGCTGGGCTGTTTCTGCCCTGTTCATGGGAATTTTATTTTTATCCAGTTGCCTTCCACAGGCCAAACCAAGGCCTACTCAACCAACAGTCACCCCCAGCGCGACTGTCACTACCAGCCCGATTCCCAGCCCAGTTCTGCAAAGTACTCCTGACTTGAAAACCAGCCGGCAACCGCGAACTGATTATCCCACTCCAAAAATCTCTCCGGCTACCGCCATCCCCAGCCCGGTCACAGGTTTATCCATCCCGGAGGAAGTGCGCCTGATCGTATTGTTGGGTTCGGGAAGTGAAGCACCTTTCGTCAGCCGCACCAATGTGGTGATGCTGGCTTTTTATCATCCCAGGTTAGCCAAAGTGGCTTTACTTTCCTTACCGCCTGAAATGTTCGTCTATATTCCCGGGTACACCATGCAGCGGGTCAGCGTGGCTTATGCAGTCGGCGGATTTGAGATGCTGGCGGATACTATTGAATACAACCTGGGGATGCGCCCGGATGAATTTGTACTGGTGCATCAGGACGATTTTTCCTGGTTTGTCGATGAACTCAAAGGGCTGGATGTGGATGTTTTCCACAATTATTATGATATCTGCGGGGGGATTCCCGCCGGCAGCGTTCACATGAATGGCAGCGAAGTATACTGCTTCCTGGAATTTCGCGAGCATGCGGATATTCGCGATCAGGCTGTCCGCCAGCAACAAGTGGTCTACCATCTTTTTCAGACCATGGCGCGCGGCGGAAAATTATTTGAAATCTCTGAACTGTATTACACCTATCGGAATTCGGTACAAACGAATTTAACGCTGCCAACATTATTGAATTATGTTCCTTTGGGGATTCGACTGGGGCAGGCCAACCGCTTTGGTTTCTTTCAGTTCGAAATTAGCGATTTTATCCCCTGGCAATTACCGGGTGACATCAATCCGGTGGTGCTATTACCCAAACCTGAACGGGTTTTTACACTCATGCAGGCTGCTGTAGACTTTGCCAACGATCCGGTGCAGTCCTCTGACCTGATCATGACACTCGAATATGAGTTAACCATTTCTCCTACGCCTACCACCACCTACACGCCTTCTATAACCCCCACTGCCACCCCAACGCTCTCAGTTACGCCAACCCTCTTTACCGACACCGTCACACCCGGCAGCCCAACGGTTACGCCGGGCGGACCAACGCTCACTCCCAGTAGAACTCTGGAAGGATATCCGTAAAATCCATCAACCTGGAAAGCAGTAATCCTTTTGCATTAATTTATTTTAAAAATCTATTTTTCTAGCACGAATTATGCTACACTATTTTACAGAGAGAGCCATTATGGGGCTTTCCTGGTTTCTATTTAAACAGGTTTTATCAAAGGATTTTTTATTGAACCGCATCTTATTGGGTTTGTTGGTATTGGCTCTGTTGGCGGCTGGAATAAGCTTTATGCTGCGCGCGCCAGAGACTGCCTATGCCTTAAATCCAACTGAAACTCCAACGGAAGAATACCACCGTATGACGGTTATCAGCGTGGATACGATGGCGCATGAGTGGTGGTTGGTACGCTGGAAAAATAACGAAATCACCTGCCGCTTCCTGATCGACCATGATGGCTGGCCAACTGCAGACGATGTGGAAACCTGGTGTGGCGCGGCCAAAGCCTACGAATGGTTAAAAGCCGTTCCCTGTAAATTAGCCGAAGAAGGCGGGGACGTTAAACAATGTCCCGGAGCCTATCTGAGTTATTTCCAATCCTATCCAAAAGTAAAAAACATTGAAGTCGAACTTCCGCTTCCGCAGGTGTGGTTAGCCATCTCCAATTGTGAGCAAAGTACCCCTGCAAACACCTGTACCAGCCTGCCCAATTTACGCCTGATTGGGGAAGAATTGCTGGCCAACGAAAGCGTGATCCGCATTCAGGGCACGATTAATGGCGACCCGTTCAGTTGTCCTTCGGATGTGTGTGATCTGCCGCTCTGGCCAACCGGCTCCAACGGGATTGAACTGGAATTCTGGGCTGACTCTTCCTTTGGAGATTCGAGCGAGGTCTTCAACGCTTTGGTGCGTGTAAAACCCTGGGGCGACTTCACCAACCCGGAAGGAAAAAGCTCCGATCAACACCTGTGGTATGTGGATGTCATCTCAAGCCAATGGCGTGGATCCACACCAGCCAGTTGTTCGGAAACCTGGGAAGTCTTCCCAGATATCGGCGGGCCACCGCCGTGGTTATTAACCCCCCCGGAAGTTGGCGCTTTATATACGAATGTGTCCTATTACTATCTGGCCGGAATGCTCATTAAAACCGGCGAAGTGGATGCCAGCTACTGCCCAAACGGTGGTCTGACGCGTGATCTGGTAGCCAATGAATGCGGGTTAAATGAAGCCAGACCTCTGGTATCCGAATGGCAGAACTTATTTAATGATGAGATCATGACAGTAGCGGGCGAAACCGGCGTACCAGCACAACTGTTAAAAAATGTATTCAGCCGGGAAAGCCAATTCTGGCCAGGTATTTATAAAACCTATCGGGAAGCTGGTTTGGGTCAATTAACCGAAAACGGCGCGGATACGGTGCTGCTGTGGAACCCTGGTTTCTTCCACCAGTTTTGCCCGCTGGTTCTCAGCCAGGACCATTGTGACCTCGGGTTTGGTAATATTTCGGAAGAAGACCAGGCCATGCTGCGTGGTGCTCTGGTGACCAAGGTCAATTCCTCCTGCCTGGATTGTCCGGTAGGGATAGACCTCTCGCAAGCCAATTTCTCAGTGCACATCTTTGCCGAAGGGTTGCTGGCTAACTGCGAACAGGTGGGGAAAATTATCCGCAACACCACCAGCAAAGATCCGGGTCAACTCAGCAGCTATGCCGATCTCTGGCGTTTCACCCTGGTAAATTACAACGCCGGTTCGGGCTGTTTGAGTCATGCTATTCAACAGGCGTATCGCCAAACCGGGCATCTGACCTGGGCGGATGTTGCCCGTAACCTGGAACCGGCTTGTATTGGCGCCATCGAGTATGTGGACGACATCACTTTTCTGGCCAGCGGGGTGGAACCGACCCCTACCAGTTGGGTTCAATTTTCCACGCTTAACCCTCCTCAATTAACCGAACAGGCGGCTCGGATCACTCCCAGCCCAACCTTCTTCTTTGTGGAACCTACCCAAACTCCCACACAGGTTGGTACTCCATCTACTCTCCAGCCAACGGCGACCTTGCCCAATTATCCAGTCGCCCCAACTGCAACCGAAGGTGGCTATCCGGTTTGGCCCACTCAAACGCCTTCCCCCACCAACGAATTCTATCCTTAATTTAATCTCAAAAGAACAGGATTTATATAAGCCTGCTTTTGGACAACCAGACCAGGTTTCCATTATAATTCTGTGCAGGAGTAAGTATGTTTAACCCATTTAAACGCAAAGAAGATGAACAAAAAATGCGAGCCGCCGGACGCATGCCACCCGGACAGCTTTTAACCCAACGATTTCCGGTCTTACATTACGGCCCGGTTCCCACCACGAATTTAGCCACCTGGACCATGAAATTCTGGGGATTGGTGGAACAACCATTCACCCTCAATTGGGAGGAGTTCAACCAACTGCCGCGCACAAAACTAAAGATAGATCTGCATTGTGTCACGCGCTGGAGCATGTTCGATACCGAATGGGAAGGTGTTTCCCTCAACACCCTTGTGACGCAAGGCTTATTAAAAATCAAGCCGGAGGCCAGGTATGTTGTGCAGCATGCTGAATATGGATACACCACCAACCTGCCACTGGCAGTTGCCCTCCAGGATAATTTCCTGCTGGCCACCCAATACAACGGCGAACCCATCCCGCTGGAACACGGATATCCCTTGCGCGGGGTGATCGGCGCCATCCCCGGGCGGGATGATCTGGACACGCCCTACTTTTGGAAAGGGGCCAAATGGCTGCGCGGGCTGGAGTTTTTAGCTGAAGACCAGCCTGGGTTTTGGGAACAAGCCGGCTACCATAATGATGCCGACGTCTGGAAAGAGCAACGAACGCAGTGGTAAACGCTTATCTGCGTTGAATTCGAATAGCGTACAAGCCAAATCCGATCCCAAATAATAGGATAGCGCCTCCCAAAATACCCAGGAGCGGGGATTTTGTATCGGCCGGTTTTTCTTCTACTTCGATCTGACCGGCGCTGCTCAGTTGTGCCCCAAAATCGATGCGCACCGTATCACCAGCGTTCAGCTTTAGGGTGGCACTGTTGCGCATGGTGGGGTTATAACCTCCTGGCACGGCTACGCTGATCGTATATTCGCCCTCATCGAGAGCGCTGAAGCAAATCTCGCCCTGGTTGGTGGTTTGTTCGGAAAGAGAAACCTTCCCGATACGGTCCACCACACTGACCGCACCCCCTGCCAGAGGCAATTCGACGGTGTCATCATCAATCAAGGTGTTCCCGTTGATATCATTGAACAATAAAACACAGATATCGCCTGTCCCATTGAAGGGCGTGGGCGAAGGCAGGATGGGGGTAGCCGTGTATTCCGGCTCGGGTTGGGTATCCGGTTCAACCGTCCCTAAAACTAATTCCCGCCCAACCCGCAAAAACAAACAGGCATCATTGTTCAGGTCGTTCAGCAGCCTCAACTGGTCTTCGGTGATATTGTTGAGCAGAGCAATGCTGATGCAGGTATCACCCTCTTTAACCGTATAGATAATCCGCCCGTCCGGTTGAGCGGTGGGTGTAAAAATGAGCACCTGGTTATAGGGGCTGGCGGAAACATTGTCCGCCACGTTAAAAATTCGAACCCCCAGAATGGCGAGCAGGACAGAAAAAATAATAGGTAAATGCCTGTGCATTGATGCGATTATAACATAATCATTGTAGGGTACGTTTGGTGCAGATATTTTTCTAGAAATTCCTAATTTGTCACTTTTTCCAAATAGTGACGAAATCTGAGACGCTCAAAATCCCATCCTGGACCTCCCTACGTTATAATTAAACAACGGATAAAAATATAAGGAGCTCAGAATGTCGCTCAAGATAATCGTGGGAACACAATGGGGAGATGAAGGCAAAGGTCGTATCGTTGACCTGCTCTCAGCTCAATCTGATATCGTCGCCCGCTATAACGGTGGGGACAACGCTGGCCACACGGTCAACGTTGCCAATCATACATTCAAACTACACTTAATTCCCTCGGGGATTATTCACCCGCACACCAGCGGGTATCTGGGAAACGGTCTGGTGATCAATCCCAAATCTTTGTGGACCGAGATGGAAATGCTGCGCGATTTGAACATTCAGGTCTCACCAGAGCGGTTAAAAATCAGCTTCGCCGCCCACATGATCACACCCGGGCATATTGCCCTGGATCGCGCCCGGGAAGCCACCCGGGGGAAAGGTCAGATCGGTACAACCAGCCGCGGAATTGGCCCGGCATACACCGACAAGGTCAGCCGTAATGGCTTGCGCATGCTGGACATGCTGGATTTACAGCATTTTGAAGAAAAGTTACGGCGCCATCTTCAAAAAGTGAACACCGAGCTTTCTGTCAACTTCCAAACTGCCCCCCTGGCAGTCGATCCAATTGTCGAAGATTACCTGAATTATGCCCGCCTATTGCAGGAATACATTGTGGATACCGGTGATCTGCTCGATCAGGCTTTACAGGCCGGCAAGCAGGTGCTGGCAGAAGGCGCTCAGGGCATGCTGCTGGATATTGATCACGGCAGCTATCCCTTCGTCACCAGCTCCAATGTGACCGCCACCGGTGTTTTCAGCGGCCTGGGCATTGGAATTCAGCCGGTTGAAAAAGTGATTGGGGCTACCAAGGCTTTTCAATCGCGCGTTGGGGCCGGCCCATTTCCAACCGAAGTGGAAGGAGAAATGGCAACCCGCCTGCGTGGCACCGGAGACAAACCCTGGGATGAATTTGGCACTACCACCGGCAGACCACGGCGCGTCGGCTGGCTGGACGGGGTTTTATTGCGCTACGCACGGCGGATCAATGGTCTCACCGATCTGGTACTGACCAAGCTGGATGTGCTCAGCGGGTTACCGGAAATCAAAATTTGCACGGCTTACCGCGACCAGAATGGGGTTACGTATTCCACCCCGCCGCTGGGCATTAGCGACCTGGATCAGTTCACACCCGTCTACGAAACCGCACCCGGCTGGCAGGAAGATCTGACCTCGGTTCGCCAGTGGGAAGACCTGCCTGAAAATGCGCAGGCTTTCGTCCGCTTTGTGGAACAGATCGGCGGAGTGCGCGTGATGCTCGCTTCGGTTGGCCCGGAGCGATCGCAGGTGGTCAGCGTCCCGGCGTGAAACATCTCCACCGGTTATTGGGGATGTTGATTTGCCTAGGGCTCTTTTCGGGCTGCCAGACACCGGTCGCGGAGGAGACCCCCAGCCAGCCTACCGAAACGCCAACTCAGACGGCTACCATTACAGCCACCATCGACTGGTTCCCCGCAACAGCGACAGCGACCCCGCGCCCAACCCAGCCGGTTGAACCTACCCAGGAAATGCGCCCGGGCATTGGCGCTGTTCTGGTGGACAACCTGCTGGCGGAAACTGCTGCCTGGCGCACGGGGAATTTCACAGCCGGTAACATCACGCTGGAAAACAATACCCTTACCCTGGCGATCCAGCAACCCAAAGCGGTGCTGCTCAGCCTGGAGCAGAAGAATATCCTGCGGAATTTCAACCTTGAAACCCGGGTTAACGTTAATTTGTGCCGGATGAATGACGTCTATGGCCTTCTGGTGCATGCTGCCTCCGAATACAATTATTACCGGCTGCTGGTTAACTGCCAGGGAAATGCCCGTGCTGAACGTGTCCGCGATGGCACAACCACCTTAATGCAGGACTGGACACCATCTGGCCTTCCGCCGGGAGCCCCATTGGATGTCGAGCTGGGCGTCTGGATGGTGGGCAGTGAAATTCGCTTTTTTGCCAATGACGCCCTGGTGTTCAGCGTCAAAGACCCAGTCTTTAATGAAGGCACTGTTGGGGTCTTCGCCAGAGCGGATAGCGACAGTCCGGTGACGGTTACCTTTTCTGAAATGAAAGTATCAGAAGTCAGTACTGTTCCCTAGACAACCTCTTCCCTCCAGGGATGTTTTTAATCAGGGGTGAGAGATTGCAGCACAGGGATCGGCAACAGGGGTGGGAGCCGGCGGAAGATCAACCACCGTAAGGCCTTTCGACAGGTCAAAGATAAACTCCTGGGCAAACAGATCAAACAGGCGCATATTTCCGTTGGTGGTCTGCAATTGCATGCGAAAGCCGTCCATCTCTGTGATCGTTAATTTTCCATCTGCTTGCGGATCAGGAAAAACGCGGAAGAATTCCAGATCTGGAATGCGCATGATCAGAATTCCCGTGCCCCGATCTTCAAACAAACTGCCGGCATAAATTTCGGTTTCATAGCCGCTGAAATCCCCCCGCCATAGCGTGTTGAGGAGGTAGCCACGGTCGGCCAGAAAATCTTCTGAAATGGGCTGAATCCCCTGTGGTGCGCTCATTGCTTCCTGAGGAAGGTCCTTGGCTTCCCCTGACAGCATGGATTTACACACCTGTTCCAGGGTGAGGGGTGTTTCTGCCTGAGCGGTTGCCTGTACTGCCTGTTTGGATTGCATCGCCTGAATTTTATTATTCAGACTGGTCTGGGCGCTTTTTGAATCCATATTACTATTAAAAGATTCGAGCTGGTTTAAAGCCAGTTGATACATATCCGCTTCAGGCGTGGGTTGTATCAACTCCTCAGCGCCAACCGCCTGGTTCTGGAAAAAGAGCATCGCCATGAGCAAAATGGAGCCCAGGATTGTCAGCAGGAAAAATAATCGATTCTTCATGAGCTACTCCAATTACGGCCACTTAATGTCGGTCATATAGGGAATATAGTTTTGCGCCGTTTCCGGGCGTTTGTTCAGGGCAGTATACAATTGCAGCCAGGCCTGTTGAGGCGTGTTGCCCATGACTGCACAGAGCGGATCACCACTACCCTGGCAAGCCTGGTACTGGGACAGCGGGCTGAAGAAATACATCGGGCCTTTGCCCAGCATTACGCCTACCTTGCTAATATTGGCCCATTGATTGGCAAGCGTGCCGGATTGTGTATAGATTTCCGGAATCGGCCAGGCCGGAGGTGCTTCCCAGGCTGAATAATATACCTTAGCCGGCGTCCAATCGCCGGTCAGTTTTTTATACGGATCCGGCGGTTTGGATAGATTAATAACCGTATCGCAGCCTTCACAGGCGCCAAAGTTGTAGAAAATGTATTTACCCTGGTCATAATCATCAAAACCTCTGACCCAGGCATGGGTAATATTGGCGGTGTTCCAGGCTAACTCAATATCATTAGCGCCTGAAACACTAACCCGGCTGGCATATCCCTGCGCTATCACCCATTGATTAAGGTTGTCGATCATCAACGCCCAGGCTTTGCCGTGGTTATAGGCTTCGGTGGTGGTACAAAAGTAACCTTTACAGACTTTGCTTTCATAATAGTCATAATTCAGATTGGAAGTGCCCACGCCGAGTTCCAATTTGGAGACAGTATCATTATTGGCCAACGCGCCCACCATAAAACCATTAATAAACTCTTTGGTATAAATGATGATGTCATTGGTGCTGGTTAACCCACCGGATGTGTCAAAATAGATGCGTGTGCCTACCTGGTTGGTGTCCGTGCGGGGTCGTCCAAAATGCAGCAGAACCAGTTGATCCTGGCGCCCGGGAGGAGCTGTCAGGTTGCCAGCTTGCACACCTTTATAATAAATATTTCTTTTACCATTGGTTACTTTGAGCATATCGGTGGTGAAATACCAGGTTGTGCTGTAATAAGCCGGTGGCTGGGTATCCGATTTGTTTATTACCGGGAAATAAATAAGGTAGGGCGGCTCCGATTGACCCATTACCGCAGACTGAGCTGGTAAAAGCCCCCCTAACAAGGTAATTAATCCAATAATTGTAAATAGAATTCGAGTTTGTTTATGCATCATAACACCTTCAGGTCCTGAGACTCTTGCAAGAAACACGCCAGAATCAGCATGATAAAGATAACACGAAAGATAGTACATATTTACCTATTGACAAATGTTGTATATTAGATTATTATCTAATCGTTAGACAATAATCTAACGAATGATCGGTCATACTGTAAGTCCAGTTGGACGGTTGAGCGGAGCGAACGAACGTACATCTTTATACCATCCATCGCAGGTAACATTGAAAACGTCGTCTCTCCTTGCCCTTGAATTCGCTCCGCTCAACCCGGTATGACCGGTTTTTAATTTCAAAAAGGTGATTACATGACAGCAATAGAGTGGGATTTTGGCAGCGCTTTTGATTTTTTCATCAGCCTTTTTGTGATCCATCACCCGGATCGGTTTGGGTTGCGGGCCGCCTGGGCTGCCGGTGTGCGTTCGCGCCTCAATCTTGAAGACCGCCAGTTTATGGAAGAAGCCCTTACTTACATGCCCGTTCCGCTTTCCTGGGTTAACCAATTACCTTTAAAAGAAAAAAATACCCGGGCGGTACTGGACTATTTCGCCGGAATTCCGCCTGAAAAACGATTGATAACCCTGTTCTCTCCGACAGAGATGCCGGCTGAAGTTACGAATGCGATGGCGCGCATTCATCACCAACAAAGAGTTACTGCAGAAGATCTTAAAGCTTTCCGGATGATTTTACAAAATCGAACCACCCCTATCAAAACCCGGGAAGTGAAACAAATGGCGGAAGCATTTCTCGACCCAGCTGCGTTTGGCGAAAGATTATTATCGGTGTTTAATTCCTATTTTCAGTCTTTTTTTGCCGAAGAAGAGGAACGCATCCTGCCAGCACTGCTAGACGGTTTGCAGTTTGCTAAAAAACAGGCAAAAGAATTGCCTTTAGCACAATTGGTAGATCTGCTTTCGCACGGCGTTAAGGTAGCAGATTTAGACACCTTTCAAAAAGTGATTCTGACCCCCTCTTATTGGTCATCCCCATTAAACTTTTTTTATCCCCCGCGGCCGGAGGAATTATTGTTTGTTTTCGGCTGCCGGCAGGATACTCAAAACCTGATTCCCGGGGAATACGTCCCAGATTCTTTGGTGAGCGGGCTCAAGGCTCTGGCCGACCCTACCCGCCTGCGCATTCTTCATTATCTCTACGAAGGCACCACCACTCCCAGCAGTCTGGCACGGCGATTAAGGCTGCGGGCGCCAACCGTTATTCACCATCTGAACACCCTCCGCCTGGCTGGAATGATTAAGGTAACCATTAAATCCAGTGGGGAACGTTGTTACAGTCTGCATCAGGATGCCATTGACGCCGCCTTTCAGCAAGTAAACGCAATTATTAAAAATAAAAAGGATTAATTTTTTTCCATTTATGGACTATTTACAAAAATTTAATCGCCGGTCGAAATCCATTCTTACAACTTACGCCAGTCGGTTAAAATCGTTTCGCTGGAACGCGCGTATGTACCTGTACTTTACGATCATTTTTGGCGCTGCGATGGGGATTCGCCGGCTGATTTTCAATTTTTTTGTGCTTAGCTTAGGCTATGACGAAGCCCTCTTAGGCACCCTGATCACCGTCAACAACCTGACAGCGCTACTGGCAGCTTTGCCAATGGGTTACCTGGCCGATCGATTGGGCCGGAAACTATCGCTGGTGAGCAGTACCATTCTGGTGGCTTCCTCTGGGATTATTATGGTGCTCTTTCCCTCAGCCTGGATGTTAATCGTCATTAATGTCATTTTTGGGTTGGGCACCAGTATTTCTGCGGTAACCATGGGTCCTTTCCTGATGGAAAACAGCAGCGAGAACGAACGCACCTACCTATTCAGTTTCGGATCGGGTTTACAAATGGCGGCCGGGTTTATCGGTAACTGGGTCGGCGGGTATCTCCCCAGCTGGATGGGACTCACCTTCAAGGTCGATGCCATCAGCGCCACCGCCTACGGAACTGCATTAATCGCCACCTCGATTCTGACGCTGGCGGGCGTCATTCCTCTGGTTTTGCTGACCAAACCCAATCTTCACATCAGCGAACGTTCCTCCTTAGCACCCCTTTCCTATTTAAAAGACAATGCTGGTCCGCTTTCCAAACTCGTCATCCCTACGCTGGTTACCTCGATTGGCGCCGGGTTGATCATGCCTTTTATGAATGTTTTCTTCCGCAATGTTTACAATCAACCGGACCCGGTCATCGGGACTGTTTTTGCCTGGGGGTCATTGGGGATGGGCATTGGGTTAATTGTTGCCCCGGTATTAGCCGACCGCTTTGGGAAGATCCAGGTGGTGGTGATCACACAGGCTCTCTCGATCCCGTTCCTGTTTTTACTGGGATTTTCACCCTGGTTTATGCTGAGTGGCGTGGCTTATTTTATCCGCCTGGCATTAATGAACCTGAGCGGGCCGGTCTTCCAGACCTTTGTGATGGAGGAAGTGGAACCGCAGGCGCGGGCGACCATCGCCAGCCTGACCAGCATGGCCAGCAGCTTCGGATGGGCTTTCAGCCCTTCGATCAGCGGTTGGATTCAGGTGAACTACGGCTTTGGCCCCGCCTTTATCGCCACGATGGTCATTTACGCCATTTCCATCTACCTTTACTGGCGCTTCTTCCTGAAGGGGAAAGAATCATTGTTCAAAAGAAGAACGATAGCCGAACCGGCACAGGCATTATGAACTTAAAAAACGCTTAACGATTCGCCTAAGCCGGGTCTCCTCTCCCTCGATATCCTCCAGCAATCGCACCGCAGCCAGCGCCGGGAACCAGGCATCAATCCTTTCCTGCGTCATTTCCGGGTTCAACGCCAGATATTTTTTCTGGTAAAAATAAAAAGCAGCCGCACCCAGGAAGTCGGCAAAAGTGCGCAGCAACCAGCCGGCGTCAGGCGGTTTGCCAATAGTCAGCAGAATTTTGGTGCGGGCTACATCGGCGGCCGGATCGCCACTGCAGGCGGTCATCCAATCCAGAATGCGGACACCCCGGGAAGTGAACATCACCTGATCCGGGTGAAAATCGAAGTGGCAGAGCTGATTCACATCCGGAAATTGCCCCACCCACTGCATCAACTTTTCCCGATCCTGTGCGGATAACCCCGAAACTTCCTGAATATCAGAAAACCAGCGCTCACGAAAGGACACCATACCTCCCAGGGGAAGGCGATGGATGGCACTGTGGAATTCCGCCAGTTGACGACTGAATCTGGCTACCGTCCAGGGTTGTTTGAGAATAAGAGCCAGCATGGTGGGACCATTCACCTTCTCGTAAATGATGCCATTTCTGCCATCGATTTGTTCCAGTTGAAAAGCCTGGGGCACCGGGATTTTGGCTGCAAACGCCAATTGGGTTATTTCAAATTCACGTTGAATGGATGGCAAGGGCATCCATTCGTAAAATAATTTCAACACCTGCAGCTCAGACCAGTCATAGACTTCGGCAGTTCGTCCGCGCGCAATTATTTTTCCAGGTTTCTTAAATGATTCCAAGGATGCTCCTGATACTGTTTTTTTAATAGCAAAGCCTCTGTTTAAAATCTGACTAATTTAACCACAAACTTATAATTAATACAGACTAACAGCTATTTTTCTAATCTTCTTCCGCCAGCTTCAAAATTGTCCGGCGATTATGCCCCAGTTCGAAAACGAGATTAAACCATACGCGCGTTAACCCATCCAGTATTTCTGCCCTAAAGTTTTGCCTATTTTTCCAGCGCCCATGATTGCTATTTTCATCCCAACCTCCTTTCCTCTACTTTCATTATTCAAATTGCAGCAACACGCTTCAAGAGCAGATCAATCACTCGAATTATTCCTGGTTCAGCGATAAAATCAGATCAGCGAGAGAAAATGAACAAGATCATTCACTTTTGGCAGCGATACCAGAACCTGATCGTTTTTGCAGGCAGCCTGGGCACGGCTTTTTTGGGCGTTTTTCTGATTCTGCATGCAACCAACTATGGACCCTGGGCATTCAGTGATTCCACCACCTATATCTGGACGGCGCACAACCTGGCTGCCGGCCAGGGGCTGGTGATTCAGAACCCTAATGGAGGGTATGATTTGCTCACCTGGCACCCCCCTCTTTTTTCGTTATTATTAAGCATCCCGCTGCTCTTTAATGTCGATGCCCTGCTGGCGATTCGCTGGATGAATGCCCTCTGCTTTGGGATCACGGTTTTTCTAGGGTCGTTTTCCACCTGGAAGTTTACCCGTTCTTTCCCGGTCACAGTCGGGGTGGCTGCCCTTTCTGTCTTTGCGCTCGATTTAATCTTTGTTTTTACCGGTGCGATGTCGGAAGCTATTTATTTTGTTTTGGGGCTAGGCGCCTTATTCCTGCTGGTACTGGGGCTGAGTGAGAAAGCCAAAAAATCCTGGTTGATAGCGGCAGGTGTTCTGGCCGGGCTGTCTTTTCTGGCGCGTTATACCGGGCTGGCTTTTATCGGGACGGTGATTGTTGTCCCGTTCATCTTTTCAGATGGCGCTGTGCGAAAACGGATCGTTGCGCTGCTGCCAGCCGCCATCCCGGCGGTGCTCATCCCGGCTGCCTGGTCAGTTTTTGTTTTCCTGCAAAACCGTTCCTTCGGTGGACGCAAGTTGTTATCAGAGGATCGACTACGGTTGAATTTCACGAAATATCTGGAAAACTTTTGGGGAGTAATCTCCGACTGGTTTCCATATCTGTTCCGTGGAAATCATATTTTACCGGCTGGCTGGAAATTGGCAATTGGGGCTGTAATAGTGGTGATCGTTCTGGTTATCGGGCTGCGCATCATCACCAAAAACCCAGCGCCTGAAAAACGCATCCACCTGATCTGGCTGACCACCACTGCTGTTTTTCTATTAGCATACCTGGGCTTCCATGTGGGCAGTTGGATCTTTTCAAGCGCGCCCCCGGCTGTTGACCGGCGCCTATTGAGCCCAATTCTGCTGGCCGGAATCCTGTTTCTGGGCGCCATCTTTTCTCTGCCCCAGCACGCCCCTGATCGCCGGCTGCGGATTCTACAGTGGCTTTTTTTGTTGTATGCTTTGGTGTCGCTCTGGTATTTTCACGGCAAGTTGCAATCGTTTCTGTATGAACAGCATCATTTTGGATTGGGCTATACCAGCAAACGCTGGGAGGATTCGGAGTTGATCCGGCAGGTTCTGCAGATCGATCCACAGGCAGAAATGGCTTCCAATAACAATGCCTTTATTCTCTTTTATTCCGGGCGTTTTCCACGCGCGCTAAATTTGCCGGCAGCGTCTGAGGGAGTGATTGACCTGCCTGAGAAGAAAACTTACCTGGTGCTGGTCCGGCAGTTAGCAATCGAGGCTTATGGCAATGCCGGCGATGATTACCTGCGGCAAATCAAGCAATATTGCCAGATTGTTTTTGAGAACGATGAGGGCTATATTTGTGTTTGGGAAGGGTAAAAATAAAGGCGAAAGGCGAAAGGCTAAAGGCTAAAGGCTCAAATACGAAAAAGCACAATTTAGGACGACTCACCATCAGCCATCAGCTTTCCGCTTTCAGCTTTGAGCTTTCGGCTTTCAGCCATCCTGTAAATTTCAGTTCAGACAGTTGGCCATCCACGAACCCCCAAAGGGGGCAAGTTAGAGACACGAATGCACGAATGCACGAATCCCCCAGCCATCAGCTTTCCGCTTTCAGCTTTCAGCTTTTCGCTTTTCGCTTTCAGCTTTCCGCCATCAGCCATGAGCCATCAGCTATCAGCTTTCATCCATCAGCCATCAGCCATGAGCTAACCCATCCCCGTTCGGACAGTTAACCATCCACGAACCAAGCCATCCACGAATTGGGACACGAATACACGAATACACGAATGCACGAATGCCCCAGCAATCCGCCATCAGCCACCGGCTATCAGCTTTTCGCTTTCAGCTTTCCGCCATCCTCAGACAGTTAACCATCCACGAACCCCCAAAGGGAGCAAGATAGAGACACGAATGCACGAATGAACGAATCCCCCAGCTTTCAGCTTTCCGCTTTCAGCTTTCAGCTTTTCGCTTTTCGCTTTCAGCTTTCCGCCATCAGCCATGAGCCATCAGCTATCAGCTTTCATCCATCAGCCATGAGCCATGAGCTACCTCATCTCCGTTCGGACAGTTAACCATCCACGAACCAAGCCATCCACGAACCCCCAAAGGGGGCAAGTTAGAGACACGAATACACGAATACACGAATGAACGAATCCCCCAGCTATCAGCTTTTCGCCATCCTATAAATTTCTGTTCGGACAGTTAACCATCCACGAACCCCCATAGGGGGCGAGATAGAGACACGAATACACGAATTCACGAATGCACGAATCTCCCAGCCACCAGCTTTCCGCCATCAGCCATGAGCTATCAGCTATCAGCTATCAGCTTTCCTCAAGTTTATGTTCTTTGCCGGTGATTTGATGCACCTGGATTTTCGTCACATGGACGCGGTCGAGGGCTTGCTCGATGTTCTCTTCAAACAGATTCATGTAATTCGGGCTGAACTTTAATGCCAATTGGCGCAAAGCTTCGAATTTCTCATCCCCCAGCACTTCACTGGCTTCCCCAAAAACGATGACGCTTTCATAGGCGGTAGCCAGCTTCCAGTCCATCACCTGGTGAAATCCCACCACGGTGAAGCAGACCCGCGGGTTGTCTTTCAGGTTGTCCAGCGTGTGCCCTTCTGGCGCTCCGTGGAAATAAATCTGGTCTTCTCCATCAAATTCATAATTGACCGGCACGCCATAGGGTTGGCCAGAAGAATCCACACAGGCCAGAACACCATACTCACCATTCCGTAATAATTCGATGGCATCTGCCTGCATCATCTGTTTTTCAGCGCGACGCATTTTTCGGTTCATAAGTTGCTCCTGTTTTGGGATAGGTTAATCATACCATCAGGTTGTATTGGATGGATAACCTCTCGCAAATTTTATTCTCTTGCCATTCCGAATGGTTTTCATGTACAATCAGGGGGTTGCCCAGGGCACTATTTTATTGAACAGGATGTATCGATGAGCGAAACCAACTCTTCCTTTAAAAACACTATCATTGAATCTTTCCGCAATGACAAACCGCTGGACTGGTTTTTGCGGATGTTGAAAGGGATGTTGATCGGCATTGGAGCGATTCTGCCTGGCTTATCCGGCGGGGTGCTGGCGGTGGTGTTCAAGGTATACGAACCTCTGGTGCGCTTCCTGGCGAATATCTTTCACAAGTTCTGGCAAAACGTGTTTTTCTTTCTGCCAATTGGGATTGGCGGCGTAATTGGGGTGATCGCCTTCTCTGCAGTGGTGGAATTCGCCTTCGATGTATATCCGGCGCAGTTCATCTGGCTGTTTGTCGGTTTTATTGCCGGCACATTCCCCTCCCTGGTCAAGACCGCCGGAAAAGAGGGTCGCAAACCCTGGCATTGGCTGGTTCTGGCTGTCTTTGCGGCAGCTACACTGGCCTTCATGCGCTGGGGAGAAACCATCAATGCTGGAAACATGGCCACCAACTTCTTCACCTGGCTCTTGAGCGGCTTTATCTTTGGTTTGGGATTGGTAGTGCCTGGCATGAGCCCTTCGAACTTTTTGATTTACCTGGGTTTGTACCAGCCCATGGCCAGCGGTATCCGCCAGTTGAATTTGGGCGTGATTATTCCCTTGATCATTGGCGTGGTCGTCTGTGTGCTGATCTTCGCCAAGCTGATCAACTGGCTGTTTAAAAAAGCTTATGCCTTCATGTATCATTTCATTCTGGGCGTGGTGGTTGGCTCTACCATTGCCATCATCCCGCGCGGCGTCAGCGGCTGGACGATCCTGGTGTGTGCCGTTCTGTTTGTGCTAGGTGCGATCGCATCCTATGCGCTGGCGAAGGTGGACGAACGCCATCCGCACGAATCTATTTTCTAGCACCTGGGCGATTTATGTGAGGTAGGGGTTAGGATTCAGGATTCAGGATTCAGGGTTCAGAGTTCGGAAGTTTTGAGTTTTGAGTTTTGAGTTTTGAGGAGGGTGGAGGATTTAGGGTTCAGGATTCAGGATTCAGGATTCAGGAGTTTTGAGTTTTGAGTTTTGAGTTTTGAGAATTTTGCCTTCAGCGTTGAGCTTTCAGCTTCTCGTCATTCCGCTGTAAACTTTTGACTTTTGACTGTCAACTGTCAACTTCTTTCGCCTTTTTCTTGTTACAATAGTCAACATGGATATCAGCCCGCTTATTACTCAAGATTTACTCGATTTTCTCAAAGAGCATTATCAGCTCAACTGGGACGGTTTGCACGGTTTTCAACATTGGGTGCGCGTGCGTGAAAACGGTCTGCGGCTGGCTGCCCTGAACGGTGCCAACCAGAAGGTAGTTGAATATTTCGCCTTCACGCATGACATCCAGCGCCGATCCGATGGTCATGATCACGGGCACGGTGCGCGCGCCTGCGAGTTCATCCGGACGCACCTGCTGAGCAGACTTGATCTGACCCCCGCGGAAATTGAGCTGCTATGTACCGCTACGTCCGGGCATACCGATGGCAAATGTCACGATAACATCACCGTCAGTACCTGCTGGGACGCCGATCGCCTCGACCTGATGCGTGCCGGCATCCGCCCAAACCCCCTGTACCTCTGCACCACCGCAGCACGTGACCCGGAAGTGATCGAATGGGCGATTGAGCGGAGTGGGAGGGGATAGAGGATAGCTCATAGCTCATGGCTGATGGCTCATGGCGGAAAGCTGAAAGCTGAAAGCGAAAAGCTAATGGCTGGGGGATTCGTGTATTCGTGTATTCGTGTCTCTAACTTGCCCCCTTTGGGGGTTCGTGGATGGCCAACTGCCTGAACTGGGATGGGTTAGCTCATGGCTGATGGCTGATGGCTCATGGCTCATGGCTCATGGCTCATGGCTGGGGGCTGGGGGATTCGTGAATTCGTGAATTCGTGTATTCGTGAATTCGTGTATTCGTGTATTCGTGCCTCTAACTTGCCCCCTTTGGGGGTTCGTGGATGGTTATGTAGGGGATCCGTTCATCAAATCCTTTACTGTATAAAGATGGACTCCTTCTTCAGCAGCCTTTTCCTGTAAATCTACCGTGAACCCTTTGCGAGCGAAAAGCATCAATTGAATCTGATGAATTTCATGGTCTTTTATAAGGAATCTGATTTTCTGTTTGAGCTCTTCCAAAACGGAAATCCCGATTGGGTGAATGCTCCATTTACACTCACCGGCCCAGGCTGTTTTTTCACTCAGATTAACTGCCAAGACATCAATCTCACTCTCGCGACTCCACCACGCTCCGACTCGTTCCGGCAAAAAAGAAATTTTTCCTTCCTGTGCCAGATGGCCTGTGAAGGTAATAGCTGCTTTTTCAAATGCGGAGGCGACAAAATGGTCCAGATCAGGTAAAATGCGCTGCTGCAGGATGGTTTCTGCTAACCCCAATTCGATTTCTCCGCGATTTGGATGTACATAACGAAACCAGAAGCGCAGAAAATGATCATCAATCTGGTAAATTCCTTTTTTGCTCTTTTCGGGATGTTTTTCCGTGGAAGGAACGTGCCTTTCGATCAGCCGCATTTGCTGCAATATATCCAGATATCGCGCTGTTTTCGTGACGTCCTCCATCCCGGCGCTTTGCGAAATTTCATTCAAGCGAGTGTTCCCCTGAGCAATCGCTCTTAAAATTGAAAAATAATTTCGCGGTTCACGTAATTCTTCCATCAATAAAAGGCGTGGTTCATTAAATAATGTTCCTGTTTGTTCATCCAGGATATGTTGAAGAATATTTTCGGAAAGAGTCTGGTCATTTTGAAATGTACGCAGATAATAAGGCATTCCCCCAAGGATTGCCCAGAGGATAAACTGTTCTTCGGCCGAGTAATTTGGGTAGAACAACGTCACTGCGGGAAGCTCAAGGGGGCGCAAAAGTAGGCTGGCTGTTCGCCGGCCATACAACGGCGCCCGATATCCCAACACTTCATTTTCCATGATGCCGATATAAGAACCACAAAGCACCAACATAACTTGCGAGTTCTTTAAACGCTCATCCCATACCTTTTGAAGTATGGAAGGAATGGCTTTATTGCCGCTGATCAGATAGGTAAATTCGTCCAATACAATGACCGGCCTGGATTCTAGAGGAAAGCGGGCGATTGCCTGAAACGCCGCTTCCCAGGAGGGGAAGGTGAACCCTTCCGGCACATCGGGGTTTTGGAACCCGTATACTTGTTGTGAAAAAGCAGCCAACTGGTCCCGATCGTTGCTTAACGTGGCAATAAAAAAAATATGCGGCTTATCCGCACAAAAAGCCCGCAATAATTCTGTTTTTCCAACCCGACGGCGACCATACAAAACAAAAAGTTCCGCCTGTTGGGATTGGTAGCGCTTTGTCAGCAAAGCCATTTCTTTTACCCGGTTAACGAACATGAGTCTCCTTATTTATACTAATTATAATTATTATAATCGTAATTCGTATTAAAGCAATGGAGAAAAGCGGTAAGCTGATGGCTCATGGCTCATGGCTCATGGCTGATGGCTCATGGCGGATGGCAAAAAGCTGGTGCCGGGGGATTCGTGAATTCGTGTATTCGTGTATTCGTGTCTCTATCTTGCCCCCTTTGGGGGGTTCGTGGATGGTTAGCTGTCTGAGGATAGGGAAAAGCTGAAAGCTCATGGCTGATAGAAAAAAAACCACGATACCCGTTCCGAGCACTTAGAACCAAAGACACGAAGAACTCAACCCTCAAAACTCAAAACTAACCCCTGAATCCTCCTCCCCCCTCACACCTCTACTCTCTCCAGCTCAATCAACTCCGTGCCGTCGTCGTAGGTCAGCAGCTCGCCATAGCGACCCCAGTCGATCAGTGTGTCCAGTTGCTGGTCGGCTTTTTCGGGCGGGAACTCCAGGTTGAGGGCTGTCACCACCACGTCCCACTTCAATTGCTGCGTCTCAGATTTGCGTAACAGGCGCAGCAGCCAGTTCATCAACGGCAGCCGGCGCACGCGCGAGGCAAAAATCTCCTTGCGTGCCAGAATGCTCGCCTCGGCAAAGGTCTGCCCCAGCGGCGTGAGCATGATATCCCCTCTCGCAACCGACGCAAAGCCCAGCAGTTCCGAAAGCTCAGTCAACTGCAGCACCCGGTCAGTGTCGATGCCCAGCTCATCCTCCAGGCGGAAAATGTCGTGCTGTTTGCCACCGGCGTCGTTCAGATGCTCCAGCAAGCCGGTCAGGTCGCCAATGTGCACATCCGGCAGCAGGCGCGTCACACCCGGTTCGCCCGGCGCCGAGCCAAACTCCTCGCGTTCGGTGCGGGTATGCCCCGCCAGGATAGCGTAGACCTGGTCAACGTGCGTTTGGAACTCCTTGGACTTGCGCTGGCGCGGATGGGGCAGTTCCACATGGTGCTCTGCGATGATGCGCCCGGGCTCCTTATCCATAATCACAATCCGGTCCGCCAGAAAGACCGCTTCTTCGATATTATGGGATACCATCAGAATTGTCTTGGTCGGGATTTTGCCCTCGGTCCACAACTCCAGCAACTCGCCGCGCAGGGATTCCGCGCTCAACACATCCAACGCCGAGAAAGGCTCATCCATGCACAGCAGTTCCGGCTCCACTGCCATGGCACGCGCGAAGCCGACTTTCTGGCGCATCCCCCCCGAAAGCTCACGCGGGTAGGCGTTTTCAAAGCCATCCAGCCCCACCCGGTCGAGTAAGTCGTACGAGCGGCTACTGCGTTCCGGCTCCGCCACCCCTTTGACCTGTAATGCCAGAGAGACGTTATCGATCACGCTCATCCACGGGAAAAGCGCAAAGGACTGAAAGATGATTGAGGTATGGGGGTTGACCCCACGCAGCGGCTGGTTGCGGTACAGCACCGTGCCTTTGGTTGCCTTTTGCAGGCCGGCGATGATACGCAGCAGGGTGCTTTTTCCACAGCCGGAGGGACCTAAGAGTGCCACAAATTCGCCATCTTTTAAGGAAAGGTTCACGTTCTCCACTGCGGTAAAACGCCGGTTGCCAGCGCCAAATTCCTGATAAATGTTTTTCAATTCTAATAAAGTCTCACTCATCTCAGACCTCCATACGATATTTTTCTTCCGCCAGAGCGTACAGGCGTCGCCAGAAGAGGCGGTTGATCAGCAGCACCACCAGCACCATTACCAGGGTAGCTGCCAGCAGCAGCGGGTAGTTGCCCGCCACGGTCGCTTTTGCAATGGTCGCGCCTAGCCCGTTCACAAAGCGGATCTGGCCGCCGAAATCTACATATTCCGCCACGATACTGGCGTTCCAGGCGCCTCCGCTGGCGGTAATGGCGCCGGTGATCAGGTAGGGGAAGATCCCGGGCAAAATCAGGGTGCGCCAGCGTTGCCAGCGGCTCAGTTGCATCAATTGAGCGGTATATTTCAAATCCTGCGGGATGGCGCTGGCACCGGCGATAATATTAAAGAGCAGGTACCATTGTGTGCCCATCAGCATCAGGATGATCGCTGCCAGATTCACTCCGCCCGGCAGATGGAACAGGAAAAGGATCATCACCGGGAAAAGCGCAGTCGCTGGGATGGAGGCAATCACCTGCACAATTGGCTGCAGAATGCCCGCCAGTTTCGGGTTGGTGCCAATCGCAACGCCCAATGGGATCGTCCACGCCAGGGCTACCAACAGGGCAATCACCACGCGTAGCAGGGTCGTCAGCGTTCCTACCGCCATCTCCAGCCACTCACTCCCGGGCACGGCAATTAACATCCCACCCGCACGCACCAGGAAGTAGATCACCAGCAATCCAGCCAGAATTCCCAACAGCCAGGAAAGCCATTGTTTCTTCTCCTCTTTTTCCTCGCCCGGCTGCACCATGGGATAGCGCCGCATCATATAGCTGTCCAGCCTTTCATTCAGCGGGCGGAAAACCTTTTCTGTCAGCCACTTCACCAGGAAGGAGTCCAACAGCAAATCATAGAACCAGGATTTCGGCGGATGGTCATTTTCCACCATCTCGACCTTGAAGCGTTCCGACCAGGCCAGCAGCGGGCGCCAGACCAGTTGATCCAGCAGCACCACGATCACCACCAGGGTGCCAATGCCCATGATGAGCGCGGCGGTATTGCCTTCCTGCGCGGCGGCATGCAAATAAGCGCCCAGCCCCGGCAGGCGAAAGTCACGCGTGCCCACAGTGAAATATTCCGCCGCCATCAGGAAAAACCAGCCGCCCGCCCAGGACATCATACTGTTCCACACCAGACTGATCATGCCAAAGGGCAACTCCAGGCGTTTGAACTGCATCCAGGTGTTCAGGCGAAAAATGGCGCTGGCCTCCCGCAATTCCTTCGGGATAGTGGTCAGCGATTGGTACCAGGCGAAGGTCAGGTTCCACACCTGGCTGGTGAAAATCAGGACGATGGACGCCATCTCCACGGCGATCCCTTCCGGCAGGATAGCGCTCAGGCTGAGCAGCACCACCGGCAGAAACGAAAGCAGCGGGACGCTTTGCAGCACGTCCAGCAGCGGCATAAGCAGCATCTCAGCCCGGCGATTATACGCCGCCGCCCGCCCGTAGAAGAGTGTAAACACCATCGAGAGGATATACGCCACCAGCATTCGCCCGACTGACAGGGCTGCGTACCAGGGCAGTCGCTCTGGCGCAGTTGAAATCTCCGGCCCGGCAATTACCTCGGGGGCGTCGAAAGCCAGGCGTGCCCCAGTGTAGATGATGATCACAATCAGCAGTAGCGCAAAGACATCCCCCCAGGTAAACAGCCTGAGATTACGCGGTGATATTCGAAATATGTTTTTAACGTTAGCCATTCTCCCGGCACCTCCAGTTCATCATCGTCCTGGATATGCGGGTTGGCAATCCAGGATTAAATGAGAAATCTTTGCTGACTATGGTCGTCGGCAGGTTCAGAAACTGTATTATCTTCGGTTGATTTCGTCATATTTTCGTCCATATTATCCCATTATACCCCAATTCAGCAATCCGTAGGGGCAGCGTCCATAGACCTGCCCCGTTTTTGCACCAAACAGTGCCGGGGGAGGTCGTAGAGGCAGCTTCCATAGACCTGCCCCGTTTCCGTCAACTTTTGACCCTTCGCCCTTCGCCTTTCCCCTTTCGCCTTTCGCCTTTCGCCCTTCGCCTTTCGCCTTTTCCGTCAACTTTTACCTCTCACCTAATATCCACATCTGCTTCCCATCCGTGATTATCTCAATCGTGCCTGCGCTTGCGGTGCTGAGCTGCCCGGGTTCAGATGGATCGATGTGCTGGTGATGGATCAGCACAAACGGCTGCCAGGGGAGGTCAGCGAAATTGACGGATAATCCGGGTTGTGCCAGGACAATTGCCCCATCCAATTCTGTGTCCAATTTATCTACAGGGGGAAGTTCTTCCAGGAGCACCAACTGAAAATCCTGGAAAGATATCCAGAAGGAACGTCCATTTTGATGCAACGATTGGCGCTGTAGCACCACTCCATCCCCACAATCGATCTTCTGCTGCGGGATGAGTACCTCGTACGGAACTTTTTGCGTTTCAAGCGTGTGGAAGAGCTCAATTCCGGTGGTCTGCCGGGGAATTTCCTCCCCCCAGAAAAACTGTGTTACCTTGAAACGCTCAACAATTTTTGGGTAGGCGGTTAATTCACTGATCTTCGCCCCGGATACTAGGGCTAAATCGATACTGCGATCAAAAGCTGAGAGATGCTGATTCAACTCGCTGCTTAACGTGTTGGCATACTCCCCGGCGTTAATTAAGATCCGTTTGCCAGAAGGCGTTTTCATCAGAATTACTCCCTGGTTGGGATCCGCCAATACCCAGACGTGCAGCTTGCCATCCGCGCGTTGGATCACTCCATTCCAGACCAGAAAAGTGGAGGTAACCATCACAGCAAGCATTAATAATGGCTTTTGCTGAGCCAGCCATCCGTCTTTCTTTTTTTGGGTGAAGTAAAAAATCAGTAAATAAATCACCAGAATCGTCAGAAAGTTTATCTGACCGGGTAACACCCAACCGTCCTGATAGCCGCCCAACCAGGTAACTACCCGATTGGTATAAAACAGGAAGACATAGACACCATAGAACAACACCTGCCCCAACGCCGGAATAACCAGCCCTGCAATAACCGCTATTCCTCCCAGAATCATAATCAAGGGCTGCACCGGCAGGATCAAAGGATTCGCCAACAGGGTAGTGAAAGAAATTTTGCCAAAATGGTACAGCATAACCGGCAGCGTCATTAATTGAGCTGCCAGGGTGAAGAGAAAGTAATCGCCCACCGGGGCCGAAATTTTCTCTACGATTGTGTCCGGCAAAACCCGGCTGACCCAACCCCGGAACCAGTTCATCAGCCGGTCGGCGTACAGGATCAGCCCCAATGTTGCCGTGACGGATAGCTGAAAGCCGGCATCCCAAAGCAGCAATGGGTTGAACAGACACATCACGGCGGAGGTCAATGTCAGCGTATAAATTCCGGATTGATTGCGTCCGATCAGGCTGGCGCTCATCGCCAGACAACTCATGACAGCCGCACGCACCACCGCTGGGGCGCCCCCAACCAGCACGGTATACAAGCTGATCACCACCACCGCCAGCAGCACTGCCCACCAGATTGACAGATATTTGCGAAAGCCCTTCAGAAAAATACCAGCCAGAATTGCCATATTGAAGCCGGAGATTGCGACAATATGCGCGGTGCCGGTGTTTCGGAAAGCCTGATCCAACTCATCCGGGATATCGGTTTCAATGCCCAGCAAGATCCCGGAAAGCAAGCCAGCTTCGGGTTGGGGCAGGGTTGCTTCAATGATGTGGTAAGCGCGTTGGCGTAACCAGAACAACCCGGTTTTGATAAATCCTCCCTGATTACTCTGAACAAACTCAACGAAAGGATATTCCATCAAGGAGTGGATTCCTTTTTGTGCCAGGTAATCTTTATACGAAAATTCCTCGTTTTCACCCGGGGTTTTGAGCTTGCCACTAATCTTAACGCGATCGCCATACTTCCACTCTCCGCTGCGCTGTATGACCAACACCTTACCGCTCACCGTGAGGTTATCCGGGCGATAAAGCTGATCGACACAGACTGTGAAGCGCATTGAGCGCTCGTAACTCAGCGGGTCGGAACAAACCACCCCACTCAGGGATGTTTTTCCCAGATCGTTATAATATGCCAGATCCCGAAATGAAAATGGGGATTGTTTGATGGCCGCAGAGCGCCAGCCACCGCCCATGAAGATGGTACCCAAGAGAAAAACTGGTAAGAAGGTCTTAGCAAAGACTTTTCCTTTCTTTCTAGCAAAAATTTCCAGCAACAGGAAAAGCAGGCAGATCCAAAAGCCAGATTTCCACACCTCGATCGGAAATGGTAAAACAACCGCTAATGGGATGCCCAATAGAAAGGCAGAAGAGATCCAGAAAACAGGAATTCTTCTCATCGAATTATTTATCTTTTTTAACTTCTACTTATTCGATTTCTTCTACCAGATCCAGCTCGGGTTCTTCCCCGCGCCACTCAAAAAGTTCAATTTTATCCAGAATAATTTTGGTGATGGACCGCGTCTCGCCATTACTTTCATATTTATGGTTTCGTAACTTTCCTTCCAGATAAACCAGTTCGCCTTTATGCAGATATTTCTCGCAGAATTCTGCCAATTTACCCCAGGCATCGATTGTAAACCAATCGGTTTCTTTCTTGCTCTCTCCTGATTTATCCTTCACCCGCCGATCCACAGCCACACTAAAGGTGGTCAGCGTGTAATCATTGGATACTTTCTTCGTCTCAGGCTCTTTACCCAAACGACCAATTAATTGTACGCGGTTTAATGCTGCCATTCACTCCTCCTGGTACTTGATTGAAATTAGGTTGTAAAAAATTAGGAAATTTAACAAGGTTGGGATTTCAACCTCATTCGGTCTCCACTTTTTGACCATGAAAACCTTAAAATAGTTTATATTTAATTAGCAGCCTGTCAAGCAAAAAAACCAATGAAATGAGGTGCTGGTTATGTTTATTTCCATTGAAGGCGTGATTGGTGTAGGTAAAACAACCCTCGCCCGGATGCTTCAACCTGCATTTGAAGCCAATTTACTGCTGGAAGTTTTCGAGGAAAATCCATTCCTTAGTAATTTTTATTCCAATCGTGAGCTTTACGCCTTTCAAACGCAGATGTTTTTCCTGCTTTCCCGTTACAGCCAGCAAAATCAGCGCGTTCCTGAGTTGTTGAGTTTAGGGCAGCATCTCATCAGTGACTATACCTTTGATAAAGATTCCCTGTTTGCACGCATCAATTTGAAAGGTGATGAACTGGACATGTATTACAAAATCCACGAAGCCCTGGCCGAGAAGATCTCCCTTCCGGATTTATTGGTCTACCTGCGCGCCGATACCGACATACTCATGCAACGCATTTCCATGCGGGACCGTCCTTATGAACGCAGCATGGAACGCGATTATATCGACACATTGAACCGGGCTTATGATCATTACTTCCTTCGGCAATCACATAAATCCAGAGTTTTGATTCTGGATTGTAACGAACTCGATTTTGTTCGTAATGCAGAGCAGTTGGATTGGATCGCCAACCGCATCCGTCAGGCATTGGAATTAACCCCCTACCAGCCAACCCTTCTCAATTAAATTACTGAAAGGATTTTCTCATGCGCATTACCCGTGATCTCTTAATCAAAGCTGCCAAAACACTTGTTCAACAACGCACCCTGCGTGATAAAACCATTTTATGCGTCTATTTGACCGGCTCGGTGATTGATGACCTCCCCTTGCTGGGGGGTACTGCCGATATCGACCTCATTTTTGTGCATGAAACCCCGCCACCCCAACCGCGTGAAATCATTCGCCTGACCCCGGATGTCCATCTTGATCTGGCCCATCACGATCAATCCATTTACAACCAACCGCGCGAACTAAGGGTTGATCCTTGGGTTGGTTCTTATCTGTTGAAAGATCCCATTGTTCTCCATGCCACGCAGCACTGGTTTGAATATATCCAGGCGACTGTGAACGCCAGCTTTTATCAGCCGGAAACAATATTACTGCGGGCCTTACCGATGGCTGAAAGAGCGCGCCAGACCTGGCTAGATTTTCAACTGGGACTCCAGGAACCCTTTCCTCAACGCATCTGGATGTATCTGCAATCCGTAGAGCAGGCTGCCAACTCTCTGGCTGTTCTGGAAGGACCACCTTTAACAGAAAGACGTTTTTTACTTCAATTTCCTGCCCGAGTTTCTGAACTAGGGTATCCCGGTATGGCAGCCGGGTTGGTTGATCTGATCGCACCGAATATGCCGGATCGCAGCACCCTGGAAGACTGGGTTGCAGACTGGAAAAAGACGCTATCCAAAATTGGGCAACTGGAAAGCTGCCCAATAGGTTTACACCCATACCGGCATGACTATTACACACGAGCAGTAGAAGCCCTGCTGGATGATGAGCCAGCTGCAGCAATCTGGATTCTTTTGCATACCTGGACGCGGGCAATCGTTAGCTTTAAACCAGATCAGGAGTCTTTAGATCAATGGACTTCCTGCCTGACAGAATTAGGAATTTATGGAGATTACTTCCAGCAGTGCATGCGAACTTTCGATCAATTTCTGGATCAGGTAGAAGAAATTATTGAAAAATGGGCCAATCAAGCCGGAATCGATCTCAGTGAAATGCCATTTTAACCAATTAATTTGTGGATAACTCAACAAAAACTGTGGATAACTGACTCGGTTTGTGGATAGAAACCCGTGGATAATCATTTATAAAAAAATAATTCTTTCGATGCGAAAAACAGAAAATATCCTATATATAGGGGTGATAAGTTTTTAACCACCACATATTCTGTTTCTATCTTTTTTTATCCACAAATGAAGTTTTTTTATCCAATTTTGTACAATTTTATAAACAAATCCTTGTGGAGGAAAAATACAGATTTTAACCCAATATAAGGGACTCTTTCAGGTAAGAAACACCACATATAGTGCTTTTTTGATCTTTATCCACAAATCCACAGCCCCTACTATTAATACGACTCTATCTATTAACAAATAATGAATGAATTAATTAAGCAAAAATATGTTTTGTGCTAATAACTTGTTTTTTGTATATATTTCTTGTACAATCAAAATAACTTTTATCGTTTTACTCAAAAAAAGGTTTGCTTATCATTGACCACCAATTTAGAATAAAAGGCAAGGAGAGCTTCAATGGACGTCATTAAAGTAAAAGCAAACTCACGAACAGCAGCGGTTGCGGGAGCGATAGCTGGTGTTGTTCGTGAACATCATCGCGCGGAAGTGCAAGCAATCGGAGCTGGAGCCATCAATCAGGCTATCAAGGCTCTGGTGCTGGCAAAAGGATACCTGGCAGAAGATGGTATTCCGGTCGTTTGTATTCCTGAATTTGTAGATGTAGATATTGACGGAAAGATTCGCACAGCAGTTAAATTAATCGTAGAACCGCGGTAATCAAATTAATCAGCCTCAAACTGGTTGACTTCATCCGGATAGAAAATAACCTCATCTTTACCGGTTAGTTTTTCTGTTACCTTGGACACGATCAGGTCCAGATGACGGGGGTGTTTTACGAAATCCAACGAATCTGCCGGCACCATTAACACCGGGCAGAAAGTGAAATGCTCAATCCAACTCTCGTACAGGTTGTTCAATTGGGCAAGATAATCTTCCGGGATCTCTTTTTCGTAAAAGCGGTCGCGATTCTTGATTCGTTCTACCAGAGTGCTGACAGAAGCACGCAGATAGATCACTAAATCGGGCGGTACCAGAAATTCGGTCAGGGTTTGATACAGAGCATGATAAGTTTGGTAGTCGCGTTCATCCATTTTTCTCTGTAAGTAGAGATTGCGGGCGAATATTTCGGCATCTTCATATATGCTGCGATCCTGAATGACAGACCCAGGCGATTGCATTAATAATTGTTGTAAGCGCACCCGGTGAGTTAAAAAGAATATCTGGGAATGGAAGCTCCAGGCATTCATATCCGTGTAGAAATCGGCCAGATATGGGTTTTCGGTTACCGGTTCGAAGAATGGTTGAAATCCGATCCTCTGGCAGATCATTTCCACCAGGGTGGACTTTCCAACCCCTATATTACCGGCCACAGTAATGTATTTTTTCATCCAGTATCCTTTTGGAATTTAATCAAAGCACTTATTTTTCTTTCTTTTAATTAAACCATCATTTCATAAAAGATTGGGATAATTTCTTTGGGTAAAAAAGAAGAGATTAATGAGGATAGAATCCAGCAAAATCTGGAGAAAATCTTGAATTTTGTGGATAATCATTTGATTGAATTGTGATAAAGTGTGGATAATTTATTTGAATTGGTGGATAAAAAATATCTAAGCGGAATCATTGGATGATTACACATATGAATGGGTAAATGAATAAATAATGAGATTAGCAAATGTGGATAACTACCCCTTTTTCTGTGGATAACTTGACTCAGTTGTGGAAAAATAGTTCTATTAATGAAAAAAGGCTGAAGCTCAGCCTTTTTCATGTTGCGATTATTTATTAGTTATGCCGGGCGAATTGCTTCGTTCGGGCACACATCCATGCAGGATCCGCAATCTTCGCAAAGTTCTGCATCGATTACAAAGTAACCATCTGCTTCAGAAATGGCATTTTCGGGGCATTCTGCTTCGCAAGCAGCACAGTTGATACATTCATCCGCAATAATTACGTGAGTCATATTCTTTTCCTTTCAGCTATGTGAAAAATAATGTTAAATATACCGCTTCAAAGAATAACATAAATTTAGAGAAGTTGAATTTGTATTTTGTCATCGAAAAAGCTGACGATCGACCAATTTTCCCTGGGTGAGAGCCGTCTCACGCGGGGATGAAGGATGGAGAAAAGCTCAGTCCCAATGCAGGATCTGACCGCGGATCTCGCCCCATTTTAAGGCGTCTGCGATGCCTTGTTCAATAGGATATTCGGCCTTCCAATGCAGCAGGCGCAGGGCGGTATCGGCGTTGGCATAGGCGCCGGCAACATCGCCAGGGCGGGGAGGCATATCCCGTTTTTGGATGACCTGCCCATAGACTTTTTCAAATGCGGTTACCAGTTCGCGGACGGTGACACCCCGTCCAGTTCCCAGGTTGATGACCAGGTAGTTTTCTTGCGGGTTGCCGGCGCGCTCAAAAACTGAGTCAAAATCGGTTAATCCCAGAACATGTGCCCGCGCTAGATCCCAAATGTGGATATAATCGCGGATGCCGGTGCCATCCCGGGTTTCGTACTGTGTACCGGTGATGTGAAATTCAGCATTGATGCCCAAGGCTGTGTCCACCAGCTTGCCGAGGACATGGCTGGGTTCTTTGACGTGAATACCACTCCGCATTTTCGGGTCTGCCCCAATCGGGTTGAAATAACGCAGAGCGATCCCTTGCATGCCATAAGCCTGGCAAAAATCGCTCAGCACCATCTCCATCATATATTTCGTGCGGGAATAAGGGCTGTTCGGTAACAAAGGAGATTGTTCGGTGACCATGAAGCCTGGCACAGCAGCATAAATAGCGGCTGAAGAGCTGAACACCACCCGATTGCATCCCAGCTTGTGCAGGTTCATGAACAATTCTAAGGATTTAGCCACATTTTCGCGATAATACAGATAAGGTTCACTCACCGATTCCGGAACGACGATCAGGGCGGCGCAATGCAGGCAGGCTTGAATATCCGGATGGTCGCCAATAATGCGCGCCAGAGCACCTGCATCGGCAATGTCAGCCTGGTAGAAAATTCGGTTCCGGGTGAACTCCTCCCGGCCGGTGACCAATGAATCCATAATAATAGGGGTATGTCCTGCATCTTCCAGGGCGGAGGCGACAGTACTGCCGATATATCCTGCCCCACCGGTGATTAAGAATTTCATGTTGCTCCTTTATGGTTGCAAATTACATTGTAATGGTTCTAACGCACGCTTGATTGTGCTGGTTTTTTCTTCTGTATCGGGCGTATCCCGCTTAATTCTATCCCATAACCGGCATAATGCCGGGTGAATTACCGGAGAAACCGCCGCACTTTGCTGGCTTTGATCCAAAGCTGAGTCCCATTGACCCAGATGGGCATAGGCTTCAATGAAGGGAAAGCGCTCGAGCGGATCGTTAGGGTGGTCGCCTAATTGAAAGGCGATCTCACCCAGGCGCTGCACCTCTACCCAATCGCCCTGCTGCCTGGCCAGATCGGCTTTCTGGAAGTAATAGCACCAGCCATGGGTTGGTTCTGCCCCGTAGATGGAAGGTGGGAGATGTTGGGGAGTAGGCTGAATCACCGACCAATCCGTCAGGTGGATGGTCTCGCGCACCTGCAGGGGCACCATCCAGTTGTCTGGCTCCAATTCAGGGTCAAGGATCCGCAGACAGGCTGGCGGCTGATAGAAAAGCGCCAGAGATTGGCTGGTGTTGCCATAAAAATCACCCACCAGTAAATTTTGTTCGACTGGTTCGTTAGCAGTCAGGGTTTTCACCGCCAACCCGACGCGAACGGTTGGGTAATACAACACATAAGGGATCTGATCGATTGGTTGACCGGATTGGGCGTAAATCCAGTTCAAACCGCCGGTCAATGAATTATCACTGAAATAGCGAAAGGGCAATTCATGTGCAAACAGGATCGTATTTTCTTCCAGCGCCGGGATGCGCCAAACCATCTGCCAGAAAAAGCGGGTCTGCTGCTCCCAATCGCGCTGAAACTGGACGCCCAGGCGCAGTTGGTAGGCGGCAGAGAGAGACACAGCCAGCAGCAGAAGACTAATCTGCAGCCAGCGTTTGATAGGCAACAGCAAGATGATACTGACCCAAACAAGCACCACACCCAGAATAAACGGCAGGGTAAAGCGGTCATTCGGGAAGGATAAGCCAACCGGAATACGGGTGACCCAGAAGGGAATTCCACCCAGTAGTAAAGCCGCCAGCCCAAACCATAACGTGAGTGTTAAGGTTCTTTTTTCTGCAGAAGGCTCCGGCTTGCGCGCTCTCCAGCAAAACACAACCGAAGTAAAAATTAACACTGCCAGGCTGAATACCAGCATAATCAGCCAGGAGCGCTGCCCAAATGCTGCCGGGCTCGGGAACTGTACCACCAGTTTCCAGACAGCCAACACGGTCTGCCAGACATCCCGCAGCACCGTCCCCAGCAGCAGCCCGATCGTCTGGAAGGGCTGCTCACGCAGTAAATCCAGCAACCCGACTTCATAATTGTTGGTCTGATAATCAAACAGAAAGGCGCGCCAGATGCCGGCTGCCAGGAACAATAGCAGATAAGGCGCCCAATGCTTCACCACACTCATAAGCTGCTGTTTCCGCTGAGGAGTTTTCTCCCGCAGCACCAGCCAGATGAGCAGCGGCCGGATTAGTTCGAGCATGAAGAAATACTCCATGCTGAACAGGTTGATGGCGGAAAGAATGAGTGATAAAACGGTTAAAGCCCAGAAACGGTTGCGCTGTTCGGTATGCGCAGCCATCAAACTCAGTGTCAGTGAGAAGAAAAAGGCAGTGAGCACCAGAAAGAAATGCCCATACACCGTGGCGATATACTGCTGACCAAAGCCGGGATAAGTCAAAAAAAGCAAGGCGGCCAACAAGGCGGGTGTCTGGCGTTGCCAGATCTGTTTCCCCAGGCTGAACAAACCAACGGCTGCCAACCAACGCCAGAAGATAGCAAATACCTGCCACTTCCAGGGAGCATCCCCCAGCAAAGAAGTCGTTATCTGATAGAACAAACCCCACACCGGGCGATTGGTGGAAAAGTAGCGCGCCAGACCGGCAGGTCCCATCGTTTGTGAGATCCATTGCAGCATGAGATCATCCCAATAAAAACCCAGAAAGGGGATGAAAAAGCCATACACCAGCAGAGCTATCAGCAATAAAATGATGACCGGTTGGCTGATAAAGTTGAAGAGAACTACCAGAGGGCGTGGAATGGATTTCATATTGCGTTCAGGAGTGGACATGTCAGGCTTCGGGATCGTGTTTCCCCAGAATACGCCGGATCAGATACACCGGGCGCCCTTTGACCTCCTGGAAGATATAACCGAGATAGATGCCAATGATCCCCAGCGTAACCATAATCGTTCCGCCCACAATTAAAAGCACAAACATGAGCGAACTCCAGCCCTGCGCCAGCCCGGATTGCTGCCCCAGGAACCAGAAGCGCAGTACATAAATAGCTTCAGCCAGCGCCAGCAGCAGGAAAAAACCGCCCAGCGAGATGGCGATGTACAACGGCACCAGCGAGAAGGAGAAGATGGCGTTCACTGCCAGGTTGAGCATCTTCTTCAGCGAGAACTTGGACGCCCCGGCAATCCGTTTAGCCGGAGTATAGGGCAAAATCACGGTGCGATAACCCATCCAGGCAACCATGCCGCGCAAAAAGCGGTGATATTCGTGCAGATTGCGGAGCGATTCCAGGGCATTGCGACGTAATAAACGGAAATCACCCACACCCGGTTGAATGTGGGTGTTACCAATACGATTAATCAGGCGGTAGAAGGCATTCGAACTCCAGCGCTTGAACCAGGAAGCCTGCTGATCCTCCAGTCGCTGGGCGATCACTACCTCATACCCGGATTGCGCCAGCGACAGCATCTCCGCGATCATTTCTGGTGGATGCTCTCCATCCCCATCCAGTGTGATGACTGCATCGGCGTCTGCCTGGTCCAGCCCGGCGGTGATAGCAGCCTGGTGCCCGAAATTGCGGCTCAGTTCGATCACCTGCACGCGCGCATCCGTTTCAGCCAGGGTTTCCAACTGCGCCTGGGTCTGGTCGGACGAACCGTCATTGACATAGGTCAGCCGGAAGGTAAAGGGCAGCCCGGCAATCACATTGTTCAATTGCTGGTGAAACAATGTGAGGCCCGCATCTTCGTTAAAGACCGGAACAACAATTTCAACCGTGTGAAGCGCACTAATCTCAGGCATGAGCAAGAATTTTCAATCAGGAATGCCTTAATCATACCTGTTTTTTGAGATTTTGAATAATGAAAACAGGAGGGATTCAATCCTTTTGAAGCAAAGTCTACGATATAATTAAGAACGTATTCTTCCCGGGACAGTATGGATAAAATCAAAACGCAATTCAATCAGGCATACCTAAAACTTACCAGTTGGATTTATCCACTCGTTGGTTTTCGGATGTATGCAGTCGTTTTATTGTTGGTCATGCTTGTATCACACAAACTGCTGATTAATAACCTTGGTTTTTACTACGATGATTGGGAAGGTGTGTTACTTCAAAAACAACTGTTCAGCTTTTCTCAAATCTGGGATTATTTCCTGGTAGACCGGCCTTTTTCAGCGTTAATTCACTATCTACTTGCACCTATTATCGGCACGAAACCGATCGCCTGGCATTTACTGGGGTTAGGTATTAATTGGCTGGCGATTATATTCATTGAGAAAACATTGCTGAGAATTTGGCCACATAAATTATTAGAAATCGGTTGGATTGGATTGTTATTAGGGGTATACCCAGGTATTACCCGCCAATTTGTTGTTCGTACCAGCATGCCGCACTATATTAGTTTTCTATTCTTCAGCCTTTCTATGTGGCTCATGGTTAAGGCGGTTCAGGAGACTAAAAATCGTTGGATTAATCTACCAATTTCCCTTATTCTTGCGTTGATGCAAATGTTGCTGATTGAGTATTTCAGCGGGCTCGAATTAATCCGGCCTCTCATTCTTTATTACCTATTTAAACAAGAAGATAATTCGACCGGGAAAGCCTGCTTGAAAGCCTTGCGCAAATGGGTTCCCTATCTTGCTATCTTTTTACTTTTTATCCTGTTTCGATTAACCCTGTTACCTCAGATCCAGCAGGCAAGTATGACCGTTAAAAATGTTCCCTGGATACTGGGGGCTTCTTTACAAAGTTTGTTTTCTTTGTTCATGCAACAGATTCAAATTATTCTGCAGGATCTGGATTATGCTGTTTTGTATGTCTGGTCACAAACGATTATTCCAGCAGATATCGATATTCGCGCAAAAACGACTTTACTCGCTTGGCTTATAGGGTTTCTTTTAGCTGGATTGACTTTAGTCTTTATGGAACTTTGGCATAGGAAAAAAAGTGATACTAACAATGAAACCGTACCGTACCCAGGCTTAATTCTCCTGATTTGTCTGGCAGCAATGCTGCTGGGCGGGTTGCCTGTCTGGGCTATTGGTCGTCAAGTGATTGTTGGAATGTGGTCTAGTCGCTTTCTTTTTGGTATTGTCATAGGAGCTGTATCATTTATTGTGATTGTTTTTTCGTGGATGTTTGGTAAAAAAGGCTATTCGGGACTTAATATGATCCTGGCTATTTTTTTATTAATGTCAATATCCTATCAAATCCGCATCGCGAAATCTTACGCTCTAACCTGGGGCTATGAAAAAGATTATTATTGGCAATTAAAATGGCGAGCTCCCGCACTCGAAACCGGTACTTTTATTCTTTCTCCTTATACGCCATTTCTATATAATGCTGACTACCAATTAGCCTATGCCATCAATGTGTTGTATGCGCCCGGGAATAACAGTGAAGAAATGAAATACTGGTGGTTTGATGGGCCGGACGACATCATCGATTACACAACAGACACCTACCCGGCACACAGGGAAATTGACCATCAATTCCGTACGCTGAGTTTTAAATCCAATATGGAGCAAGCCCTTCCGGTAATCTACAGACCTACAAGAGGATGCCTTCAGGTTTTAGATTCTGTTTACGAAGCAGAACCTTTGTTGTTACCAGAGGAACGATCTTTGTTTTCAACCATAAAACCCGGACTCATCCTGAATAAAGACATTCCAGTTCCAACCGATATCTTTGGAAAAGAACCAGCGCCGAATTGGTGCTATTATTTTCAACATGCTGAATTAGCCAGATCAGAGAAAAAATGGGAAGAAATCTTAACCTATTGGAACGAAGCGCAAAACAAAAATCAGAAGCCCAATTATGGTCCTGAATACTTGCCTTTTATGGAAGCCAGCGCCCAGCAGAATGAATGGGAACAAGCTTACACAATTTTAGAGAAAGCTTACCGCACAACAGAAAAAATGGAACCATTCCTGTGCTTTAATTGGGAGCGAATATCCGCGAATACAGAGACCTCGCCCGAAAAAGAGAGCGCAAATGAGGCCGTGCAGAAGTTGCTGAATTGCAGCCAGAAAATGAGTACCGGTATTAACCCCAACCGTTCCTGATTCGTCAATGAAAGCGTGATGCATTAATTCAGTCATTCAGTAATAAATTGTAGAGTTTTTATTGCTAAAAAACAACAAATTTTGACGTTTTATTTACCCGGATCACTTAGAATCTCTCAAAACCCAAAACGAATATCTATCACCTACTCTTAATAACCTTCCCATCGATCTATGGTCTCACCATGCAGGGGGATTAAGCTTTAAGCTTTTAGCTTTCAGCTTTGAGCAATAACCCCCATCATCTGCGGATGCAGCACCGGTGTCGAGGCAACGATACTATACGGCGGCACCAACGCAAACGGCTGCCCGTGCAAATCCGTCACAACGCCGCCCGCTTCCTCAACAATCAAAGCCCCGGCGGCCACATCCCAGGCGTTCAGCGAGAGTTCCCAGAAGCCGTCCAGACGTCCGGCTGCCACGTAACACAGATCGATCGCTGCGGATCCCAAACGCCGCACCGCCTGCGATTTGAGGATAAAGGCAGAAAAATAATTCAGGTTGTTGTCTTTGGTAGTGTGGACATCATACGGAAAACCGGTACATAACATGGCCCCGATTAGATTTGGAACGGTCGAAACCTGCAGCCGGCGACCATTCAGAAAGGCACCCTGCCCGCGCGCAGCCTGGAAACACTCATCCTGCATTGGGTCATACACCACCCCCAACTCAACCCGGCCATTGAGCGCGTAAGCAATCGAAACACTGAAGATCGGGATTCCGTGTGCATAATTGAGCGTCCCGTCCAGTGGATCGATCAGCCACTCCCCGCGCTGACTGCCAGCGTTGTGCGTCCCGCTCTCCTCGCCAGTGATCGCATCTTCCGGGTGGCGGGTGCGAATCTGCGAGATCAGATACTCCTCAGATTGCCGGTCGATCTCGGTCACCAGATCGATCTCGCCTTTCATCTTAATGTCGTGTTGCCTGCCAAAGCCGGAGCGCAGAATCTTACCGGCAGCCTTTGCTAACTGAACAATTTCATCAATGGTTGGTTGCATCGTGTATCCTTCTTTTTTAAATTTTTGTCACTCATTCACGCAAAGAAAAATTAGCAAATAAAGTTTCTCTTTCAAGGGTATCGTTACCAAATCCTGGGGTTGAGCATCTAATACGGATTGTATTAACAATTCCGAATTCTTTATAAAAATATTTTAGAAAATCAGATAGAAATATGAAAACTTCATGGTTGCATTTTATCACGAGGATATCTTTTAAAATATTATTATGTAATAATAGTTATGATACAATTTTCGCAGCCGCACCACGGCCTACCATAGCCGGCAGCGCATAATCCCCTAACTGGAGGTTCATCCATTATGCTGCCTTTAGATATCTTAATTCAAAATGCACAACTCCGTCATGAAGCGAATCCCGTCGATATTGCCATTTCTGACGGAAAAATCGTTCAGGTTTCTGCTGATATCCAGTCAACCGCTGAGCGAAAAATCGACGTAGCCGGTTCACTCGTCACCCCGCCATTTGCCAACCCGCACATGCATCTCGACAAGGTATACACCCTGCCGATGATGGACGAGCAGGCGCTCACCTTTTACCATTCACCTGGCATGGGCAAGGCGATCAATGCGGTTGAACAGGCCGCCAAAATCAAAGAAAAATATGACCGCAAATGGATTGTGAAGAACGCTCGCCGGGCGTTAGCCCTGGCCGCCCAGCATGGCGTATTATACCTGCGCGCCTTCGCAGATGTGGATCGCCTGGCCGGGCAGGAAGGTTTGGCGGCGTTGCTGGAGCTGCGCGAGGAATTCAAAGACATCCTCACCGTGCAGGTGGTCGCATTTGCTGAGGATGGCATCGTGCGCGAGCCGCAAACTGCTGAACTGATGCGCCAATCGATGCAGATGGGAGCCGATGTCGTTGGGGGGCACCCCTTTATCGAATTGACCGACGAAGCTGCCCGCCAGCACGTGAACACCATTTTTGATATCGCCCAGGAATTCAACGCGGATATCTCCATGCTAGTGGATGACGCCGACGACCCCACCCAACGCCAAACCGAGATGATGGCGGTGGAGGCCATCCGGCGCGGCTGGCAGGGACGCGTGCTTGCTCATCATGCCCGGGCCATGTCAGTATATCCCGAACCCTACTATCGCAAACTGGCCACCTTGCTCCAGCAGGCGGATATGGGCATCGTCAGCAATCCGCATACCGGGCCCCTCTACACCCGTGTGCGCGACCTGCTGCAGGACGGGATTGATGTGGCGTTGGGACAGGACGACATTTCCGACGCTTACTACCCCTATGGGCGTAACAATATGCTGGAAGTGGCTTTTCTGGCATCACACCTGTTTTGGATGACCACCCGCGCTGAGATGGAAACCCTCTTTGACATGGTCACCACCGTCCCAACGCGCCGGCTGGGCATCCAGCACCCGGGCATCGTCCCTGGTGCCCCGGCTGATCTGGTGATTCTGGGCAAACCGGACCTGGTTGAAGCCCTGCGTTTCCATCAACCGCCGCAATGGGTCATCAGTCGCGGCAAGCTAGTGGACACAGCCAAAATGGAGGAGATGTCCCTTTAGACTCTTCACCCGATACTCCCGATACTGCGAATCATAACGCCAGCCGGTTGGGTATGTCAGGAACACGGGCAGCTCCGGGATGGCTCCCCGCACCTGGCTGCGAATCACCTTGCCGGCTTTCAAGCGTTGGATGTACTTCTCGACCGGCTCGATTGCCACCCGGTTATAGATCTCCTTGTTGAAGGTCAGCACTGCTGCGGGGGCTTCCTCCTGTAGCACACGCTGGAGCTCCGTCCGGGCAACCGGCTCGATCACTTCATTAAAGTAATCTTTCCCAAAAATCTGGCGGATGTGCTGTGGGTATCGGGTTGGGAAGGAAAAATAGCAGCAGAACAATAGCTCGAACGGGCCTGCGTATTCCACCTTCAGGAAAATCTGCGCCAGTTGTTGCGGCCCGGGATTCACCTCCGGCAGCGTGAACCAGCCGGCGTCCAGCATGGTGGACCAGAAATCGTTCCATTTACCAGTCTTCCCCGGTGCCAAAAACATCCCCTGCTGAATCGACAGAGGGTGCGGGTTCGAGAATAACAGCAGCACCCGCTGCCGCCCGCTGCGAATGGCAGGAATCAGCCGCTCGGAAGTGAAATCCAGCGTCTGATCATCGGGGTTGAAGCGGTAGATGCGCCTATCGGCAGCGTAGTCCCCCAGGATTTGCTCAGCGCGGGATTGGACGGAGGGGAAGAGGTTGGAGAGGGGGTAGGTGGTGTTGAAGTGGAGGGGGGACATGGGGGGATTGGCTCGCTAGTGTATATAGCTTTGTTTTTTAAAGAAATGTAGAAGTTTGTTAATCATATCAATAACCTATATAATACTGTAAACATATTATGTCACTGACCGGGGTAGACTTTACCAGAGATAGTCGCCCGATGTTTACCAGGGATGATCGGACGATGTTTACCAGGGATAGTCGCACGGTGTTTACCAGTGT
>WBZR01000200.1_pt1 | contig 104656 bp, 91 predicted proteins | sample 5204231 | NCBI WGS metagenome assembly WBZR01 (sample SAMN12412403, study PRJNA552823) | activated sludge metagenome | isolation source: activated sludge from anammox sidestream of wastewater treatment plant... | place: USA: Virginia | collected 2017-08
CCTACGAAAGAAACATTTCAGGAAAAGGCAACTCAATTCCTGCACCTTCTCTGTCAAAAAAAGAAACAATATGTAAGAACTCTGTGTTAAGTATAATTCAGGCCATATTATACCTTCGGCACCTTTTTGAAAATGGCTGCTCCAATGATGACTAAAATCACATATACAAAAAAATTAATCAGCACTCCAACAAGTTGGTTTTTCACTCCAAAAACTTTTTCAACCGTCATATCTTGACGTATTTGATCTTCCATCTCTACCAAAAGAGATTCATTATTTTTCATAAGCTTTGACCACAAACTCAACTGACTATCAATCATTCTATTTACTATTTCTTCTTTCTTTTCCGTTGATAATAAATTATTCTGGACTACTGAATAAATCATGGATACAACTCCACCGACTACCAAAATCAAAAAATAGGTTTTTACCAAAGAGCCAAAGCTTGCGTACCCTCCGTTTCCCGCTTTGTAGTCTTTGGCGGCCAACCAGAAAACTATGGCCAATACAATAATAGAAATTATAAAATTTGTCATCATTGAAAGGACACCAAAGATGTAGAGAACATAAAATATTATGGATACGATTGCATAGATTGTTCCGTACTTAATAATCAATTTTTTCATTTTTAATAGTTAAAAAGGTTATAAATAAAATATATCAAATCATTCATATCACTGACGCTCAGAATCTTTTTTTACCACTTCACCTGAAATACTATCACCTGACCGAATATGATTCCTTTTTTAATTCTACTGATTTCAATTACTGTTTTATAAAAGGGAAATAATAGCCTTCAATCCAAAAAGTATCGCGTTTTTCCTTTGTCACACTATCTTCCTTTTTCCAATACCATTTTCGCTCTATTTTCAGTACATGATTTCCTTTCGCGATATTTGCAACCGGGAGAATACACTGCATTCCATGTTCTCCTTTGTTGGGGTGCACATACCAATAACACTGGAGGCTGTCAGAATAATCCAGTGTATCAATGAATATTTTGCTCATGCTCCTAAAGCCTTCAAGCCTCTTTTGTTCAAGTGTCCTATTATGCTCATCAATCGAATCCTGCATGGCTTTGTCCAAACTATCTATTCTGAGTTGGAAAAACATCTTTTCTTTCCGATCCTTTGTATCCCGTTTGCGCTTTGCTTCAATGACTTGCAACTTATCATAATATTGTCTGATATTTTCTTCTACCGAATCTTTTTCCATTTCATCCTTAAACAGTGTAATAAACCCTGTTTTGAATTTCTTTGATAATTTCAGTACTTTTTCAAAATATTTTTCATCTTCACTATCCAGTGCAATAAACAGCTTAGCGTAATCTCCGCTAATCTCAAAGGAAGACAAAGACGCAAGTTTGATGATAGTTTCATCTTTACTTACTCCCGGATTATTTTTTAAATATTCATCTCTGAGATCGTCATACATCATCCAGTTGACCATGAATTTAGTTGCACATTCATTGCATTGCTCCTTAAGCGGAGTATATCCCTTACTGTTGATCTTCGTCGATGGCACTAAAATAAAAATTAAAATAAAATAAGGAATGGAAACCCATACAAATTTTCTTGAATATTTGTTATCTATAAAATTATAGAACAATGATCTGTATAGAAAAGACAGCGTTACAATATGAAAAAACCAATAGATATAAAAATATATCTTTGAAACTATAGGATCTTTTACTTTTTTGAAAGCTCCCATAAAGACAGAGTCTATAGCAAATAGAGATCCCAAAACCGTATAAGGTAGAATAAAAAGAAGTAGAATTAAACCTCGGTTACTACCATCCATATTTTCTGTAAAGTGGAAAACTGTCTGTACAATTATTGTCAAGATTGTAAAATAAGAAATAATGGACAAAAAGATAAAAAACAAAAGAAAAGAATAAGCATACAAGATACTGCAAAACCGATTGATTCTCTCAATGAATTCATCAAACCTGCCGACTTTTCTTTGGAGATATTTTTCAAAAAAACTACTAAATCCAAGGAACTGATAATCGGTTTCACCTGATATATATCTCAGTCAGATAACGCCTATCCAGAATCCTCGCCCCAGTATATGCACGATAAAGTTTATCATGAATATAACCCAACCGCCTTGTAAAAGTGTATGTAAATATTCAAGTACAGGGAAATCAAATATACCTTCGTGCATACTGACATAAACAGCAAAATCATCAAGATAGGTCTTTGCCCCGGCTATCAGATACAATGCTATACCCGAAATCACCAGTTCCAACTGCCAGCTTTCCTGCTGGAGCTTTTCCAGCCAGTTGCTGAACAAATTGCGCGTTTCCTTCTCAAGATGACTGGCTTTGTTTTCTTCCATGATTTATGATTTAATATCTCATATTTTCCCAATCAAAATCACTTTCCCGTTTTTACTGCCGAAACTGACACCGATTTGCGATTATCTTCCGAATTGGCATCTATCAGCTTATTGTATGGGTCAATGCCTACTTCAGTCGGCTCTTCATCCACTACAATCGTAAAATCTCTGTGAATGTCGTCAAAACGGACTTTTTGCAGATAAAGGATTTTATCTTTATTTTTAGCTTTACCATCCTTTTCTTTACTGAAAATACCCACTTCCACGTAGTCTGATAAAGGCAGTGATTCAATCTTCCTTTTCTTTCCATTTTTGTAAGTAAGCGTTTTACCATTCTGGTCGGCATATATCTTTTTGCCTTTGTCGTCAGTGCGGTATTTGCTCGTGATGGTGCTGAATTTCACCTCATATTTCCCGTCAGGGGTTTTTTTGACCGAGGCATCAACGATATGGTTGTCATAGAGCGTGATGGTCTCAAACATGTCCTTGATGAGGTATTGAAGCGAATCGGGAGTCGCTGCTTTCAGATCTGCTACCAACTCTCCGGCTGTAGTATAGGGCGGTTCCTGATAGGCTACCTTCTCGAGGTATGTCTTAAGCACCTTGTTCAGATTTTCCTCACCCAGATATTCACTCATGGCATAAAATACCATTGCACCTTTTTGGTAGCGTATGTATTGCTGACCTTCATTATACATGAGCGGATTTTCCTTTTTGGACTCAAACTGCCTTCCCTTCAGGTAACCGTCCAACTCTTCCTTCAGAAACCTCCGCATCTGGCCCTTGCCGTATTCGTGCTCCAGTACTTTTAGACAAACATACTCAGCCAGACTTTCAGACAACATCGTTGCGCCTTTGACATTCGCTCCGATTACCTGGTGTGCCCACCATTGATGGGCTATTTCGTGTGCAGTAACCAGGAACGGATAATCGGCTGCATTTTCGTCCTTCTCGTCAACTTTGGCAATGAAGCCAAACCCTTCCGAAAAAGGAATCGTATTGGCAAAGGATTGGGCAAAGGTCCCCATCACCACAGGGAACTCTATTATCCTGGCTTGTTTGTGCTGGTAAGGGCTGAAATTATCCGAGCAATATTGCAATCCTTTTTTCAGTCCCTTCATCATCCTATCAATATTGTAGGTGTGTGGCTTGTGGTAATATATTTCAAGATTGACATCATTCCATTTGTCTTTTGCCACTTCGTATCTTGCAGAATTGAAAGCATAGAAATTCAGCATTTCCTGATCCATCTTGTAGTGAAAATACCTTCTGTTGTTCTCAGTCCATTCTTTTTGAAGGTAGCCAGGTGCGATGGCTATCTGGTCGGGAGAAGTACTAACAGTAGCCTCAAACGTAATCCAGTCGGCATCGTTGCTGATATAGGTATTCTGCAGAGCGACTACATTATCCTGATCAGCCATCAATTCTTTGGGCTGCAGGCCGTATTTTTTCCTGACGGCATCATCAGATATTTCGTATGCGTCATTGTACCCGATAGAAGGAAATTCACCATTATTCATAAAAGTCCCGCTTTTCAGTACACCTGAATTGGATTTTACCCAGGAATTGGGTTTGTTGCTAACAGTAAAGCTTATGTCGGATTCAGCACCTGGTTGCAATGCTTCGCCAAACCGGAACAACATGACACCCAGCCTGTTATCTTTAAATATTTCCCTGGCGTTTTTAACTTCGATGCTGTATATGTTATTATCTGTATTGGGCAATAACAGCATAAGTGTATCTATGGGTGAATTGTGCTTGTTTTTTATGATATACTTTCCGGACGATTTGAAATCCCTGGTTTCCGGATATATATCCATATTCACCTTAACATCCACGATTCTCGGCTGGGCCAATTTCTCGTACCGTTTGTATTGCTTTTCAAAATCAATGCGTTGGGTTTCTGCCTCCTTCGAAGATGTAAATATGTTTACTACATTGTTTTGATAGTAGATATAGCCGCCTAACCCCGCAAAAGACAAAAAGCCGATCAATGAAGGCAGCAACACAGAGCCAGTTGCCCTTTGTCTAGCAATCTGCAGTCGCTCCTTAACTCCGGAAAAGACTCCGCGGCGCCATAACAGCAAGGCAATCCCGCCCAAGCCGACACAAAACATCAGCCAATACAATGCATACAGGTAATAAGAAGGTAACATCCCACCATATCCGTTCAAATCAGAATAAGAAGGAGGCGGTAGCCTGTTAAAATAAAAAATGTCCTGCTCAATACCCAGCTTACTGAGATAGCGTCTGAAAAGAAAAAAGGCCAGCAGCACCATAAACCCGAGCAGATAATTCTTGAACAAGGTCTGAACAGTGAGTGCCAGAATAGCCCAAATAACAAGCCCGATCAGGTTGATGCCCAATAACTGACGAAAATAGAGCCCGAACTCAAAATCATAAAAGCCCTGATAAACCTGGAAGAATATACCTGCCAAAGCCGAAATGGCCAGCAAGACAACCTGAATCATCACTATGGCAAGCAGTTTGGATCCAAAAAGCACCCAGTTGGGCACTGCAGTCACATCGATCAGCTGGTTCATTTTAGTAAGTTCCCCGCGGTGTACGAGGAGCCCGGCAATCAGAAAAGTAATAATCACACTTAAAAAGCTAGACAGCATATCACCAAAAAGCAACATATTCCGGGTAACCGGAAGTACAGAAGTACCAAATATTTCTCCGCTTACAAAATAGGTACTTATTAAAATCAGGAGGCCTATTCCGCCAAGAATAAGGAATCCCGGATTTTTCAAAATATATTTAAAATCGATCTTGCTTAAATGAAGCATAGTCTTTACACGGGCAGCAAAGTCAAAACGATAATCCGCTTTAGGCAATACATGTTCTGCAAAACCGGAAAAATTGCCCTTAACCACGGACTCGGTTTTAGCTTTCCTGCCGAAGCTCAATGGCTGTTGGGAAAAAGAGAACCACTTATACATAAATACCGCCAGCAGCGCTGAAACTCCCAGCCATATCAGGCGATTGACCAGATACCACTTTCCAAGCGGCAGATCATTATTATTCACTTCATCTATGGTCCAATGCTCCGTATAATATTGGATGGCATTGGATCCTGATGAATCCAACAGCGCTCCGACAACTTTATGGTCGAGGTTTTGGGCCAAAGAGTTCGCAAGATCAGAACCAAGACTGAGGATCAGGATAGCGATGAATCCATAGTACACATTCCTGAACATGGTCGTCACAATAAAGGCGATGAGTCCTATGAACAGCATGTTCGGCAACACAGATAGCAGATATACCTGCACATAGCTCCACAGATGGTTCGGCCCGATCAATTCCGGATTGGCATTTGGAAATACAGTGGCCAGAAACAATGCCAACCCAATCAAGATGCTTATGGACAAAACAGCCACAAAGCCACTCAAAAACTTTGCGGACAGGTATTCCGCCTTTGTAAAAGGATACGAATACAGGATATTGTGAACATTATCCTTATAATCCCTGTAAGCCGAAGAACCGATTATGGCAGGAAAAAGGAAGTACAAAATGGAATTAAAACCTTCAATAAATTCAAAAATACTGTTTGGTGAATTAATATATTTTAAGCCAGAAGTAGTAGCTTTCACAGAATCAAAAATCCCAACTGCTGCCAAAGCCATTAAAAAAGCTATCCCAAAAAAAATGGCAGCATAAACATAAAAGGCCTTATTTTTGAACCAGTATTTGAGTTCAAAAAGAAAAATTTCCTTAAACATAATCAGTTGTTTTTAAGTGCTGCGAAATAAACATCTTCCAGATTCGGCTTCACCTGTTCAAAGCCGCCACCAGCAAGTCCGTCATCCGACAATACCCGGATCACGAGATTGTTATCATCAGTGAAACTGCTGGAGAGAACATTGAGATTGTTGTTATATTCAGCAGCCTGCTCTTTGGTGACCACTTTAGTCCAAATCCTGCCGTCCAGTTCCTTTTCTGCCTCTTTCGGGGTTTTTCTGCCCAGTATCCGCCCTCCGTTCAGTATGGCCATCTCATGGCACAGTTCCTTCACGTCATCAACGATGTGGGTGGAGAAAATAACCGTGTTATCGCTGCCAATTTCGCGCAGCACGTTTAGAAAACGGTGCCTTTCTGCCGGATCAAGGCCTGCTGTCGGCTCATCGACGATAATGAGTTTCGGGTTGTTGAGCAGGAGTTGGGCGATGCCGAAACGCTGACGCATACCACCGGAGTATCCGCTGACATGTTTCTTCCTGACATCGTATAGATTCGTGACATTCAGGACATCGTCAACCATTTCCTTTCTCTGCTTTTGATCGGAAATTCCCTTAAGCCTGGCAAAATAGTCCAATAATTCAACGGCACTCACTTTGGGATATACACCGAAATCCTGCGGCAGATAACCAAGGATTTTCCTAAACTCTGCCTGTTGTTCCAACACATTGATATCACCGAAAAAGATGCTCCCGCTGTCGGGCTTTTGCAGGGTTGCAATGGTTCGCATCAGGGAAGACTTTCCTGCGCCGTTGGGGCCAAGTAGGCCGAACATCCCGACACCGATTTCGAGATTGAGATTGTCGATTGCCTTGACACCGTTTTTGTATGTTTTATGGAGATTTGAGATTTTTAAGTTCATAGTGCGTTTTCTTTAAGGTGGTCAATAGATTTTTCTAAACTCCTCAAGCTTTATATAACTTTCCTTTATTTCTTTTTTAGCTGAGGCCTGATTCGGCTTCGATTTAAAGCAAACTTAATATTTCTGTCCTTTTCATAAAATTTCATTTTAAAATGATTAATTAAGTTTTGATCTATTGTTTTTAAATAAATTAATATGTTTTAATACCATATAAAGCACATTATCCAATTCAATGATTGCAATAAAATATCCAGCAATTTTTTTATCAACAGTAATTCGGCATTTTTTCCTAAATTTTCATTTAAAGTAAAAACACACAATAATATCTTTGCTTTTCTATTATTGAACAGATACCTACAAAGTAACCCTTTATGATCATTATTTTTCAAAGAAACTTTCACGGCATCGGCTTTGGAGCTCTTAGCCAATTCTATGAATCATGGACATTTTTCAGCTGTTTATTTTATTATGTTTGGCTTAGGAAAGATTTTTTACAGTCTTTTGTTTTGTCTGCCAAAACGAAAACAAGCTCTGTTGGGGAGCAACTTGTCAGGGATAGGGTAGATGTTCGATGAGAATGTCATTTTCAATGGAGTCTTCTTTACTAGTCCATTTTTCTTTTTGAATAAGCTATCATAGTAAAAGCACTTTTTTTACTCATAAACTTTGATTAGCTTCAAAGCTAATGATAATAAGCCTTTTGAGCGTTTTTAGCATTAATTTTGTCCATTAAGCCTCCAATAAACCTCAAAATTGAAGTTAATTTTACCAAAGAACTATGGGTCGGAACACATGATTAAATCATTTATTGAATAAATTTAAGGAATTAAACCAAATTCATTACTGTACCTTACTTCATTCTCAACTCCCGAAACCTCCCATATTCACGTATATAGTCCGCCTCGTCATAATCGGTTGAGGCAAAGACGATCTGTATGGCATTGTGTGAATACTTCATCACATGCCAGGTCATGGGTGGCATGTAGAGCCCGGTAGTGGGCGTCTCCAATATGTGCTGTGATGTGGTACCGTCATTTTCCTCCAGATCTACTATGATACGGCCTGCAGCAGCTACCAGTACCATGTGTGTTTCAAAATGTGCATGTCTGCCACGGGTCACTGCCTCGGGTGTGTGGTAAGTCCAGAATGTCCTTTTGACTTCGAAGGGCATCCCGGTCGAGAATTGACTGACAGAAAGGTATCCTTCAGAAGGATTGCCAAAAGCTGGAAACTGTATCAACCGTGGTTTCAGAGTATTATCCATGCTGCTATTTTACGATTTGCAGATATATTAAGTTTCGCAAAGCCTAATAACATCAGTTGTTGCGCTCCAGCACCATCAGATATTCATTGCCTTTAGGCCTGTAATTGAGCGCTTCGTTGTCCCACACGTACTCTGTCTGATTGTGGCTAATGATATCCGCATACCCGATTGGGTGGTATCCTTTCTTTATGGTATCCCAACCCCAGTCTATGAACTCTGTACTGGCGCCTTTAGGCAATGACCACGAATACGGGTGTTGTACCCACACTACATATTTAGGCTGCGCCTTCAAGAAATCCTGCTTAAACTCTGCCGACCATTCCTTCACAATCGGGTGTAGCTGCACCAAATTGCCTGTATAAAAATGTCTGGTAATGGCGTCCTTGCCGGTGTACATATATATCTGAGGCTCCGAGCCGAATACTACAAGCTGGTCATTTTTCTGCATCTTATTATTGAGATAGTCAGCCACTTTTCTTGATTCAACAAACGGATTGGTACCATACACTCCCCTTACAACAGTCTCCGGATCGGTAATGAAATAGTAGGATTTATTGGTATTCAAATTGATAAAAAACACAACGCACAATACGAGTATGGCTATGAACTGCGGGTTTTTCAAAACACCCTTCTCTTTTAGTTTTTCGGTGATGATATAAATTGCGGCAGCGAATAAAACCGCTACAGCCGGCAGAAAATGTATCCAGTAATGTCCGTAAAATCGCAGACCAGGCGCAACAGACAGGAATGAAAATATAAGCAGGAGCGTTAATGAAATTTTCAAAAACATATTTTTACTGAACACCCAAAACAATACCAGTCCGGCAAAGCCAAGATACCAGATGATTTCGTAATTCATCTTTATTGCCGCATATCTGTTCTGCATATATCCCATACCACGCGAAAATTCGATACTGGACAGATATTGAGTTTTGGGGTATTCATAAATAAAGAAAATGAAATCCTTAAACGACCCATTGGCAACCAGAATGCCGAGTACCAACAATACCGGGACAATGACTCCGGCTCCAAACGACAAAACAGGTCTCCAAAGAGATGCTAGACCTTTTTCTTTTTTTATGAGGAAATGATGTAAAATAATTGCCAGGCCTGCAAAAGCTATGAAGAACAAGGTGTTTTGCTTGATGAGCAACGCCCAACTGAGCAAGGCACCCGAAGTAAGCCACTGCCATGTTTTGTTCTGCGAAAATGCCTCCCATAACAGCCAAAGTCCCGGTACCATAAATAAACACAACAGATGCTCCGACTGTATGGTGAGTCCGCTGGCATGTGGTGCTGTGGAAATGATGCTGTAAGCTACTGCAGCGATAGCACCAGCTGCCGGATTGAGCATTCTGCGTACCCAAAAGAACAAAAACAGACAAGTAATAAAGTTGACGACAAAAAATCCAACATGCAAACCTGCTACTGTTGTACCAAAAATGGCAACAATAAGTCCGTACATATAATACAGGGCAGGTGGTTTCATTTCGTAGAAATAGGAATACGGCTTCTTCCCTTCAGTGAGCAGCTTGCCCATGTAGGAGTAGGTACCTTCATCGCGCTCGAAAGACATTTCCTTGAAATTTAACCTGATCATGAACATGATAATCAGGAACAAAATCATCACTGCAATGGATATGTGCAGAGCATATTTGTCAAAATTGACTGATAGGCCGGATGATGATGCTTGGGTAGCTTTGTTTTGCTTGGGAGCAGTCGGTTTTTTTGCCATAATGTGTGAATGCGAATTTTTCTATAAAAAAGTTGAGTCTGAATACCAGTTTCCACTATCCTGTCTTCGTTTGCGTTCTTCCATTGTAAGGTCAAATGTATCGCGTGGTAGAAAATACTGTCTGGTCTCGTCTTCTTCGTCTATGATGTGGTTATCTTTTTCCATTTCATCCACTTCAAGGTATTTTTTATAATAAAATGAAGTAAAAATGCCTACTATACCACCCAACAGGTGACTTTCCCATGATATGCCCTCCTGATTGGGTAAAATACCGGCAAACATCGGTGTATATAAAATGACTATTATCAATGCCAGAACTATTGACTTCATACTCCGTCTGAACACACCACTCCAAAACACGAAAGCCACAAGCCCATATACCACTCCACTTGCCCCTATATGATATACCGGACGTCCGAAGCACCATACCGATAAACCTGTGAGTACATATATCATCAGAAACGCCTTCATGGCGACTCTCGGATAGAACATTACCATGATGGTAAGCATACCTATCATCGGTACAGTATTGGAAAGCAAATGTTTGAAGTTGGCATGTATCAATGGTGAAGTAAAAATGCCCAAAAAGCCTACCGTAGTTCTTGGATAGATGCCAAAATTACCCAGATCGACATTGAGAATGATGGTAACGAAAAATACAGCCCACATAAATACGATGAAGCTTATCGGCCATCTCATTCTTTTTTTAAATGATTGTAGTGCCTGTCCCATTATGCAAGAATATTTACCATTTCTACTAAAAGAGGGTTAACTGTCACATTGTGTTTGATGGCCTTGTCAAGTGGAGTTTGAGCTATATTTTTGTGCAACTGCCCTATCATGACACCAGATGTGCCATGCAGCAGCGCCCGTACTGCCTCCATACCAAGCCGGCTTGCCAGCACTCTATCCATACATGTTGGCCGTCCGCCCCTTTGTATATGCCCGAGTACCGTAACCTTAGTATCGAACTCCGGATTGTATTCTTTGACCTTCTGGGCTATCTTAAATGCTCCGCCGCATTCATCTCCTTCTGCCACGATGATGATACTTGCTCTTTTCTTCCGGTCGTAATTGTCTTTTAACTGCTGTGCGAGCCTGGCGATGTCGGTAGGTGTCTCCGGTATAATAACGGCTTCGGCACCGGTGGCTATCGCCGATCTGAGGGCTATGAACCCACTGTCGCGGCCCATAACTTCTACAAAAAACACCCTGTTGTGAGCATTGGCAGTATCTTTGATGTTATCGATTGCTGACATAGCTGTGTTGATAGCAGTATCATAACCAATCGTAAAATCTGTGCCATAAAGATCGTTATCTATAGTACCCGGTACAGCTACTATCGGGAAGCCATATTCGCTGATGAACGCATTTGCTCCTCGAAAAGTACCATCGCCACCTATGGTAACCAAACCATCAATGTTGTGCTGCTTTAGGTTATCAATTGCTTTTTTTCGGCCTTGTGGGGTCCTGAACTCCTCACTTCTGGCAGATTTCAGGATTGTGCCTCCTGTCTGTATAATATTACTGACCGCCTGGCTGTCAAGTACTATAAATTCATCATCTATCATACCCTGAAAACCCCGCATGATGCCCATCACTTCAATACCTGAACTGATGCCTGTGCGTACCACAGCCCTGATGCAGGCATTCATTCCCGGTGAGTCACCACCTGATGTCAATACTGCGATTTTTTTCATAGCCGGACAGCCTTCTTTAGGCAAATTTTCTCTTTACTATTTTAATAAATTCCTTCGCTTTTTTGAACTTCTGCGGACTCAGCCAATCATATTGGGGTGCGATGTTCTGAATGATGTACTCCTTTGCCTGGTCAAATGTTGCAAAAGACTGCAGTGTTTTGATGGCTTGATCGAATGAAGCATTATCTCCGCCAAACAATTCATTGATGGTAAATATCTTTTCATTGAGCCCCATTGCCTTATTGATATCATCAACTTTGGCAGCTCCGAGTCGTTCAGAAAGCTCGCGTGCATACTCGGTATCGAAGAGTTTGTCAAACTTAAGGTCGGAAAAGAAAACGGGTACATCGTCATCATCCTCTGGAGCCACATAAGTTGGTTTTTTCTCAGTGCCGTCAAATTGTTCCTTAACCTTTTTGACCAGATCATCGAAGCTTGGTTTGGCTTTTGAAGCGGGTTCTTCTTTCACTTCTTCAGCCATTATCGTCTCTATTACTACATCTTTTGCTGATTCAGGCGATGATTGTAGCGTGGTTGATGGTTCAGGTGTAGGATTTTGCTTTACTTCTTCTGCTATTACGGTTTCTTCCTGTTTCGTAATTGTAGTTTCGGTGGTTGGTGTAGGTGCCGTTGTTTGTTCTGTCTGCACAGGTAGTGTTGGGGCTGGCTCTTGCTCCTGAGTATTTGTATGAACAGTTTCATCAATCGTTGGAGCTGGTTTATAGTCAACCGATTCTTGTCTAGTATGAACGGTAGTATCAGGTATAGCATTGTGTGCAGGCTCCGTGTTTTTCCTCTCTGTAGGATTTACCGATGCGTGTGAAGGCCACTCGAGCAGTAGGTCATACATTTTCCGGATATTGGACAGGAGCAGATCTTTTTCAATGGTTGATAAATGTTGTTCGCGTGAGGCGGTTTCTGCTATCTGCAGTGATTTTCTGAGCAATTCAGTCAGTTGGGTCATATTCATAAGATCGGGTGTTTTTCAGGCATGAATGAAATAAGGCTTAAAATTGACAAAAAATGACGGAGTTTCTCAGAATATAATTGAAAAACTTACTATTTCTGTCAAAAATAATAACGTAGGAATAAGCCCGTTTCGTCCAATGATACCCAAAATTATTCCAAAACCTATGTGGAATAATCGCACCGGCATATCCGGTTAATAAAAAAGTATAAGCAAATGATATAAACAACCTGACAGAAAATATCCATTTCAGCATCAAACTCACCTCTTTTCCATCACTGCTTCACCAACTTTTCTACCTGTACGACTTTCGCATCTTTGTTTTGGATCGACAACAGATACATACCCGCAGACAGTTTGCTTACATCAAGCACCGTATCATCTGTATTCAATATACCGGCTGATACCTTATGGCCGTTTGTATCGTATAAGCTGTAGGTATAGCCCGATTGCCCGTAGATATTACCAAGTGTGATGCTGTTATAGGCAGGGTTCCCTTTGATACTGAACAATCGCTCCTCCGGTTGTTGTGGGGTAGTATAAGATGTCAGCTCGCCTTGGTCGTTAAAGCACATGATGAAAGGGATGGCCTGGCTTTCCTTACCGTCCGTGATGCCGGGCTCTCTTACAAACCCATAAACGCAGCATCCACCCAGACTATCTGCAATTATACCATTCAGAAAATAATGCCTCTCACCACCATGCTTTTTTAGCCAAATTCTGTTAATATCTTTGTCATACTTTCCGATATAAAAATAATTTGGCGTTTTGTCCAAATAAGGGTTAATCCCATTATCCCACACTCCGAGCATTCCTGCTACATAATAATGTTCATTATCTTTTGCAATGGGAAACTGAACAGGGCCCGCAGCGGTCACATCATAAGCAAAAACATCTCCGCCTACATAATCCATTTTTTTGCCTATTTTAGTAATTCCAAGACCTGTAAACTTAGGTGAAATTGTGGTTTTACACTGTCCAAAACACACATATCCACTATCCAGGGCTGGTACTACACTATTTACCCAACTGTGCTTTACAGTATCAAGTTTTTTAAGTATATTAAAATGTTTATCTACAAGATATACTCCGCTACCAAAACAACATACATACCCTTCACCATCTTCAGATTCAATTACCGAGAATATAAGCTCACTTTTCAACACAGGATTCTTGATTGTTATCTTACTAATATCCAAATCCTTTGGTATTACAAACTCGTAAAAGTTTTTTGGTACAACATCAGCACATGCCGCAAATATTCGTATAGAATCATTAATGACTACACATAAATTGTCAAATTCCTTTCCAAGAGAAAATTTGCTCACAGATATCAAATCGAAATTCAATGAGCGGAGCTCTATTACCAGCGTATCTGGTTGTGGGTAATTCAGATTGTAAATAATCCCAGTAAATATATATCCATTATCTCCGTTAATAATGTCATCATACACAATATCTGTATTAAGGCTTGTACAAATTTTTAGTTGATTATCAGCGCTTAAGGAACATATTGAAGCATCTCCAAATTGATCAAAAAATTCCTTTGGCAAGACAGCAAATCTATCTTTACCAACCGTAAACACCTGAGTTATCATTTGGCTGGGATGTTCTGGAAAGGGGTAATATCCATAATCCTGTGCCTGAACTCCTGTGACAAAAATCAGCAAGAGTATAGAAACAAAATTGCTCTTAATATTCATATTCTTAAATTTGTGGTTTTAAAAATAGACTCCTCACGGATTACAACCCATACAAGGAAGTGGGGTCGCATTGGAAGTACCCATTATCAGGTTCACCTTATAATAATCTGCCCGCATAACATGAAAATAATTTCCTGGTAATGAAAGCGTTAGATTATAACCATAATCTATATTACCTATTACCTTATTAAAAGGTAAATTCAAATCAATCAAGTTGGCTGAGCTAATATAATAAAAATTCATCTCAACCGGATCTAAACATAAATCTAAATCACCCTTGGACTTAAATAACAAATAATCAAGATAATTATCGTTTGTTATACTATCAAGTGGATTGTACAAATCATTCAATTCAATAGTTTGATCAGAATTTATGTCAGACATCTCAAATCCACCTCCAGGATAACCATCAAACGCTGCAAGACTAACAGAGTATCTATCTGTAAAATAATACGAAGCTGTTTTGTTTTTATACAGTTTATTCTTTCTAAGATCACATCTAAAAATATCAGGTGCATCATCGCCTTGATATGTATCGTCACATTTACCAGCATCCCATGCCCACCACCAATAATCCGTCTCATCATAAGGATAGCTCGTTGGCGTATCACAGTTGCCCGCAGTCATCATAAAATATACATATACCGGCAGGTTATTACCCGATGGATTACCTGCTTGTCTAACATCAAACATAAAGGCTGCCTTGGTAGAATCACTCATACCATAATAATGCTCCCCTGCTTTGTTGGCTGCTGCATTATACAGATTCAGTAAATCTATCTCCGATATCCCGTTCACAGGATTAAAAGTAATATTAAACGAATCTTTGAATACTCGGGTACGAAGATACTCATCTGCCGGCCGGCAATAATTATAATTCAAAGCATCGTTTATCAGATCGAATGCTTCTGTACTTGAATAATAACCGCCGTCTCTCATTTCTATCTTCTTTTCTGAGCTAATTGTTTTTGCCTTTTCAATGAATTCAAGCGTCTTTACATGTACACCCTGTTTTAAATCTTCAACTACTACCTGATTATCAAGTACATCTTTTTTACAGGAAGATAACATCAAAGAAACAATTACGATACTGAGCAATGCTGCTCCAAGTCTATATTTTTCAAAATTAATAATTGGAAAATTTCGGTTGATTGGTTGGTTGGCCTTCATAATAAATGGTTTTATTTAATAAAATCCAAAATTAATACTATTTTTTGTAATATCCAAAACTTTAACAAAATTTTTTCAGGACTTTTAATGCGTAAATGTAGTCATCTCTTACCCAGAGTATAAATAATCAGAACTAATAAGCTTTTTTCTTAGTTTTGTGCGTGACAGGAGACTGTGATCACAAAGTTTTTTAACTTTTTCTTATCTTCATTTGTTAATGTACCGGAAAATTTATCTGTTATTATGTTTTTAGAACCTCATTTTAAGGGACAGCGCAGTGGTTGGATTGAAGTCATCTGCGGGTCGATGTTTTCAGGCAAAACAGAAGAGCTGATTAGGAGGTTGAAACGGGCAAAAATTGCCAACCAAAAGGTAGAAATATTTAAACCTGCCGTTGACCAGCGCTACGATAAAACAAATGTTGTGAGTCATGATATGAACACCATATTATCCACGCCTGTGAGCCATTCTTCAAAAATAACAGAGCTGGCAGAAGGGTTTTCAGTAGTTGGTATCGACGAAGCACAGTTCTTTGACCAAGGCCTGGTAGATGTCTGCCAGGAACTCGCCTTGAAAGGAACGCGCATCATCATTGCCGGGCTCGACATGGATTATCTGGGCAAACCATTTGGCCCAATGCCTGACTTACTTGCGGTAGCCGAATATATCACCAAGGTACATGCCATCTGTTCGCACTGTGGCAATCTGGCCACCCACTCATACCGCCTTACCGCCGTAGCAGACCAGGTCATGCTTGGTGCCAAACAAGAATATGAACCACGCTGCCGTACCTGCTATCAGATGGGCAATATCCTGCATTTTAACCCCATAAAACTAAGAGAAGGTACGGACGACGTTTATCCCGATTTGTTTTCATAATCATTACACTTCCGTCGAACTCCGGCATTACTCACTTTCTGATTTTGCACTTGATTTCTCCTCTTGTACCTTGAGGTCCATGTTAGTGATGATGACTAAAGACAGGAAAAAAAACGGCCCTACCTTGTCAGTCTCTACCATATCATTGATAAGCAACAAAGAAAGAATCACTACAAAGCTCATAACGCCTGACAAAAGAAAAAACCTAGATTCTCGGTCTTTGAGTGAGTGATAGACTACCTCTGCTTTGGCAAGCGCATAGAATATAAGCAGCATAAAAACAGAAAGGCCGACTATGCCTTGTTCTACAAGCGTCATCAGATAGTAGCTGTGTATGCCCGATTTTTCGGGATTGCGGCTTACGTAGGTCTGAAAACTCGAAACTGTGTATGATTTGTAGTTAAAATAAAAATTGCCAGGACCAAAACCAAACCATGGCTCTCTGTTGAACATCTGAAACCCAGCCACCCACCTGTACACACGCTCCATCGTAGAGATGTCCTCGAGCTTGTATGTAGCCTCAAGTAGATCTTCATAATTCTGATGCGTGATGGTCTTATTGTAATCGGGTGCCAGACCAAGATACTTGTTGTTTTTACCCAGATATAATATCAGGCCTATCAACAGGCCAAATGCCAGAATCATTGCGGGCTTTATGAACCTGTACTTTATGGCATACAAAGCAAAAGCCGCGATAACCAAGGCAAGTATAGCAGCTCTGGTATAAGAAAGATAAATAGCAACAAAAATGAATACAAGGCTGAATACAAGGAAAAGCCACTTGTTGCTCCATTTCTGATACCAAAGTGTATGGTAAAATATATATGGAAACAACAAAGCAAGCAAACAGGCATAGTCAACATGATTGCGGTAAAACGGGTAAAAAAGATGGTTCACATGTTTGAAGTCAAAATTAAACTCTGCGTGTCTGAAAAGTACAATGCAAACTGTAATAAACGTAGGAATAAATACGCACCAGAATAATATACGCAGGTCTTTCAGATGTTTTATGACCATACCTGCCAGGAAATAAAATGTGACAACATACCATATTTTGGCCAAAAAAAACTTAAATGATACCACTATATTGTACGAATGCAGACAGGTAACGCCTATCCACAATGTGTGAAAGATGAGCAAAAGCGTAAGCGGATGTCTGAAAAATCTACTACTTATGTTCTTAACATTACTGAGTAGGTAGGCCAAGTATGCAAACATCAGATATATTACAAAAAATTCGACCGGAAAATCGGTTGCAAGCCCATTCTTGAAAGATACTTCTGTGGAAAACGGTATGGTAGCAAACAATAAAAAAAATACAAGTCTGAGATCAATAATGGAAGCATACACCGTAAGCACTATGAATGGTATAACTAGTATCCATAGCTTGTCGAGTCCGACTGCCAGCAATACGGACAATATGGTTACAACACCCAATGTAGTAAAAAGTATCTTGTTCTGTCTGGTCAGTCCCGGTACCGCCTGTGGTAATACATCATTTGCCATACAATTCGCGGTTCCAGTCAACATCAGAGTAGTTATTAATCAGAAGTACGCCTATTACCGAAACAAGCAATGTAGCCAGCACCGAGGCCAGTACTATCAGAGCCCTCTTTGGCCGCGACTTAACAATCGGTACCTGGCCCTTTTCTATCAATATCAGTGATGGTGTTACCGACTCGTAAGCATTTTTAATCATATTGTAACGGTCAAGGTCATAACTAAGTCTATTGCGACTTTGCAGATGCAGCTGCTGCAGCATTTCTATTTTTGACAATCCGTCGTTAAATTTTGAGAGATTGAGGCTTGTAGTACTTGTAGGCGACGTGAGTTCGCGCAATTCATCTTCAAGACCTTTGATATTGGCCTTGAGGTTCATAATGGTATCCTTGTTGGCATTAGGCATCTGTTGGTATATCTGAAGTTTTCCCTTGCTACCTACAAGGGCTGATTCTTTTCTTGAAATGAGCACTCCGAGCATACCACTCTGTGATTCGATGTTGAGGATCCCGTATTTTTTCCTGCTGTCTATCAGGTTATTGTCAAGACCTACTATTTCCTTCTGTTTTTCATCCATTGATTTTTCGAAGGTACTCATCAGACGTTTTTGACTTTCCTTAATCAGGCTGGTGGCAAATTCGTTAATTTTGTCACGAGCTGTGTTGACCATCTGTGCAGCAAGGATTCTGTCTTTGTCTTCCACCGTTATCTCAATGGCATCGTATTTGGTTTTTTGTACAGAGTAAAGTTCATTCAGTGCTTCCATAACCTTGTAGCGGGACTTAATATCATTGCTGTCTATGTCATAATGCTCCATCAGGCGAAAACTATCAACAAGAAAGTCTTTTAATTCATTTGACTCTGCAATGGTAAGCAGGCGGTCAATATCATCTGTACTACCATAATATTCCATAGCTTTGCCTGCAAGGCCAAATATCATTTCGGGCTTGGCAAGATCGGTGCTTGCAGCATAAAATGTAGTAGTAGAGCTGTAATAATTGGGTAACAGCAATGAAGCACCTATGCTTATGACCGTGGCCGATATTACTAAATAAATAATTGGTTTCCGCCATTTGAATAGGGTAGCTACTATACCTATCAGGTTGTCGTTATTATTCATGTATCAGTTTTGATGAAAATGTCTGTTCAAAAATTTCCTCCCGTTCACTACATTCAGAAGCTCTTCAGGTAGTATTTTGAACAACCACGCCAATAAAAGCCCAAAAATAGGAGTAATTATCAGTTGGTAGTACCAATTTATAGTTAAAATCTTTCCCGCCAGAAGGCTTATGGCTAAAAACATGAACAAAAAAACACCAAATTTTACCAGATAATCCTTTGAGATACGGATACCGGCATACTTCATGCTTTTGTTCATCTGTACAATCAATATGAATAACTGTGTAACAGCACTTGCCACAGCTACCCCTTCAACCTTATTTCTTGGTATCAATATCAGGTTCAATACCAGATTAATGATAATTGCTACTAAAAAACTACCAATCAGATGTCTGACTTTGCCACTGGCCGTCAGATAGGTTCCGGACACATACGACAATGTCATACTAACAAACGACACCATCAGCAGCCCAAGCACATTGCCCCAGTATTCTGTAGCATTGACGTACAGCAATTGCATAATCTGTGTCCGAAAGCTGATAACCGTTACTGCTACAATTACTGTGAACAACAACAGTATCTTAAGGCTAAGTATAAAAAGTTCTTCTGTTTGCTTTTTGTCATTCATGAGCCTGGCAAACATTGGGAGCAACAGACTTCCTGCCAAAAAACCTACCATGTTCATCGCATCGAGCAAGCGATAACCGGCTGCATATATTCCTGCTTCTTTACTGCCGTCCTCAAGCATATTTTTCAATAAAATAATATCTGACCGACTATATATGATCATCAGCAAAACAACAATAGCATACGGAAAACTTTTCTTCAATATCGGTATTGTCGCAATATGCTTTATCCGTACATCTGTTGTTGGTAGTTTGAAAATGATCCACCCAAGAACGATTAAGATTGCTATAGAATATGAAATAAGCTGTAGCTTAGCAAACAGTAAAATAGTAAAATCGGACTGACGCACTTGTGACCATAGATAGTAACCACAAAATGCTATCATCAGCAGACGGTCTATGGCAGAAAATATACTATCGGTACGATAATGCCCGCTACCCGACACATTGGTGCGTAACAACAACAATATACCACTCAGCAGCTGGCCCAACATCACCCACATCAACAGATTATAATCGGCCTGGTAGCCAAGCAAATATCCACCTCCCATTACAAGTAATACATAAAGTATGCTCACCAACAACTTGGCTGCCATCACTGAAGGAAAAAAATTGCTAAACGATACATTGCCGGAGGATATTTGCTGATTGTTATAGTTTTGCAACCCGGCATCACCCAGCACCTGCATAATCATGGTAAATGTAAGAAAAGTAAAGTACAATCCGTAGTCGTGTTCGCCTACCAGATTCTGTACATTCCTGTCAATACCAAATATAAACACGGGCTTTATAACGATGTTGATGGACAGTAGCAGCAACAGATTTGCGAGAAAAGATTTATTCATCCGATAATGGTCAGTTACTTTATGCAAGAATATAACGCTTGCCCGGTATAGATTTAATAAGGCCTTTGAATTCCATTTCGAGTAATACTGATGCCATCTCGGCCGGTGTAAGCTGTATTATGTAAGACAGTTCATCAATGCCGGTATCTTTTGTCTGTAGTTCGCTCAGTACTTTTCTTTCGAGCTCTGAAAGTTCCACAAACATGCTGGTCTGTACGGTTTTGCCCGAATCAATCTTGTCCCACATCATTTGAGCAGCCAGATCTTCCGCGTTTTCTATCAGCCCGGCCTTTTGCGACTTAATAAGATAATTGCAGCCTTGCGAATATTTATCCTGGGTACGACCCGGGAATGCAAAAATATCTTTGTTGTAGTTAAATGCCATATCTGCCGTTATCATTGACCCACCTTTGCGGGCTGTCTCTACCACTACCAGAGCGTCAGACATAGCGGCTATTATCCGGTTGCGCATCGGGAACCGTTCCTTGTCGGCTGTAGTATTGCTTGGAAATTCAGTCAGTACGCCACCGTTTTTTATCATGCTGTTTGCCAGATGGCTGTGTGCGGCCGGATAAATATGGTCAAGACCATGAGCTACCACTCCGATATTGGAGATACCGGCTGCCACTGCTGCCCTATGCGAGGTACCATCTATACCATGTGCAAGTCCGCTTATTATTTGTACATTATACTTAGCGAGCCCTTCAACAAGCGCTTCGCAATTGGCGATTCCGTGCGGTGTGGGCGTTCTTGTACCAACGATGCCTACTGTTCTGGCTGCATTGAGTGTTGCATCGCCTCTAAAATATAAGAGTACGGGTGCGTCATAAACGTTTTGTAGCCTTTTTGGATAATCATCATCCAGATAAAATATGGGCTTAATATTTTGTTTGTCGATAAATGCCAGTTCTTGCTCAGCCGGGGCAAACGAATCGTGCTGAAGAATACTTTTGCTCATGGCTGCACCTACACCGGGTATTTTCATCAGTGCCTTTGTGGATGTTTCGAATACTTCTCTGGTGCCACCACAATAGCTTATCAAGTTTCTGGCTGTCACCGGACCCACCTTCGGAAGCATGGTTATTGCAATCCTGTAAAAAAGCTCTTCTTGATTCATCTGCCAAAAATAACCAACATCCTGCAAGCTGAGTGCTTTCTATGAAAAAAACTTATCAAAATGATCCGCCCGGGCTATCGTATATATCAAAACAAAAGGGGCAAGCAATCTGTTTATTGATGCTTGCCCGAATGTATTATTATCAATTCTTTTGGCTTATTTCCTCATAATATCTTGTTCAAAGAAGGTAATAATGCCCGGATCTGAAGTTAATGCCACCCGTTTAAACTGGTCGGCTTTTTCATAATCTCCGATATCAGACATTACTAATGACATAGCGAAGTTGGCTTTAGGATCGAGGTCGTTGTACTTCAATGCCTTATCCAGATATTTTGCAGCATTGTTATAGTATTTCTTCTGTTTGTAGAACAAATCATAACCAAGCTTAAAATAAAAATCTTGCATTTTTTTCTGATCGACTGTAGGCGAATTGCCCAGATAATCAAGAAACTGATCTACGTATGTGATGGTGGTACGTCTGCTAAGTATTTTATAAAAAGCATCAAGAGCCTTGTCGAGATTACCATCCTGTGCATAATTGGCTCCCACCACACCCGAATACATCTGTAGGGCAGAATAATAATCAGGGTAAATCTCCAGTGACCGATCGATGTATTTGTTAATATCAGCTAACATCGCTTTTCTCTTAGCCTCATCTTTCTCTACTTGATACTCTTCGAACAAAGCCGTACCCATGAAGCAATTGGCCCGTGCACTGTTGCCTGAATACTTGATGGCTGCTACGTTGAGCGACAGCTTATTCTTCCATGCCGGCACACGTGCTATAGTTTTGGCACAAAAAGCTAAAGCAAAAAGTGCTGTGAGTGCCAATCCAAGGCTTTTCAACCTACCATTCTGTATAGCAGGAATGTAATTAACAAACAACCAGGCACCAGCCAGACACATTGCTATAGATGAAATATACACGAAACGCTCATTCATGAATGTTCCTACCGGAAAAACAATATTGGACACAATCGACAATGTTGCCAGGTAGAATATTACACAATATGAAAGCAGGCTTTTCTTTTTAAAGTTTTTAATGGCAAAAACAGCTAAACCAATGTGTATTAGTAGCGACAATATCGCCCATATACTTGACCAATTAAGTTTAGGTATGGCATAAGGATAATAGTCGTGCGTAAGCGGATGTGGGAAAATCAACAGTTTAAGATACATCAGCAATGTATAAAATATGGTTGCCATTTTTTCTGACCCTGTCATCTGTGCAAACGGATTGTTCATCAGGTCAGTAACTTTCTGCCCACTGCTCAGGAAATAGCCAATAACAGAATAACGTATCAGCAAATACACTACAGTAGCAATCAGCAATGGCACCACTGTCTTGAAGTTGACCGAACCTTCGGTATTGGTAAAAAAATAAACCGTTGCCGGTATCACTGCAAGGAAGGTAATGGCGTTTTCCTTACTCATCAGCCCAAGGAAAAACATGATACCGCTAAGTACCAAATACAGGCTTTTTCGGTTGGACAGGTATTTGAGCGTATAATACACACTTCCCAGTGCCCCTAGCAAGGTCATGATTTCGTCTCGTCCTTTTACATTGGCTACTACTTCACTATGTATAGGGTGGGTCACAAACAGCAAAGAAGCAACAAACGGTATCGTGAAAAATGAATTCTGCTCATCCTTTTTCGGGAACAACATCAATAGAATTCTGTACAGAAATATTCCCGTAAGGGCATACAACAAGATGTTCATCAAGTGGCTCATCACAGGGTTAAGCCCCCACATCTGGTATTCTATTGCAAAGGTGACAATAGACAATGGTCTATATCGGGCACCTACTACCAGGTCTTTCTGTTCGCCAAAATATCCCTGCATACTTTCTGTTTTGAGGATATCTCCTATACCAGCTACGCCTTTCTTGACATATTCGTTCTTGGTCATCACGATCTGGTCGTCCAGTACATAATCGAAAGTGACCGAATAAATGTACAATCCTACCGCCAGAGCCGTCAATACAGCTATCTGTTGCCAGTATTTTTTAAAAAAGCCTGATTCGTATGTGAATTTTTTATAAACCGGTGCTGGTTTTACTATCGGTTTAGGTTTTGCTACTTGCTTTGCCATATAAATCTGTTAACAAGGTTTACTAAGTTCAAGTTTTACGTCATTTTTCCAAATAGGTTCAGGAATTATCATGCAAGATGTTGGTATCGGCAAGTTTAATTATTTAAATATTGGATTTGGGTAATGCTTTCATTAACACAGCATGAAATCCGAGCCAACCCATACATATCATAAACACAAAAATATGAAGAAGTTCGAGATAATTATTCTCAAATACAATTCTAAAAATAAAGGCATTCGCCATAGAAAATAACCCGTAGGCAAGATGAACGAAAGAACTTAAGAAGAATACCTTGAAAAACCGCTGCAACCAGCTTATCTTCACTATCTCTGCTTTTGGCGTTGACTCGTTTATAGACCATTGCTCATGCTTTATGAAGCGATAAGCAAAATAACAATATAAAAACATAATGACGCCAAACGAAAAATCTTCAAATGGCTTGTAAATAGCATGGTATTCGTGCAGAAATAAATTGTATTTCCGCATAGGAGGCAAAGCAAATGCAAAAAAATAAAAACTCAAATGTGCAAGCGGAAATATGAAATGTTTCAAATCTCTTGGGCGGAACCGAAAGTTTCTATACAATTTACTTTTTATAAAATGAAACAACACGGGCCCGGGCCACAATATCAGATTGACAGGCAGAAAGCTTAGAAAATTTGCCCTGTCCTGCACCCTTGCACTAATCATCCACATCCATAAAAAACTCAACAGATAAGACAGCATTACATACTCATACCACCTGTCAGGGCCTTTCACCGGTCTGCTTTTCCAGCCGAATGCAAAAATCATAAATATCATGTAACCGATGAGTGGTAGGCCTGCCACCACTATCATCCACTGGCCGATGGTTGCATTTTGCAGAAATTGTAGAAATGATTTCAGGACACTTTCCATACGGCTATACCGGCTTTGGTGAATTATGATTCAATGATATCAATAAAAAATGGATTCCCGGATGCTAATTCGTTGCTTTTTGCGTGTTTGCTCATTTTTAACTACATAAGCGTTACCAAAATGTGGAGGATAAAAAACTTGCCTCATTTCGGCAAATGGTTGAATGTCTGTCTCATTGTGCCTGACGCTTATCTTATTGGCACTGATGTTGAGCTTCATATCGTGCAGGATTCCATTTCATGAAATGAATGCATTTTACCAACAAAAAAGCTGAACACCTTGCACAGAATGTTCAGCTTTTCGTGTTGCAAGATATGGTATTAAGCCTGAGCTTTAGCTTTTCTGACTTTGTTAGGTTTTGGTCTTGAGTTACCGTTCGAACCCAGGATAATCTTGCCTTTTTTTGATTTCTTGTCTCCTTTTCCCATTGTGGTAATTATTTATTGGCTGCAAAGTTATTCAAATTTTATCAAAAATCAACTGAAACCTGCCAATACATACCGTATTAGCCGATTTTTTCCATTTTTACTGTAAAATGTCTCATCATTGGTGGTTCTTCTATTATCCGCATACCTTTCTGAGCATGACGATTGGCAAAAACCTCAATGATAACTTCTGCTACATAATCGATATGGCTTTGTGTATATACCCTTCGGGGAATGGCAAGTCTTACAAGCTCGAGTTGTGCCGGTATGAGTTTGCCATCTATGTCATATTTGCCAAACATAAGTGAGCCGATCTCACACGCGCGGATGCCTCCTTGCACATAGAGCTCGCACGCAAGCACCTGACCCGGGTACTGGTTCACCGGTATGTGATCCATAAACTGTTTGGCATCCAGATAAACGGCGTGCCCACCTGCAGGCTGCATTACCGGCACTCCGGCAGCCACCAGTTTTTCTGTCAAATACTCCATACTCCTTATTCTGTACTGCAGGTAGTCTTCTTCGAGTACTTCACGCAGCCCTATGGCTATGGCTTCGAGGTCTCTGCCTGCCAAACCGCCATAGGTAGGAAAACCTTCGGTAATGATGAGGAGGTTGCGGCATTTGGCTGCGAGTTCTTCGTTGTGCATAGCGAGGAAACCGCCGATGTTGGCAAAAGCGTCTTTCTTGGCGCTTATGGTACACCCATCAGCATAAGAAAACATCTCCTGTGCTATCTCTTCTACCGACTTCGATTCATAGCCCGCTTCACGTTTTTTGATGAAATAACTATTTTCTGCGAAACGGCAGGCGTCAATGAAAAACGGAATGCCATTTGCCTTACAAATACTGCTCACCTCGCGGATGTTGTGCATACTCACCGGCTGGCCACCACCCGAATTGTTAGTGACGGTCATGACTACTACCGACACATTGCCGGCTCCTACCCGCTCTATTTCCTTAATAAGAGCCGCAGTATCCATATTGCCCTTAAATGGTGCTGCCACAGTTGGGTGTTTGCCTTCTTCGCATACCAGGTCAATGCCTACAGCACCCGAAAACTCGATATTGCCACGCGTAGTATCGAAAAGTGTATTGGACAATACATATTTGCCCTCACCACCCATGATTGAAAAAAGTATTTTCTCTGCCGCACGACCCTGATGTGTAGGTATAATGAAAGGCATACCAGTGATGTCGCGGATGGTTTTCTCAAATCTGAAAAAACTCGGGCTACCGGCATACGATTCGTCGCCGTGCATGATACCTGCCCATTGGTCGCTACTCATGGCACTGGTACCACTGTCGGTGAGCAGGTCAATCATCACGTCATCTGAGTGAAGATAAAAGGGATTGTAATGCGCCTTGCGGAGCAAAACAGCTCTTTGTTCGGCTGTGTTGAAACGGATGGGTTCTACAGATTTTATCCTGAATGGTTCTATGATGGTTTTCATAAAAAATGTTTAATGAGTGAAATGAAAATGATGAGATAATAAATCGGGAAATGCCTTTCTCCATGCAAAAGAAAATGAAAGACAGCGTTCAGTCAGGCTGACGGATAATGTTTTTCCAGATTAACATGCTGCAAATATCAGCTACTCGTTCAAACCAAAACAATGATTTAAATCAGGCCAAAGAAAATTTTACACAAAAACAACTTTTCAACCCAGATAACGCATTAGACTCTTTGCAGCAAATCCAATACAAAGGCTCAAAACCATAGTTCACTATACTTTTATCTCTTTTTCATGGAATTTTTAGTACGAATCATTTTCGACTAAATTCCTAAAGCAGAATCTTGATTCAATATTATTGCAATTCTATTCCACCACAATCTTCTTCACCGTTTTGCCTCTCATATTTTTTATTTCAGCCATATAGATGCCCTTCGCCATATTTTGTGTGTCTAAGCTTGTCGATTGACGGAAAATCATTCTTTTAACAAGCTTGCCTGTAGGATCAAAAACCGATAATTCTGACTCCTCACTACCGGCTAACTCTACAGTAAGGAAACCACTAACCGGATTCGGATAAATATTGATGCCAGCCAACGGCTTTGGTGCTTGTGTAGCAGTTGTCTCATCCTCCTCAGGAGATTCGGATTCTGCCTGAATGACGGCCTTGGTTGATGCATCCTGAAGTATTGCGATGGTAAACATGCGACTCATGTTCCAGAATGCTTTTGTCGGCACCGTAAAGGTGTAGCTAACTGATTGGCCAGCAACGGAAGGAACATTCACGGTGGTGCCCTCAATATCTGACATAGCCTGCCTAAACACATTGAAGTGCATCGTCTCTTTGTTGGTACCTTTATAAAAAACGGTGTCTTCCGCCACTGCGACAAACAGTTTTGCTGAAGATAACTGATTGTTTTGTGTAGCAGCGATGGTCACTACTGCCTTAATGGAATCTTGTCCGTACTTGTACTGCTCTATTTCTATTTCAACAGGAGCAGTCTTGTAGATATATGGTGCAAACAAGTCGGGCGAACTGTAGCTGGCATTGGCCGATATAACGACACCTTGGATGACAAGACGAGGTGTACCACCATAGATACCGTAATAATTGGTACGAGCATCATTGCCCGGATTTGCCTGCTGGCTGAGTAAACAACTCGGATAAGGCGAACTTGGATGAAATGAAATATGGATAACGTCAGGAAAATTCTTAAGGTTATTGAAAAATCCCGGATTGCGGTTAGCGCAAATGCTGCAGTTGGAGTTGGTGAAATGTTCGACCACCACTTTCTTTTCTGACTGCGAAAACATGACATTTGCAGAAAATAATAATACAATCAGGACAGTAAGGATATTTTTCATAAGACTAAAGTGTTTGTTATATTTAAATAATCCGCATATATTGAAAAACAAAATTACCGGTATTTTCATTCAGTATCAAGTTTTTCTACTACAAAATACTATCAAACTGAAGGAAAATCAATTCTATCAGGTAATGGGAGACGAAGGGTGCACGAGTTTTCTGGCATATTTTACCAAACAGAAAAAACCCGGCCTGCACTATACAGACCGGGACATTTGTTTTATTATCAATTCATTTATACCTTCTTTCTGAACAATATCTTCTTGTGGTCGGTATCGGCAATGATGGTATCGCCTTTGCTATAGACTCCACTCAACAGTTCTTTTGACAATTCGTTGATAAGTTCACGTTGAAGTACTCGTTTCATAGGTCGGGCACCATATTGCGGCTCGTAACCAAGTGCGGCGAGATAATCCTTGGTTGCATCCGTAAGCTCTAGAGCAAGCCCTTGGTTATCCAGCATTTTGTTCAAGCCTTTCATCAGTAATCCGAGTATTTCTCTTATTTCCTTTTTGCTCAGTGGCTGGAACATAATTTGCTCATCGATCCTGTTGAGGAACTCTGGTCGCAGTCTTTGTTTGAGCAGATCGAATACTTCGGCTTTGGTTGCCTCTACTATCTCGAATCGTTTGTTTTCACCAGCGGCTTCCAGGTCTTCGAAATTTTCGAGAATGATGTCCGAACCGAGGTTTGATGTCATGATGATGATGGTATTCTTAAAATCGGCTACTCTGCCTTTGTTGTCGGTAAGCCTTCCGTCATCCAGCACCTGCAACAAGATATTGAATGTGTCCGGGTGCGCTTTTTCTATTTCATCAAGCAGCACGATAGAATAGGGTCTTCGTCTTACAGCTTCAGTCAACTGCCCTCCTTCGTCATAACCAACATAACCCGGAGGTGCACCTATGAGACGCGAAACAGCATGCGACTCCTGAAATTCGCTCATATCAATACGAGTGATGGCGCTCTCATCGTCAAATAACACTTCTGCAAGTGCCTTGGCAAGTTCTGTTTTACCTACACCCGTAGGTCCAAGGAAAATAAACGAACCGATAGGCCGCTTCATGTCAGACAAACCGGCACGATTCCTTCGTATGGCATCAGACACAGCTTGTACGGCTTCTTTTTGACCGATGAGCCTCTTGCCTATTTCGTCTTCAAGGTGCAACAGTTTTTCTTTCTCGCTCTGTAGCATTTTCGACACCGGGATACCTGTCCATTTTGATACAACCTCGGCTATATCATCAGCCGTTACTTCCGGATTGGTCAGGCGTTTCTCTGGTGAAAGTTCCTTTAGCTTTTCCTCGAGTTCGGCCAATTTTTTCTCTTCCTCTTTGATTTTCCCATAACGAAGGGTTGCTACAAGTTCAAAATTGCTGTCACGCACTGCTTTTTGTGCCTGATTTTCGTACTCTTCAATGGCTGTCTTGGATGCCTGAATCGAATCGAGGATTTCCTTTTCGTTTTTCCAGCGTGTCTGTATAACGTTGTAGTCTTCTTTCAGGTTGGCTATCTGTTCGTTGAGCTTACCGAGCTTTTCCTGGTCTTTTTCTTTTTTGATGGCTTCGCGTTCTATCTCGAGCTGCCTGATCTTCCTGTCAAGTTCGTCCACTTCATCAGGTACGCTGTCGAGTTCAAGCCTGAGCTTGGCGGCGGCTTCATCAATGAGGTCTATAGCTTTATCCGGCAACTTGCGATCGGCAATATAACGGTGCGAGAGCTCAGCTGCGGCTATCAGCGATTCGTCAAGAATGGCGAGCTTATGGAATATTTCATATTTCTCCTGCAGACCGCGAAGTATAGAAATGGTATCCGTAACACTTGGTTCATCCACGAACACAGTTTGAAACCTTCTTACCAATGCCTGATCTTTTTCGAAATATTTCTGATACTCGTCAAGAGTTGTTGCACCGATGGTATGGATTTCGCCTCGTGCAAGTGCAGGTTTCAATATGTTGGCGGCATCCATTGCACCATTGCCGCCGCCTGCACCTATCAGCGTATGTATCTCGTCAATGAAGAGTATGACCTTTCCTTCTGAGCTGGTCACTTCATTGATGACTGCCTTGAGCCTTTCTTCGAATTCGCCCTTGTACTTGGCACCCGCTACCAATGCAGCCATATCAAGCGTATAAATCTTTTTGTCGCGCAGGTTCTCGGGCACGTCTTTGTTTACAATTCGCCAGGCGATTCCTTCTACTATGGCAGTTTTACCTACACCAGCATCACCTATCAGAATGGGGTTGTTCTTTTTCCTTCTTGATAAAATGTGCAGTACTCGTCTTATTTCATCATCGCGACCAACGATGGGATCGAGTTTGCCTTCCTCAGCGCGGTCGGTCAGGTTGATGGCGTATTTGTTGAGCGAATTGTAGGTATTCTCTGAGTGCTGGTCTGTTACTTTACGCCCTTTCCTGAGTTCTGATATTGCCTTTTTGAGTAAGTCGAAACTAACACCACTTTCCTTTAGCAGTTTACTTCCTTTATCGTTACCTGCTGCAATGGCAAGTAACAGTAATTCTACTGAAATATACTCGTCACCCATCTCTGTAAGCAGTGATTTTGCTTTGCTAAGGGCCTTGTTGGCATCATTTGACAAATATTCCTTGCTACCACCTTCCACTTTCGGATAAGTCCGTATCAACTGTTCGAGCTGGTTTTTGAAAACCGGAATGTTGACACCACACTTGCTAAGTAAAAATTCAGCAACTGACTCCTCCGCCTTCAGAATGCCTCCCAACAAATGTGGCGTATCAACTGTCTGCTGGCCAAGAGAGCTGGTCAGATTCTGAGCCTCAAATATGGCTTCCTGTGCCTTTACTGTAAAATTATCGAATGTCATATCGTTGTTATTTTGTAGATACTCTCTCAAATCTTAATCCAATTCAAAAAACCTGCAATTTTGTCATATATTAATGGGTTATATATGTCATATTGTCATAAGATTTATCTTTTTACCGAAATTTCTGTCGGACTCATCAGCCTCCTCACCGGATAGAGCTGGTGGGTGGGTTCGTACCACGGGCTTTTTCGGTACACCCAGTCGAGGATTGCCTCCGGATCGTTCCTCAATTTTTCATCCTTCACCTTCTCTTGCTCCAGTTGTCGGGCTATTTCCGGATTTTCCTTCAAAAACTGCTCGGCAAGGTCTTCAAATATATAGTCGGAGAAATATTCTTTCTGTCCAAGGATACCATCAAAGAAATTCCAGTTAAAAAATGAATCTGTGGCTTCGGGTTCGAGTGTTTCAATAACATACCTTGCCGCCGGCTGATCGGTATATACCAAATAATCGCCCGACCTGAACTGTACTTCCTTTACAAAGCTTTCTACTTGGGTATTACTATGCAGATAATGCCCTTCGTATGCACGTGGTGAGGTTTCGAAGCTATTAATTCTGTAATTTTCCACCATTAGACGACTGTTTTCAGCCAGTTGTTCTACATGTACTTTGTTCATGATTAATCGGTCCACAACTTCTCTGTAAGCCTGCGGAATGATGTATGCAAATGGTTTGGTCACCGTTTTTTCGGTTTCGAATTTGTTGTAATAAGGAATCATCTTGGTAAAAGGCTTCGTGCGATCATAGAAGAGACGTTCGCCACCGGTCACTTTGCTAAGTTTGCGTACTGCTTCATAACCTTTAAATTCTATCATTTCAAACTTCGATTTGTCTTGCTTCCAGGTGATGGGTACATGTTGTTGGTTTGTAAAAGTGGAAATTTGCTCGTTTCTTGCTTTTTGAACATCTTTTCCGTTTCTGTACAGGAAGTCGAGCATTACTTCCATAAGGTCGTAGGTGCTTTTTACCCTGTCGGGAAATGGCTTGAGCATGTGTGTTTCGGGCATAAAGGAAATACAGTGGTGCAATGCAGCGTAGCCCGAAGAGAATCGTGGCGTTTCAAGAAACTCATCGATGCCGTTTTCATCAGGTGGCCCCCAGGCATTTACATAAGGGACCATGTGCCAGTTTCTTGCATTCATTCCTGAATACAGTGCCGGGTTAACGGTTTTTCGGGTAAATTCACCAAGTATGGGGCCTAATTTGTCTTCCTGCGTGGTAATGAGTGTTATAAAGTGCTGGTAATCTGCACCATTAGAAGTATGATTGTCAATCATCACATCGGGGTTCCAGTAGCTGAATATCCGGTTAAAGGATCGTGCATTTTGCGAATCGCATTTAATGAAATCCCGGTTAAGATCGTAGTTCTTGTCATTTCCTCTAAAACCATAAGCTTCGGGTCCGTTTTGGTTTACTCTCGAATATGGCCCACGGTTAAGGCAGCCGTCAATGTTGTACACCGGAATAATTACCACTACCGTATTCTTCAACCATGCGTGTTTATCTTTATCGGTGAGCAGATTGCGTGCCAGCATCATAGTAGCATCTATGCCTTCCGGTTCGCCGGGATGAATGCCATTGTTGATGAATAGTATGGTTTTGCCTTTTTTTCGACTTGCATCCGGATCAAAGTCGCGGTCCGCATCTATCACCACCTGATGAAGCGGAAATCCGGAATCTGTCATATAAAGTGGCTCACATTTCAGCTCATCAAACTGCCTGTCGAGTAGCTGATAATAGTCGATACATTCGTGGTATGTGGCTGTAATATTGCGATTTTTCTCCCAAGGAGTAGTGAGGTCGGGTTGAGCATTAAGATTCATTGTGATAATATTGATTGAACAAATAAGAAAAAAGAACTTCATTTGAGTAATTTTGAGCTTTAAATGTACAACCTTATGTCGTTTTATAAAAACATTTTTCGATTACACACAGCCTTTCTGTTATACATTATGGTGAATACGGTTATTGTTCCGGCCCAGATTTCACAAGAAATAGAAATAGAAAATACCATCAATCGTTTCTTTAAGGCAAAACAAAAGGGCAATATGGCCTTGCTTGACGAGATGACAGTAGCAGAAGCCACATTCACGACCATCACCAACGAAAACCGCCCCAATGAGGTAATGGACAAAACACAGTTAATGGACGCTTCCATAATGATTGCTTCCAATCTACCCGGCACCGAAGAAAAACTTACTAACCTCAACACCCGGACCGATCAGTACTTGGCAACTACCACTGCAGATTATAGCTATTTTTTGAATGGAAAATTCACGCATTGCGGACAGTACACCATTAATCTGACTAAGAAGTCGGGCAAGTGGCGCATCATGTCAAGCTATGAAACAAGGCACAGAGACCAGTGTAACAACCCAACCGAAGAAGAAATCAATTGGCTGATGGACAACTGGCATTTATCAGCTGCCAAGGCTGATGCTAAGACATTTTTTGGTTCGATGGCCGAAAACGGTATTTACCTCGGTACAGATGCTACAGAACGGTGGACTAGAGACGAAATGAAAGTATGGGCCGCCAAATATTTCGAGCGAGGATCGGCCTGGGACTTCAAACCCATTGAGCGTAAGGTTTATTTTTCAAATGATAAGCGAATGGCGTACTTCAATGAAACACTAAACACATGGATGGGTGTATGTCGTGGTTCGGGCACACTTACAAAAACGACTGAAGGCTGGAAAATACTACAATATCATCTTGCTGTCACCGTACCCAATGATCTCATAGATGGTTTCATTAAACTGGTGGATGCACCAGGTAGAAAAAAATAAACGATTAACATTCACAGATGAAGAAAAGAAGAAGAGAAAAGAATTATACCAACATTCTCATCACAGGACTGGCAGACAAAGGATTCGGCGTTGGACGAGATGAAGCAGGAGAAGTGGTATTTGTAGAGAAAGCAGTGCCGGGTGATGTTGTAAATGTCTATTCGCCAAGAAAGAAAAAGAACGTCAGATTCGGGCTCGTATCTGAATACGTGAAGTTGTCCCCGCATCGGGTTCGGCCTTTTTGTGAACATTTCGGCACTTGTGGAGGATGCAAGTATCAGCATCTCGACTACAAAATACAGCTTCAGGAAAAAGAAAAAACCGTACAACAGGCATTGCAACGCATAGGAAAAGTTGCCCCTGAAAGCTTCGAACCTATACTTGCTGCCGAGCATACAAGTCATTACCGCAACAAACTCGAATTTGCCTATTCGTCACTAAGATGGCTTACGAGAGAAGAGATGGATAAGTGTGCAACATCAGCGGACAATGTGCTTGGTTTTCACATAGCAGGTGTTTTTGATAAAATTTTACCCATTCATGAATGCCATCTACAGGTCGAACCATCCAACGCCATTCGGAATGCACTGAGAGACATCGGCGAGGAGCAGAATCTGGAATTTTACGATGCAAAAAACCATACCGGGTTTCTGCGCAATGTTGTCATACGCATTACCACCACCGGCAACATCATGGTTATCGTAGCTTTTGGCAAAGACGACCAAAAGAAAGTCAGGAACTATCTGAGCGAAGTAAAGAGGCAATTCCCTGAAATCACCAGCCTGTATTACTGTATCAACACCAAACTCAACGATTATTATGCCGACCTCGACATGGTATTGTATGAAGGTGAACCGGTGATAACAGAGATGCTGGGCAATGTGAAATTCAACATTGGCCCAAAGAGTTTCTTCCAAACCAACACCCATCAGGCAAAGCAGATGTTCGACATTGTGAAGGAATATTGCGGCCTCACCGGACGAGAAAACGTGTACGATCTGTACACCGGCCTGGGAAGTATTGCCCTGTACATAGCAGATAGCTGCAGGCAGATAACCGGAATCGAAGAAATAGCTGCCGCCATAGATGATGCAAAAATCAACGCAGCCCTCAACAACATAACGAATGCCACATTCTACGCCGGCGATGTCAAAGATATTCTGGACGACTCATTCAGTCAAAAACACGGAAAGCCGGATGTTGTGATCACTGACCCGCCTAGAGTGGGCATGCATGCCGATGTTGTAAGTACCCTGCTCAAGCTCGAAGCACCAAAAATTGTTTATGTCAGTTGCAATCCGGCAACACAAGCCAGAGACATCCAATTGCTCTCAGAAAAATATAGAGTGACACGGGTAAAACCGGTCGATATGTTTCCTCAGACTTACCACATAGAGAGCGTAGCCTTACTGGAGCTGGTGAAGTAAGGCATTCTTACATGCACAACAAAAGCGTAGGCAGAATAATTACTGAAAGTGGTTCAAAATAGATTTTCCCTACCGCACCACACTAAACTTAACAAACTTTACTGGGCTGCCCTTGTACATCAGCGAAGCAGTATAGATACCTGCACTCAGACGACCTGCAGGTATCACATGCAGATAGCTGTACGCCGGATACCGCCAGCTATATACCTCTTTGCCGGATGCATCAAACACCCTCAGCTCGGTAGCTTGTGCAAGACCGTAGTCAGGCAGTGTAATCTCTGTGACTATATCCCCTGCTGAAGGGTTGGGATATACCTGCAGACTGGCAGCCGGCGGCTTATCTGCCCGCACCGACGTGAGGGTGTCGCAAGGGCCTGCCAGTGCCCCAAGACGGTAGTTAGGGTAATAAGGTAGACTCTCAGAATAATATTGAACACCAACAGAGGATAATTGGGGCCCATTTTCTGTCCCGTCATACTTCTTATCGGCATTATCTATCCTTGACAGACAAAATCCAATCAGTGCATGTGATATATATATATATATATATATTACCGTCAGGCCCAAGTTGCACTAACCAAGGTTCAAAATAATTATAGCCCGATTGGGGACTATCTTTCTCACATAGTACTATAGACTCAGCTAAGGTTAAGGCTACAATTGTATCTATTGACAAAGGTTCCTGCTCAGTGTCCATTTGGTATATTCTTGAGGATGAAAATAAATAACAAAAACGGCCCGATGGCGAAAAGCAAGTCCCTGGCGTACTTAAAACCTTCAAGATCCTGATAATCTGTTAACGGAAGTTCGCGGAAGTTGGACAACAGCCCGGTACAACGGTCAAAATCAAACAGAAAGACCGCCTGGTTTCCATACCCAAACACAAACTTATCGCCCGTCGGTGAGAAACTTGCTGACAGCGGCTTCCAAACAACTTCCGTCTGATTGGGCCCTATCTCCTGTATCCATGGCCACTCTATCCCTTGCGGCGTCAGTAAATAACGCCGATAGTGATTGATACCCTGCTCCGGCAGTAATATCCACCAGTCACGGCCATTGGCATGTTTTGTAACTGAGTAGGGAGCTCCCTTGGCCTTTTCTATTATTTTGTTCTTTTCTACCACAGCGCCCAAGCCCCCGTTAGCTTGAAGATCAATCTTCGTATAGTACAGTGGTGTCAGCTTGATAAAACCCGATGGGCATTTCTTGCAGGTGTCCTCTGCCTGATGTATCAGGTAGGCAAAGTGGTCTTCATCTCCCGGTGCAGACAATGCCCGGACACCTCGCGGAAGATAGTTGGCGTCGAATGGATCCGGCTTCCAGTAAACGCCCGGGTTGATCGTATCGCCGTTCTCCATCACCTTAAGCGTTGCATCAAAAATTCGCAGTGAATTGCTCATAAACTTAAGATTGCCATCCTTATCTGAGTAAGAGGTCGTGCCCGGAGAACGGTGAAAAATAAGAAACTTACTTTGGCTGCTGTCCGGTTGGGATGGAACTTCCACTTCATACCCACCATTATAATCAAATTTCAGAAAAAAAAAGACTGGTTTAAAATTACTTTCAGAATAAGCAGTACCAAATGGCCAGTAGCGGTCGTGTTTCTGTGCATGTAGGGGAAATATATATGCTATGCTGCAAGTGAATATCAGCAGGTATCTTATGACTTTCATCATTGTAAGTATTTTAAGGATGCCTCCGGCAGCTACTTTCCTGTCCGGAGGCATACCGTGTGAGTTAATTATTTTATCTTGATCCAGCGTTTAGTTTGTAACGGGCTTCTTTCTGAATATACCGATATATTAAAAATGCCCGCTGGCACACCTGATACATCTAAGCTAATCTTAGGTGCAGATGTGCGTTGTAGAATGATTAGCTCTCCAACAGAATTTCGCAACTCAACTGTATTTTTCCATACCATTTGAAAAAATTATACTGTCGAGGTGTCGAGGTGTTTTCATATCTGATTGGTTTTTATGGATGATTTAATAAAATCAAAAATACAAAATAACCAACAATTTTCATACTTCATTTTCCTTTTTTAGCAATAGATTTATTTGCCAAATAACATTTTGAATACAACATCTTATTGACTTTTATGCAGATGATTATTTGGCAATAGCTAAGTGGTAGTTCCAGCAAGCTTTTTAGCTGCGCAATTGACCAGTTATTTCAACAAAATCATAGAAGCAATTAAAATCAACTTTGACCATTCAACCCAGAACACTGTAAGTTCTGATGATTCTAGTTTATAAAAAAAATTCATTTCGTTGTAACCTTTTCGTTTTTATCGACTCCATTAGGATATTACTCTAAACAAAAAAATATTCTCAAACAATTAAAAATTAAACTACAATGAAAAAGATTTTAGCCGCTATAGCTTTAACAGCTATCATGATGACAACTAGTTTTGCTTCTACAGCATGTGATATGTGCGGAAAAGGCGACCCTGCCGTAGAACTCAGAGGAGCCATGCAGAAACTCTGGGCCGACCACATGCAATGGACATTCAGCACAGTAGATGCTTTCTTCAACAACCAGAAAGGTCTGCAAGCTAACCTTGACCGATTGCTCCAGAACCAGAAAGACATAGGCACCGCCATTTTTCCTTACTACGGACAGGCTGCTGGTGACGCACTTGCAAAACTATTGACCGAACACATCCAGCAAGCTGTACCTGTGCTTACTGCAGCTCAGAAAAACAACCAGGAAGGCCTTAAAAAAGCACTTGACAACTGGTATAAAAACGCTCAGGATATCGCAGACTTCTTGTCTTCTGCCAATGCTAAAAACTGGCCGTAAAAAGAAATGAGGGAAATGATGAAAACCCACATCGACCAGACAACAGCTTACTCTGTAGATTTGCTCAAAGGTGATTATGCTGCTGCTGTGAAAAAATACGATGATGCAAACAACCACATGAAGCAGATGGGTGAAGAACTGTCAATGGGCATCATCAAACAGTTCCCTGCAAAATTCGAAAAAGCTAAAAAGCCTACCGCAAAAAGTAAATCTAAAAAATAAAGTACAATCCAAACTGAATAGACACAGCACAATTGGAGAAGTCATCCGGCTTCTCCTTTTTTTGTTCTGATAAAACAAAAAAAAGATATAGGATTAGCCTGGTTTTCTACTCAATCTACATGACACACCTTTAGCATATTGGTGCGTAGTCTGCGGTCTATTGGCATACTGGCTGTCTGTACGATGAGATCACCATGTTTTAATAAATTCTGTGTCTTCAGAATATTGGTAATGTCTTCAAATGTCTCGTCAGTGGTAGTGTATTTTTTATACTCAAAACACTGTACCCCCCAAAGGAGGTTCATGGTACCGAGCATAAGCGATCTTTCTGAAAAAATATAAATCTTGCAATCGGGTCGGTAAGACGAGATTTTGAATGCCGTATAACCTGATATTGTTAAGCCAAGGATAGCTTGCGCACCTACATCAACAGCTGTTTTGGCAGCATTGAAGCAAATTACATCCGATAGGAAGGTTCTTGATTTGCTGTTGGGCGTTGGTCTCCTTCCTTTAACCGAAAAAGTCTTTTCTGCCTCAATGATAATTTTGTTCATAGCTTCTATCACCTTTGGCGGATGGTCGCCCACGGCTGTCTCTGCACTAAGCATAAGTGCATCGGCTCCGTCCAATACGGCATTGGCCACGTCGGTTATTTCGGCTCTGGTAGGTGACGGATTGTGTATCATGCTTTCCATCATCTGTGTGGCTACTATTACAGGTCTTGCCCACTGCATACATAGGTTGATGATTTCTTTCTGGATGCCGGGGAGTTTTTCCATAGGCAACTCAACAGCGAGATCGCCTCGCGCTATCATAATGGCATTAGAAGCTTTGATGATTTTCTTTATTCTCCTTACTGCTTCCGGTTTTTCTATTTTTGCCAGAATTTTTGCCTCATGGTGTCTGGCTTCTACTCTTTTTCTCAAGTCGATAATATCATCTGCTGAGCGCACAAATGACAAAGCAATCCAGTTGACAGGTTGCGTGAGTATAAAATCTAAGTCGGCCAGATCTTTTTCTGTAAGGCATGGGAGTGATACTTTGGTATCCGGTAAGTTTACGCCTTTGTTGGACGAAATAACTGAACCGAACAATACCTTCAGCTTTACATTATCCTTTTTGTTGGTTTCTAGTACCTCCAACACAATCTTTCCATCATCTACCAACACTTTCTCACCCGGCTCCACATCTTCGGCAAACTGTTCGTAGCTCATATAGATTTTCTCCAGATTGCCAACACACTTTTCATTGGTAAAAGTGAGTACATCCCCCGGTTTGATGTTCATCTCTTCATTTTCCATTTTGCCGATTCTCAACTTTGGTCCTTGTAGGTCGGCCAAAATGCCCAGATGAAAATCATATTCTCTGTTGAGTTTTTGTATTGATTCAATCACACTCCTGTGACCATCGTGTGTGCCATGCGAAAAATTAAGCCTGAAAATATGCACACCAGACTGAGCCAGAGCAAGCAAAGACTCGTAAGAATGAGAGGCCGGACCCACCGTTGCCACTATTTTTGTATTATGTTTAAGCCTTGGAACCATATTGAAGAAATAATTGTTATCAAAACGAAATGCCGAATAAAGAGAGGCAATTTTAAAGATTTTTTTTAACCTCACAAAGAATAACACATTAAACGGAATAATAATAAAGAATGTTTAAGTAAAAAAAACTGCATTCCTTTTGGTTATCCAATTTACATTTCCGTACTTTGCGCTGTTATTTGATTACAAATAATTAATTTTAATATCACTATGTCAAACATTGCAGAAAGAGTAACGAAAATTATCGTTGAAAAATTGGGAGTTGACCCGTCAGTTGTAACTACTGAAGCAAGTTTTACCAATGACCTTGGTGCTGATTCGCTGGATACAGTTGAGCTGATCATGGAATTTGAAAAAGAATTTGATCTTTCAATTCCTGATGAACAAGCTGAGAACATTCAAACTGTTGGTCAGGCCGTTTCTTATATCGAATCACAATCGGGAGAATAATATTCTCTCTGATCTGTCCCAGATATATGTCGCGGATATAATAATCCACAAAATGGCTTGCGTAGTTGTTTTGTGGATTTTTTTTAGTTTTTCATAACCGGTCAGTAATTTTATATGAGAAGAGTAGTAATAACAGGAATAGGTGCCGTAACACCGATTGGCAATAATGTAAGCGAGTACGATGCTTCACTTCGCAATGGTGTTTCGGGTGCAGGTCTGATAACGCATTTTGATGCGAGCAATTTTAAAACAAAGTTTGCATGCGAAATAAAAAACTTCCTACCCGGTGACTCTCTTGATTTCAAGGAAGCTAAGCGAATGGACTTGTTCACCCAATACGCCATGGTAGCGGCACACGAAGCAGTATTACAGTCAGGGTTCGACCTTGAAAAAATAAATCTTGATAATGCAGGTGTCATCTGGGGGAGCGGTATCGGTGGTCTTAAAGCATTACAGACTGAGATAGCAGCATTTGCAACAGGCAACGGTACACCGAGATACAATCCGTTTATGATTCCGAAAATGATATCTGACATTGCCGCAGGCCAGATTTCAATAAAATACGGTTTCCGGGGTATAAATTATTGTACCACTTCTGCTTGTGCTTCATCTTCACACGCCATCGGCAACTCTGTTGATTATATCAAACTCGGAAAAGCAGATGTTATCATATCTGGCGGATCAGAGGCCACTGTAGTAGAAGCCGGCGTAGGTGGATTCAATGCCATGAAGGCCCTTTCAGAAAGAAACGATGATTTTTTGACAGCATCAAGACCATTTGACAAAGACCGGGATGGTTTTGTACTTGGTGAAGGTGCCGGTGCTGTTGTACTTGAAGAACTCGAACATGCCAAACGTCGGGGTGCTACCATCCTCGCAGAAGTAACGGGAAGTGGTATGACAGCAGATGCCTACCACATCACTGCTCCGCATCCTGAAGGTTTATCTGTCATGCACGTGATGCGTCTGGCACTGAAAGATTCGATGATGAATAAGGAAGATATCGGTTATATCAATGTGCATGGTACATCTACTCCACTGGGCGATATAGCAGAAACGAAAGCTATAGTCGGTGTGTTTGGCGAACATGCCTACAATCTTAACATCAGCTCCACAAAGTCAATGACAGGCCACCTGCTTGGTGCAGCGGGTGCAGTAGAACTTATTGCCGGCCTGCTCGGAATGCTCGGCAACTATATCCCTCCTACCATTAATCACTTTACAGACGACCCTGATATTGACCCGAAGCTAAACCTTACTTTCAATACTCTTCAAGAGAGAAAATTCGATGCTTTTATGAGTAACACTTTTGGTTTTGGCGGCCACAATTCTTCTATTGTCGTAAAAAAATATAAAGAATAAGGTTTGAGCATTTTCCGCAAAATATACAATTATTATTTTTCGCCGTCCAAAGACCTTGCACGCAAAATTAAGTCTGTAGCCGGATTCATTCCGAATGACCTGACATTGTTCAAACTGGCTTTTGCACACAAATCGTCTTCCAACGAAAAAGATTACGCTATACAGAACAACGAACGGCTTGAATACCTTGGTGATGCCGTACTTGGTACAATCGTAGCCGAATATCTATTCCGAAAATATCCAAATGCCAACGAAGGGTTTCTGACCAAGATGCGCTCCAAAATCGTAAAACGAAGCTCCCTGAACGAAATAGCAGACAGCATGGGGCTGGAAATCATCCTGAGTGAATACAACTCTACAAAACTAAGCAAAGCTATGTTAGGCAATGCGCTCGAGGCACTTGTAGGCGCTGTCTATATCGAAACAGGATACAACTACACATACAAATATGTAGTACGTCGCATTATGCGCAAATACCTTAACATTCACGAGCTTGAATCTTATGACGACAACTATAAAAGCCAGTTGCTCGAGTGGTGCCAGAAAAACGGCAAAGAAGTTAACTATAAAGTATTGAGCAAATACAAGCACGACAAACGCGACAAATTCAAAATCGGTGTATTCATTGATGGTGAACAAATATCATCAGCCGATGATTACAATAAAAAAGCTGCCGAACAGACTGCTTCGGAGCTGGCAATAAAACAACTGCAGATATCCGTTCAAAAAGAGGAAGATCAGTAATTTTTTTTGATAGACAAAAAAGCTTTAAAAAAGAAAAGGCAACTTATCGGGATAAGCTGCCTTTCTATATAGGGACGAAAAAAATTAGTTTACATTACCGTCCAATTCCTTACCTGGCTTGAATCTTACAACTTTCTTAGCTTCAATTTTGATTTCTTTACCAGTAGAAGGGTTTCTACCTGTACGGGCAGCTCTTTCGCTTACTGAAAATGTACCAAAACCTACAAGTGTTATTTTGTCACCTCCTTTAAGACCATTAGCTATTGCATTCAATGTAGCGTTCAATGCTTCAGTAGCCTGTACTTTAGTGATGCCTGCATTTTCTGCAATGTTGTTAACTAGATCACCTTTGTTCATGTTAAAAGTTTTTTTTATTTATAAAATAAAGTTTAATAATTGAGTACGCCGCTTGGGCTCTCTCATTTAACGGCACAAAAATGATGCTTTTTGTAATAATATCAAGCTTTTTAGAGATTTTTTTCAATTTTTTTATCAATTTTAGGTCATCTTTGCGTTTAATGATAAATAGCAGATGTATGAAAAAGAAAAATTTCGCATTTAAAGTCTTTATCTCTTTAATAGTACCAATAATTTTTGCCGGTATATCTGCTTGTTCAAGTTCCAAGACTGGTTGCCCTGCCAACGAAAAAGCTCACGTAAAAGCTGATAAACGTGGTAACCTGCCAACCTCAAGAGGCAAATCGTCCGTTTTCCCTAAAGATGTTAAGAAAAAACTCGGTGTCAAATAATTTCTTCCTTACTGCTTGTCTCTCCCGTTCTATTATTCAAATAATTGCCAACAGTGTAACAAGCCAGTATAAGTAAACTGATCATTAACCCCGGAAATATTGCCAGCCACCATGCAGCCGGATTGGTCCGTGACTGACTCAATAGCATGCCCCACGTCACCTGGTCGGGTGGCAAACCGAGTCCCAAAAACGACAATGATGCCTCAAGCAAAATGGAAGATGCTACACCAAACGCAAATGCTACAATAATCTGTCTGGTAATATTGGGCAAAATGTGTTTAGCTATTACCCTCCAATCTGTTACTCCAAGCGACTTTGCACTTTCGATAAATTGACTTTGCCTCACCTTGATAACCTCTCCCCTCACAAGGCGTGTAATACCTGGCCACCTCAATAAACTGACAAGTAATGTGAGTTTCACCACATCCATCGTACCTGTCACGGCCGATATGCCTAACAACAGAAGCAGTCCTGGTACTGATTGGAAAATTTCTACCGATTTGGTTATTAATAAATCTATATCTAGACGAAAATTCTTTCTCTGAGGCCTCAATAACATGTAAACCGACAGAATCGTGAGTATGAAGAACAAGAGAAGCCTTACCTGAGTATTATAGATATATACAGATACATAAGGATTATACAATAGACCATACCCGAGCAGTATTTCTATCATTAAAAGAAAAATAAAATTCTGTCTGCCTGTCACGACGCCAACGCTGCTGTAATACCCACTGAGACTCCCAAGAAAAAGACCAAATATCACAGCTAATATATTTGATAAAATACCGATTAACAATGCTGTCCTACTACCGTAAATGATACCTGCCAGTACATCTCGGTTGAATGTATCGGTACCGAGAAGATGCCTGCTGCCGACGTCCTGCCCGGGCTTCGAAAGCGAATGCTTATAGTCAATCGAGGTCGCCGAATAGGGTATGAGTGGTAATATCTGAAAATCGGGCTCTACATCTTCATTTTTTTGTTTGAATGCCAAAAAGGAGGTCTTGTTCATTGCCGGAAATCCTTTCCAATCCTTATGAGAATAATAAATCGGCACATCATTGGCAATAAACCTGCCAGCTATGGCAAAAAGTAAGACCAAGCTGATAAATCCTACAGCTACTTTCATATTGAATGGCATTGACTTAAATGTTATAGCTTGCTTGTTCATTTGCCTGTATTTATTCGCGGATCGAGCCATGCGTATAATATATCTGTAAGTATCTGTGCCAGTACTGTAATGATACCGCTGATCAGAATGATATTGAACAATACAGGCCAGTCGCGACTGATGATGCTTTGGTAGGCCAGTCTGCCCATTCCGGGAATATTGAACAAAACTTCCATAATGACCGAACCTGCAAAAATGGAAGGTATAATATTGCCAAGTAAAGTTATATAGGGGAAAATGGCATTCCTGAGCACATGACGTTTTATGGTTGATACTTCAGATAATCCTTTGGCTCTTGCTGTCACAGCCCACTGATTGCCGGAGGCATCCTTGATACTATCTTTAAGATGGGTCGTAAGAAAAACGATGACCGGATATGAAATACAAATCACAGGTAACAGATAATGGTGTAGCCTGATACCAACAATCTCAAAAAAATTATCTCCTTGACCGATGTCACCTACACCGCCCGGAGGAAACCAGTTGAGCATACTCCCATAAGTGCTGCTACTGAAAAACATCAGCAACATCGAACCTACCCAAAATGCAGGCATAGTATATAGTACAAACATAAGGCTATTCACCGACCTCGCAACGCGTCTGCCAGCATTCATACTCAGCCATATCGCCAGTTTGTATGACACAAACACCGATAATATAAAAGCTAGAAGATTGATAGCCAATGTAAACCGAAGCGATTCACGGATTTTCAACCAGACCGGTCTTGAGTCAATGAGTGAAATATTCTTCTCTCCTGAGAAAAGCCTTGTAAGCATCAGGTGAAATCTGTTGTCTGTTCCGTTCCATTTTATAGCCGGTATCAGCAGACTAGCGGATGGTTTGTTTCTTGCAAAATATTTTTGTTGTTCTAATAAATTTTTCAACTGAGATGCAATGTTTTTGTCATCGATTGTCTGAGAAATTTGCTCAAGTTTTTCGGAATAATCAGCATCTTTTTTAGCATTATATAATTCGCGGGTGAGTTCATTTTTTTGTACAAAAACCGTATCGGTGAGCCTGCGTACTTGGTTAAGCAGGTAGTCGATTGTATGAAAATATTCACCAACTGCCTTTTTATTGCCTGATGTAGCTGAGAGCTTTTCAGCTTGAGTCTTTTTCGGCAGAAATGTAATACGGCCTATGGTATCGAGCATAGCCCTGTTAGTCAATGTAAAATAAAAAGCCGGTTTGTCAAGTCCGAGCTTTTTTACGCTTTGTATGTAGTAATATTCATATTCCTCTACATTCTCCATCGACTTGACACCTTCGAAATTATTACTCATATAGGTATCGACCGTCTTACCAGGCGAATGGTCAAGCAGCAAAAAACAAAGAAGTAAAATTACCAGCAATGTTGGTATGCCCCACAACAGTCTTTTGATGATAAAAGCTGACATGGGGTTGAAGTTAGTGAAAATAATTCAAAGTAAAGCCAGGTTTGATAATTGTAGGCTTTGCATCCGGAAATTTCTTCGAGATAATAACAGGCTCCTTTGGTGCAAACAAGAATACAACAGGCTGATCATTATACAGTATTTCCTGAAATTTCTCATAAAGTTTATTGCGTTCGGCTACATTATATTCTGTCCGGATTTTCTCAATAATTTTATCTGCTTCAGGATTCGAATACCCAACTCTGTTGCCACCACCACCTGTAGCTGTGGCACTATGCCACGAGTTGAACGGGTCGTCGGGCAGTGGGTCAAGCCTGTTTTTAAGTGGCGACATCTGGAACTTGCCGGCTTTCACATCACCCATCACCTGGCTCATCTCCCGGCTGTCCAATACAAAGTCTATTCCTGCCTTTTTACCATTTTCCTGTAGCATAAGTGACAGCTTTTTACCTATATCACTATTCGCTCCGAATGAAATAGTTACAGATAGTTTAGTGGGTTTTCCATTGATTACCTTATCGCGGATCCCGTCTTTGTCTGTATCTTTCCAACCGGCTTCATCCAGCAAGGTTGTAGCTGTATTCATATCAAAAGGAACGGGTTTCAGGTTGTGATTATAGTATGGCTTGCTTGGGTGAAAAGGACCAGTAATACGTTCTCCCAGCCCATCCAGCAAACCGATGGCACCATCCAAATCCATCAGGTGCGCTATGGCTTTCCTCACTTTTACGTCGGAGAGTATCGCATCCTTATTGTTCATGGCAAAATAATAATATTGCAGGACAGTAGGTGTAAAAATATTGTACTTTGATGTTATTTGTGCATCACCATTCAGGTTGTTGTATTGAGAAGGTGAAATAGAACCGGCTACATCAAGACTACCATCGCGGAGGAATCCCATCATAGCCGTTTCATCCGGAATAATCCTGAACACAAGCTTTTGCGGATAAGCAGTCAACATCGGATATTTTCCGGCGAGCTTATCACCCCACCAGTTTTGTTTCTTTTCAAGTACCAGTTGTTGTCCGGTCTGCCATTCGGTAAGTATATATGGCCCTGCGCCTGATACGAACTTCGGATCGCGGCTGTATTTTGCATCCGTAAAAGATTCGGCAAACTGCTTCAGCTTTGGGTCATCTGTCAGTTGAGCAGATTTTTCGCGATTGACAAGATCTGCAATGCTGAATGTCCGGAGCAGTTTATTGGGATCATAAAGGTATTCCGGATAAATATTCACCGAACCAAGTATCGGGTCAGACAAGAAGTAGTCTTCAGTAGTGACCACTTTAAACTTTTTCGAATTTTTCTCATCAATCTTTACATCTTTGATAAATGAGAGCAGTGCACGCCAACGTTCTGCTCCTACTGCAGGGTTGAACACTGCCTTTAATGTAAAAATAAAATCATTAGCTGTTATATCGCTGCCATTGTCCCATTTGGCCTCCGGCAATATCTCGAATTCGTATGATGTAAGTCCGTCATTTTCACCACCTTTTACGGTTGATTTGACCGGCAGGTTTGTAACGAGTACGGGCTTGAGTTCTAATGTTGCCGGGTCAATATCTACCAGCGGATAAAACATATAACGGAACACATCTGTAGCAAAACCAACAGAAGAAAGCATGGGATTCAACCTGTCAGGGTCCGACTCTAGCCTGACCGTGACAACATCGACCTGAACTTTTTTTTCTGATTTGCAAAATGGAAATACCAGCAGAAGCAATAATAGGAAAATCGGGTTAAAGGGAGTCTTTTTCATTCATCGGGATGGTTTAGAAATTTCAGAACGTAAAATTAATTTAAAATGGAATATTTGCTCCTGAAATCAATCTTTTTTTATATTAGCTGAAAATTGAATGGGTTTAAAACAAAATCAGCTGCCAAGGCTATTAAACCCGGAATATGCATTAGGCGCTTTATTGCAAATCATTATTCCTTCAACAACCATTTTAAAAGCTCAAAAACCATTGTTCACTATACCTTTATCACTTTTTGTGGCTCTTGTGTACGAAACATTTTCGTTTAAATTCTTAATTGGTTATCTGGGTCAATACCAAGTCTGATTTATGTATTTTTTCTTTGGTTCTTTTCATTGACTGGTACAGGGTCATCACCGAATCCGCCCCATGGGTGGCATCTGGAAATTCTCCTGAGTCCTAACCATAATCCTTTTAACACACCCCATTCTTGAATGGCACCCACCATATAATGCGAGCAGGTGGGATTAAATCGGCATTTCGGACCCAACAGAGGCGAAATAAACCATTGATAAAACCTGATAGGTAGGATAAACAGAAATTTGAAAAACCCGGAAATATATTTCATTTCATTATGAATAAAAGCCACCTGCTAAAGTTAACAAGTGGCTTTTAAAAAAGATTCGAATTACAAGCTATTAATATCTGTAAGCATCATTCTTAAACGGACCCTCGACCGGAACGCCGATGTATGCTGCCTGCTCCTGAGTAAGTGTTTCGAGTTCGACCCCTACCTTTTCAAGATGTAGCTGTGCGACCATTTCATCAAGATGCTTTGGTAGTACATATACTTTGTTGTCGTATTTGTCATGGTTTACCCATAGTTCAAGCTGAGCAAGGGTCTGGTTTGTAAAAGAGTTACTCATTACAAACGATGGGTGACCGGTGGCACAACCAAGGTTGACAAGCCTTCCTTCAGCAAGTACGATGATGTCGTTACCGTCAAGTGTATATTTGTCCACCTGAGGTTTGATGACATCTTTTGTATGGCCATAATGTTCATTGAGCCATGCCATATCTATTTCGTTATCGAAGTGTCCGATATTACAAACAACTGCGTTGTGCTTCATTGACTTAAAATGTCTGTCAACAACAATGTTTTTATTGCCTGTGGCAGTAACTACTATATCCGCCTCCTTCACAGCGTTATCCATTTTCTTTACTTCATAGCCTTCCATAGCTGCCTGTAGGGCACAGATAGGGTCAATCTCAGTAACGATTACCCTTACACCTGCACGTCTGAGTGAATCGGCAGAACCTTTTCCTACATCACCGTATCCGGCCACTACGGCTACTTTACCGGCGAGCATAAGGTCTGTAGCTCTTCGTATAGCATCTACCAATGATTCGCGGCAGCCGTATTTATTGTCAAATTTGCTTTTCGTAACAGAGTCATTGATATTGATGGCAGGAAGGCTGAGTGTTCCGTTTTTTTCACGTTCGTAAAGTCGGAGTACACCGGTGGTAGTCTCCTCAGAAATACCTTTGATATCATTGACGAGTTCGGGATATTTATCGAAAACCATATTGGTAAGATCGCCTCCGTCGTCCAAAATCATGTTGAGTGCCTTGCCGTCTTTGAATGCATGCAGCGTCTGTTCGATACACCAGTCGAACTCTTCATTGGTCATACCTTTCCATGCGTACACAGGTGTTCCGGTAGCTGCAATAGCTGCTGCTGCATGATCTTGTGTAGAAAAAATATTGCAGGATGACCATGATACTTCAGCACCAAGAGCCTGAAGGGTTTCGATCAATACTGCCGTCTGGATAGTCATGTGCAGACAACCAGCTATTCTGGCACCTTTGAGTGGTTTGTCATGTTGGTATTTTGCTCTTAATGACATCAATCCGGGCATTTCTGCTTCTGCCAGTTTTATTTCTTTTCGGCCCCAGTCTGCGAGGCTCATGTCTTTTACTTTATAAGGAAGTTGTTTTTCAGTTACTTGCATGTAATCTGTATATTTTGTGAATAATGTGAATAATTAAAAAACCGGTGCAAAATTACAACAATTAACCCATGATTTCAACTATTGTTGTGTTCCTGTCTTACTTTATGAAACATAAGCTTCTTTTTTTGCCAATCAATAACATCAAGGCTTGTGCCAACAAAAACATTTTTTGCTAAATTGCAGTACGGGTTGATCAAACTTATTCTGATACAATCAAAACCGGTATGGACACTCTGTGCCTAACCGCATCAAGGGTGGTACCAAATACCATATCCTTCCATGCTGTATGTCCGTGTGCACCCATTATCAGCAAATCTGCATTAAATTCCTTAACTATTGCCGGAATCTGCTTTTTCGGATTTCCAAAACCGAGTCTGGTGACTACATGATATCCGGCTTTTCGCAAATCTGCTTCGTACCTGTCAAGCAAATCCTGATCATGCTTTGCTTCCGCATCATTGATATAATCTTGCTCTACAAATGCACCCGCCGACTCCAGGATGTGTATGAGCATATATTCAACACCTTTTTCGCCATGAGACAATGCATGATTGATGGCTATATTATCCGAGGCCGAAAAGTCAACTGTTATAGCTATCTTTTTATAAGATTTAACGGATTTGACCGCGAACGGTGGCAGAGGCGCATGTATAAAGGGCTTTTGTTTCCGTTGCTTTGAAATGGTCGGGAACAATATAATATAAAACAAAAGGCACAATGCAGCTATGGCCAAAATAAGTACAAAAACCTTCCAAAAACCCAATGACCCGGTTGACATCCAACCATGGAGCTCCTCATATACAAGCCTAATATTAAGTGCAACAATCAGTAATACACTTATCCATCCTGCAATTTTGGGCAACATACCTATCACATGCTCCTTCATCCAGGCTTTATCGCCTACAAAATGAAGCAATGGTATCACCGCAAACCCAAGCTGAAGACTAAGTATGACCTGACTCAGTATCAACAAGTCTCCTGTACCTTCTTCTCCATTTATCAGGATGACTGCTACTGCCGGAATAATGGCAATTAATCTGGTGATAAGTCTTCTTGCCCAAGGCTGTATCCTGAGGTTAAGATAACCTTCCATTACTATCTGGCCGGCCAAGGTGCCTGTAATGGTCGAGCTCTGGCCTGCTGCTATCAAAGCTATGGCAAAAAGTATTGGCGCCAGCTTATTACCCACAAGCGGTTCGAGCATCTTGTGTGCATCCTGTATTTCTGTTATCTGATGATTGCCGGATGCATAAAATACCGTACCTGCCAGAATAAGAATACCTGCATTTACAAAAAATGCAAAATTGAGCGCGATGACAGAATCAATAATATTGAAACGGATAGCTTGTTTGATGTCTTGGCTCTTTCTTTCAAACTTTCGGGTTTGTACAAGTGACGAATGCAGATACAGATTGTGTGGCATAACAGTTGCTCCTATGATGCCTATGGCAATGTACAGCGCAGCACCGGAAGGTAATCCGGGTACTAGACCCTTTGCTACTTCATGGATATCGGGCTGCACAAGAAACATTTCAATGAAAAAACAAAAAGCAATAACTGCCACCAGTGAAATGATGAATGCCTCTATCTTCTTGATACCATGGTTTAGTAAGAACAAAAGCAAAAATGTATCCAATGCAGATATAAGCACACCCCAAAGCAAAGGAATACCAAAAAGCAAGTTAAGCCCTATGGCCATACCCAATATTTCTGCAAGATCGGTTGCAGCAATGGCAATCTCTGCCAGTACATATAATGCATAATTAACAAACCTCGGATAAGCCGTCCTTGATGCCTGCGCCAGATCTAGACCACTGACAATACCAAGTCTTGCACAAAAACTTTGCAACAACATCGCTATAAGGTTGGAGGCAAGCAACACCCAAAGCAATTTGTACCCAAACTGACTTCCACCTGCTATGTCTGTAGCCCAATTGCCGGGGTCCATATACCCGACACTAACAAGATAAGCAGGTCCCATAAACGCAAGCAACCTCTTCAATTTGCCAGGGATAGCCGTGGTATTGACCGATGCATTTACTTCTTCTAATGATTTTTTCATTTTCTGTCGTTGTTAGGTTGTACAATCAGGTTTTGAGCCACCTTTTGGCTTATAAGCACAGTTGCCTTGTTATTCAATTTTATTAAAAAACTGTTATCGTATTCATTACATTCGAGAATCTCAATGAGAGAACCTAAGCTGATAGCAAGCGAATCAAGCATATTGAGAAATAATGCCGAATCATCGCTTACGCCCACTACTGTCAGTATATCAGCTTTTCTGAAGTTGAACAGATACCATACCGGTTCACGATTCATTTCCAGCGATGCAGTAGGAATGGGCTCTCCATGTGGGTCAATGGTAGGGTAATCAAGAAAACGATCTAGTTCGTGTATCAGTTTTTCTGACTGTATATGTTCGAGCTGCTCTGCTACTTCGTGCACTTCGTCCCACCCGAAATTAAGCTTTTGTACCAAAAACATTTCCCACAATCTGTGCTTGCGGATGATCTGCAATGCACGGTTATTACCTTTCTCCGACAAGGTGACACCCTGGTATTTCTGATAATGAATGAATGACTTGTCACTTAGCTTTCGCAGCATATCAGTAACGGTTGCAGCCTTAATTCCCATTTTTTCGGCCAACGAATTAGTACTTACCGGACCACCACTGGCTTCCGCAATTTTATATATCGATTTGATGTAATTCTCTTCGATGAAACTCAACATTTTTTCCAATTTTATGCAAATATAAATATTTATTTAGATTAGTCTAAATTTTATTTAAATTTTTATGGAAATTTTTATATCTATTTAAATCAAAGGTTAATCGAAATATGAAATGTAATATTTATTGATATTGTAAATTTGTTGAAAATCAGTAAAGTTGTCAATTTTTGAATTACTACGTCAGGCTTTTACTAATGTAAGAACCAACCTGCTGAGGTCTGTACTTACTATGCTCATCATAGCATTTGGCATTATGGCGCTGGTAGGCATCCTTACATCTATTGACAGCACTATATATTCTCTTAGCGACAGTTTTGCCGGCATGGGCGCCAATTCGTTCGAAATCGAACCAAAGACCAATGAAGTACAAGGCAGACGATTTGGCAGAAGACAAAAAATAGCTGACCCTGTCTCCGTAAAACAAGCACAGAGTTTCAAAGAACGTTACGAATTCCCGGCTAAGGTTTCAATCACATATCCGGGATCGCGAAGTGCACAAGTAAAATTTGAAACAAAAAAGACAGACCCGAATGTAGAAATAAGCGGAATTGACGAAAATTATCTCGACGTCAAAGGATATGATTTATCGGCCGGCAGGAATTTTACTAAACACGAAATCGCCTCCGGCAATTTTAAAGCAATCATCACGGACGGTATCGTTAAAAAATTGTTCAGGGGCAACCCCGAAAAAGCACTCGAGCAATCTGTCATTGTCAACGGCCACCGCTTTAGGGTCATAGGTGTACTCAAAAGCAAAGGTTCTGCCATGAACTTCAGTGGCGACCGCTCTGTTTTGATACCTTTTGAGAATGCCCGTATCAATTTCAGTTCTCCAAATCTGAACATTCCCATCATAGTAAAAGTATTGCGACCTGACGCCATGCAAGATGCCGAATCAGCAGCTATCGGGCTTTTCAGGAATATAAGAATGCTCAAGATAAAAGACGAAAACAATTTTGAAATACAAAAAAGTGATGCACTTGTTGATGAATTGAAGGACAATACCACCAAACTCAGAATGTCTGCCGTAGTAATAGGTATGATTACATTGCTGGGTGCAGCCATTGGCCTGATGAATATCATGCTCGTAAGCGTTACAGAACGCACACGCGAAATAGGCATCATCAAAGCACTCGGAGCCAAACGTTCGAATATAATGTTTCAGTTTTTGACTGAGGCTATTATTATTTGTCAGTTGGGTGGCATGGTGGGTATTATCTTAGGCATTCTGGTTGGTAATATTATCACACTATTCATGGGAGGCAGCTTTCTCATTCCTTGGGTATGGATAACACTCGGTGTCATTACTTGTCTCATAGTTGGTATCGCTTCGGGTATGTATCCTGCCATCAAAGCATCCAAACTCGACCCGGTTGAGGCACTGCGATACGAATAACACTTTCTTACTACCTGAAACCATTGTTTTATTGGCCTTACTTACAGGCACTTGGTGCGTCCTCCATCTACCGGTACATTTATGCCTGTGATATAAGATGCTGCCGGGCTGGCCAGAAAAGCTACAGCAGCAGCTATCTCTTGTGCTTCACCAATACGCTTCATCGGTACAGCACTTTGCATTTGTGCAGCTACTTCATCAGGCGTTTTGCCCGATTTGGCAGCATTATTCATTATTATCTCTTCAAGCCTTTCCGTACGAGTAGCTCCCGGTAGTACATTATTTACCGTAATGCCAAATTGTGCCACTTCATTGGCAAGGGTTTTTGACCAATTGGCTACTGCCCCCCGTACGGTATTCGACACTCCAAGATTTTCAAGTGGCTGCTTTACACTTGTAGAAATGATGTTGATAATCCGGCCATATCCACTTGCTTTCATCCCGGGAATCAACAATGTAGAAATCACATGATTAGCTACTAAATGGTGCCTGAATGCCAGCTCAAACTGTTGTGGCAATGCCTCCGTCACAGCACCGGCCGGTGGACCACCCGTATTGTTCACTAGAATATTGTAGTGACGCTTACTGACTATGTTTCCTATTATTTCTCTTATTTCGGCTTCATTCTGGCTATCAACCACCAGGTAATCATGTATCTGACCCTGCGTGCAATCAAGTTCTGACACTGCCGCCTGAAGTGCACTTTCTGTCCTGGCCAGTAAGGTAACATTTGCTCCAAGCAGCGCCAGCTCAATGGCCGAAGCTTTTCCTATACCACGGCTACCGCCGCAAACAAGTGCATTTTTACCCAATAAAGATAGATTCATCGCGTTTTAATTTATATATCTACACAAATATAAAGAATTGATACCTGCTACCTTAGGTTTATAAAATTAAATAGTAAATTTGTCTTACAAGAATATTTTGACTTCAACCAAAAATACAGTTCAATATGAGCATTGCAAAACCTTTTAATCTAAAAAAATGGATTGACGAACACCGTCATCTGCTAAAACCCCCGGTTGGTAACCAACAAGTATATAAAGGAAACGACGATTTTATAGTAATGGTAGTAGGTGGCCCAAATGGAAGGAAAGATTATCATTACGAAGATGGTGAAGAATTATTCTATCAACTTGAAGGCGACATACAGGTAAAAATCATTCATCCCGACGGCACACCTGAAACCATCGATATCCGCGAAGGTGACATGTTCTTACTTCCTCCACATACGCCTCACAGCCCTCAAAGGCCCGCCAATACCATCGGACTTGTCATAGAAAGGACACGCAAACCAAAAGAAATAGACAAACTGATGTGGTTTTGTGAAAAATGTGGAAACAAACTCCACGAGGCAAGTTTCGAAATGCAGGATATCGTCAATCAACTGCCACCGGCTATGAACCATTTCATGAACTCAGAAGATCTCAGAACATGCAATTCGTGTGGCTCTGTAATGGAAAAGGTATAGCTTGTCTGACAATATGCAAAAAATTTACCTTGCCTCCGATTTTCACCTCGGAGTAGATGCCGGCTCTACTAGTCTGGAAAGAGAAAAAAGCATCGTTCGTTGGCTTGATATGGCTGCAGCAGATGCTTCGGATATTTTTTTGGTAGGCGATTTGTTCGACTTTTGGTTTGAGTATAAATATACTGTACCCAAAGGTTTTGTAAGGCTTCTTGGAAAACTGGCCTCATTGCGCGACCGTGGTATCAACATCGAAGTATTCACCGGCAATCATGACATGTGGATGTTCGGCTATTTGACACACGAACTTGGTATTCCGGTACACAAACAGCCCATCATGAAAACATTCTTCGGAAAAAAGTATTTTATTGGACACGGTGACGGGCTGGGCCCCGGTGATCATGGCTATAAATTCATCAAAAAAGTATTTGCCAATCCGATCTGTCAGTGGCTATTTGCAAGACTACATCCTAATTTTTCTTTCGGCCTTGCCAACTATTGGTCAGCTAAAAGCCGGAATGCCAATACCGACCCCGACCATTTTTTAGGAAAAGATAGGGAATGGCTGGTGCAATTCTGTAAAGAAACACTTGCTACACAGCACTATGATGCTTTCATCTTTGGACACAGACATTTACCCATTGATTTTTATTTCACTAAAGAAAACAGCCGCTATGTAAACCTCGGTGACTGGATTCGTTATAATACGTTTGCCGTCATTAATGCCGATGGTATTGAGTTGCATTCCTGGGAAAAGGATACCAAAATATTCTGCAATCGATCATGAGAAAATTATTCGCTTTCGTGCTTTGTATGTTTTTGGCGTTTATCACTACAATTTCTGCCCAAGACAGTTCTTTGATAGTCACTAAATTAAATATACCAAACACAGAGCTAGTACTCTTAGACAGATTCCGCAACATATACGTAGCTACCAATGAACCTCGTTTGCTTCAGTATGATTCAAAAGGTACAAAAATGGCAGAATATACCGAAGTGCGCTACGGAAGTTTTACGGTTATTGACATCAATAACCCACTCAGTATCTTGGTATATTATGCCGACTTCGGCATAGTACAGATACTCGACAGAAACCTTACACTTCAATCTGAGTTTAATCTGCGCACTTTTGGCTATTTGACCAATACGGCTATAGGTCTTGGAGCAGACAACAACATCTGGTTTTATAATATGGAGACTTTCAGGCTCATTAAAATTGATTCTTTTGGAAAAATAATCCGTAAAAGCAATGAACTGACAGGCCTGGTAGGGAAATCGGCATTTACCGGACAAATATGGGAGCAGGATAATTTTCTCCTGATGCGTGCTCCCGATTTCGGCTGGATGCTCTTTGATGATTTTGGTAGTTATATCCAGACACTTCCGTTGCCTGATGAAGAAATACAGTATTTTACTAACAGTAGAATCTATTACCGACAAGAGGACTACATAGATTTACTCGACCTTAACAATATGCGAGTAAAATCATACCCGATACCTACATTTCTAGACCAGGCCAATAACATTCAGTACATTTACAAATGCTGGATGGAGATTACGGCCGATACAATTAGAATCTTTACACTGGATTAAAACTGTAGTGTACTTCACTTAACTTGTGCTACAACAAATTTTACCAAAATAAGCAGAAAAACGACTACTTTTATACGGTCATAATTTCCTTTTCCTTGGCACTCACTATTGTATCAATTTTTTCTACATAAGAATTCAGCATTTTCTGAGTCTCTTCCTCTTTTCTTTTGCCAATATCTTCTGACAAACCGTCCTTGATGGCCTTCTTAAAAACCTCCATAGCATCGCGTCTGGCATTTCTCAATCCTACCTTTGATTCTTCGCCTAAATGCTTAGCCTGTTTGACCAGGTCCTTTCTCCTATCTTCTGTAAGTGGCGGAATGATAATGCGTATCACTTCACCGTCATTCTGTGGTGTCACTCCCAGGTTGGCCTCAAAGATTGCCTTTTCAATATGTGAAAGCATCTTTTTCTCCCATGGTTGGATAGAAATGGTCCGGGCGTCAGAAGTTGCCACATTGGCTACCTGATTGAGCAATGTTGGAGACCCGTAATAATCAACGAGGATGCCTTCTAGCATAGTGGTAGATGCCTTTCCTGTACGCAGCTTGGATAGTTCCTTCTGGAGGTGGTCCAATGAGTGATCCATTGAGTTTTTAGCTTTCTGCGTGATGATTTGAATTTCCTGTTCTGTCATAATAGGGTGAATATTAATTTGCAAATATACAAAGCATTTTATTAAAATGATAAAACAGGAACAGCCTTACACCATTCCTGTTTCATATTAGATTATTTTATGAATATTAGTCTCTTCTGCTCATAAACATCATCACAAGGTACACCAACTGGGCTACCGCAGCCAGCGCGGCTACTACGTAAGTAAGCGCTGCCCATCTGAGTGCATCTTTGGCACCATCATATTCTGCACCACTTACTACGTTAGTATGGTTAAGCCATACAAGTGCCCTGCTACTTGCATCAAACTCCACAGGCAAAGTGATAAGACTGAAAAGCGCAGTAACACCAAAGGCCGCTATAGCTATTATAAGCAACAACGGACTGTTAAATGATGCCATACCCACTACACCAAACATAAACAAATATTGCTGAAGGTTCGCTGAAAGGCTCACAATCGGCACAAGTCTTGATCTCATAGTAAGTGCTGTATAAGCAGTAGCATGCTGAACGGCATGACCACACTCATGGGCTGCAACAGCCGCTGCTGATACATGGTTGCCATAATACACATCCTGACTAAGGTTTACTGTCTTGTCCTGCGGATTGTAGTGGTCGGTAAGGGTGCCTTCTACTGCTGTTACCTGTACATCATGGATATTATAATATTTAAGCATTGCTTCTGCCACATCTCTTCCAGTCATACCATTGGTAACAGGTACTAGGGCGTAATGACTAAATTTGCTTTTAAGCCTTGCGCTCACCAACATACCTACAACACCGAATACGGCACTAATAACATACAACATCATCATATTTATTCAATTTCTATTTTCCATTCAAACAATCAATACTCTAAAAAAGTTCTATATCAAAATCAAAGTCCGGCCTTAGCTGAAATATCAAGCATTCTCTCTATTGATTTCTTCCCCTGATCAATTACCCAGTCAGGTAGCAAAATCTCCGGCAATTCGTATTTCATACAAAGGTACAGTTTCTCAAGTGTATTGCGTTTCATGTGTGGGCATTCATTGCAAGCACAATGGTTGTCAGGTGGAGCCGGTATGAATACTTTGTCGGGTGATGCTCTCTCCATGTTATAGATGATACCGGGCTCTGTGGCCACAATAAATTCTTTGGCTGGGTCTGTTTTAGAAAATTTGAGAAGACCACTTGTAGAACCAATATAGTGTGCATGCTCCAGGATGTGAGGCTCACATTCAGGATGGGCAATAAGTTTCGCTTCAGGATGTGTATGCATCAATGCTACAATCTTTTCCTTTGAGAATATCTCATGCACCATACAGGCACCTTCCCACAACACCATATCGCGACCGGTTTTCTTTATCAGGTACTTCCCTAGATTGCGGTCCGGAGCAAAAATTATCTGTTTATCCTTCGGTATGCTTTCAATAATGTGTACCGCATTGGTAGATGTACAGCATATATCAGTAAGCGTCTTTAGCTCTGCCGAACAGTTGATATAACTCACTACTATATGTTCAGGGTATTTTTCTTTAAACTTACTAAATAAAGGAGCCGGGCACGAATCGGCCAGCGAGCAACCTGCATTGAGGTCGGGCAGCACTACCTTCTTCTGTGGTGATAGCATCTTAGCAGTCTCTGCCATAAAATGTACACCTGCAAAAACAATCATATCTGCCTTGGTCTTGGCTGCCTCCTGCGATAGGCCGAGGCTGTCTCCAACAAAATCGGCAAGATCCTGGATCTCCGAGTCCTGATAATAATGGGCTAGAATGACAGCGTTCTTTTCTTTCTTGAGTCTGATGATCTCCGCTTCGAAGTCAAGAGTAGGGTCAACATCAACTGCCAGGTATCCTCTTCGTTTTAGCTCTCCTACAGCTTCCTGATAATTGTAAGACATGTTATTTTTATATTAAGTTTTTGTAAAATGATAATTAGGGTAAAATTATTTAATTTATTGTATCGTTGGTTCTTTCTCCACAACTATTTGCCATCCTCTGCTTTCAGTCAATGTCTTTATCGTCTCAATGATACCATCCATTTGTTCACCGGCTTGATTCATCAAATCACTTTCCTTCACCTTACTTATAATGAAATCTTTGGCATTTTGGTTCATCCGGTTGTAGTCTTCACTGGTAAATGAATTGAAGGTGCCCTGAGAAATATCATAGTAATCAAGCTTATGGTCAACTGACAATATCTGTGGCTTTCCAATTGAACTGATATGGATTATTTTCCTCGAATCGTCGGCAGTTATCTTTAGCTTGTCAAAATCATATCCTACCGACACTTTGGCCTTCACACGTATCAGGGCTTTCTTCCTGAGGGGCAAAATATCAAAGCCATAATAATCTTTATAATCATATACCTCTGAAAAATATCCCTCTACAGCTACCAGCTTGGTCACCTTGCGGATACTCTCCAGCAGAACTACCGACTCTTCGGCAGTTTTTCTGGCAGTAAAGCTGTGGTAAATATCATTCACCTTGACCATGGCAAATACAATTATTAAACCGGCTGCAATGTATAATATCTTCTTCAACATGCTGTTCCCCACTGCTTGGTATCTCAAATTTTGGCAGTTAGAGGGTACTTCAATCCCTTATAATCTTTTAATACAATCTTTACTGAACCCACACTTACCGGCGATTCAATATATACAGGTATGCGATTGTTGTCGTCAGACACCCAAATGTCCATTTGTGTACCCTCCTTAAATACTTCTCCACTTATCACATCAGGTGAAAACTTGAATGCTTTGAACTTGGTGCCTCCTTTGACTGTCACCTGCTTGTATCTGCCTTTATACTTTACACTCAAAGGCCATACTTCTTTGTCCATAAATATTTTGATAGGGTATTCTTGTCCTTTCGCAAACTTTTCATACTCCAGATTGCGAGCATGATAGATAATGGATATCAAATCGTGCATACAATCATTGATTCTGAACTCTTTCTTTACTGCATCTTTAGGTGTATTGCCTCTATAAGAAGTGATCTTTGAATTCTCCTGATCGAAAATCATTTTCTCATAAAGCTTATAATTTCCCTCCGAAACGTCGCGTATGGCTACCTTTGGCAATAGTGTGGTCTTATCTACCCATGTATCATAACTATCCCTCACTTTGAAAAACCACTCGTATGATTTGTATGTAGTCCCTTTGACACTGAGATGGTAAGTGTCGCCTTCATCATATACTCTGAAGACAGCTTCACCTGCAGCCAACCACATGAAATTCCAGTTGTAGTATATTTTGTAGGTAATTTCCTCACCTCCGGTAAATGTCCAGTTATTGATCGCACACGGATCATACAATTCGTCGGGCTTTACTGTCGGCCTGAATCCGGCAGTGACAAGCAATACCATCATTGTACTAACTAATATCCAGTTCCTTTTTTTCATTTTGCTTATTTATCATTTTCCTGAACAAAAAATATAAACCGGCCACAGATGGAATAAAAATATTGACAACCCACAACATAATACTCGACACTCCACTGTCCATTTCACTCACTCCTATTTTATTTAACACAAATATCGCTATTCCCGTTCTTCCAATCAAGCCTAAAAAACTCAGGACAGGTAAAATAGCCTGAATAAAAAATACCGTCATTACTCCACTAAGCAACAAACTGAAAGCTATTGTATTATTAAAAACGCTTATTAACAGCATGGATTGTATGATATATGTAAAATATCGCAACCCAGCGATTATCAAAGTTTTATACAAATCATTTCGATTTTTAATCTTCAAAAAATTATAATAAACTTTTCTTAGTTTTTCTTTGAAAGGTAAGTAAAAGACTAACTTCCTCACAAGCGCAATCCTCAAGTAAAACCATACAATGATTAACATTAGCATAACAACAATTAAGACAACGACAAGACTTGTCTTAGCCTGAAGCAAGTTTTCTGACAATACTGTACTCAAATATAATAATCCCAACAGCCCACATACCATAAGCCATAAAAGCTGGCAACCATTTCCCCAAAATACGGCATTCAAAGCAATCGCCCAGTCGTCTTTTCTTATGAAAACTAATCGGCCGCCATAATCTCCTGACTTAACCGGTGTGATGGCTGATAAAAATATACCGCTAAGCAAAGATTTTATCAAAACTACCCTTCCATTCACCTGGTCTAAATGCGACATTTGAACAAATTTCAAATATTCTAACCACCAATTGACAGGCATAAGCAATATTGCCAATACCAAGTATCTATAGTAAAGCGTCCGGTCTCTATAATATTGAACAATATCGGCATCGGGGTAGGTAAACCTGGAAACAATCAATATCACAAACAATGCTACAGACACAAATAATACAAATAAACTGATTTGTCTGGGTCTCATGCGATTTTGTTATAATACATGTTAAAATTAGTCATTTATACCACATACCTGTCTTACCATGTTGTATATTTGAAGGCTTAATATTTACAAATTTGAATAAAGATATTTCATACAAGATACTCGGTGTTGATCCGGGAACTAACTTCTTAGGATTTGCCATTATAGAAACCATCTGCGATCCACCAAAAGTAATGTCGTTGGATGTCATCAATCTTTCAAAATATAAAGACCAACAAACAAAATTATTACATATTCATCGAGAAATAAGTAAACTTATAGAAATATTTCACCCAAAACAACTCGCCATCGAGGAGCCATTTTATGCCAATAATGTTCAGTCGATGCTAAAACTAGGGCGCGCACAAGGCGTTGCCATCGCAGCAGCCATCAACATGGGCCTCACTATTGCTGAATATTCACCCAAAAAAGTAAAACAATCGATTACAGGCAATGGTAATGCTGCCAAAGAACAAGTAGCTCGTATGTTGCCTCATCTAGTTGATATGAATAATCAGGTTTACGAAAAACTCGATGCTACTGATGCACTAGCCGTAGCCGTATGCCATTATTCACAAAATAAACTTCTCACTACTTCAGGTAAAAAATACAGTGGCTGGCAAGAATTTGTAAAAAATAATGAAACCCGCCTTAAGAAATCTTGATTTTATCCGCTAACTGGCTCGCAAGTTTTGTCAATTCATCAATGGAAATTTCAATTTTTTTCCCAAATGTCATGTCCGCAATTGCATTGATAGGCACAAGATGTACGTGTGTGTGAGGCACTTCCAGACCTATAACAGAAATTCCAATCTTGGTGCATGGAACAACAGATTTTAAGGCTAAAGCTACTTTCTTACTGAAAATCATCAAACGAGCTATTTCTTCATCATCTAGGTCGAAATAATAATCTATCTCTCTTTTCGGAATGACCAACGTATGACCAAATGCAACAGGATTAATGTCAAGAAATGCAAGATGCTGTTCATCTTCTGCCACTTTAAAACACGGAATTTCTCCGCTAATTATTTTAGAAAAGATTGTACTCATATCTTACAAAGAAATATCTATGATTTCAAACTCTATTACGCCATTTGGTGTCTGTACTTGCGCAATATCACCTACTTTCTTGCCTAATAACCCATTACCTATCGGTGATTTTATAGATATTTTCTTAAGCTTAAGATCGGCTTCGCTTTCTGATACTAATTTGTAAGTAATCTCAGCCTTTGTCTTAATATTGCGAATAGTGACATTACACAACAATGACACTTTTGACAAATCGACAGTTGATTCATCAATAATCCTTACATTGCCCAGCAACTTCTCAAGCTCATTGATTTTTAACTCTAACATGCCTTGAGCATTTTTTGCGGCATCGTATTCAGCATTTTCTGACAAATCGCCTTTGTCTCTCGCTTCTGCAATTGCCCTTGCTATTTCTGGTCTGCCATTTGACTTCAAATCTTCAAGTTCCGCTTTTATTTTGTCGTAACCTTCTTGTGTTAAATAAGAATACTCTGTCATTTTAAAAAATATGTTCGTTATTCATTAAAATTGAAACGTTTCCGGGCGAAAATCGTCCGGAAACGTGTTATATTATTACTTTAAACGTTGCTCCCTACTAAAGGTTTATTGACACACCTATACTATGACTACCCGACCAACGTGTTGTATGTCTGTAGCCATAGTCCAAACCAAGTCTGCTTTCTGAATTCTTCTTAAGCGGAATCTCTACAGAAACTCCGGCACTCAAACCTTTATCCATAGAAGCATAAAGACCTGATTCGTTAAACTGCCCAAACTCATACTTATAGCCGGCTCTCACCTGGAAAAACTTACCTATTGCAAAATTAAAACCTAACCCGACTTGATCCTGTGCAAATGAATTGGATGTAAAATTACCGATTCCGGTCAATATCAAATTCTCGCCAAGATCAAAATCATAAGACACGCCAAGGTTAAGCATGGATGGTAATTCATAGTTGGCAGGTCTCACATTGAAAGTAAGCTGATAATTGCCTTCAGGCGCATTTTGAGCTATAGAGAGTCCTTCACCACCAAACTTCATAGGCGAACCAATGTTTCTTAGTGAAATACCAAGTTTGAACTCATCTTTCTTTCCGGTTACATACTGTACGCCGGCATCCATAGCAATACCAAAAGCTGATATGTCAGCCAGTGTTTCAGAAACTCCTCTAACAAGAAATCCAACTGAAATCTTATTCTGGAATGTGTATGAATAACCCAAGCCTATATTAAAAAATGAAGGTGAATAAGTAGCACCAATCCCTTCAGGTTGGTTGGTGGTAGTGATCGGAATTTTTCCAAAATCAACTGCCATCAACTGAATACCGATAGCAGAATTCTCTCCTAACTTCTGTGAAAGTCCAATAGCATTGAGCCCGATGCCAGTACCCTTCAAATATTGCGTATTGCCTATCATTACCTGTGTTTTATTGACCCTAGAAAGTCCGGCAATATTTAATTGCATCGCTTCAACACCTATTACATTTGCAGTTGTCATAGTGTGTAGTCCAGCACTCCTTGCCCAAGGATTCAACAATAACTGAGCTGCACCAGATTCGCCTTGCCTATCCGGATTACCGGCAAAGACAGACGAAAACGTGAAAACGGTCAGTATTGTGTAAAGTAGTTTCTTCATAATGGTTAATTTAAACTTTCTTCTGCTTCTTTCTAAATTTATTGTTAGGTGGAGAGTATCCGTTTGGTACTCTCCACCATTTAATCTGATATTACAATCCACTCGGGTCAAACTGTCTGCCAACACCAAACCACTTAAGTGTTCGTTCTCCAACTCCTGGCGCATCAATATGAATCAAATAGACACCACTACCAATAGGCACACCTTTATCGTTACGCATATCCCAGTTGAGGTCAGGTATTACCTGATAATTACTGAATGGTGCATTTGGTCTGTTAGCTGCCGACCCCGGTACTTCATCTCGTTTGTACTGCCGAATGAATTTACCATCTAACGAGTAAATGCTTACCGTACATTTATTTGGCAAATTGGTAATCTTCACAGTATTGGTAAACTGCGATGTCTCATAAGCCGAATATGCATAATACGGATTCGGAACGATATTAATATTATCTAACGACTCAACTCGTTGTGAGTCAGTAAGCTGAGTTGTTTCATTAGCTCCTAAAATAGTAATCTTGTATGAAGGATAACCTTTGTACTGATCCGTTACTCTTTGATTGGCTACATGGTAAATGTTGTCAACTCGCGCAGATACAACACAATCATTCGGTATGATACCATTACTTATTCCTGTGGTCTGTGTCTCAGGCGCAAAGAATGGCATAAATGTCCAAGTCAGTTTCCGTATTACCTGTACTTTCTTCAATCCGGTAGTAGGTTCCTTCAATAAGGTTCTGATACTGTCACAACCATCATACTTGGATTTCGTCACATATACCGTATGTAATCCACCAAATATAGCATCATAAATATTACCGGCCGCGTTGTTCAATACTGTATGATTGGAAGGATTAAACATCATATCACCTCCGGTAAATGTACCATTGTCATCGAACGGTGCGCCCTTTGCATACGCAGATGCTTCACCAAAAAAAATATTTAATCTCTGGCCGGTCTCAACATCCACGGCATAACCCGGGAACCAACCCATACCATCTCCATCTCCATCTGGATCTGGGAGCCCATCGCCATTGTTGTCATCTTTACCTACTGAAGGTGATTTTCTTAAATCAAATTGTTTTGCATTGCCAATAGGCGTATTGATTTCACCAAGCTTTTTAGGTGTTGTTTCAATGACAACACAACGGCTCCACTTGCTCTTGTCTTTTGTAAATACTATATCTACATTATTCAGCTCAGAAAGTTTCATAGGTGCAATTGCAGTCTTATTGGTCAAATCCTGCCATGCCGGAGAGATGAAACCCATCGTACTATCAACATAGTCACACAATATGTAAGGATAAATATTAAGGTCGTTAATGTATGCTCCTTTTGGATCAAGGGCATTCCATTGTGTTTTTAGCACATTAGTCTTTATGTAATGCAAAGGCCCCACACCAGGTGAGTTAGGTATATTTACCAACCACTTTTGTCCTGCTCCCTCAGCATATTTAATCCTGGTTCCAACAAAGCCGTTTTTAGCATCAAAGGTGGTTCCGGCGTCTGGAATCTGGCCAATAGTAATGGAAAAACCATACTTTGCAATTACCTGCTCGTTGAGTTGATCAATACTTTCCTCTGATAAAACCTCAAAACTTGGGTCATCAACTTTTTTCAAAGTCCAGCCACAACCAACATCAAGTTTATTATTAGACATATCAGAATCTACAAAAGTGAGTATAAACTCTCCTTTCTTTGTATCAACAGGGTTATAAATCTTTACGTCTATTGGACCTCTGCCAGGCAGATATGGCACGTCACCGCTATATGATTGCTCAAATAGTAAGGATCGTGTATCATCACTTATTTCAAGATCAAAGCCTCCTGTACCATTGCCGTCAACCCGGGATACCAACCCCAAAGTACCATACTCTGCATTTTGGTTTACATCTATAATTGGTCTTGGAATGCCCACTGCTGTGAATACTCTTCTTCCCTCGAGATATGGTGTTCTTTGACCTAGACCTGTTATAGGGTCAAATTTTTCGTAATTATTATAAGCATAAGCAACTACCTTGAAGTAATATTGCTTATGATTGATTAATTTTCGGTCTCCCTTAGCAAACACATCCTCTGTAATGCTTAAGGTATGTTTAATACCTAAATCCTGACCCACTACTTTCAATGTAGGAATCCAGTATTTTTCGTTTGTATTAGAATTTGGTTTATCAATAGTATTCCAGTTAAATATCTGCGTAACACCATTTTTAAGATCATATTGAGCAATCAACTGTGCCTTCTCAGGGTCATTGAGTTCCAGATTGGTAACATCAGAACCGGCAACCTGATATATCTTATATCCTTCAAATCTGTACAAAGAATCGACAGTACCTTCAGGTGCTCTTAAGTCAACTCCGGAATAATTCTCAAAAGCATTATTAGATGTCAGTGAATCATTCGTCAATACCATAACGAGCTGATTGTTTAATTCAATGAAGTCAACATCCGGTGCGTCAGGACCGTCTGTCACCTTAAAGCAATTATTGAATAGCGCCTGTGCCAAATCGTCTGCATTCGTCAATTTTGCAGGATTCGGGCAAGGGTGAGGAATATTCGGTACCCATACTACACCTATAATCAACTCATTCTTTTTACCCGGGTCAAGTCTGAAAGGTCCTGATGCCTGTAGTGTTCTTCTGTCACCAATACCCAGGTTGGCAGTACACATACTCCAGCCATTCGGATCATTTGGAGCCTCCGGGAAAGTATATTTTGTAGGTGTTCCTAGAGTCGAATAACCAGAGCCTCCTTTTGTAATTCTTTTACCATCCCTCCAAGAGCCCGACAAATACCTGTAATGTTCGATTGGACCACTAGGGTCTTCTGTACCCGGAGGATTATTACCAATACTTCCATTGTTGTAATAAATGAATGATGACATACCAATTTCGTTTCCGTTTTCATCATTTGGTCCACGGAAATAGTCTATACCTAGCATTGGTATTTTATCATTGTATGTAGGAGTACCACCACAGTTTGTCCCAGGGTCACCGTCGATGGCATCCTGATTGTAGATGTACATCAAGCTACGAGAAGTATCACAACCTATGTAGTCATCTGTCGCACAACCAAGGTCTGGGTCTGTCCACATGGCAAAAAAGGTACTGTCAATAGGCTCAATAGCACGATTGATAAGCTTAAACCTGTAAAAAGTCATGTCATTCAGTTCATCATTCGAAGCATAAGCGAATGCCTGAACCTGTACTTCCATTTTGATTGCATCCCCGTTAGTCTGTGTGTGTACACCACCGGCATCATTGTATATCCAAAAAACCATCTGGTCAGGATAATTGGTTAACTCGCAACCTCTTATTTCAATAACAGGATAGTCTCCGTCCTTAGGGTCATACTCAAAATCCGGAGTACCGGCATCATGGAAACCTGCAAGACCATTATCATCATCCGGAAGGCTGAATCCATTGATTTCCTCAAAGTATGGATTTCCTCTTGAAGGCCAACCTTTAACATCTGCAGGTATGGTATTAGGATCATACTTATTTTCACCGGTCACGGGGTCAATACTCTTCTTGAAATTATCAATATGAGATTTGATATTTTTGCCATAAACCGTAAAATGTCTGTCCCATTTAGCACAGGTTGACTCTTCGACAAGACCATCACTAGTTAGTGGTCCAGGCCAAAAATCATTACCTGATGAACGGTGTGTTTGAGCCGCCATTTTAAGGTTACCTCCATCGTCAAATCCACCCAACCATACTGCACCCGAAAATAACGATGACACCTCAGGGATACCTTTACCAGGCTCCACATTAGGGACTATGTACTTTGGATCTTTGAGGTCCCACCACATATCGCCACCACCCAGCAAACGGGCACGAACGTTATTGATATTTAGGTCAGTAGAGGAAGTGGATGGTTTACATTCGCCCCTTTTTGAAGGCTTCTTATTGTAAACCACTGTTCCTAAACCTTGATTGGGATTTTCTCTTGCTGCAATTTCACCAGCTGTGAGCAACATTACAAGGCTGAGCAAACCAATACAAAGCTTTTTCATGTCTTTAAAATTTAAATATTAATCAAATAATTTTCTTCATTAAAACTGGAATACTGCTCCAAGATATAATCTACTCGGTGGTGCATAATTGCCAGGATTCAACACGTACCACTGGAATGAATCAATGAATGCCTCCGGATCTCTGCCAGAAGTAATAACATTACTTATATCCTGAAGTCCTCTTGGTGATACCAGATAACCGGAGTCATCTGCCGAGCCTGTCACAGGATATACACCTAATACTGTCTTAAGATTAAGTACATTCTGTGCACGCAGGTATATATTCAAGTACAAGTCTCTCTTCCTGTTCTCCGAACGGTTGAGATTGATGCTCTTATCGACCTTCATATCAAGGAAAAATCTCCAAGGAAGTCTGGCACCATTGATGGCTCCTGCAAACCCTGAACCACCACGTGGTGTAGGCAACAAATTCCTGGTGTATGGGCGACCGGAAATAGCTCTGGCATCTATGTTGATTCCAAAATCAGACAAGATATCAATACCTCGGATACGTGGTCCGTTGTATTTCTTACCGGATTCATATCTCCAGTCGATATTTACATTGAATGTATGTCTTTCATCAAAGTTGAGCGGGAACAAAGTTCTGATATTACCCCTCTGAGTAAGGCCGGCCTGAGAATTGGCATCCGAACCAGTACCATCTGCAAACTGAAGCGTATAATTGGCATTTAACATCAAGTTGCCTGTTCTTCTGTAATCATATCCTACTGAGAAACCCTTCACTGTACCGAAATCTATATTATCGTATGTATCATAAGAAGATACCGGAGCAGGAATGTACAACAGCGTTCTGTTTTGAATCATATTACGCATCTCTTTGTAATAAGCAGAAAGCTTAAGTGCCGTAGCATTTGTAAGCTTTTGTTGGAAGCCTACTTCATAGTCAATCGTTTTTTCCGGTTTAAGATTAGGATTGTTAACTTGTCCCGGTCTGATTGCCGGATCCTCGAAATAGTAGTAATTAAGTGCTGTAAACAAAGTATTTGAAGTAGGTCTTTGAACCAGGATGTCGTAGTGGGCAAAGAAGTTAGCATCTTCTGATATCGGGAAAGAGAATGCAAGACGAGGCATCAGGTTGATCTGTCTTTTGTAATCTTCAAATGAAGTATTAGGGTCGAAATTCGGATCTCTGATGTCGTTGATGGCATTTTTGTATTTTGGTGTAACAATCTGTCCGCCGAAGATAAAGTTACCGTCATTAGCTCTAGTTCCATTCGGGAAATACCAACTTTCACCTTTTCTGAATGCACGTACAGAGTTAGATCCTTTCTGTGTTACATACACTTTATAATCATCTTCCACAGCCCCTGGTCTAGATTGTCCAGGGTTTGCATCATAAAATTCCTTGGCACTCATTATTTCATACAATGAATACTGGTCTTTCATAACCTTGGTATTGATGTCGTACATGTCTGCTCTCACACCAATCCTAAAAATGATATCCTTGAAGGTAAATTTATCCTGAATATAACCTGAGGCATAAATTGGTTTGGCCGGTGCCACAGGGAAGAGTTGTTTGCCATTGGCATCTTTCGAAGTGAAAAAATCATTGAACGTTGTACTTGAAGACAATTCGTTGCCGAGGTAATCATAACCATAGAATGAAGCGATACCACGGTCTGTAAGCTCTCGTGAGCTAAACATATCCAATCTCAGCAATGAAGGATCTATTTGATCCACTTCAACGTAATGGTCAAGTCCAATACCCAAAGTCTTTCTTACTTCTTTATAAAATCTACCATCAAGGTCGTCAATCTTGTTGGCAAATGAATCAGCTACTATCTGTGATCCGTCAGGAAGTATGAATGTATGATTAGCTTCTGCCACAAGACTGGTATCAACACCTGCTATGTGCTGGTTCTGTAGAAGTTGTGCCACTGTCCAAAGCCCTCTTGGTGCTACAGCATACGATCTGCTTATTCGCTCTTCATAGAATACACCTATCTGTATGTTGTGCTTTCCTCTTTCTGAGCCTCCGGGGACAAAATCAAATCCTAATGTTCCCTGGAATGTTCTTCTTTCTGATCTAGATTTTGCATATCTGTTATAAATATCATTTACGTTGGTATGAAAACCCCATATAGACGTATAAGAATCATTTGCACGACCATTACGCTGAATATAATCTAAATCTGAAGTGGCATCTTTGATTACTTTGTTATAGTTTGCCAAACCCGGATTTTTGCTGTTGCTCGGATCGTATTTGATAAAATATCTTGTATTATCGACGTGTCTTGGAACGAGGTCCTGATCAAATACTAACGCTCCACGATAACCAAAGTCAAACTCAGCTATGTGGCCGTAGTCAAAAAATCTATCCTTAAATCTTGAATCATACTCAAGCGAATTGGCATTCTGATAGAAAAACTGAAGCGTGTAGGATGCATTTCTGAATGCTGATAACTGTGCTTTGGCTTCTTCATCATTTGCATAATTGGTATTACCAAGTCTATGCCTGAATCTGAAGTCAAATCTTGAAATATTTGAGAATGCCTCCGGGTTATTTGCAGTATTCAGTAGGTACCAATTACTATTCGGTGTAAACCTTGAATAATCTTTACTGTAAGTACCACTTAATGTTACATCTATCTTTCTGGTTATTTTCCAGTCGAGTTTACCTGTAAGGTCATAACGCTTAGATTCTTCATTAGGTCTTACTTTTACGAGATCGACGTCTCCGTTTTTACTTGTAAGGAACTCTCCTGAAGGGGCCAGGAAGTTTTCATTGATTCTAGTAATTGGATCTGCTGCAATTTTGTCAATTACGCTTTGCTTGGCAGTATAAATACCGACTGCACTCGGGTTTGAATCTTTATAGCCTGTATAACTACCCGAAAAACGGTATCCAAGTATAGATTCATTCGAATTTTTTCTTTTCAGTATCGGACCACTGATATTGAGATTTGCAAGGTTGTAGCCATATTTATCAAAAGGAGCTGATGTTTCTACTTCTGCACCTCCTGTAAATTTTTGAGATGGCCCTTTGGTTGCACCTGAGATAACACCTCCTGTCACGTCACCGTACTCAGCACTCAGACCACCTGTGATTACCTGCAACTGTTCGAGGTCCCACACCGGCACGAAACTACCACTTACCGGAATACCATCTATATAATAAACAGTATTGGCAGAACGCGACCCTCTGATAGATATACTACCACCTTCACCTGAAGTTGAAACACCGGCTGTACTGGCAGCAATAGCATTAACGTTTCTCTGAGGAAGGTTCTTAATCTGCTCAGCAGTTACTACTGCACCCTGCGTAGTGTTATCCTGCTCTATGAGTGGCACTTTGTAGGCAACGATTTCAACTTCGTTGATGACAACACCTTTTGAAAGCTTGATGTTGACAATGTTCGCCCTACCTTGTTTCACGACAACTCCTTCTATCTGCTTGGTAGTAAAACCTACGTAGCTGGCCTCAATGGTGTATGTGCCCGGGTCAATTGGAGAAATACTGTAAAAACCATCAAAATCAGTCTGTGCACCAGTAACAAGTACTCCGCCTTTAAACAATTTGATGGTTGCCAGCTCAGCAGGCGCTCCTGTATCTTCCTCTGTAATCTTACCTTCAAGTGAAGTCTGGGCATATACTCCTGCCCCCACTACCCAAAGAATTGCAAATAACAATAAACGTCTTATCATATTCTAATTAATTGAACGTAAAAAAATCCAAATTCACATTTAGGTTGCAATGTTATGAAAATTAAAATCCTTGTCAAAAAAAAATACTAAAATTGTAGTGCCTCATCCATAAATATTTTCACAAAATTTTAACATTTACGAAATAGGAATGTTTTTATTTGTTTTGGTTTCAAAATAAAATTCTGTAAATTATAAATTATTGCTTTCAATAAAATATAATATTTTGTAAAGTAAAGTTTTTGATAGTTTTTCTTTTGACTCTATCGTCCAGCCGGCAATATGAGGACTAAAGATTGAATTTTTGTGTCTGAACAAATTTTCATAGAAAATTTTTTCATCAGCCGAGTAGGTCTCAGGCTTTTCATTTTCAAACACATCAAGGCATACCCCCTTTAACTCCCCCCGGTCCAAAGCGCTTAGTAAGGCAGTAGTTTTGACTACCTTACCTCTGCTGGTATTGATGAGAACCCCCTTCTTCTCCCACTGCTCAATAAATTTCTCATCTACAAAACTAACCGTTTCTGAAGTAAGAGGCAAGTGCAATGAAATAATATCTGCATACTTTAACATTTCTGCTTTTTCAACGACTTTAATCCTACCTGACTGGGTATCAATTTGTGTTTTGTACTTGTCGTGTACAAGCAATTCTACATCCCAGGACAATAGTTTTTTGGCAAAGGCTATTCCGGTATGACCATATCCGATGATGCCTATGGTTTTACCATCTATTTCAAAACCGCGATTCTTTTCGCGTTTCCATACAAATTCTCTCACCTCACGGTCGGCACAGATAAGATTATTGGCAAGGGCAAGCAACATTCCAAGTGCATGTTCTGCGACTGCATTACAATTCCCTTCAGGCGAATTGAAGACTCCTATTCCTCTATGTTCGGCATATTGGTGGTCTATTATTTCCATGCCCGAACCAAGCCTGCCTACGAATTTTAATCTTTCTGCTCGATCTATAAATTCTTTATCTACCAAGATCTTACTATTGACTATCAAGCCGAAGAAATTGCTGATGATCCGGCACACCTCATCATATCTAATATCAGGAAAATAATCTACCGTATAACCGGCTCTTTCAAAACCTTCTATTAATAACTCATGAACTAGGTCTGTAATGAGAATTTTCTTCATTAAAATATATTTAAAGCAAAATAACCATCAAAACTATTAACATTATACCGAAAATAAATAAAATTGAACCCGAAACACTAACTTTGTAAAAAACTGACGGATGTCGGAAGCTATATTACAACAACTCATTAAATCGAAAAAAAGCGGGAACAAAGAACTGGGCATCTTACTAGATCCTGATAAAACTGATATATCGCAACTGCCTGCACTGATACAACTGTTAGAAAAATCTGCTGTTGATTACATCCTTGTAGGAGGAAGTCTGCTGACTACGCATCGGTTTGATGAATTGGTGCAGATACTGAAGAAACTGACTATTATTCCGCTTATCTTATTCCCATCTGGTACTTACCAGGTTTCTCCACATGCAGATGCTCTTTTGTTTCTATCATTAATCAGTGGGCGAAATCCTGAATTGCTTATCGGCAAGCATGTAGAAGCAGCACCATTGCTGCACAGGCTTAACCTGGAAATAATACCTACAGGCTATATGCTGATAGATGGAGGTATTCAGACAACCGTCTCTTACATCAGCAATACAACACCCATACCTTCTCACAAACCTGAGATAAGTGCATATACGGCACTCGCCGGGCAATATCTGGGCATGAAACTGATCTATATGGATGCAGGGAGCGGTGCTATCAGGCCTATTCCTGTTGAAATGATACAGACAGTAAAATCTACCATCGAGCTTCCTCTCATAGTAGGTGGCGGAATAAAAACTCCTGAGCAAGCATTTGTTACAGCCTCAGCAGGTGCTGACCTGATAATTGTCGGGAATCACTTTGAAAAAGATCCCACAATGATACCAGATTTTGCAGCTGCAATAAAGTCAGCTTGCCAATCTGTTAAAAAACCAGACTTAAATGTTTAATGGTGTCGTAATAAAGTCAACCGGTAGCTGGTACCAGGTGAGGCTTGAGGATAATCGGGAATGGAAATGCCGTATCACCGGCAAACACAAACTCTTTGGGTGGCAACTGACCAACCCGGTAGCCGTTGGAGATTATGTACTTGTCGAGCCAGAAATAAGTGCCGGTCAGGGTGTTATTAAACGAATACTACCTAGAAAAAACTACATCGTAAGACAATCACCCAGACAAAAACATCAACTCCATCTGCTGGCTGCCAATGTTGACCAGGCCTGCCTTATTACCACCATCATACAACCAAATCTTAAACAAGGCTTCATCGACCGCTTTCTGCTGATGACAGAACCATACAACATACCGGTCATCATAGTATTCAACAAATCTGATCTCTTTGGTCCGGTCGAAACAGAAATCTACGAAGAACTCAAGGCACTTTATACATCTCTGTCTTATATTGTCCTGAAAACTTCTACTGTAAGTAAAGAAAACTTTGAAGAGCTAAAATCATTGTTAAACAACAAAACAACCTTGGTATCCGGGCAGTCGGGTGTCGGAAAATCTTCCCTTATTATGGGCATCGAGCCAACTCTGACACTTAGCACCGATACTATTTCCAACCATTCAGGCAAAGGCCAACATACTACGACCTTCGCTGAAATGCACCAAACTTCATTTAATGCCAATATCATTGACACACCGGGAATCAAGACGTTGTCTTTCAACCATCTTGAACCAACAGACATCGCTCATAATTTCCGCGAAATATTCGAAGTCTCAACAGCATGCAGATATGCCGACTGCAAACACATTAACGAACCAGGTTGTGCTGTTAAACAGGCCGTAGAATCGGGCACTATACATCATCTTCGCTACCAGAATTACTTGCAATTACTGGATGAAATAAATGATCAGAATTATTGGGAACGCCACAAAGATTATTAATACTCTTATTTATTAATAATCCTATTTGAATATCTGAACACCAAAAGGGCATTCGAGGCAACGTTTTCGGTCACAATACTTCTTTTTCAGCAATAAAAATGCCTGTGAATGTGATGCAAAGTTGATAGGGAAACCAAGCTGATGAAATCCGCGAATAACGCTATTGCTCTCGGCTTTCATTGCATCCAGTAGATCTACTGCCTTTTGACGTAGCTCGTAGTTGTCCGTTATTTTACCATAAAAGAATAAAAATGGAGCTATAGAATTTATCAGGAGCAAATCGGCAAAATCTTTGCCGGCCTGAGTAGAAAAGTTCTTAGCCTCGGCAGTAAAACTGAAATGATTTTTCCAAAATTCGTTCAATGGCTGACAAATTATGGCAGAAAAATCGTTTGGCGAATTGAGATTTATAACTGTGTCAAACAGTGAGCCCGGGTTGCTCAGAAATTTTAACCATTGGGCAATCCTAAGCCCGGGAAAATTGGATGGTCGAGTCCGGAAAAATTTAAAAACACCTTGAGTAAGTGGTGTGGGTCTATCATTATGTGGAAGTGTTTGGTAGATTTGCCAGAGTTTTTCAGTATAATCAGAATTACCGTCAGGTATAAGTCCGGATGCTGAGAATGCAATTGCCTCAAGCTTAACAGGGTCATGTTGGTACTTTTGTGTAAGCTGATAATTCATTTTTTCGGCAAGCAATTCAAATGCATCACCATTTACATTGAGCCCAAAGCCACGTGCTATGAATCGGTGCAGTGTTTCGTTCCAGTCACCCTTTGTTTTGTCAAAAATATGCTGAAGTACAGCCGATTTGTCTTCAAATTTTTCAACAAGGCGCGCATTCATCCCAAGAAGGCCTTTCTCCATATCAAAACGATTAACTACATTCTGGCACGGAACCCACAAGGCATTATTCATCAGTCGTTCATAGTTGTCAAGTATTTCCTTCGATATAATGCTTTTAAGCGCCAGGCACGGGATTCTTATATTTTCATCCATAAAGACCGGCTGATCTTCGGTCCAAACAACGTGCAGGATGACCGTTCGGTAAGCCGGATCATACTGATGACGGTGTATATACCACTCAGATGACCTAACATGAATCTCTACATTGCCCACCCATAGCTCATCACCGATTCTGATTTTTGCATTGCTAAAGTCCGGCCCGGCATCATGATTAAGGATACCTGGTGTTACAATATGTATAGGTAAACCGTTTGTTGTCACGTACAATCGGTCTTTCCAATTGTGGGTTCGCCAGAAATATTGCAGAAGATCTTCTTTCACTTCCTGCGAGTAAATACTGAAAAGGAGTACGGGAAAAGATTGTTGGTATCTGCATCATGGTATTCTGTTGAGTCAAGCTTCCATTGTGTCCAATCGGTTTTAGGCCAGAATGTATCACCTTCAAACTCAGCATGGATAGTATTGAAGTAAAGTTTGTCAATAACAGGCATGGTCAGTCTGAACACATCAGCTCCGCCAAGTATGAACAACTCGGTCTCACCATGTTCTTTGGCTATATTTATACCATCATCAATAGTGTGGATTTTAACAATACCATCCGGTTGATAATTATTATTGCGTGTAAGTACTAGATTGGTTCTGCCGGGCAGTGGTTTTCCAATTGATTCGAAACACTTTCTTCCCATAAGCACATGGTGGCCATTAGTAATTTTTTTAAAATATTTAAGGTCGGCTGGCAGATGCCAAGGTAGTTGGTTGTTTTTTCCAATGACTCCGTTTTCGGATACTGCCACTATAGTTGATATTATCATTGTTTCTCTTCATTTTGTGCTTGAATGGGTTCTTCGGACGGAGCCAATGGTGGACTTTGTAGAGAATCTGTTGCAACAGATGTCCGGTATGGTAGTCTTTTCCTCTTTGGTTTGATACGTATGGTATTGATGGCTTCCATACTCTCGGCCAGAGCTGGTCTGGATATTTCTTTGCGCAGGTATTTTTCGGCAACAAGGCTGGCAATAGGTGCGGCAAATTCGGCACCTTTACCTGCATTTTCAATAATAACAGCTATGGCAATTTCAGGTTTTTCGGCAGGGGCAAAGCCAAAAAATACACTGTGGTCTTCACCATGCGGATTTTGAGAAGTACCGGTTTTTCCGGCAAAATTAATACCCGGAATGGCTGCTCTACGGCCGGTGCCGTACCAGACTACCCGCTCCATACCTTCAATGATAGGTAAAAAATGTTCAGGCCTTATTTTAACAGAATGTTTGGTCCGGAATCGCTCTTCAATTTTTGTTGTCCCATCAACATATCCTTTGACCAAGTGCGGAATATAATAACTGCCTTTGTTGGCAATGATGGCAGCAAGGTTAGCCATTTGAAGGGTTGTCAGCTGAATTTCACCTTGACCGATGCCGATAGACATGATGGTAGGCGACCTCCATCCACGACGGCGTTTGTACAATTTATCGTAGTATGCTGCAGAAGGTACATTACCTCCTTTTTCGGTGGGATAATCGATGCCGATGGGTGCACCAAGGCCAAAGTCGTGCAGGTGTTCAGCAAAAGTATTCAGTCCTTTGCCCGGCAAGTGAAAGCTGTACTGGTCTATGATTTCTCTGGTAAGTGTAAAGAAGTATGTGTTGCAGGATACTTGGAGTGCAATGGGGAGAGAAGTGGCATGGATGTGGTGGTGACAACCCCACTTTATTGCACCATAATAATATGCGCCGTTACATGGTATATAACGGTTGGCGGTAGTAAGGCCTTCCTCAAGGGAGATTAGGCCGACCAGTGTTTTGAAAATAGAGCCCGGCGGGTACTTTGCCATGATTGCCCTGTCAAAGAAAGGTTTAAGCGTATCTTGCGACAATTGCTGAAATGCCTTGCCGCGGTCTTTGCCCATGACAAGAAGGTTTGGGTCGTATGAAGGAGAAGATGCCATTGCAAGAATTTCTCCTGTTGAAGGCTGAATAGCTACTATACTTCCGGTCTTGTTATGCAGTAGTTTTTCAGCAAAAGCCTGCAGGTCAATGTCTATTGATGAAATAATATCCTTGCCAGCTGAAGCCACTATATCAAATTTACCTTCTTTATAGGCTCCGATGCTTTTCCCAACATTATTTTTCATTTCATACCTGACACCTTTTCTGCCTCGTAGCTCTTCTTCAAAATATTTTTCAAGACCCGTAACACCTACCTCGTCCCCCGGTTGATATTTGCCGTTTGAGCTATCGATTTGTTTCTCATTAGCCTCGGCAATATACCCAAGAATATTGGCTGCATTCGGGAAAGGGTAAGTCCGCCGGTTACGTTGTTGTACAGAGAAACCCGGAAATTCGAAAAGTACTTCCTGAAGTGCTGCAAAAGTAGCCGGTGATATATCGCGAAATAATACAACCGGCAATGATTTTGAAAATCTGTGGTCACGCCAGTCAATGTTTAACTTTTCATCCAGCTCTTGTTTACTCACCTGAAGGAGGTTGCAAAGTTTGACAGTATCCATCGCAGGATCCATTTCACTTACTACTACCGAGAGTTCATATACAGGATCATTATTAATAAGGAGTTTGTTATTCCTATCATAGATAAGGCCCCTTGAAGGATAAATATACTGTCTTGCAATGGTAACTGCATTTGCTCTGTTGCTGTAACTGTTGTCAAAAATCTGGATCTGAGCCAGTTTTATTACAATTATTAGCCCACACAAGGCAATAATTCCCATTACATAATACTGTCTGATCTGAAATAATTCTTTCACTGTTTCTCAGATTTTAGGCCTGAAAATAACGATATACAAAGCAACAATAGTAAGTGATAATAAAAACGAATAGATTGTCTTTATAATTATGTCCTCAATGTAGTAAATAGTAAAATATTCAAATGAAAAATAACAAAAACAAAAGATGAGCAATAGTACCGCAGCATACATCAATAGCGTGAAAAAACCAGGATTGAGGTTGTGTGATTCCTGCCCAAGTTTAATACCCAAACGCACCTCAAACACTTCGAATGCCAGCGGGCGAGCGTAAGCCATGGCTACAAGCGCACCTGCACCTACTCCGGGGGTGTCATAAAATACATCAACCGTAATGCCGGCACAAAATGCAATAATCAAGGTAATGGGCTTCGATAACTGAGATGGCAAAAACATTATTGCCACCGGGTAAAACAAAAAAAGCCCGTAGCCTTCCTTGTCCCATGGCAATCTGATATTCTTGATTACAAGTACCTGGATGGCAATAATCAGAAAAATCCTTAATAAACTGAAATGCAATTTATTTATCTGTATAGACATCCTTTTCTAATTGTTCGAGTTCGGGTTTTGCATTATTTTTGAGTACATATACTATATCAAGCTTGCTCATATCTTCCCATATCCGGCATGTAAGAGAATAAAAATTGGTTCCTTCCTTCTGTTTGATTTCTTCTACAGTGCCCAGCAATATTCCTTTTGGGAAAATAAGAGAATAACCACTTGTCTGTATGGTATCACCTACCTTTGTTTCGGCATGCCGGGGCAGGTCCTGCAGGTCAAAATATTTTGGATCCTCCCCATCCCATACCAATGAACCGAAATATCCGTTGCGTGTTAGTGATGCTGAAGTTTTCAGATCATCATTTAAAATTGAAATAACCAGTGCAAAATGCTTACTTGTACTTTTGACAATTCCTGCTACCCCATTTTTAGTTATCACACCAAGGCCTTTTTGTACGCCGTCAGAAGTACCCTTATTTATGGTAAAATAATTGTGTTGTGTACTCACCGAATTATTGATAACACGTGCCGGTATTACAGAATAAACCAAACTTGTATCTTTGAAGTTATCAAGTGTATCAAATAAGAACGGATAATTGAACCGTTCTTGATAGAGTGCGGCATTTTCTTGAGAAATACTATCCACTACGGAATACTGATTCATAAAGCTCCTCACTTTTGTAAACTTTTCGTTTACAGAACCGGAAAGCAAATTAGCTGAATTCAGAAATATATCTTGCTGTGCCTTATTATAATTGACAATAAGGTAAATGCAGACTATCTCTAATCCCAAGAACAGAAAAAATGTTCCAAATCTGATAATGAATTGGATAACATTCAGCATATCCGGCAGAATAATGTGTAATCATCAATCATCAGACGCTCTTCCTGTCTATCAGGAATGAGAATCTGTGTGTATTCTTAAGTGCAATGCCTGTACCTGCTACTACTGCTGCAAGCGGATCATCAGCTATATGTACTTTTAATTTTGTTCGGTCAGAGATTCTTTTATCCAAACCTCTCAACAATGCACCACCACCTGTTAGATAAATCCCTTTCTGATATATATCAGAAGCCAACTCCGGTGGAGTAGTTTCGAGTGCTTTCAGAATAGCCAACTCAATTTTAGCAATTGATTTATCAAGTGCTCGGGCAATCTCTTGGTAACCTACCATTATCTGTTTAGGAATACCCGAGACCATATCACGGCCATTAACTGCATAATCAGCAGGTGGGTTGGCAAGATCTTCGATGGCGGCGCCGACATTTATTTTTATTTGTTCGGCAGTGCGTTCTCCTACGAGCAGACTGTATTCGCGTTTCATGAAATCAATGATATCCATTGTAAATTCGTCGCCAGCAGTTCTGATTGACTGATCACAAACTATTCCTGACAAGGCAATAACGGCTATCTCTGTAGTACCACCTCCAATGTCAATAACCATGTTACCTACCGGTTCTTCTACATCTAGCCCAATACCCAATGCTGCTGCCATAGGTTCGTGGATGAGGTAGGTTTCTTTTGAGTCAACATGATCGGCTGAGTCAAATACAGCTCGTTTTTCAACCTCTGTGATACCGGAAGGGATGCAGATAACCATCTTCATGTGTGTAAAAAATTTCTTCCGTACACCAATCATTTTGATAAATCCTTCAATCATGTTTTCAGCAGCCTGAAAATCAGCAATGACACCATCCTTGAGTGGTCGGATAGTTTTGATGCTGTCATGGGTTTTTTCGTGCATCTGCATTGCTTTGGTACCTACTGCAATGGTTTCTCCGGTTTTGCGGTCAATAACCACTATGGATGGCTCGTTGATAACAATCTTTCCGTCCTGAATGATGAGCGTATTGGCTGTACCAAGATCTATTGCTAATTCCTGAGTAAAAAAATTAAAAAATTTCATTTACAGACTGTCTTCTATGATGATTTTGAATGTAGTACTTTGTATCAAAGTGCAAAACAACAGAAATTTTTACTATTTTTTTAATATTCGCTTTAATATTGATACGCCTTAGATAAATATTTTCTTTTTTTAAAAAGATTCGGGCAAACTTCCATTTAATCAGGTATTTATACCGGCACTTACTACCCAGTAGTCTTCTTGTTTAAGGTATTGCTGTGCAGTATGTTGTATTTCCTCTGTTGTGATGTCACAAATACGTTCGTTTGCTTTGTCCCAAATATTGAGATCTACCTGGTCTGCAATCAAATATTTTATCATGGCAGATGAGTGGAAGGGGCCGTCAACTGCATTAATAAGTGAACCTATAAGATAACGCTTCAATTGTGTCAATTCATCATTAACAATCGGTATTTCTCTCAGTTTTTTAAATTCTTTAAATACCTGTCGGGTTGCTTTTCCTATATGTTCGTGGCTCACATCGGCCATTATAATCAGACAGCCGCTATAACTCAGTGGATCGAGCGAAGATCCAATACTGTAGGTCATGCCCTTTCCTTCACGGATATTCATATTGAGGCGAGAGCCAAAAAAACCACCAAGCAAGGTATTCAATATAAATACATCAATAAAATCCGGGTGCGACCTGGAGAACATCCGTCTGCCTATACGTAGAGAAGCTTGGCTACTAGTAGGCATTTCGATATGGATATTACCTGGTTTGTCGCTTATTAAGCCTGCAAAGACCGGTTCTGACAAGTGTGGATTCTGCCATGCTCCCATTGACTCAGCGATCAAATCTATGTCCTCAGCTTCATATCCGCCACTGATATGTATATTTGTTTTTGAAGGAATAAAAGCCCTTTGATAATGCTCAGTAATGTCAGCCCGGGTAGCTTGACGGTATAATTCAGGAGTACTATTGTAACCATACGGATGGTCATTGCCGAAAATTTTCTCTGTAATCAATCTGTAAGCCACTACTTCAGGCTTTGTAAGGTCTATCTCTAATTTCTGTATATTATTAGCTACATAAGTATTTAGCTCGGCTTCAGGGAAAGCAGGCTCACGTAGTATTTCATAGACTACTGGCCAGAGTTGGAAGAAATATTTTCTCAGGCAATGGACAGAAATGGTAACATAGTCAAGATTGGCACTTGTATGAATGGTGGCGCCGTATTTATCGAATATATCTGCGATTTTCCTTGATGATTTACTTGTGGTGCCTTCTTTGAGCAGTTTGCCGGTAAGTTTTGAAATGATCTTCTTCCGTTCAAATGGTCTTCCTGCCAGCACTACTATTTCTAATCTTAATACCGGGAGGCCTGGTCTTTGAGTACCAAATATTGTGATACCATTGCTTAGGGTGCAGATTTCAGGTCGAGGAAGGATCACTTTTCTGATATCCTTTACAGGTGGTGCTATTTTTCTATCCATTGTGGGTCAAAATTATTCATTTTCAGCATTATCGTTAAGTATTATTTTTGATAAAGTGATTTTCTGTTAAAAATTATTAATTGTAGTTAAATAGAGATATTTTTGCAGCATCTTATCAAAGCAAAACCGCTTTATGAAATTCAGTACATCCTCTTCTCAGCTGCTAAAACACCTCCAGATAGCCAGTGGTGCCATTACAAATAACCCTGTATTGCCCATATTGGAAGACTTTTTATTTACCATAAAAGACAACAGGCTAAAAATAACAGCCTCTGACCTGGACACTACTATCATTACTCACATTGATATTACAGCGGAGAAAGATGGGTCTATTGCTATACCGGCTAAAATACTTACTGAGACACTTAAAGCACTGCCTGAGCAACCGGTAAGCTTTGAAGTGGACGAAAGTTCGAACCATGTAACCCTTACTAGTGCCTATGGAACATATAAGCTTTCAGGCGAAAATGGGGTTGATTTTCCGGAGACACCCGAATCTCCTACCGATGAAGAGATTGTCATACCTACTGACATACTCGCATCCGCTATTACGAACACACTGTTTGCGACGAGCAATGATGACCTACGGCCAACAATGACAGGTGTATATTTTTTGTTTGAAGAAGGTAAGGCTACTTTTGTAGCCACGGATGCACACAAGCTCGTCAAATACTCAAGAAGTATAGACAATGAGGCTGTGTCCTCCTCATTTATTATGCCCAAAAAAGCTCTAAACTTGATTAAGTCTTCTTTGTCAAACACAGACGAAGTAAGGATTTCGTTCAACAAATCAAATGCATTCTTTACATTCGGTCACTTCCAGATGGCATGCAGGCTTATAGAAGGAAGATATCCTGACTACAATATGGTTATCCCGGTCAATAATCCAAACCTGATGACCATTCACAGAACCGATTTTCTGAATTCCCTAAAGCGTATTGCTATCTATGCCAATAAGACCACCAATCAGGTATTGATACAAATAGATGGCGAACAATTGCACATTTCATCACAGGATCTTGATTTCTCAAATGAAGCTCAGGAGACCATCACATGTACGTATGATGGTGTTCCGATTCAGATAGCTTTTAATGCAAAGTTTTTAATAGAAATGCTGACCATACTTTCATCCACAGACGTAACACTTGAGCTTTCTGAACCAAACAGGGCAGGTGTCATTCGTCCGGCTGAGCAGGATCCGTCAAGTGACTTGCTTATGCTAGTAATGCCGGTAATGGTCAACGTACAGTAATTACATTTCTTGAATAACTTATATAACATCCGCCATATCATCTATGAAAATCGGGTCTTTCATTTTCGTATTATCAATGTGCTGTCTCACCTTGTTCGCTTGCAAGAAAGATGAAAGTCCGGAAACCGCACTTAATAACTGGCTCTACCTGATTGACAACGGAAAATTTGAAGAAGCTAAAAAACTTAGTACCGAAAACGGACAATATCTTGTAAATGTAATCAGCAAAATCAGTGAAGAGCCGGATACGTCCAGACATTTGTTTAAATCATTGAGTTGTCGTGTAATAAAAGATTCGGCTGTATGCAAATTTGCCTACGAAGAAGGTATCTATGATAGTGTTTACTTGAAAAAAGTAAATGAAAAATGGCTGTTTGGAGGAAATTTTGAAGAACTAGATGAGGGCCTGGATGAATTTTTTGACGAAATGATTGAAGAAAATTCTGATTCTTCTGTTTATTAATACATGAAAACTGGCCTTTTTTTCGGATCATTCAACCCTGTACATACCGGGCATTTGATAATTGCTAATTTTATGGCCACACACACCGACCTAAAAGAAGTATGGCTGATAGTGTCGCCACAAAACCCACTAAAAGATAAATCTTCGCTGGCACCTGAGCGTGACCGCCTGCACATGATAAGGCTGTCTATAGATGATAACCCCAAACTACGTGCCTCTGACATTGAATTCAAACTGCCCAAACCTTCCTACACAATTGACACACTCACCTACCTAAAAGAGAAATACCCGAAAAGGGAGTTTGTACTCATTATGGGTAGTGACAACATTGAAACACTCCAAAAATGGAAAAACTATGAACGACTGCTCAATGACTACAATATATATGTGTATCGCAGACCGGGCTACGACCAGAATCCGTTTCCTGATCATTCCGGCATCCAATTTTATGATGCACCTCAGATGATGATATCGGCAAGTATGATACGCCAATACATCCAGGAAAAGAAGTCTGTGAGATACATGGTACCCGAACCCGCACTCGAATATTTAGAATCGGGACATCTCTACCGGTAAACAATGAAAACCACTTATTAATCGTTTAATCAGAAACATTATTTACTTTATGCTTCGCACATTGTTACACATCGTTTTTTTATGCATTTGCGTCAATAATCTTGCATATAATCAAGCTTCGGATATGAAGATAGGTGAGTGGAAAAACTTTTACCCATACAGAACTGGTGTGAGCGTAACCCAAAGTGAAGCTGAAGTATATTATGGCAATAACCTAGCTATTGTAGTTTGTGATAAAAATGCTAACATTCGCAGATATATCACAAGGACAACCGGTCTTACAGATATTGATCTGGGCATTATCAAATATACACCATACAAAAATACGCTTATCGTAACATACCAAAATGGCACCATAGACCTTTATAGGAATGAAAATGACGTTACAAGCCTTAACTATATCAAAGTAAACAACAACATTGTAGGTAAAAAAGGTATCAATCATATTTTCTTAAAAAATGAAAAAACCGCCTTGCTCAGTACGGACTTTGGTCTGCTTTTTATGGATATTGAAAATGAGGAGTTTTCAGAAAGCGTTTTTACTCCATTTCCGGTCTATAATACATGTGTACAAAACGATACTATATACGTAGCTACCGAAGGAGGTATATATCTGATTCCGCCTAAAATAAATATCCAGGACTTTGGTCAATGGCAGTACCTCAATGCCAATAACAACAAACCATACAAATCTACAGCCTGCGCATTTTATAACGGTGACTTGTATTTCGGCCTCAATGATGCCCTTGTAAAGCAAAATGAAGACAAAAGCTTCACTACACTTGGTACTTACAAAGACAACAGAGTGAATTACCTCACAGCAGAAGGCAAACACCTCATTTGCGGTCTGTTTTGTACTGCCAATGGTGGTTGTACCGGCAAAATACTAGTGGTAGATGATACAAATCAAATAACCGTACACGCTGGCCAGAGTTGCTTTCTCCGACCCTTGTATGCCGTAGAAGATGCTGCCAACCGCGTTTGGATAGCTGATGAATGGGATCATTACAAATATTACGATATCGACAGTGACAACTGCAATTATTTCACTATCAACTCACCGAATACCGAAACCAACTTTGACATTCTGATAGCAAATAATAAGACCTATGTTACTGCCGGTGGTCTCATATTGGGTCAAAATTATTCTTTCAACGGTAGTGGTATGAATATCTATGATCATGCTACGAAACAATGGAGCGTACTCAATGGCGACACCTATCCTGAACTTAAACAAAAAGAAGCAAATTTCGATTTTCTGAATGTCGTTTCAGATCCGGTAAGCCCGGAAAAACTATTCATAGGCTCTTACTATGGCGGACTGATAGAGTACAATGGCAACGGCATCTCCATTTTTAATGATCAAAATTCTGCCCTTAGTGGTGGTGTGGGTGATGCACTTCGTGAACGTGTAGCCGGACTGGCTTATGACTCAAAAGGAAACCTTTGGATGGCCAATACACTAGCTGCTAACCCGATTGTAGTTAAAAAGAAAGATGGCACATGGAAAAGCTTTCCCGTAAATACCAACAATGCTCTCTTACAATTGGCTATTGACAAAAACGATAACAAATGGTTCATCATTGGTGGTCAGTCAGGTAGTATTTATGTGTTTAATGAAGGCAATGACATGAACTCTACACTCGATGACAAATGGCGTGAAATAAACAATTCTAACTCCAACCTGCCTTCTAACCTTATCAATACTGTATCGGTTGATAACCGTGGCGATGTGTGGATAGGTACAGCAGCCGGCACTGTTGTATTCGAATATGGAGGAGATATCTTCAATGCTGCCCAAAAAGGTACAAGGCCTATCGTTGAACAAGATGGGTTTGGTGCATACCTGCTCGAAACCGAAAACGTTAAAACCATAAAGTCTGACGGTGGCAACCGAAAATGGTTCGGTACCGATAACGGAGTCTTTGTTCAGTCGGCAGATGCCAAGACACTTGTTTATAAATTTGACACAAAAAACAGCCCACTGCCAAGTAATTCTATAACTTCAATGGCCATTAACCCTGATAATGGCGAATGCTGGATAGGTACAAGCAAAGGTCTGGCAGTGTATCGTATGGAGTCAACTGTAGGTGGCCCGACCCACAAATCGGAAGTATATGCATTCCCTAACCCGGTAAGACCGGATTATGCGGGCAATATTATCATCACCGGGTTGGCAGTTGACTCGGATGTCAAAATAACCGATACTAATGGAAAACTGGTTTATCAAACAAACTCAATAGGCGGTCAGGCAGTGTGGGATGGGAATGATTACAACGGACGACGTGCCAATACAGGTGTTTATCTTGTATTTGCGACAGGAACATCTGACCCGGAGAATCCGAATGGTCTGGTAACTAAAATACTTTTTGTTAATTAAGCAGCAAACCGAATTATTGCTTGAAATTATTTAATATTTGCTGGTAGTAATTCTCATACTCCGGCAGAATATGTTCGATGTCAAATCTTCTTGCCTGTTGTAGCGCATTTTTTCGGAATGTTTCAAGCTTTTGTTCATCACCGAGCAATTCTATAGCGCGTTGTGCCATGGTTTGGTGATCACCCACATCACAAAGATAACCTGTAATACCATCAAGATTCACCTCCGGCAAACCACCGATGTTAGAAGATATAACCGGCACCTCACACGCCATTGCTTCAAGCGCCGACAATCCAAAACTTTCACTGGCTGAAGGAATGAGGAACAAATCTCCAATCGCCAGAATTTCTTCAATTGCATCCTGCTTGCCCAAGAAACGCACATGATCAACTAAGCTGAGGTCGCGACAAAGGTCTTCGAGGTTTTGACGCTCAGGTCCATCACCTATCATCAGCAGTTTGGATGGTATCACTTTATGTACTGCTGCAAAAATCCGGATAACTTCATCTACTCGTTTTACTTTCCTGAAGTTGGAGGTGTGTATCAGTATTTTTTCACCCAACGGTGCAATGGCTTTTCGAAAATGGTCTTTATCGAGTTTCTTAAACCGTTCGAAGTCTATGAAGTTGTATATTACTTTGATGTCTTTTTCAATATTGAAATTGCTGTATGTGTCTTGTGCCAGACTATTGGATACAGCCGTTACTCCATCTGAATGATTAATTGAAAATTCAACCACCGGCGAAAATGTACGGTTGTTCCCTACCAGCGTAATATCTGTACCGTGCAGTGTAGTTATAATAGGAATGTGTTTTCCATATGTAAGTAGTATTTGCTTGGCCATAAAAGCAATGGCTGCATGCGGTATGGCATAATGTACATGTAGCAGGTCAAGATCTTCATATTTTACGACATCAACCACCTTGCTCGTAAGTGCCGTATCATAAGGCGGATATTCGAACAAAGGATAATCGACATTTGATACTTCATGATAAAAAATATTCTCAGAATAATGTGTAAGACGAGCCGGCTGTCTGTAAGAAATGAAGTGAATCTTATGACCTGCCTTTGCAAGACCTTTCCCGAGTTCAGTAGCAACAACACCACTGCCACCATACGTCGGATAGCAAAGAATACCTATTTTCACGAAACTGTTGTAATTTTAATTTAAAAATACGAATACTTAAATAATAACTGAAATAAATATTTGTTCAATTAGTTATGGATATAAGTATAAAAAATAGTTTACTGCTGATATGCCTCTATCTGGCTGCCATACCGGTATATGCCCAAAAATTCTATCTGAGTGAACCATTCAGATCAAAAATGAACGATGATATTGAGTTGGTAGGCCAGCAGAACGGATTCGTGTTTTTTACACAGGAGTCTGACCATGATTTTAGAATCTTACGACTCAATGCAGAGCTCCATAACAACCGTACACTCATTTTACCGCTTAATGAAAGAAAAACCAAAGTCCGTTACACTGCTATTGTGGATAAAATGCTTACTGTAGTGTACAGTTACCGTGTCAAATCGGAATTGTGTATAAAAATTGTACGTTATGACACAGATCTCAATCTGCGTGACAGCCTCACGATGGCTTGTTTTGGTGATGCAGGGTACAGCCCCGATATTAAGGCAATACCAAGCGAGGACAAGAAAACTCTAGTACTATACTACATCCAGGCGGCCAACTACATCCAGTGCTATTCATTCAACCTGCATACACAAAAACTCAACTGGGCTTACCGTTGGGACCACACTTTAGAAAAGACCGAATACAGGTATTTTGAAAAAATACTAGTTGACAATGGTGGCAATGCTGTCCTGATATTCAACGAACCCGGCACCGGCAAACACGATCACAACATAAGCTGCGGCTATCTGACCGCTACCGGAGTAGTTACCCGACAGTTCAAAAATCAGCCCTACAATCTCTACGAGGCAGACTGGCTTATAGATGATAAAAACCAGCGTTTGATACTGGCAGGAATGTACTCAAAAGATAAGAGTTATCGGGCAGAAGGTGTACTCTACTGGAGAGTGCGCCTGCCACTAGACAATGATACGCCTTTATTAAGCACGAATCCGTTCAACACGGCCAGGATAACCGGATTTGAAAGCGAAAGAAATAATTTTGAAAACGGTATTGACGGTATAAGTGTAGTAGAAATTCTGCTGAAACATGATGGTGGAGTGGTGCTCATACTTGAAAAACGTCAGCAAAATGAACGGAACACAAGAGGCAGATTAATAGAATCTGGTAACACTATCCGGAACTCTACCGATTATTATTACGATGATGTGTATATATGTTCAGTCAATGCTAATGGCACAACAGACTGGCTCGCACCTCTGGCCAAGAAACAATTTTCGCAAGATGATGGTGCCGATTTTTCTTCTTTTCTATTCATGAAAGGTAAAGATTATCTTCGTTTGGTATTCAATGACGAAATACTCAACGACAACACCATCAGTGAATACCTAATTCGTCCGGATGGAACGTTTGCACGAAAAAACATACCAAATAAAGATTTGCGCAAGCTTAAGATTATGTTCAGAAAAGGCAAACAAGTAAGTGTTGGTTCGGGCATTGTGCCATGCTATGTAAAAAACAAACTTAGGTATTTAAAGATAGAATACTGAATATCGTTCTACACAGTTGGCGGATTGATGTCATCTTCATCATAAAAAACATTGACATAAGAAATGCCTTTCTCTTTTCGTATGCCGGCTATCAGAGCATCCGCATATTTGTCTCTCTTAAGTGCTATATGGTAAATGGCCTCCATATTGGTGTCATTGCCCGAATATTTCATGCTCACCAGCTTATTGGTACGTGCATATTGAGTAAAAAGATTATCAATCTTCTTCTGGTCAAATACTGAATCGTCATAGGCAAGCTGCAATACGTGAAATCTTCTCCTTGCCTGACCGTAATTGGTATAAGTAAGTGCCATTATTATCATTCCGGAAATGAGACTGCCTGTAAGTGCCACAACACTCAACCCAACACCTGCCGCCATACCAATGCCCAAACTTAGGAATATAAACACCATGTCCATCGTATCACGTACTGCTGTCCTGAACCGGATGATGCTCATGGCGCCTACCAGACCGAAGGCACGTGCCAGATTATTGCCGATAACCACTATGATTAATGCCGAAATGATGGTAAGCATAACAATGGCATTTACAAATGAAACAGAATAAGACGGCCCTCTGTATGTAAGCCTGTAAATAAGTGACAGGATAAGGCCACAAAAGAAGGCTACGAGTAGATTGACAAGCACATCACCAGCCGAAACCGGAAAAAGGTCAATAATAGTGTAAGTATAATCTGTAAACATCAGTAGCTTTTCATTTTCTGAACAATTAAGTCTTTTGTTTCTTTGTCAATGCTCCGCTCCTTATAAGCGAATCCCACCTTCGTGCAGTATTGATTACCGGCTGTGAATCAATACACATCACATATTTTGAAGCCGGACCTTTCAATAACCCGAATTCTGCCAATATTGGTTTTACCCATGCCGGGCAATATTTATTAAATTTCACTTCAAGAATAAAATATCCCTGGTATGCATACATTATATCTCGCTCTACAAATAGTTCCTCAATAGCGGGGTATGGTACAGACCGGAGGTTCTTGTCAATGGATAATCTGATACCGTTTTCTTTGTCTAGTATAACGCTTTCATAGGCCTCTCGTTCATAAATAACTGTAACTACCGGCTGAAGCGATCCGGAAAATATCTGGTAAAAAAATTTCCTTAGCCCAATCTGTTCATCGGTCACTGCCAGAATAGTATCGAGGTCTGCGCCATTGTAAATGGCCTGTACCATATTGTACTGCAGACTTGCCCTGTTCTTTAGTATCGGACCTTCGTATTTGCGTTTAATTTCACAAGTAACATTGGAGTATTCATCGCCAATGTTATATCCTCGTAACCGTACTTTGAGCCTGTGAGCCAGGTGGTCGGTTTTGGTGTGATACATGTCAAAGTTTCGGGTATCGAAGTAAATACTCCTTACGGTATATTGGTTGCCCGGCTGTTTTGAAGCAAATTTATCAGGAGCTACAAAAGGAAGTATGGCTGCCCTCAGTTCAGAAAGCCGTTCTAACGGAACTTTGTATTTAAACTCTGACCTCATCATAGCATTTTACTTTAACCTGCTCCTATCCTGAATTTCATCAGGCGTTTTATATATTGTAGTGGTGTAAGGTCGTCACAGTGTACTTCACAGTTACCCACATTGCCAAGGGTAGGAAAGGGTTTTCCGGGCTGAGTATTTATCATACAAATCAAAAATCCTACACTCCTCATATTCACTACCTGGGTCTGTGATGCAACCGACAACAATTTTGCATTGTAGGTTTCCATACTTGAAGGGTCGGTTATCAAAATTCGCAGATTGCGACCAATATAGGCCATTTCTTCTACCTTCATAGGCACTTGCACCACACATTCCGACATACGATGAAGCACTATAAGCTGACCAAGCTCATACAGGCGGCCTACCACGCCATCGAACGGAGCTGTTATCACATATTTCAGGTTTCTCCCTTTCAGAAAAGCAAGTTGTTTTTTCAGGGTGTTGACCTCGGTAGTATTGACTTCAACGGTTTCTGACTTAGCACCAGTGCTTGCTACCTGTAATGTTTTCTCCGCTACTTGTATTTCTATTTTTGCAACATCATGTTCATTCTTAATCCTTTGATATTCGATATCGGCTATCACTCCGTCTGCTATTAGTTTTTGAGCCACAGCCAGTTCTCTGCTTTTAAGCTCATAAAATTCTTTGGCAGAGGCAAGGCGTTCCTCTGCTTCCTGTACAATAGTTTTCTTTTCACCCGTAGAAAGTTCTTTACCAATGGCCGATTTGACATGAATGAGATTCTCCAAATCTAGTATCTGTTGGTTGCTTATGGAAGAATATATCCGTACAATGGTATCACCTTTTTGAAACATTTTTCCAGAGTTCGGGTCAATAGCCATCTGTAAGTCAAATAAATCACCTCGTTCGAACTGCCAGGAGGATACCCTTGTAATGGCACCACTCTGATTGTCCTGAAGCGATGCAGACAGACTTCCGGTACCGTCTTGTACCAGACGCCACTCTTGTGAAGGTAGCACATTGCCAATACTCCGCAGCGTATATGGTATCTTTACCGGCAGAAATAATAAGGCCAGTAAAAAGCAAAATATCAGCAAAAGAGCAATTGCACGGTTCATTTAAAATTTGACCAGGTTAGTTTTACCTCTCAGTGATGTGTAATATATATTATTCTCACAGTTTATGACAAGATTATCAAGCTGTATATTATATTATCCATTATTCAAACACACAAAGTAAACCATTTTTTATTTCTTTTTGAGCGGGTTTTGTCTATTGATTAAGAATATTAGGCATTAAACTTAACTAAGGACAGCTTTTCGAGCCATTTTTCCATTGTTCGTTGCCAGTTGAACTCTTCATATATTTTTTCGTCCACCTGCCAGTTAAGTTTTCCGTTTTGCTTGAAATCGTCTAATAATTTCATCAAAAAATCCTTCAATACTCCAGGATTAGGCTCATCAAGGTAAACCACCATGCCCAGATGATACTTGTCAAATAAGCGTTCTACGCTCTGGTCTCGGCAACCATTGATGATGCACAATATTGGTCGCCCTGCTGCTATGTATTCAAAAAATTTCCCGGTGAGTATTCCCTGATATTCAGGATGTGAAGATGTAAGCAGCAGATTGAGGTGAGCTGAAGCTTGCAAAACGGATGCCTGCTCATGGCTCACTAGTCCATTATTGACAGATACATCTGACAATCTGTGTTGCTGTGCAAGGGAAGCCCATTTTGGAGAATCTTTACCAGCATAATTGAGCCATATTTCCCCCTGAGAAATGATTTTTTCCTCCAACAATTCACCCAAAGCCTGCATTAGAATAGCCGGATTGCGCTCATCCTGAAACAATGATCCAGTATATTGTATAGTAAACTTTGGATTTTGCTCAGCATTTTTTTCTCTTTCGAAATCCTGAAATGGACCATTTTCCAGTATTGTTATTTCTTTATCTGAAAATTGCCGGAGGCCATAACCAATGCCTTCATGAAATGTGGAAACAATGTCCGCTTTTCTTAAAATACCTGACAAAACCCACCGTTGAAATCCAAACCAAAAATATTGTCTGTACAACGGATCGAATGGCAGATCGCGAAAATCGGCCGTCCATATCAGCTCTCTGTGCAAAGATTTCAGGCACCATGCCACAAGATGGTCAGACATTGGCCTGAAAGAACTGTAAATATGGCTGATATTTTCTTCCCTTATCAAGTGGTGTGCCTTCCAAACAGAACTGAGAATATAGATGATACCACCTTCGCCCAGGAAAATATTAAACGGAAAGCTGTTGATGAGTCTAATGAGGAATTTCGAAATGACATTCTTCTTGGAACCTTCACTGAAGCCTGGCTTTTGCTTACCACCGAGTAGAAAACGGTAATCGGGTGCAGGATTGCTCAGGTAGTGAAATGTCTCATAATTAACTTTGTCATCTCTGCTACTTTCCTCGATACGCCTGCCGGACACAAAGACTTTTGCAAAAGACTTCTTTGCCCCGCATGCCAAAAAATAGTTTCTCCACACACCGATGGTCTGTATGGGTGGAAAAAAATATGCTAAAAACAGAATATTTCTATGTCGAGTATCATCTGTTGTCATACTAAACTTTGGGCAACAACGGTGAGAATGTTGTCAGCTATTACCGTATCGCGGAATTCTGCCTCAACCATTTGCCGACTGCGTTGGCCCATCATAAATCGGGCACCTTGTGTCATCTTTATGAATTTTTCAATTGCTACGGCAAGCGCATCGGTATTTTTGATCGGCACCAGAAACCCATTTACACCTTCAGCAACCGTCTCCCGACAGCCTGCCGTATCTGTTGTAATCACGGGCAATGCCATAGCCATTGATTCGATGATAACCCTTGGCAGACCTTCGCGGTACGAAGGCAGGACTATACAATCAGCACGCTCCAGAAACGGTCTCACATCTTTGGTCTCGCCATAATACCGGATGGCATTGCTTTTTACCCAGGTGAGCAGGGTTTCGCGACTAATATGTGACGGATTTTCCTCATCGAGCAACCCAAGTACAGTAAATCTTACGTGAGGATATTTTTGTACAATGTATTTTGCTGCTTCTACGTATTCTACTATACCTTTGTCAAATAGCAACCTTCCTACGAAAATGAACTCTAGATTCTCTCTGTCAAGCCGACTGATTTTGGTTTTGAAATAATCGACATTGACACCACAGCCTTTTATGCTTACAGAATTTTTGTCTGAAGAAATACCACTCTGAACAAAAAGATTGCGGTCATCCTGATTTTCAAAAATTACACGCTCATTGTACCTGAAAGCAAAGCGGTACATTTTACTCACCAGCCATTTCATCCAAGGCTGGTTGATGAATGTATAGCCAAGCCCAGTGACAACACTCACGCTTTTGATGCCAAGCATGCCGGCTGCCACACTACCATAAATATTGGGCTTGATAGTATAATGAATGATAAAATCTGGTTTTACCGACCTGTATTTCGTTACTAATTCTCTTAAAAGTATAAGTTCAGAAATCGGGTTTGACGAATTGCGTTTGAGATGATTGAGCGGAATAATGGTAACATCCTCTAAGCGGCTCAAGTGCTGAATCGTTTCATCAATGGGTGCAATGATAAATATTTTTGCCTTAAGAGCTAAAAGGCGTTCTATGACGTTAATGCGAAAATTATATACATTCCAGCATGTATTAGAAACAATGGCAACGCGTTTGCCGGAAAAGTTTATGAGCGGATTCCGGATTTTATCTGCAATTGCACCGTTGCTATTTTTCTGTTTTTTCATGCATTCAGTTAAATATTCCCCTAAACTTCTCTGCAGCCTGTTTGGTCACTTCCTTTATGCTTTGCTCATCATCCTTAGGCCATATAAGTAATACATCTTTTTCATCAATAATAATGAAATTTTCCAAACCACCTATTACCATTAGTTTTCCATTTTGTCCGCGTATCATATTTTCTGACGAATCTTTTGCCAAAAGTAATGTTGTGTTGCAGGCATTTTGGTTTTTGTCATGGCTCGATTCTTCAAATAAGGATGTCCAGGTACCTAGGTCTGACCAACCGATATCTGCCGGAATGGTAAAAACGTTATCAGCTGATTCCATTATCGCATAGTCAACAGAGATATTGTCTGCCTGCTGATAATGATGCTGCATGTAGCTTTCTTCGCTTTCAGTAAAATAATGAGGCAAAGCTCGTTCGAACAGCTTGTACATAGAAGGTGCGTAGTGCATAAATGCCTTCAACACCGACGATACAGACCAGATGAAGATGCCTGCATTCCACGCATAGTTGCCTTCTGCCAGAAATGCTTTTGCTTTTTCAATGGGTGGTTTTTCTGTAAAATTAAGTACCGGGCATACTCCGGCATCATTTGGTTCTGCAAACTGGATATAACCGTAGCCGGTATCGGACCGTGTTGGCTTAATACTTAAAGTTAATAGGGCATCATTGGCAGCTGCAAAGTTAGTGGCCATATTAAGTGCAATCCTGAAAGCTTCGTCCTTGAGTATAAGATGGTCGGAAGGCACTACCACCATTACTGCATCCGGGTCTTTTTTGCTGATTCTGAAGGCGCCATAAGCAATACACGGAGCGGTATTCCGTCTTGCCGGCTCACAAATGATGTTGTGTACCGGTAAGTCGGGCAGTTGCTTTATGACGAGATTCTTGTAGTCGGCATGTGTAAGTACCATAATCTGTTGGGCTGGTATCCAGGATGCAAACCGGTCGTAGGTGAGCTGTATCAATGACCTTCCAAGTCCCAAGATATCGAGAAATTGTTTGGGCATTGATTCTCTGCTTGCCGGCCAAAACCTGCTACCAATGCCTCCTGCCATGATGACGATATATGGTTTTACTGCCATATTACAATTTGTGTTTTACTTCTTCATACACTGCACGGATACCTTCTGCCAGAGTTGTAGCCGGTTTCCATCCAAGACCATTCAGTTTTGAACTGTCCATCAGTTTTCGTGGTGTTCCGTCTGGTTTTGTCAGATCATGTATTATTTCGCCTTCATAGCCAACAGTATCTTTTACAAGCTTTGCCAGGTCAAGGATGGTTATGTCTTCACCAAAACCGATATTGACAAACTCTTTTTCGTTATAATATTCCATCAGGAAAAAACATGCGTCAGCCAAATCATCCACGTGCATAAATTCGCGTCTGGGTGTTCCTGTTCCCCAAATGACTACTGATGCTGAGCCATTTTTCTTTGCTTCATGAAATTTCCGGATCATGGCAGGTAATACATGCGAATTATTAAGGTCGTAATTATCATTGGGCCCGTAAAGATTCGTCGGCATCACAGAGATGAAATTGCAGCCATACTGATCGCGGTAGGCTTCACATAATTTAATACCGGCTATTTTTGCAATAGCATAAGGTTCGTTGGTATATTCGAGCGTACCCGTCAGCAGGTGTTCTTCCCTGATAGGTTGTGGTGCCATTTTCGGATAAATACATGACGAACCAAGGAACAGGAGTTTTTCAACTTCATTCTTCCTTGATGCTTCTATGATATTAGCTTCGATCATGAGATTATCATAGAGAAATTCGGCGCGGTAAGTATTGTTTGAATGTATTCCTCCTACCTTGGCAGCGGCCATAAATACATATTCCGGTTTGTTTTTTTCGAAAAATGCGTTGACCTGTGCCTGGTTTCTAAGGTCGGTTTCTGTTGATGTGCTGGTAAGGATGTTAGTAAAACCCTTTGCCTCCAGCAATCGGACAATGGCCGAACCCACCATTCCTCTATGACCTGCTACGTATATCCTGCTGTTTTTTTGCATCATTCGAATTCGTTTTTCACCTTGAAGCCGGCATCCATAAGCAACTTATCCTTCCTGAATAATTCCACATCCGACTGTACCATTTCTTTAACAAGATCGTCAAGCGAATGTTCTGGATACCAGTTGAGCTTAGTGTTTGCCTTGGTAGCATCACCCACCAAAATATCTACTTCAGCAGGACGAAAATATCTGGGATCTATTTCTACTACTATCGTGCCCGGTTCTATAAAATACTCAGGGTCTGAACATGATACTACTACTGCCTTTTCATTCTCATCTTTACCGTTAAAACTGAGTTCTACACCGAGTTCAGCAAAAGCTTTCTTTACAAAATCGCGAACCGTTGTAGTAATGCCGGTAGCAATGACGAAATCTTCAGGTTTATCTTGTTGTAGCATGAGCCACATAGCTTTCACATAATCGGCTGCATGGCCCCAGTCGCGTTTTGCATCAAGGTTGCCAAGGTAGATTTTATCCAACATCCCGAGTGCGATTCTGGCTACTCCTCTTGTTATTTTTCTGGTTACGAAAGTCTCGCCTCTTATCGGGCTTTCATGGTTGAAGAGAATTCCATTGCAGGCGTACATTCCGTATGACTCGCGGTAATTGACCGTTATCCAGTAAGCATACAGCTTGGCAACACCATAGGGCGACCGCGGATAGAATGGAGTGGTTTCTTTTTGTGGTATTTCTTGTACAAGCCCGTAAAGTTCTGATGTCGATGCCTGGTAAAATCTGGTTTTTTCTGCCAAGCCGAGCAATCGTATTGCTTCAAGAATACGCAGCGCTCCTACAGCATCAGCATTGGCTGTATATTCGGGCGTCTCGAAGCTAACCATTACGTGCGACTGTGCTCCGAGGTTGTAAATTTCGTCCGGCTGCACTTCCTGGACGATTCGAATAAGGTTGGTAGAATCAGTAAGATCGCCATAATGCAGTTTAAAATGCTGGTTTTCGATGTGCGGATCTTCGTAAATATGGTCAATTCTTCCCGTATTGAACAATGAGCTCCTTCTCTTAACGCCGTGGACTTCATATCCTTTTTGTAATAAAAAATCGGCCAGGTATGCTCCATCCTGACCGGTAACACCGGTTATAAGTGCTTTTTTCATAATTTTAATAAATTAAATATTTCGACTGCACAGGCAAAGTTACTAAGTAAATATGATACTTTTTAGAACAAATGAAATGCAAGACTGATATTCGGCAAAATGAAGGATACTTATTTTGGAAAAAATTTGTTCATATACCTACTTAGCCAAAAGCTATCTCCATTTCTTTTGCCGGACAGGAAATAAGTGTTGAATAGGAATCAAACAGCTACTGAAATGCAGTTTTACAGTTGGACATAATACTATCAATACTTCCTCGAATCGAACACTCCATAACCAAGCACCTGGTCGTAGCGTTCTCCAAATCCTCGATAGTAAAGTATGATTGTAAATGAATTTTCTGTCTCATACCAGTTGCCCTGAAGCTCATTATCATCTTGTCTGCCGGTTTTTCTGTCAACGGTGGTATATTGATAGTTATAATAACCCTGCTTTAACAATATTTGGGCTTCGTACTGACCTCGGCTTTCATTGTATTCCATCTTGAACGGTGGTTTTATCTGCCAGTCGGATATGGCTCCGGTTATATACACATCCTTGCCTTCAAGTTCGGTATCACTTTTGAGTGTAAAATACACATTTCCGTAATCTCCCTTAGTCTGGCAGTCATTGACATCTACATCGTAGCAATCCACGACATAATCGCCGTTGAGATCTTTTCTGTAGAGATAAGAGACATTGGTGTTTATACGGTCCTTTCGCAGATGTACTTCGTAGCCGTTTGCTACCTGCCTGGCATTTTCTACATTTTCACCCAATATGTGCATACCTCGCATATCGAAAAACCGGAATTCCTTACCGGCTTCGAACACAATTTTATCTTGATAATCAAATACCTCACCTTCCGAACGGATAAAAACGGGTATAAGGTCCTTTATGGCAGTGTCCCATCGTTTGTTTTGCAATATGGTAGCAGTCAACTCCGTCCTGGGCGAACGTATGACGAAGCCTTTGTGCTGTACTTCAAAATCCAACTCTTGATGTGTGGTTGACTTTGACACCTCCGCTGTACGGGTGACTGCCGGTACGATGGTCATCAATGGTTGAAAAACCACAAAACGCCTTGTTATCAATACTTTATCATCATCATCTCTGTCTGTTACTTTTAACAGATAATTTCCCGTAATTTTCCACCCTATCTCACTATTTGGCAAACTCATATAGTAGTGCATGTAATTCACCACAGTATTAAAGGATATTGAAATGTCTCTTATAGGTGCATTATTGAAGCCGCTCAGGTACTCGAGTTCATTTATCTCCTGTGATGGTGTCCAATCTTTATTGCAATGTATGATAGACACTGTGTATTCTCTGGTATGCGTATCCATATCGTCAAATGACAGTTCGAGCGGAAACTCACTGCCCAGCGGTACAGCAGGCAATGCAAGCGGATTTCCGGCAATATTAAATTTTACGCTCTTGATATAATCCACATATACAGAATCCTTGTAGGCAAAATCCTGAGCATATACTTGTGCAGTTTGGTAAAGTAAGAAGGTGACTTGCAAAACCAAGAGTCTGAAAATGATCTTATTCATTATTATTTAATTGCTGACAATAACTTACAACACACGGCACAACATATTTGTTATAGGGTTGACAATAAAACGGTAGCTCAAGTGCTATATTGTACCCGGCATCTTACCTGGCCGAATAGTTTGGCGACTCTTTGGTAATGGTAATATTATGCGGATGACTTTCCTTGATGCCCGCCATAGATATTCGCACGAACTGAGCCTTCTGCAGATTGGGAATATTGCTTGCACCACAATATCCCATACCTGCCCTGAGGCCTCCAATATATTGAGTCATCACTTCTTCAAGCGTGCCTTTGTAGGGTACCCGCCCTTCGATACCTTCCGGAACCAGTTTTTTCACCTCATCTTCTGCGTCTTGGAAGTAGCGGTCCTTAGAACCAAGCTCCATGGCCCCCATTGAGCCCATACCACGGTAAACCTTGAACTTCCTGCCTTCGAATATCACCGTTTCGCCCGGAGCTTCTTCTACACCTGCAAACAACGAACCTGCCATAATTGTGTCAGCACCTGCAGCTATGGCTTTGGCTATATCGCCTGTATAACGGATACCACCATCGCCTATCACTGGAACACCCTTTTTGGCCACTGCTGTGGCTGCATTGTAGATAGCTGATAATTGTGGTACACCTACTCCGGCTACGATGCGAGTAGTGCAGATACTTCCCGGACCTACACCCACCTTCACGCCATCGGCTCCTGCATTGACGAGAGCAAGAGCTCCTTCTCCGGTTGCCACATTGCCACCTATTACTTGCAAATCCTTAAATTTTTTCTTGGTTTCCTTAACAGCTTCAAGCACGCCTTTCGAATGTCCGTGTGCTGTGTCTATACACACTACGTCAACTCCCATTTTTACGACTGCTTCTATCCTGTCGAACATATCACCGGTAACGCCAATGGCTGCACCTACCACCAGTCTTCCCAGGCTATCCTTACAGCTCATCGGATAATTCTGCACCTTCATAATATCCTTATAGGTGATAAGGCCGACCAGTTTGTTGTTCTTATCCACTACAGGCAGTTTTTCGATTTTGTTGCGCTGCAATATTTCCTTGGCCTTCGCCATGTCCGTTCCTTCAGGTGCTGTTATTAGGTTTTCAGTCGTCATCAATTCCTTGACCAGTTTGGAGTGATTCTTCTCGAACCGAAGGTCTCTGTTGGTCAATATGCCTGTAAGCTTGCCCCTTATATCAATGATAGGTATGCCACCAATGCTGAACTTTCGCATCAGGTCAAGTGCATCTGCTACCAGTGCATCGGGTGTGAGCGTCACAGGGTCGATGATCATACCACTCTCAGAGCGTTTGACGATGCGCACCTGCTCTGCCTGGTCTTCTATCGACATATTTTTGTGAATGATACCGATACCACCTTGCCTTGCGATAGCTATTGCCAGCCTGTAATCCGTTACAGTATCCATGGCTGCTGACACAATGGGAACATTGAGACGAATATCTCTCGTCAGCCTGGTCGAAATATCAACTTCACGAGGTAAAACTTCTGAATATGCCGGCACTAACAGTACATCATCGTAGGTTAATGCATCAGAAATAAATTTGGGGCGAGTATTTTTTTCTTTTTCCATGTGCAAAGATATAATTTTGACCTGAATATTCAAAATCATTTCAGCAGTGCCGGAAAAAATCAGCTTTTCAATCTACAACGACGAATACTTCATGCGTCAGGCTCTCAAGGAAGCCGAAAAAGCCTACGAACTGGACGAGATACCAATTGGCGTAGTCGTGGTGTGCAACAATCAGATCATTGCACGGGCCCACAACCAGACAGAACAGCTCAATGATGTCACTGCGCATGCTGAAATCATGGCCATAACGGCTGCATCCGATTATCTTGGATCAAAGTTTCTGGACGAATGTGAAATTTTCTCCACGCTCGAGCCTTGCAACATGTGCGCAGGTGCGCTCTACTGGGCACGACCCAAACGCATCATCTACGGCGCAGGTGACGACAAGAGAGGCTTTATGCTCATCGGGAAAAGCATGCTGCACCCAAAGACAAAACTCGAATACGGCATACTGAATGAAGAATGCAGCACATTGGTCAAAAAATTTTTCAACAAAAAAAGAAAGCCAAAACCGGGAGAATGATGGGTTACTCCTTCCCAGCTTTGGCTCTCTGTTTCTGCATTATTTCACACTGCGTCTAACCTAAAACTTATACAGCGCACCTGCCAAAAACGGATTCCCCAGAGCATTCAGATTGATTCCAAATACTTTCTCTCCATAATCAGGATTGTCCGGATTGGTGGTCTTGTTGTAACCAAGCGTGCCGATCCGGCCTATGAGACTCCATCTTGGTGATAATTGGTATGACATCCCAAGATCAAAAAATGCACCGATGCCATTTTCGGTTTCTTCTATGTTCCCTTGTGGAAACTTTTGTACCGCTTTAGTCGTCTTATAACTACCATTCAGGCCTAATATCATACTGAAATTATCCGTTACAGGAAAATAACGTCTAACATAAATACCACAACCATAACTGGTAGTGATATAATTTCCTTGCGACACACCTTCTATTAGAAAGTTGATTCCAGCTCCCCAATGAGCAAAAGGATAAATACCTATTTCAGGACTAAATGACCAAACCTTTTTAACCACAGAATTTTTTGCATTAGACTGAGCTGTGCTAAAGCCCAACGTACCACCAAGATGCCCTGTATATTTATTATCCTGAGCACTAAGGGACATAGCCGCAAAAAAGCAAAAAAATAACAATATGTTTTTCATGTTTTATATTTAATCAGGTAATACCTATGAAGCTAAAGATAGCATCGTACCATACCGGATGTGACAATAATTTTAATTTTCAATAAGCAATTTTGGCGGTAAACTTACCGTTTAGGAAGTTGATCCGACGGGCAAATTGGCGAGTATCTTTACGATAATTAAAGTCCCAAAAATCATCATTTCTTATAAAATACAGCTCAAACTCTCCTGTACAGGTTTTACCTCCTTGGTCTATACCCGTAATTTTAAACTTATTGTCTTTTGTTGGGTCTATATTCCAGGTTCCGCCTGAAACATCGCCATCAGCAAGATACCGGTGATATTGTACAATAACAAAAGGTGAACCTACCTTCCAGTCCGAGCTAAGATACGCTGAGTAGTCCTTTATCAAAACTTTATCCACCTCAAAATCGAAGGCCAATACTTCTCTTGCAACATCGGCATCCTCAACAAATGCATAATATGGCGAGCTTGTGCTCAATGACAATAAATACCCATCACCATACTTACTATGCCAAAGGTTAGCATCAAATCGCCATTCTACTGAGCCGGCACGTGGCACTGATTTTAACGCAGTTCCACCTATACGATCCTTGTATTTATAATATTGCCGTAAGTCTTCCGAAATAAAAGTATCTTCCTTATTGCAAGAGGATAATAACAAAATACCTATATATAAAATAAATAATTTATGAATCTTCATCATTGCGTAATAATTACTTTTTGGATTACAGAATTTCTAATACTATACAATCTTAAAAAATACAAACCTTGACTTACTCCTCTGAAATCTACAGCAGCATTTCTTTCAATACTATTATAATCTATAGACTTAATTAAATTGCCCTTTAGGTCAAACAATTCCGCTCTGACTATAGCTTCACCATCAATTTCCGCAATATTTACTAATCCGGAGCTTGGGTTTGGATATACAAGTCCCATATTCGATACATCTGATATTAAATTTGACGATCGAGGACAATTTTGATCACATACAATGCGTTTTTTCGCAAAACTGACATAACCGTCAGCAGAAGTAACTTTTAGGCTAACATAAAATGTGGGACAATCCGGTGGTTGTAGTAGATAAATACTGGACGTACTCCCTAAATAATGCGATGGATTAAACAATCCATTCAAACTCCAGTACCATTCGTATTGATAAGGTCCAACACCATAAGGAGTAACAGATAATACTGCCGGAGGCGTAAAAAACCCATGTTCAACATCCGCATCTAATGTCAATGGCAATTCTGCACAAACTATACCTGTTTCTATTTTTGCCTCAAATATTGTAAGATTCTTATTATCTTCAACCTTACAAAATGCCTGGCTATCAATCTGATGGGCATTATCTCTGTAATCAATTTCACCTGTTGACACACCCATATAGCTTACATCCGGATTCGAAAAATAAGGAATTCTGCCATTGTGGGGAGCTCTTGCCATGATTGTGTACCTGTAATAGTTTCCAAAATCTAATACTTTCCCATGAGGGCAGCCGGTAGAATTTTCAAAATCATTTTCATGCAAACTTCCAAACTGATGTGCAACTTCATGTGCAAAAGTATAACGTATAGGGTCAATAAACGGTGTCTCTACAATACAGAATTTATTTAAAGCATCAGGATCAAGTGAATTCGCCGCACCATATATAACCGCTGATGTATCCTTTTTTGATGTATATGTACCTCTGTCTGTCAATAAAACACCAATATCACATTTATAATAATTAACAAGATATTTGGCATTCGTACTTATTGTTAATGCATCCAAATCATCTTCAATATATTTCTTAGGGTGATACACAAAATCCGGTTCAAAATCGATTGTCTTTACCCGTATTCTTTTTCCGCCAACTTCGCTGTTAAACATCGCTGTATTAAAATTATGCGTTTCAACAAATAAATATCAGTTGGCATATATCCCCCAATGGTTATCCAGCCAAAGTCTTGCATCCGGTGTCACCATAGCCAAAACATCAACATAAGTTTTGTCGCAAGTAGTGCCACACATAGCAATTTCACCAGATATCGCTGCAAACGCGCTATCTGCAACGGTACAGTCACCGGGTGTCATTTTTGTTAAATCGTATTTCATCAAAACATGAAGACTTGTACCGAATGGATATAAGGCATAAACAGTATTTCCTAAATCTATAGTTCCTCCTATGGCAGTACTTGTTTTATACAAACTCAGATTGCCCTGTGGGGCGGATGCCATTAATGTGAAACTTGTGTCACCGTCAAACAGAATATCCTGAATTTTAAAAGATACATTACCGTCAGGTAGATTCATATAAACATATCCTTGGTCTTCTATGTTTGGAGATAACTGTAAATAATATAATGTATCATTATAAGGTAGGGAAGACAAATAATTAAAGATTTTTGTCTGATCTATACCAAGTGTTGGAGGTGGGCTTGTATATTGAAATACATAATTAGAAGTCTGTGCTTCGAGCTTTGTCAACGACATCATCACGAGCGTAATAATTAGAAATTTTTCATGTACTGATGTACTGATGTACTGATGTACTGATGTACTGATGTACTGATGTACTGATGTTTTCATTTTATTGCTCATTTAATAGTGATTAAACATTCTGCAAGATACAAAAAATTTATTATACTCACAATTTTTAACCCAGA
>WBZR01000094.1_pt1 | contig 104636 bp, 91 predicted proteins | sample 5204231 | NCBI WGS metagenome assembly WBZR01 (sample SAMN12412403, study PRJNA552823) | activated sludge metagenome | isolation source: activated sludge from anammox sidestream of wastewater treatment plant... | place: USA: Virginia | collected 2017-08
GGTGTGTGCTGCCGGCGGCGCTGCTGCTCGCGGTGGTGGCGCTGTGGCTGGCGCCGGCGGCCGACCGCAAGGCCCAGGACCTGGTCACGCGCGCGAGCCGCTCGCTGATCGTGGCCGGGCTGGAGCCGGGGCGCTTCGTCGAGTTGCCGGGACGTGAGGGCGTGATCCACGTCGGCGAGATGTCGGCCGACGGCACGCGCTTCAAGCGCATGTTCATCGAGATCGAGCGCGCCGACGCACAGGCAGGCAAGCGCCGCATCGACGTGATCACCGCGGCGTCGGGTTTCCTCTACCACGATGCCGATGGCGTGGGTCGCTACCTCGCGCTGGAGGACGGCTTTCGCGTCGAAGGCAAGCTCGGCGAGGATGATTACCGCCTCATGCGCTTCCAGCGCAACGACATGAAGCTGCCCGACGTGGTCAGCGACAAGAGCGAAACCGCGCGCAAGCGTGCCGTGCGCAGCACCAGCCTGTGGCGCGCGAGCGCCGAGGATCCGTTTGCACGCGCCGAGTTGCACTGGCGCCTGGCCGCGCCGCTGTCGGTGTGCGTGCTCGGCCTGCTGGCCTGGCCGCTGGCGCGCTCGAGCCCGCGCGAGCCGCGCTATGCGCGCCTGCTGCTCGCGCTGCTGGCGTGGCTGGTCTACTACAACCTGCTGCTGCTCGGGCGTTCGTGGCTGGCCGCCGACGCCTTGCCCGCGGCGGCGGGGCTGTGGTGGGTGCACCTGCCCACGCTGCTGCTCGCGCTGTGGCTGATCCGCAGCGGCGAACGGCTCAAGGCGCCCGCGCGCGGAGCCGCGCCATGAGTGCCGCGGCGACCACTCTGCCGGCTCCGGCACGCCTGCGGCGGCCGTGGTTCAAGCGCGTCGACCGGCTCATCGCCGGTGCGGTGCTGGGCATGATCGCGCTGAGCTGGGGCGTGATCGTGAGCCTGGACGCGCTACGCATCTTCGTCGGCGAGCTCGGTGACATCGGCCAGGGCCACTACACGCTCGGCCGCGCCGCGCTGTATGTCGCCTTCACCGTGCCGCGGCGCGTGTACGAGATGTTCGGCTACGCCGCGCTGATCGGCGCGTTGCTCGGCCTGGGCGGACTGGCCAATTCGGGCGAGCTCACCGCGCTGCGCGCGGCCGGCCTGTCGCGCCTGCGCATCTGTGCCTCGGTGGCCCTGAGCATGCTGCTGCTCACCGCCGGCGTGGTCGTGCTCGGCGAGACGCTCGGCCCGTGGGGCGAGCGCCGCGCGCAACAGGTGCAGCTGGCCGCCAAGTCGAGCGAAGTCGCGCTGGCCAAGGGCGTGCTGTGGGCACGTGATGGCAGCGCGATGATCGGCGCGCGCACCGCGCGTGCGCATGGCACGGGCGATGCGGTGCAGCTCGACGAGGTGCGCATGTTCGAGTTCGAGGACGATGGCCGCCTGCGTACCCTGTCGACCGCGCGCAAGGCGATCCATGCCGATGGCCGGTGGACGCTGCATGAGGTGCGCCGCACGGTGTTCGGGCCGGACAGCGCCGCGTCGACCACGCTGCCGACCGAGCAGTGGCGTTCGAGCCTGGAGCCGAGCGTGCTGCAGGCGAGCATCGTGCGGCCGCGCTACATGAACCTGCGCGACCTGCAGCGCAATATCGTGCTGCTGGATCGCAACCAGCAGGATGCGGGCGCGTTCCGCAGTGCGTACTGGGCGCGCGTGTTCTACCCGCTGGCCGTGCTCGTGCCCGCGCTGTGCGCGCTGCCGTTCGCGTTCGGCACGCTGCGCAGCGGCGGCCTGTCCAAGCGCCTGCTGCTGGGCATCGTGATCGCGCTGGGCTTTTACCTGCTGCAGCGGTCGACCATCAACATCGCGGCGGTGTACGACGTGCATCCCGCGCTCGCCAACCTGCTGCCGCCGCTGATCCTCGCCGCGCTGGCCGCGGCCTGGTTCCGGCATCGCGCCTGACCCGTGCGCGCGGGCCCGGCGCGCATCGGCCGCGCAGCCGCCGCCCCGTGCCGCGCGCGATCAGCGGCCCTCGGGCGGGGCCTGGCCACTGCCACGCGCGTGCTGCCGGGCCAGTGCCCAGGCGACGTGTTCGCGCACCAGCGGCGAGGGATCGTCGGCGCGCGCCTGCAGCGCCGCGACCACCGCGGCCGAGTGGGGTGCGTTGCCGAGCGCGATCGCGATGTTGCGCAACCAGCCCTCGTAGCCGGCACGGCGGATCGACATGCCCTCGGTGCGCGCGAGCCAGGTCGGTTCGTCCCAGCCGAACAGGTCCACCAAGCGCTGGCCGTCGAGCCGGTGGCGTGGGGCGAAATCCGGCTCGGCCGTCACTTGCGCGAACTTGTTCCACGGGCAGGCGAGCTGGCAGTCGTCGCAGCCGAAGATGCGGTTGCCCAGCAGCGGGCGCAGCTCGGGGTCGATCGAACCCTTGTGCTCGATCGTGAGGTAGGAGATGCAGCGCCGCGCATCCAGCTGGTAGGGCGCCACGATCGCGCCGGTCGGACACAGCTCGATGCAGCGCGTGCAACTGCCGCAATGGTCGGACACCGGCGCATCGAGCGGCAGCGGCAGGTCGGTGTAGAGCTCGCCGAGGAAAAAGTACGAGCCGGCCTCGCGCGACAGCGTCAGGGTGTGCTTGCCGCGCCAGCCCAGGCCGGCCTTCTGCGCGAGCGGCTTTTCGAACACGGGCGCCGAGTCGCACAGTGCGCGATAACGGAACGGGCCGATCGCGGCGACGATGCGGTCGGCGAGCTTCTGCACGCGCTTGCGCACCAGCTTGTGGTAGTCGCGGCCGAGCGCGTAGCGCGAGATGTAGCCGAGCTCGCCATCGTGCACCACGTCCCAGGCCTGGCGGATGTCGGGTGGCGCATAGTCCATGCGCAGCGAGATCACGCGGATCGTGCCCGGCAGCAGGCTGGCCGGATCGGCCCGCATCGACGCGCGCTCGGCCAGCCACGCCATGTCGCCGTGGTGGCCATGTGCGAGGTAGGCGGCCAGCCCCGCCGCGGCCTCGCCGAGGCCGGTGTCGGCGATGCCGGCCTTGGCGAAGCCGAGCTCGCGCGCCCAGCGCTTGATGTCGATGGCGAGCGCCGCCCAGTCGGTGTGCGGCGCCGGTGGGTCAGGCATGCACGCTCACGGGCAGGACACCGGGACCGCCAGCATAACGCCGTGGCGCCCGCCGCCGGTCGTGATGGCGCGGTGACCGATGCGCGTGGCCGGCCGCCACGGCCGCGGCGGCGGTGTTGCGTGGGCGTGTGCGGCAGCAGCTATAGTCGCGCGACGTCTTGCCGCCGCCAACGCCCATGCGCAGTCCCAACCTCCGCTATCTGCCGGCCGTCGACCATGTGCGCGCGTATGCGGCGCTGCTCATCGTGTTCTACCACGGGCTGCACGTGTTCGCGTACGAGGCGCGCTTTGGCAAGCAGTTCGGCATCGACCACTGGCTGCAGCCGGCCAACCCGTTGCTTGCGGCGCTGGCCGAGGGCCATACCGCGGTGGCGCTGTTCATGGTGCTGTCGGGCTTCATCCTCACGCTCGCGGCGCTGCCCGACGGCGTGCGCTGGCTCGGCTTCATCCGCAACCGGCTGCTGCGGACCTACCCGCTGTTCGTGCTGCTGACCTTCGCCGGCATTGCTGCAATGCCGCAGAACTTCAGCTTCAGTGCCGTCACGCAGCAACTGCTGGGCCTGGGCAACGAGCCGGGCACGTTCGTGGCGCCGCCGTTCACGAGCCTGTTGTGGACGATCGCGGTGGAATGGCAGTTCTACCTGATCTTCCCCTTGCTCGTGGCGGTGCTGGCCAAGGGCTGGACGCGCCAGGTGGCCGGGTTCATCGCGGTGCTGCTGCTGCTGCGGCTGGCCGTGGTGATCGCGGGTGGCAATGCGCGCGAGGTCAGCTACATGCAGATCATCGGCCGGCTCGACCAGTTCCTGCTCGGCATGTGGGCGGCGTGGCGCTGGCGCGAACGGCCGCCGTCGCCGCGCGGTGGGGCCATCCTCGCCGCGCTGGCGCTGCTGGCCGCGATCCTCGGCCTGTGGGCACTCAACGCGAGCGGCGGCTGGCCGACCACCCATGGCTGGAAGATCCTCATGCCCACCGTCGAGGGCGCGGTCTGGGCCGCGTTCGTGCTCGGCTACGTGGCCTGGGCCAACGATGCGCGCCGCTGGTGGTCGCGCGCAGTGGCCTGGATCGGTGAGATCTCGTACTCGATCTACCTGCTGCATTTCGTGGTGATCTGGTCGCTGTTGCGTTCGGGGCTGGTGCCGGTTTGGAGCGGGCGCTTCGTGGTCGATGCGCTGCTCAATACCCTGCTGCTGGCGCTGCCGATCACGCTGGCGGTGTCGGCGCTCAGCTACCGCTTCGTCGAACGGCCGTTCCTGAGCCTGCGCGGCACCTACCACCGCGATCAGGGCGCCGCGGCGGGCGCGCCGTGACCGGGTCCTGAACCGTGCGCCGATGCCGCGGAAAATCGCGGGCATAGGTGTACACTCGGGCGCGATCGCCGGCGCGGAGGCCGGCTTGGGGGCAAGGTCATGAGCAACGTCGATTTCACCTCGTATCTCAAGCTGATGACGCACAAGAAGGCGTCGGACCTGTTCATCACCGCGGGTGTGGCGCCATCGATCAAGGTCAATGGCCGGATCGGGCCGATCACCCAGGAGCCACTCACGCCGCAGCAGTCGCGCGACCTCGTGCTCAACGTGATGACGCCCTCGCAGCGCGAGGAGTTCGAAAAGACCCACGAATGCCAGTTCGCGATCGCGGTGACCGGGGTCGGACGCTTCCGTGTGTCGTGCTTCTACCAGCGCAACTGCGTGGGCATGGTGCTGCGCCGCATCGAAACGCGCATCCCGACCATCGAGGAGCTGAGCCTGCCGCCGATCATCAAGTCGCTGGCGATGACCAAGCGCGGCATCATCATCTTCGTCGGCGCCACCGGCACCGGCAAGTCGACCTCGCTGGCGGCGATGATCGGCTACCGCAACCAGAACTCGACCGGGCACATCATCACGATCGAGGACCCGATCGAATACGTGCACAAGCACGAAGGCTGCATCGTCACCCAGCGCGAGCTGGGCATCGATACCGACAGCTGGGAGAACGCGCTCAAGAACACCCTGCGCCAGGCCCCCGACGTGATCATGATCGGCGAGGTGCGCACGCGCGAGACGATGGAACACGCGATCAACTTCTCCGAGACCGGCCACCTGTGCCTGTGCACGCTGCACGCGAACAACGCCAACCAGGCGATGGACCGCATCATCCATTTCTTCCCGGATGATCGCCGTGAGCAGCTGTTCATGGACCTGTCGCTCAACCTCAAGGGCGTGGTCGCGCAGCAGCTCATCCCCACGCCCGACGGCAAGGCGCGGCGCGTGGCGATGGAAATCCTGCTCGGCACGCCGCTGGTACAGGACTACATCCGCCAGGGCGAGATCCACAAGATCAAGGACGTGATGAAGGAGTCGACCAACCTCGGCATGAAGACCTTCGACCAGGCCTTGTTCGAGCTGTACCAGGCCGGCGAGATCAGCTACGAGGATGCGCTGCGCCACGCCGACTCGGCCAACGAGGTGCGCCTGAAGATCAAGCTCGCGCAGGGCGGCGACGCGCACACGCTGAGCCAGGGCATGGACGGGGTCGAACTGGTCGAGACCTGAGCTCGCGGCGAGGGCCCGGCCGCGCCGCTTGCCAGTCGCGCGCGGCCGTGCGCACTGGCGCTGCAGGCTGACCGTGGACGCGCGTGCGGCGACGCGCCCGGGCCTGCGCACCGTATCATTGCGCCGATGCCTGCCCACGATCCTGCGCGCACCGCCCCGGTGATCCCCGAACTCGAACGTCTGCGCCGCGTATGGGAGCGGCTGGGCGCGGACGATCCGTTGTGGGCGGTGCTGTCGGCGCCGGACAAGCGCGGCCGGCGCTGGCAGGTCGAGGAGTTCCTTGCCACGGGCGAGCGCGAGATCGCGATGCAGCTCGCGGCCGCGGCGCAGCTGGGCTATCCGCGCGAGCACGGGCTCGCGCTGGATTTCGGCTGCGGCGCCGGGCGCCTGTCGCGGGCGCTCGCGGGCCACTTCGCGCGCGTCATCGGGGTCGACGTGTCGGCCAGCATGGTGGCCGCCGCGCGTGCGCTCAACGAGGGTATCGACAACCTCGAATGGCGCGTCAACACCGGGCCGGATCTGGCCGGCATCGCCGATGCGAGCGTGGATTTCCTGTGCTCGCACATCACGCTGCAGCATATCCCGGCGGCGCTGGCCGCGGGCTACGTGGCCGAGTTCTTCCGCGTGCTGGCGCCCGGTGGCGTGGCGCTGTTCCAGTTCGTCGCTGCCGCCGATCGCAGCCTGCGTGGGCATGTGTATGGCGCAATGCCGAACCGCTGGCTCAATCCGTTGCGCCGCATCGCGTGGCGCCGCCGCGACGTGTTCGAGATGCATGCGCTGGACGAGGCGCGCTTGCGCGCGCTGCTGGCCGGGCACGCCAACCTGCGGCTGGCACGGGCCGACGACGAGGCCTCGGCCGGCGCCGGCTGGCAGGGTCGACGCTGGATCGTGGTCAACGAGGCGCAGCCGCCGCTGCGCTGCGAGCATGCGGGCAGCGTGCACTACGTGGATGCGGGCGATGCCCATATCGGCGCGGCACTGCTGTCCGGCCAGGCTTACGAGCCACACGTCGCGGCGTTGCTGCGCGAGCGCTTGCGCCCGGGCGACGTGGTGCTCGACATCGGCGCCCACATCGGCATCCATGCCCTGCTCGCGGCACGCTGCGTGGGCGCGCAGGGGCGCGTGATCGCGGTCGAGCCCGTGCCGCGCAACCGCGCGCTGCTCGCGCGCGCGGCGCAGGCCAATGGCCTGGCCCGGATCGAGCTCATCGCGGCCGCGGCAAGCGATCGCGCCGGCATGGTCGAATTGCTGAGCCATCCCGCGACCTCGAATGCGGCGACCCCGGCGGCGGCCGGCGCGCGCCTGCGCGGCGCGGGCGGGCAACTGCTGCAGGTGCCGACCGTCGCGCTCGACGAGCTGCTCGACCTGCCGCGGCTGGACCTGGTCAAGATCGACGTGCAGGGCATGGAGGCGCTGGCGCTGCGCGGACTGCAGCGGCACCTGCGCCGCCATCGCCCGCTGCTGCTGGGCGAGTTCAATCCGCCGGCACTGCGCGCTGCCAGCGGCATCGAGCCGCTGGATTACCTGGAATGGCTGCGCGGCCTGTACCCGGCGTTCACCGTGCTGCATCGCGACGGCCGCCGCGACCACTGCCGCGATGCGCGGCAGGTGCTGGCGGCGTGGCAGCAAGCCAACGCGGCAGCGGCGGCGGGCGGGGCGCTGCCGCTGGAGCTCGCGCTAGGGTGCGATTGACGCGGTGCCGGTGCGTGGACCCAGCTCGACGTCCTGGCTGATGTCGATGCCTTCGGGCACGAACGTGATGTGCATGTGGATGCGCTTGAACCATTGCGCGTAGAGCGCGTAGAGCTTGCGCTGGGTCTGCAGCGTCGCCTGTTCCTCGGCCGGCAGCAGTGCCATCATCGCGGGGCTGCCGAACAGGTCGCCCATGAGGCTGTACAGGCGGCCGCTCGCGTTCATCTCGACGACGGTGCCGGCCTGGGCCGGCGCCTGCAGCACCGCGGCCGACAGGCCCGCGGTCGCATCCTTGCCGACCGCCACGCCCAGTGCATGCTTGCCCATCGCGACCTGCGCGTCCAAGCCGGCGCCCGCGGCGCCGAGCATCTCGGCCGGCAGTGCCACCGGCTTGCCGTCGGGATTGATGCGCAGTGACTGCAGCGGCGGCGCACTCATCTGCGCCAGACCGACCAGGAACGCCGGGTTGTTGCTGCCCACCAGCAGGCTGCCGCTGAAGTCGCTCGGCAGCTGTGCCTTCAGTTCGGCCGGAACCGTCAGCTGGTTCAACACCAGGCGCACGCCGGTGAGATCGGCCAGCGGTGGCGGGAGGGTGCCCGTGAGCGAGCCCTTGAGCTTGGTGAAGGCCGTGTTGAGCTCGTGCAGGTCCTCGCACTTGAACGGTGCCTTTGCCACCGCGTCGACCTGTGTGGCCAGGAAATCGCGCGCCTTGAGCACCGGTATCGCGAAGCCGAAATCGACCAGTGCGTCCGGGTTGGCGCTGCCCGGGATCGTGGCGCCCAGTTCGACCAGCGCCTTGGCCAGTGCCGGCGCGAGTTCGATGCGCGCGTGGGTGGCCATGTGGTTGTCGTCGAGCCGGGTGTACCCCATGGTGAACCTGGGCAGCTTGGCGGCGATCGCTTCGCGCTCGGCATTGCACTGCGCGTCCTCGGGGCTCACCGTGGCGCCGCCCTTGGGCATGTCGATGAGGGCGAGGAGCCGGCGGGTGTCGAGCCAGCCGCTGCCGTAGGGCAGGTAGCCGCGGGCCTTGTTGAAGCTCTCCAGCGCGCCGGCGTCGGCGAGCGAGCGGGTCGGCCGGTCGAGGCCGAGCACGAGGTGCTTGACCAAGTCATTGGCGTCGCCCGGCACCACCGCCACCACGAGCTGTTGCTGCACGATCGCGATGAGCACGATCGCGTCCTCGCCCAGCTCGATCGTGCGCACCTGCTGCTGGCTGAGCTGGGTCGTGCCGATGGTCACGCCGGCGGCCTTCTCGACGCGCTCGAACGCGGCCTTGAAGGCCTCGCCATCACTGAGCTCCAGGCGCAGCACCGGCAGCGCGCCCACGCCGTACAGCGCGCCGCGCGCGTTGGTCTTGATGCCGATCTCACGCCACTGCGCCTCGGTGGTGCGGTCATGCACTTCCGCCAGCACCGCCTTGAACAGGCGGCTGAGCTGCGGTGCATCGGCCTCGAGCTTGCCCGCGCTGTCGGCGAACAACTCGTTGAGCAGCGGCCAGACCTGCTGCATCTGTTCGCGCCAGCGTTGCACCGATGACTCGGGATACGGTTCGACGTTGGCGAACACATAGGGTGTGTCCTCCGGTACGAACGCGAGCGGCGCGTTGTTGTCGGCCGTGTTCTTGTTGCCGCAGGCGGCGATGCTCAGTGCGCCGGCAAGCGCGGCGCCCAGCAGAAGTCCCTTGCGCATCATGGCGAGTCCTCGATGGGGGTGCGCATCTTAGCCGCAATCGTCCTCGCATCGCGCGGGCCGGAGGTTACGCGCTCGCGCGCGGGTCAGCGGCCGAGCAGTTGCGCGAGTGCGGCCATGCGCACGAACACGCCGTTGGCGACCTGGTCGAGGATCGCCGACTGCACGCCATCGGCCACGGACGAGGCGATCTCCACGCCGCGGTTGATCGGGCCCGGATGCATCACCAGCGCATCGGCGCGCGCGCGAGCGAGGCGTTGCGGCGTGAGGCCGTAGCGGACGTGGTAGGACTGGCTGTCAAGCCGGGTTGAACGCTCGAGTCGTTCGTGCTGGATGCGCAGCATGATGACCACGTCGGCGCCAGCCAGCGCGGCGTCGAAGTCGTCGTCGATGCTGCATCCGCTGAACTCATCCGCGTCCGGCAGCAGCTCGGCCGGGCCGCACAGGCGGATCGCCGCGACGCCGAGTGCGCGCAGCCCGTGCACGTCCGAGCGCGCGACCCGCGAGTGGCGTATGTCGCCGCAGATCACCACCTGCAGGCCGTCGATGCGGCCCTTGCGGTCGCGGATCGTGAGCAGGTCGAGCAGGCCCTGGGTCGGGTGTGCGTGGTTGCCGTCGCCGGCATTGAGGATCGCGGCCTGACGGCAGTGGCCGGCGAGCAGCGCGGGCGTGCCGTTTTCCTTGTGGCGCACCACGAAGGCGTCGGCATCCATCGCCTCGAGCGTGGCCAGCGTGTCCTGGAGGGTCTCGCCCTTGCTGGTCGACGAGCTGGCGATGTCGAAGTTGACCACGAGCGCGCCGAGGCGGCGCGCGGCCAGGTCGAAGCTCGTGCGCGTGCGCGTGGAGGCCTCGAAGAACAGGTTGACCACACTGCGTCCGGCCAGCAGCGGCGGCAGCGCGCGCTGGTCGTGCCAGTGCGCGCGCAGGCGCGCGGCATCGTCGAGCAGGGACTCGATGCGCGCGCGCGGCAAGCCATCCAGCGTGATGAGGTGGCGCAGGCGGCCATCGGCGGCCAGTTGCGATGTGTCGGTCATGCGCAGGTCCGTGCAGGTCAGGGGCCACTGGTGGCCAGCCATTGGTCGAGGATCACGGCGGCGGCCAGCGCATCGATCGAGGCCGCGTCCTTGCGCCGCGCGCTGCCGCTGGCGCGCCGCTGGGCGAACCGCCGCGCGGCCTCGCGCGAGCTGCCGCGCTCGTCGCTCAGGTGCACCGGCCGCGCATAGCGTTGGCCGAGCAGTTCGGCGAACGCGCGCGCGCGGCGCGTCATCGGCTGCTCGCCGCCGTCGAGCGTGAGCGGCAGGCCGACCACGAACCGGGCGGGTTGCCAGTCGGCGACCAGCGCGTCCACCGCGGGCCAGTCCCCGGCATGGATGGTCTTGAGCGCGCGCGCGCCGCCGCCGAGATGATGGCCGATCGCGACGCCGATCCAGCGTGTGCCCAGGTCGAAGGCGAGCGTGGGCGCGTCAGGCGTGTCCGGCATGGCTGGCCAGCCGCGACAGGTTGACGCCGACCAGGTCCGCGGCCGCCTGCCAGCGTTCGTCCAGCGGCGTGTCGAACAGCAGCGCCTCGTTGGCCGGCGCGGTCAGCCAGTGGTTGTCGACCAGTTCCTGTTCGAGCTGGCCCGGGCTCCAGCCCGAGTAGCCGAGCGCGATGATCGCGCGGCGCGGGCCGTTGCCCGCAGCCATCGCCACGAGGATGTCGCGCGAGGTGGTCACGCTGATCTCGCCCGAGATCGCGAACGAGGACTCCCATGCCCCGCCCGGCGTGTGCAGCACGAAGCCGCGCTCGGGTTGCACCGGCCCGCCGATCAGTACCGGGGCCTCGATCACCTCGGGCAGCTCCGAGTGCAGGTTCATTTGCGCCAGCACGTCGCCGAGGCGGTACTCGGACAGGCGGTTGATCATGATGCCCATGGCGCCGTCCTCGCCGTGCTGGCACAGGAAGGTCACGCCGCGCGCGAAGGTCGGGTCGCGCAGCCCCGGCATCGCGATCAGCAACTGGTTGGCGAGCGGTGAGGAGGCGGCCATGGCGTCATTGTACGCGAGCGCAACCGCGCGGTTCCGGCCGGGCGCGGGGCCGTGCAGGTGGTCTTCAGCGATTGCGCAGGATGTCGCCGGGCAGGAACTGCCAGGTGCGCGAAATGTACAGCTCGTCGACCTTCTCGTGCGTGTCCGGCAGCGGCGGGAACGGTGCCGCGAGGTGGGTGATGCGGATCGCCGCATCGTCGAGCACCTTGTGGCCGCTGGACTGGATGATGTCCACGCTCTTGACCGAGCCGTCGCGCTGGATGCCGACCGTGAGCACGAGCTGGCCGTGCAGCTGGCGGCGGCGCGCCTCGTCGGGGTAGTTGAGGTTGCCGATGCGCTCGATGCGCGCGACCCATGCGCGCATGTAGGCCGCGAACTCGTATTCCTTGGTGTTGGCCGAGATGTACTTGCGCTTGGGGCGCTTGGCGTACTGCTCGGATTCGCGCTGGATTTCCTGCGCCAGGCGCGCCATCTCCAGCCGCCGCTGGTCGGTCTGGGCGGGTGGCACCTCGGGCCTGGGGTCGGCTTGTGGCGCCTGCCGCTCGTCGGGTACGCCGTAGCTGGACACGCGCTGGGTCAGCAGGCGCGTGGGCGAGGCGGTCGATGGCGCGGGTGCGCCGTCCTCCATCGCCACGGGCGCGATGCCGGGCGTGGCCTTGGGCAGCGGGCTCGACAGGGGTTGGGCCGGACGATGGGCGCGCTCGGCCTCGCCGCCGCCACTGTTGCTGGCCTGGGCGATGAAGTCGGCCTTGTCGGGCTTTTCGTTGTTGGCCGACTGCACGAGGATCACGTCGAGCGCGGGCAGCTGAGGCGCGGCCTTCTCGAACTCGAACACGATGCCCAGCGCGATCACCGCGTGCACGATGATCGAGAACAGGAAGGTGACGCCGAGGCGGTCGCCGCTGTCGACGCTGGCGTCGCTCATGGCTGCCCCGTCCGTGCCGGTTCGATACGGTCGAACAGCAGGCCCGCGATGTTGAGGCCGAACTGCGCATCGAGCTCGCGCGCGCAGGTGGGCGAGGTCACGTTGACCTCGGTGAGCCAGTCGCCGATCACGTCCAGGCCGACGAAACGCAGGCCACGCCGCACCAGTTCGGGGCCCACCTGTGCCGCGATCCAGCGGTCGCGTTCGGACAAGGGCACGCCCACGCCCTTGCCGCCCGCGGCGAGGTTGCCGCGGAAGTCGTCGCCCTGCGGGATGCGCGCAAGCGCGTACGGCACCGGCTCGCCATCGATCATGAGGATGCGCTTGTCGCCCGCGCTGATCTGCGCGATGTACTGCTGCGCGATCGCAAACGCATGACCGTTGGCGGTGAGGGTTTCGAGAATCACGTTAAGGTTGGGATCGCCATGGCGCGAGCGGAAGATGCTGCGCCCACCCATGCCGTCGAGCGGCTTGAGCACCACCTCGCCCTGTTCGGCGACGAAGCGGCGCAGCTCGCCGGCATCGCGCGCGACCAGGGTCGGCGCGCAGCACTGGGGGAAGCGCAGCGCGAACAGCTTCTCGTTGGCATCGCGCAGCCCGCGCGGGTCGTTGATCACGGTCACGCCCGCGGCCTGGGCCAGTTCCAGCACCATCGTGTCGTACACGAACTGGGCGTCGACCGGCGGGTCCTTGCGCGCGAGCGCCACGTCGATGCCGGCCAGCGGCTGCCAGCGCGCCGGTGCGAGCGTGAACCAGTCCTGGTCATCGTCGCGTACCTGCAGCGGCGCCAACCGACCCCAGGCGGCGCCGTCGCGGATGGCCAGCGCCTGCTGCGTCGCATACAGCAGGCGGTAGCCGCGCCGCTGGGCTTCCAGCAGCAGCGCGAGCGTGGTGTCCTTGCGTGGATGGATCGTCTCGATCGGATCCATCACGACGACGAGTGTTGCACTCATGCGGCAGTTCCGGTTCACCAAGGTGCGAGCATAGCCGGCATGGCCTTTGCTCGATGCTGCGGCGGTGCGTCACATTGCGCCCATCCCTGCGCACCGGCCGGCATTGCACAAATGTGATGGGTACGGCAGCCCACGCCGCGGCGGCATATTAACCTTGCTGGCCGGAACAGGCTCGCTCAGGCATGCAACTTGGGGATTTTCACGTACTTAGCGCTACAACTTGACAGCTTCACCAAGCATGATGGATAACGGTACCCGAGTCCTGCGGAGCACCGTGCGCGCGATGCAGGCAGGGGCAGCAGCAGGCATGTCAATTGCATGGTAACGGGGACGCGTCGCGCGTGATCGCGAAGCGGTCCCGATATTCGGTGAGCGGCGAGGGGGCCAGGTGGACGACACGAAAGACGGCGGTCTGGGCGGCATCAAGGTCATGGTCATCGATGATTCGAAGACCATCCGCCGCACGGCCGAAACCTTGCTGCGCAAGGAAGGTTGCGAAGTCGTCACCGCGGTCGACGGTTTCGAGGCGCTGGCCAAGATTTCCGACCAGCAGCCGCAGATCATCTTCGTCGACATCATGATGCCGCGGCTGGACGGCTACCAGACCTGCGCGCTCATCAAGAACAACCAGATGTTCAAGCACACGCCGGTCATCATGCTGTCGTCCAAGGACGGCCTGTTCGACAAGGCGCGCGGCCGCATCGTCGGCTCGGAGCAGTACCTGACCAAGCCGTTCACGCGCGAGGAACTCCTGGGCGCGATCCGGCGCTACGTCGACAAGGCCTGAGCGGGGATTGCCATTGGACCAAGGGGAGCAGATGGCGGTCATGCAGTACATCCAGATTGAATGCAATGCGGCCACGCGCACACGGTGCGCCGGCATGCTGCGGGCGGAGGCGGCATGAACAGCCATGGCGCGTTCGCGATGCCCTACGAGATCCTCGCGTCCTACGAGGAACGCAGCCTCGCGCATGTGGCGGGCGCGCCCGAGCAAATCGAGGCGGCCGGCCTGTGGCGCGGCATCGGCTTCCGGATCGGCGACCGCCACTTCGTGAGCAGCATCGCCGAGGTCAACGAAATCCTCACCTTGCCGACCTTGACGAGCGTGCCCGGTGCCAAGGCATGGCTGCTCGGCATCGCCAATGTGCGCGGCAATCTCGTGCCCGTGGTCGACCTGCGCGACCTCGTGTCCGGGGTGCGCAGCCAGGCCAGCGACAGCACCCGCGTGCTCATCGTGCGCCAGGTCGGCGGCAACGTCGGCTTGCTGGTGGACGAGGTGCTGGGCCAGCGCAGCTTCAGCGAGGAGCAACTGGCCGCGAGCGTGGGCGAAGAGGACGCCCAGTACGGCCATTTCGTCGGCGAGAGCGTGCAGCTCGGCGACGTGCAGTGGGGTTTGTTCAGCATGGCTGCGCTGGTACGCAGCCCGCAGTTCCAGCAGGCAGCGGCGTGATTGGCTTGGCCGCGGCGCCGCACGTGCGGCATGACGAAACAGGGGGTGTAGCGTGAGTACAACAATGGGTGCGACAGGAACCGATCGCGGACGCGCCAACACGGTGTTGTTCGTACTGCTCGGTTTGTTGTTCGCGGTCGCGATCGCGGAGTTTGCGTTCCTGTATTTCAAGAACGCCCAGGACCGGCAGGCGATCAGTTACACCACGCAGATCCAGGTGTCGTCGCAGCAGCTGGCCAAGTTCGCCGCGGAAGCCGCCGGCGGCAACGAGCTCGCGTTCAAGGAACTGGAAGGCACCAGCAAGAACATCGATACCTATGTCGATGCGCTCAACAAGGGCGAGCAGAAGCTGGGCGGCATGCCCAGTTACACGGGAGAGGCGAGCGTGGCGCCGACGCTGGCGGCCTTGACCAAGGCATGGGGCATGCTGCGCGCGGACGCCAAGAGCATCCTCGACAACAAGAGCGTGATTCTCAGCGCCAACACCAGCGCCAAGGACTTCACCGACAAGCTGTCCGCGCTCAACTCGCGCATGAGCGAGGTCGTCAACATCCTTACCGATCGTAACGCGAGCGCCTCGCAGGTCTACGTCACCTCGCGCCAGATGCAGCTGGCCGACCGCATGGGCGGCCGCGTCACCAAGATCCTCGCCGGCGGCGCCGACACCCAGGCTTCGGCCGACGGCCTGCAGCGCGACTCGCGCCTGTACGAGACGGTGGTCGCGGGCCTGCTCAATGGCGCGCCCGAGCTCAACATCAAGCCGCTCGACAACGCGGCGGCCAAGCAGATCGTCGAAGACGTGGCGACCCAGTGGCTCGCGGTGAACGAGCCGATCAAGACCATCCTCGATTCGGCCAACAACCTGCAGGTGGCCAAGGACGCCGCCGACAAGTCGTTCAACGACAGCCAGGACGTGCTGCTGGGTGCATCGCGCATGGCGCAGCTGGTCGATGGCCTGTCGAGCAAGCGCCCGCTCGCCAATCCGCTGATCGGTGCCGCCGCCGCTGCGGCGGCGATGCTGCTGTTGTTGTTCCTCGGTCTCAACCTGTTCCGCGAACAGCGCCGGCGCCTGCAGGCCACCAACGAGCTCAACCAGCGCAACCAGGACGCGATTCTGCGCCTGCTCGACGAAATGGGATCGCTCGCCGAAGGCGACCTCACGGTCAAGGCCACCGTCACCGAGGACATCACCGGTGCGATCGCCGACTCGGTCAACTTCGCGGTGGAAGCGTTGCGCAGCCTGGTGACCACGATCAACGAGACCGCGGTGCAGGTGTCGACCGCGGCCCAGGAAACCCAGTCGACCGCGATGAGTCTGGCCAACGCCGCGCAACACCAGGCGCGCCAGATCAGCTCGGCCTCGGTCGCGATCAATGACATGGCGCACTCGATCGACACCGTGTCGAAGAACTCGGCCGAGAGCGCCGACGTGGCGCAGCGATCGGTGCAGATCGCGGCCAACGGCGCCCAGGTCGTGCGCCAGACGATCGAAGGCATGGACTCGATCCGCGACCAGATCCAGGAGACCTCCAAGCGCATCAAGCGCCTGGGTGAGTCGTCGCAGGAAATCGGCTCCATCGTCGAACTCATCAACGACATCGCCGAACAGACCAACATCCTCGCGCTCAACGCCGCCATCCAGGCGGCCTCGGCCGGTGAGGCGGGCCGCGGCTTCGCGGTGGTGGCCGACGAAGTGCAGCGACTGGCCGAGCGCGCCTCGGGCGCGACCAAGCGAATCGAAACGCTGGTGCAGACGATTCAGTCCGACACCAACGAGGCGGTCAGTTCGATGGAACAGACCACCTCGGAAGTGGTTTCGGGCGCACGCCGCGCCGAGGACGCGGGCCAGGCCCTGGGCGAGATCGAGAACGTGTCGAACAACCTGGCGGCGCTCATCCAGGGCATCTCCACTTCCGCGCGACAGCAGTCGGTGGCGGCCTCGAACATCTCCTCGACCATGAACGTGATCCAGGACATCACTTCGCAGACTTCGGTCGGTGCGAGCCAGACCGCCGAATCGATCGGCAACCTGGCCCAGCTCGCGGCGAACCTGCGCCGCTCCGTCGCCGACTTCAAGCTGCCAGGCTGAGGATCGTGATGAGCAGGCGCCATCCGCCACGCTGCACCACTGCTTCGCGCCGGGAAGGCGCGCCGGCGTTGCATGCCGCCACGCCGTCGAGGTTGACCACATGAAACTTTACGACGATGGTGCGTTCACCGCGCTGAGCTGGGTAAAACCGGCACTGGATACCACGCTCGCCCAGGCGCGCGAGGCCCTCGAACTGCATGTCGAGGATCCCACGCATCCGCAAGCGCTGCGCGACTGCGCCAGCCACCTGCACCAGGTGCAGGGCACGCTGCGCATGGTCGAGCTGTACGGCGCGGCGATGGTCGTGGAGAACATGGAGCGCATCGCCGATGCGCTGGTGGCCGACAGCGTGCGCCAGCGCGATGAGGCCTATTCGGTGCTCATGCGCGGCATGGTGCAGTTGCCCGACTACCTCGAGCGACTGCAGAGCGGCCACAAGGACATCCCGATCGTCCTGCTGCCGCTGCTCAACGACCTGCGCGCGGTGCTCGGCGAAAACCTGCTGAGCGAATCGGCGCTGTTCACACCCAATCTTGCGGCGCCGCTGCCTGATGCGGCAGCCGGTGCGGCACGCGAACTGCCTGCCGCCGAACTGCGCACCCAGACCTTGCGCCTGCGCCTGGCGTTCCAGGCCGCGTTGCTGAAATGGTTCCGCGACGAGACTGCGACCGAGCACGTGCGCCGATTGGGCGAAGTGCTCGATCGCCTGCGTGGCCTGTCGCATGGCGTCGAGCCGCGGCGCCTGTGGTGGATCGCGGCAGGGCTCGTCGACTGCGTCGCCGATGGCAGCCTGCAGTCGGGTGTGTCGGTCAAGCTGCTGCTCGGTCGTGTCGACCGTGAAATCCATCGTTTTGCCGAAGGTGGCGAGGCGGCGTTCGCCGCGCGTCCGCCGCGCGAGCTGACCAAGAACCTGCTGTACTACATCGCCCAGGCCGAGTCGGGCGGCGTGGGGTCGGCGCGCGTGGGCCAGATCCGCGCGGCATATCAGCTCGATGCACTGCTGCCCACCCAGAGCGAACTGGAGCACGCGCAGGGCTCGATGACCGGGCGCAACCGCACCCTGCTCGATACCGTGTCGAGCGCGATCAAGGACGACCTGCTGCGCGTCAAGGAATCGCTCGACATCTTCCTGCGCGGCCAGGGCGCCGATCCGCGGGAACTGGAAACCCAGGCCGAATCACTCAACCGCGTGGGCGACACGCTGGGCATGCTCGGCCTGGGCGTGCCGCGGCGCGTGGTCAACGACCAGCGCGAAGTGCTGGAACAGATGGCGCGTGCGCAGCGCCCGATCGACGAGGGCAGCCTGCTCGACGTGGCCGGCGCGCTGCTGTACGTCGAGGCGTCGCTCGACGATCACATCGATCGCATCGGCGAGGCGCCCGAGGAAGAGGCCACCGGCGAGATCACGCTGCCCAAGGCCGAAAGCCGGCGCGTGCTCGACGCGCTCATGCGCGAGGCCGGTGTCAACCTGCAGCAGGCCAAGCAGGACATCATCGCGTTCGTCGAATCGCCGTGGGACCACGCCCGCGTCGAGCGCATCCCCGAACTGCTCGAGCAGATCTCGGGCGCCCTGCGCATGCTCGACCTGGGCGATGCGAGTGCGCTGGTGACCGCGATCGTGCGCTTCGTGCAGATCGAGCTCATCACGCATCGGCGCGTGCCCACCGCGGAGCAGATGGATCGCCTGGCCGACTCGTTGGCTGCGATCGAATACTACCTGGATGCCACGCGCGAGCATCGGCGCAATCGCGAGGCGATCCTCGATGTCGCGCGCGACAGCCTGCAGGCGCTGGGTTACTGGCCGTTGTCGGCGATCGAGGCGCGCATCGCGCAGACCAGCAACTACGCGAGCATCCCGCCGGCCACGCTTGCACCACAGCCTCCCGCACCGCCCGCGGCCGCGCCGCCCGCGGTGGACACGCCGGACCTGTCCGCCGGGGCCCCGAGCGAAGCCGCCGCGCCACCCGCGTCCGAGCATCCATTGCCGCACGTGGCCGTGCTGCCCGGCAGCGACCTTGCGGACCTCGTGGTCGGCGAGGCGCGCCCGCTCGAAGCCACGCCGCAGGACCTGGCCGGCCTGCGCCTGGCTCAGACCGGGGCGGAGGCTGCTGCGCCCGCCGACGCCGACGAAGGCGAGTGGATCGAGGTCGAGGAGGAAGTCGAAGAGCCGGTCGAGGCTGCGGCCGAACTGCTGCCGACGGGTTTCGCCTCCAAGGTCGGTGACGAGATCGACGACGACATCCGCGACATCTTCCTCGAGGAAGTTGGCGAGGAGATCGGCAACCTCAAGGAGCAGTTGCCGCGCTGGAAGGCCGATACGGCCAATCTGGAGCAGCTCACGCCGATCCGGCGCTCATTCCATACGCTCAAGGGTTCGGGACGCCTGGTGGGCGCCGCCACCTTGGGCGAGTTCAGCTGGAAGGTCGAGAACATGCTCAACCGCGTGCTCGACCGCACGATCGGGCCGACCGATGCGGTGGTCGACCTGGTCGAGCGCGCGCTCGCATCGGTGGGCGACCTCTTGGCTGCACTGCGCGGCGATGCGGTCAACGCGTTTCGCGTCAATGCAATCATGGACGCGGCCGATCGGCTCGCCGCGGGCGAGGACGCGCGGGTTGCGCAGGCGCCGGCCGCGAGCGTGCAGACGGTGCGTCGCACCGTGCGCCGTCGCGTGCGGGTGGCACGCCCGGCCGCGCCGCCGAGCCAGGTGCAGCCGATCGAGGCGACCGCGGCATTCGGACCCGTGCCCACGCCGCCATTGGTGGCGAGCCCGCTGCCCAACATCGATCCGGTGCTGTTCGACATCCTGCAGACCGAAGTCGCAACCCACATCGGTGCGATCGACGACTACCTGCAGCAGGTCGATCCGCAGTCGGCGCACATCAGCGAGCCGCTGCTGCGCGCGGTGCACACCTTCCATGGCGCAGTCGCGATGGTCGACATTCCCGCGCTCGACAATGTGCTCGCGCCGCTGGAGACCTATCTCAAGCGCCTGCGCGCGGCCAAGGCGCCCTTGCCGGCCGCCGGGTTGGATACGCTGCGCGAGACCTGCACGCTCACGCGCGAGGTGATGCGGCGACTGTCGGCCCAGGAAAGTCCGTTGCCCGATTCCAGCGAACTGGCCACGCGCATCGCGGCCTTGCGCGATACCGTCCCCGAACCTGAGGTGGCGTTGCCCTGGTACAGCGACGGGTCGGACTCGGGCGTCAGCGAGGAACTCACCGAGGTCACACTCGAGTCCGGCGTGGAACTGTCGTTCGAGGAACTGGCGGACGATGCCGCCGCCGCCGCGGCGATTCCCGCGGCGCCGGCCACGCCCGAGGCCGGGCAGGACACCACCGCGGCGATGCAGGCGCTGCATGCCGAGGTGGACGCGCAGATCGAGCGCGCAGCGGCGCCGGCCGAACGCAGCGAGCCGGCTGCGACCGATTCGGTATACGCGGAGCTGGCCAGCCTGATCGACGAGTCCGCCGCCACGGCACCGATCGAGGCAGCGCCCACCGCTGCATCGGTCGAACCGGTCGAGGCGGTCGAACCGGCCGAGGTGGTCGCGGCGGACATCGGCCCCAGTGCCGACGAGCCCGTCACTGCCGCGGCGCCGGCCGCGACGGTCCCGGCCGCCGAACCGGCACCGGTCAGCACCGAACTGACGGGTCCGGCAGCGATGCCGCTGGCCGAGGACCCGATGCCGGATGGCCAGCTGGTGCTGCCCGATGTCGATGACGACCTGCTCGATGTGTTCGTCGCCGAGGGTGAGGACATCCTCGACCATGTCGATGGCGTGGTGGCGCAGCTGCGCGCGCGCCCGCACGACCACGAACTCATTTCGGCGCTGCAACGCGACCTGCACACGCTCAAGGGCGGTGCGCGCATGGCCAGTCTCGCGCCGATCGGCGACCTCAGCCATGCGATGGAATCGCTGGTCGACGCACTGGGCGAAGGCCGCGTGCGCATCGATCGCGCGTCGGTGGAAACCCTCGAACGCGGCTTCGACCGCCTGCACGTGCTGGTCGAGCGCGTGGCCTCGCGCAGCGCGATCGCGATGCCGCTGCACGCGATCGCCCGCATGTACGATCTCGTGCCCGGCATCGAGCGTCCCGCCGGCATTCCCGGTCCTGCGCAGCCGGCAGCGCCAGCAGCAGAACGCGCGACACCGGCGGCGGCAGAGCCGGTGCCGGCCGCCGCGACAGGGGCGCCGACGCCCGCGTCCGCCCCGGCGCCGGCGCGCCCGGCCCCGCGCCATCTCACCGCGATGGATCGCGAGGAGGCACCGCATGCGCCGCAGGAAGTCATCCGCGTGCGTTCGGACCTGCTCGATACGCTGGTCAACAACGCGGGCGAGGTGTCGATCTACCGCTCGCGCCTGGAGCAGCAGGTCGCCAGTTTCCGCACCAACCTCGTCGAACTGGATCAGACGGTCACGCGCTTGCGCGAACAGCTGCGCAAGCTCGAGATCGAGACGGAGGCCCAGATCATCGCGCGCTACCAGCGCGAGCAGCACGACAACGACACCACGTTCGACCCGCTCGAACTCGACCGCTTCTCGCAGCTGCAGCAGCTGTCGCGTGCCTTGAGCGAGTCGGTCTCGGACCTTGTCTCGATCCAGAACCTGCTTGACGAACAGGCGCGCCAGGCCGAAACGCTGCTGCTGCAGCAGTCGCGCGTGAGCTCGGAACTGCAGGAAGGCCTCATGCGCACGCGCATGGTGCCGTTCGAGTCGATGGTGCCGAACCTGCGCCGTACGCTGCGCCAGGCGGCGCAGGAACTGGGCAAGCAGGCCCAGCTCAAGGTCGATGGCGCGCACGGCGAAATGGACCGCAACCTGCTCGAGCGCATGAAGGCGCCGTTCGAGCACATGCTGCGCAATGCGCTTGCGCACGGCATCGAGCCGCCAGCCGAACGCATCGCGGCGGGCAAGTCCGCCGAGGGCACGGTCGGGATCTCGGTCAGCCGCGAGGCGACCGAAGTCGTGCTGCGCATCAGCGACGACGGCCGCGGCATGGACCGCGAGGCGATCCGGCGCAAGGCGATCGAGCGCGGCCTGCTCGCGCCGGATGTGCAGTTGTCGGATCGGGACCTGTACGGATTCGTGCTGGAGACCGGTTTCTCCACCGCCGAGCACGTGACCCAGCTGGCCGGCCGCGGCGTCGGCATGGACGTGGTCAACAACGAGATCAAGCAGCTGGGCGGCTCGCTGGCGATCGATTCCACGCGCGGCAAGGGCACCCAGTTCACGGTGCGTCTGCCGTTCACGCTGGCCGTCACCCAGGCCATCCTCATCAAGAGCGGCGACAGCCATTACGCGATCCCGATGTCGTCGGTGCAGGGCGTCGCGCGCATCGCGCACGAGGACCTTGAGCGGCGCCTGGCCTCTGGCAACCCGCACCATGTGTATGCAGGCGAGGAATACGCGATCTACGAGCTGCCGCATCTGCTCGGCCTGCCGCGCGCGCATGGCAGCGACGACGACACCCAGATCCCGCTGTTGATGACCCGCACGGGTGACCAGCGCGCGGCCATCCGCATCGATGGCGTGGTTGGTTCGCGCGAAATCGTGGTCAAGTCCGTAGGCCCGCAGCTGAGTTCGATCCCGGGCATCTTCGGCGCGACCATCATGGGCGATGGTTCGGTCGTGATCATTCTCGACCTGGCACCACTGGTGCGCCGCCTTGCCGCGCTGCGCGCGCGCATCGAGGAAGGCACCGTCGAGGAAATGCCCGCGTTCATGGCGCCGGCCGAGCCGGAGCAGGTGGCCATGCGGGCCAAGCCGCTGGTCATGGTGGTGGACGACTCGATCACGATGCGCAAGGTCACCACGCGCGTGCTCGAGCGTGCCGACTACGAGGTCGCCACCGCCAAGGACGGCCTGGATGCGGTCGAGAAGCTGCAGGACACGACGCCGGACCTGCTCCTGCTCGACATCGAAATGCCGCGCATGGACGGTTACGAGCTGGCCACCTACATGCGCAACGACGCCCGCCTGCGCCGCATCCCGATCATCATGATCACCTCGCGCACCGGCGAGAAGCATCGCCAGCGTGCGCTCGAAATCGGCGTGGAGCGTTATCTGGGCAAGCCCTACCAGGAAGACGATCTGTTGCGGCAGGTGCAGGAAGTGTTGAGGCGCGAACGTGTCTGAGGCTCCCGCCATCAGCGTGGCGCTGCTCAGCGACACGCCCACGCACAACGAGCACCTGCGCGCGGCGCTCGACGCCCTTGGTGCGGCGGTGGCCTACGAAAGCGTGGCCGACACGTTCGACCGCACTGCGCTCGAGCGCTCGGGTGCGCAGATCGTCATCGTCAATCTCGATGAGGGTGAAAACAGCGAGTTCGACGAGGTCTACGACCTGCTCGCCGATGATCGCTATCGAGTGCTCATCAACGATGCCGGCGTGACGAGCGCGTTGTCGGGTTGGGACCAGGCGCGCTGGATGCGTCACCTCGCCGCCAAGATGCTGGGCAGCACCGACATCAATCCACCACGCCCGGCCAATGCCGAGGCGGTGCCGGACCTCGTGCTGGAGCCGGAAGCTGCCGCAACCATCGAGGACGCCGATGAGGTGGCGGCAGCATCGTCCGACGCCGCCGTCGAGCCCGCGCCCGCCGCTGTAGTCGCGCCGGATCTGGCCGAGGAGCTTGCGGCTGACGAGGACTGGTCCATCGATCTTGCCACGCCCGCGCAGCCCGAAGCCGAGCCTGCCGTGGTCGTCGCCGCGGACGACACCATCGATCTGGCCGACGCGCCAGCGCCACCGCCAGACACCACCGCCAGCGCGACGGACAGCCTGCTCGAGTTCGACCTCGATGCGCTGCTCGATGCGCCCGCGCCACCCGCGCCAGCTGCACTCGTGGACGACGCCGACGCGGACGATGCCGCGGCACCCGACGAGGAAGTGGTGATCGAACTCGTCAGCGACGGGGAACCGGCCGACGCTGGGTTCGAGCTGGACCCGTTGGCCCTGGAGGACGTCGAGGCGATTCCTGCCGCGCCGCCTTCCATCGCGCAGGCCGAGGCCGGAGCCGCGGTAGAGGCGGCCGAGCTCGCCTCTGGCGACGCCACCGCCGAGTCGTTGCTGGGCGATCTCGATCTCGACGTCGATTTCGATGCGCCGCCACCGCCCGTGCAACTTGAGGCGCCCGGTGACGTGCTGCAGTCCAGCGGTGATTCCAGCCAGTGGTCGATCGATGAGTTGCTCGACGACGTGCTCGCACCACCGGTGGCGCACGACGAGGAAGTCCAGGTCGACAAGATGAGCGCGGCCGAGTTCCTTGCGCCCGAGGTGGAGGAAGGCGGTGTGCCACTGCCGGCCAGCACGGGCGGCCTGTCGCTCGAACTGGTGCCGCTCGAGGAGAGCGTGGCGCCGGTCGCGTTCGAAAAGGCTTCACACGAAAACTGGCTCGACCCCGACAGCGCCGCCGCGGCCAAGATCAAGCGCGTGTGGGTGCTCGGCGCATCCATCGGTGGGCCCGAAGCCGTGCGTACCTTCCTCGCGGCACTGCCACGCGACTACCCCGCGTTGTTCCTGGTCGCGCAGCACCTGAGTGATGAGTACGTCGAAACGATGACGCGCCAGCTCGCGCGTGCGATCGCGCTGCCGGTGCGCGCGCCCGGACATGGCGAACGTGCCAGCCACGGCGAGGTCCTCATCGTGCCCAACGATCGCCAGCTGCTGGTCGATGCCAAGGGTGTGGTGGTGCTGCGTGAACTGGCCGAGCCGGGCGAGTACCGCCCGTCGATCGATCTCGTGCTGTCCGATGTCGCCGAACGTTTCGGCCCGGGTGCCGGCGCGATCATCTTCTCGGGCATGTCCGACGATGCGGCCGGCGGTTGCCGCGCGGTCGCGGCGGCGGGCGGTCGCGTGTATGTGCAGTCCCCCGACAGCTGCGTGGTCAGCAGCATGGTCGAAGGCGTGCTCGACACTGGCGTGGTCCAGTTCGAGGGCACGCCCGAGGAACTGGCGGCGAGGTTGACCGAGGAATCTGCGTGAAATCCACCGCGGCACGCAGGTCGTGCCGCGGCGTCAGTCGAGGAACCCGAAGATGGCCGAGCTTCCACGTGAAATCCGCGGCGTCATGGTGCCGGTCACCGATGGTCGCGTGCTGCTGCCCAATGCCACCGTGGCCGAGGTCATCAGCTACACCACCCCCGAGCCGATCGAACATGCGCCGGCATGGTTGCTCGGTCGCTTGCGCTGGCGCGGCTGGCGCTTGCCGCTGGTGTCGCTGCCGGTGCTGACCGGCAGGCTCAGCGAAGAGAGCCGCAGCAACGCGCGCGTGGCGATCCTCAAGGCGCTGGGCGGCAATGCCGCGATGCCGTTCATCGCGCTGCTCGTGCAAGGCTTCCCGCGCCTGACCACGATCACCCAGGAACTGCTCATCGCCACTGCCGACGAGGAACCGCATGCGCCCGGCGTTCGCGCCGAAGTGCTCGTGCGTGACGACCGCGCGATCATTCCCGACCTCGACGCGATCGAGGCGATGGTGGCGCAGGCGCTCGCAGCCTGATCACGCAGCCCGGCCGGCGCGGCCCTCGCGCGGGCCGCGCGCTCAACCCGGCGTGATGCGACTGACGCGGCTGCGCGCGGCCAGGTCGTGCCAGGCGCGCCGCTCGCGGTCGACGAGGCACCACACAAACCCAAGCCCGCAGGCGGCCAGCGAAACCAGCGCCACTCCGAAGCGCAGCACCGCGCGCGGCCAAGTCAGGGATGCGCCGTCATCGGCGACCACGCGGATGCGCCAGGCGCGCATGCCGATGGTCTGGCCGCCACGCGTCCACGACAGCACGAAATAGGCCGCGGTCACCAGGAGCAGGGCGCCGCGCAGCGCCAGTTGGTACCACGACGATGGATGTGCCACGTCGATGTCGCCGGGCGCAGCCGCAAGCACGGCTGCCGCCACCAGCATCCACAGCCCGATCAATGGGAACAGGTCGTACAGCAGCGCAGCCAGGCGCTGCCACAGTGGCGCGGGTGCAGGAGTGGGCATGAACCAAGTCTGGAGGATGACGGTCGCTAGCCTCGCGGTTTAGTCTGCCGCGTGCAAGCACGCCATCCGTCCGCCGCCATCGCTTCCGACCGTGACAGCCGATCCCGCCAAGCCAGCCGTACCTGCCCACGACATGCGGGCGGCCGTGGCGGCTCCCGCGGCAGCCGATGTGCAGCTCGTGGCATGGTTCATCGAGCGCAGCTGGGCCGAACTGGGTCTGGCGGACAATACCCTCGCAAGCTATCGGGCCGACCTGCGCGCGTTCGCGGCGTGGCTGGCGCGCCGCGGCGGAGGTTTGTTGCAGGTCACGCGCGCCGACCTGCAGCAATACCTGGCCGAGCGGGTGGCCGGCGGCTACAAACCCCGGTCCACTGCGCGCCTGCTGTCGTCGCTGCGCCACTTCTATCGCCTGCTCGTGCGCGAGGGACGGGTGGATGCCGATCCCACCCTGCTGGTCGAGGCGCCGAAGCTGCCGCGCGGCCTGCCCAAGGCCTTGTCGGAGAGCGAAATCGAGGCCCTGCTGCAGGCGCCGCCGGCGACCGCGCTGGGCCAGCGCGACCGCGCGATGCTCGAACTCATGTATGCGTGCGGCCTGCGCGTGAGCGAGCTGGTGGGTCTTGAAGCCACGCAGGTCAACCTGCGCCAGGGTGTGCTCAGGGTCACCGGCAAGGGTGGCAAGGAGCGGCTGGTGCCGCTCGGTGCCGAGGCCGCGTACTGGCTCGGCCGCTACGTTACCGAGGCGCGGCCGTTGCTGCTCAAGGGCGGCCGCAGCCAGGCGCTGTTCGTGAGCGCGCGCCGCGCCGCGCTTACGCGGCAGATGTTCTGGGTGCTGGTGCGGCGCCACGCCGCGAGCGTGGGCATCGCACCCAGTCGCGTCTCGCCGCACGTGCTGCGCCATTCCTTCGCCACCCATCTGCTCAACCACGGCGCCGACCTGCGCGCGCTGCAGCTCATGCTTGGCCACAGCTCGCTGTCGACCACCGAGATCTACACGCTGGTGGCACGCGAGGGGCTCAAGCGCCTGCACGCGCGCCACCACCCGCGCGGCTGAGCACGGCACTTTCCGACACGAGGCTGCGCGTGCGATACTCCGATGTTGCGTTGCGGAACTGTGTGGACGCGTCGCAGTCACAGACCGGGTCCGTCCGCGCAAGATTCCCGCCGTGGTACCGGTCCCGGTACCGCAGTTCGCCCACATTCGAGGTCACCATGCACCGTTTGCCAGTCCTGATCGGAGTGTTGTTCGCCGGCTCCGTCGTTGCCGCCACACCGGAAGAGGTGGTACGCCAGGCCCTCGGGCCGGTGGCGCCGCAGGTGAAGATCGACGCGGTGCAGGAGTCGCCGGTACCCGGCTTCTACGAAGCCATCGTCGGCGGCGAGTTCGTCTACGTGAGCAAGGACGGCCGCTACATGCTCAGCGGCAGTGCCTTCGACGTGGCCAACAAGCGTGACCTGACCCAGCAGTCGCGCGCCAAGGTGCGCAAGGCGGCGCTGGCCAAGGTCGGGCCGGACAAGCGTATCGTGTTCGCGCCCAAGGCGCCGGCCAAGACCCTGCATACGGTCACCGTATTCACCGACATCGACTGCCCGTTCTGCCGGCGCTTCCACCAGCAGATCGCCCAGTACAACGCCAAGGGCATCGCGGTCGACTACCTGTTCTACCCGCTGAGCATCCATCCGGGCGCCGACAAGAAGGCCGCCGCGGTATGGTGTGCCAAGGACCGCGTGGCCGCGTTCACCGAGGCGATGGCCGGCAAGGATCCGGGCACGGCCACCTGTGCCAATCCGGTGGCCGAGACCGCGATGCTCGCGCAGACGCTGGGCATCGCCGCCACGCCCACGATCCTCGGCCCCGACGGGGCGCAGATCCCGGGCCAGATCGCGATGTCGCCCGACATGCTCGCCGCCGAACTCGACCGCCAGGCCGGCACCGCGGCCGCCAAGTGAGGAATCATCCATGAACCACATGCTCAAAGCGCTGGGCGCACTCCTTCTCGCCGCCAGCACCACCACCGCCGTGCACGCCGCCGACACGCCGGCGCAGGCCGCCGCGCGCAAGGCGCTCACCGACCTCGTGCCGCAGGCCCGGATCGATGCGATCGAGGCCGCTCCGATGCCCGGCTTCCAGCAGATCATCGTCGGCAGCCAGCTCGTGTACGTGAGCGACGATGGCAAGTACATCCTGCAGGGCAAGCTGTTCGACACCGCCACCCAGAGCGACCTCACCGGCAAGCGTCTCGCGGTCGAGGTCAAGAAGAAGCTCGACGGCGTGCCGGCGGCGCGGCGCATCGTGTTTGCCCCGGCCGGCAAGCCGCAATACCGGATCACGGTGTTCACCGACATCGATTGCGGCTACTGCCGCAAGCTGCACTCGCAGATCGCCGAGTACAACAAGCGCGGCATCGAGGTCGACTACCTGTTCTTCCCGCGCTCGGGCGCGGGCACGGAATCGTGGGACAAGGCGGTGTCGGTGTGGTGCGCCAAGGATCGCAAGGCGACCTTCACCGCGGCCAAGGGTGGCAAGACCCCGCCGCTGCTCAAGTGCGACAACCCGATCGCCGACGACTTTGCACTCGGCGGACAGGTCGGCGTGGACGGCACGCCCGCGATCTACACCGACGAGGGCGTCAAGATCGGCGGCTATCTCGATCCGGACCAGATGCTGGCGCGGCTCAAGGCTGCGGGCAAGGGCGGACTCGCCACGCGCTGAAGGCGCACGCCGGACCGCCGCTGGCGCCGCCAGGCGCACGCGGCGCCCGTTTTCGCACGCGCTCGCGGCGTGTCGCGCGGGTTCGGCGCATGCGCGCCCATCGCTTACAATAGCCGGCTCCCTTCCCGAGCCGCTCCCGCGCCATGATCGTCCTCGACGGCTTGCCTGCGCTGTCCGCGTTCCGCATCGACCGCCTCAACGCCCAGCTGGCGCCGCTCACGCCCGCCTGCACGGTGCGCGCGGCGCACTTCGTGTACCTGGTGGATGCCGACGCGGACCGGCTCGACCGCGCCCGCATCTGCCAGATCCTGCAGGCGTTCGATCGCGAACCCGCCGCGGCCACGCTGTGGGTGGCGCCGCGCGTGGGCACGCGCTCGCCGTGGTCGAGCAAGGCGAGCGAGATCCTGCGCGGCTGCGGCATCGAACTGCGCCGGGTCGAGCGCGGCATCGCGTTCGAGATCGAAGGCATGCCCGCAGCGGGCGAGGCATGGCAGACGCTCGCGCGCGCACTGCACGACCCGATGACGCAGACCGTGTTCACCGCACTGGGCGACGCCGCGCGCCTGTTCGAGGCCGGCGCGCCGGCGCCGCTGCGGCGCGTGGCGCTGGGTGGTGATGCGCGCGCCGCACTCGCCACGGCCAATGGCGAGCTGGGCCTGGCCCTGGCCGAGGACGAAATCGCCTATCTGGCCGAGCGCTATGCCGAGCTCGGCCGCGATCCCAGCGATGCCGAACTCATGATGTTCGCGCAGGCCAATTCCGAGCATTGCCGCCACAAGATCTTCAATGCGCAGTTCACCATCGACGGTGCGACGCAGCCGGACTCGCTGTTTGCGATGATCCGCAACACCCATGCGCGCTCGCCCGCGCACACGTTGTCGGCCTACCACGACAACGCCGCGGTGATCGCCGGCAGCCAGGCGCAGCGCTTCTTCGCCGCGGCCGATGACGCGACCTTCCGCGCCCACGCCGAGGCGGTGCCCTACGCGATCAAGGTCGAGACCCACAACCATCCGACCGCGATCTCGCCCTATCCGGGCGCTTCGACCGGCGCCGGCGGCGAGATCCGCGACGAAGGCGCCACCGGCCGCGGCGGCAAACCCAAGGCCGGGCTGGTGGGCTATTCGGTGTCGGACCTGCGCATTCCGGGTCTGGCGCGGCCATGGGAGCGCGAGCGTGCCCTGCCGCCGCGATTCGCCAGCGCCTTCGAGATCATGCGCGATGCACCGCTCGGCGCGGCCGCGTTCAACAACGAGTTCGGGCGCCCGTGCCTGGGTGGCTACTTCCGCGCGTTCGAGCAGGACGCGGGCATACCCGGCCTGGTGCGCGGCTACGACAAGCCGATCATGATCGCGGGTGGCCTCGCCAACCTGCGCGCGGACCATGTCGACAAGCAGCAACTGGCCGATGGCGACTGCGTGATCGTGCTCGGTGGCCCGGCCATGCTCATCGGGCTCGGCGGCGGCGCCGCCTCGTCGGTCGCCGCGGGCAGCAGTTCGGAGCAGCTCGATTTTGCCTCGGTGCAGCGCGACAACGCCGAGATGCAGCGTCGCTGCCAGGAGGTCATCGACGCCTGCTGGGCGCGTGGCGCGCACAATCCGATCGTGTCGATCCATGACGTTGGCGCCGGTGGCCTGTCCAACGCGATCCCCGAGCTGCTCAACGACTCGGGCGTGGGTGGTCGCATCGAGCTGAGGCGGATTCCCAGCGACGATGCCCAGCTCTCGCCGATGCAGATCTGGTGCAACGAGGCGCAGGAGCGCTACGTGCTGGGCGTGCGCGCGGCCGATCTGGCCGCGTTCGAAGCGATCTGCGCGCGCGAACGCTGCCCGCATGCGGTGGTCGGTCATGCCACCGCCGAGCGGCGCCTGCTGCTGGAGGATGCTCGCGCCGAACGTGCGCAGGATGCGGCCGTGATCGATCTGCCGCTGGACGTGCTGTTCGGCAAGCCGCCGCGCATGCAGCGACAGGCGCAACGCGCCAGCGCGCACATCGACCTCGTGCCGGACCTCGACGGCATCGACCTCGCCGGCGCGATCGAGCGCGTGTTGTGCCTGCCCGCGGTGGGCAGCAAGGCCTTCCTCGTCACGATCGGCGACCGCAGCGTCGGCGGCCTGTGCGCGCGCGACCCGATGGTCGGGCCGTGGCAGGTACCGGTGGCCGACTGCGCGGTCACGCTGGTGGACTTTGCCGGCTGTGCCGGCGAGGCGATGGCGATGGGTGAGCGCACGCCGCTGGCCTTGATCGATGCCGCCGCCAGCGCGCGCATGGCGGTGGGCGAGGCGCTCACCAACCTGTGCGCGGCCGAGGTGAAGCTCGACGAAGTGCGCCTGTCGGCCAACTGGATGGCTGCGGCCGGCTTCGGCCATGAGGATGCCGCACTGTTCGATGCGGTGCATGCGGTGGGCATGGAGCTGTGTCCCGCGCTCGGCATCTCGATCCCGGTGGGCAAGGATTCGCTGTCGATGCAGGTGCGCTGGCCCGATCCGGCCACGCCCGCGCTGGCGCGCCAGACCGTCGCGCCGGTGTCGCTCATCGTGACCGCGTTCGCGCGCACCCGCGACGTGCGCGCGGCGCTGACGCCACAACTGGTGCTCGATCGGGGCGAAAGCGAGATCTGGCTGCTCGACCTCGGTGCGGGCCGCAACCGCCTCGGCGGCAGCGCGCTGCTGCAGGCATTCAACCGCGGCGGCGGCGACGTGCCCGACCTGGACGATGCGGCGCGCTTCAAGGCCGCGCTGGCCGCGCTCGGCGAGGCGCGCGCCGCGGGCCTGCTGCTGGCCTGGCACGATCGCAGCGATGGTGGCCTGTACGTGGCCTTGCTGGAGATGGCACTGGCCGGCCACTGCGGACTCGACATTGCACTCGACGGCTGGGGCGAGCGCGCGCTCGGCGCCTTGTTCTGCGAGGAGCTTGGCATCCTCGTGCAGGTGCGTCGTGACGACCGCGACGCGCTGCTCGACGTGCTGGGTCGGCACGGTGTGGCTGAGCTGGCCCATCGCGTGGCGACACCGAGCGATGCACTGCGCGTGCGCGTCACGCTCGGCAGCGACACGCTGTCCGAATACAGCTGGGCGCAGCTCATGCGCTGGTGGTCGCAGACCAGCCATGCGATGCAGCTTCGTCGCGACAATCCCGCCACCGCCGACGCCGAGTACGAGGCGCGCTGCGATGTCACCGACCCGGGTTTGTCACCGCGCTTGATGTTCGATCCGGGCGAGGACATCGCCGCGCCCTGGATCGCGCGCGGTGCGCGGCCGCGCGTGGCGATCCTGCGCGAGCAGGGCGTCAACGGCCAGATCGAGATGGCGGCCGCGTTCACCCGCGCCGGCTTCGACGCGATCGACGTGCACATGAGCGACCTGGCGGCCGGACGGATCGAACTGGGGCCATTCCGTGGACTGGCGGCCTGTGGCGGTTTCAGTTACGGCGACGTGCTCGGTGCGGGTCGCGGCTGGGCCGCCTCGGTGCTCTACAACGAGCGCCTGCGCGAGGCCTTCGCGGCCTTTTTCGCGCGACCGGACACCTTCAGCTTCGGCGTCTGCAACGGTTGCCAGATGCTGTCCCAGCTCAAGGACATCATTCCCGGCGCGGCGCACTGGCCGCGCTTCGTGCGCAACCTGAGCGAGCAGTACGAGGCACGCTTCGTGAGCGTGGAAGTGGTCGATTCGCCGTCGATCCTGCTGCGCGGCATGGCCGGATCGTGCATCCCGGTGGTGGTGGCGCATGGCGAGGGACGGGTCGAGTTCGACGATCCGGCCGCTGCCGACCAGGCGCGGCTCGCCCTGCGCTTCGTCGACAACGCGGGCTGCGTGAGCGAGCGCTTCCCGTACAACTCCAACGGCTCGGCGGGCGGTGTCACCGGCTTCACCAGCGACGATGGGCGCGCCACCATCTGCATGCCGCATCCCGAACGCGTGTTCCGCAGCGTGCAGATGAGCTGGGCGCCGCGCGAGTGGGGTGAGGACTCGCCGTGGCTGCGCCTGTTCCGCAACGCGCGCGTGTGGGTGGATTGAGATGGCACGCTCGCCGGTCCGCGCGTTCGCGCTCAAGGCGCTGCTGTGGTTGCCGCTCGCGTTCGTGATCTGGCTGGCCTGGGCGCCGCTGTGGGTGTTGCCGGCGATGCATCTGGCCAAGGCAGTGCTGGTGGGACTGTGGGGCGGGGTATTCGACACGCTCACGCTCGGCGGTGAACTCATCGATGGCAGCGGTCGGGTGGTCGCGCGTGCGAGCTACCTCGTCACGGTGGCGACCCATGTGCAGGTCACGCTGGCGCCGAGCGCGGCCGGTGGCGGTGGTGTGGGCGTGCTCGAGCCCACGCTCAACCCGATGGTGTATGCCTGGTCGCTGCCGCTGTTTGCGGGATTGGCCATGGCCACGCCGCTGTCGACACGGCGCCGGCTGCTGCAGTTTGCGCTGGCGCTGGTCGCGATCTGGCTCGCACAGGCCTTCGGCATCGTGGCCGAGGCACTCAAGGTGCTTGCGTTCCAGTCCGGCGGCGAGGGTGCCGCGGCGATCGCGGCGGTGCACCTGGATGCCAACGCCATCGGCGTCGCCTACCAGTTTGCGGTGCTGATCCTGCCCGCGGTGCTGCCGGTGCTGCTGTGGGTGGCCTTCAACCGCGCCTTCATCGAGGAACTGGTGGGCCGCGCGCCGGAACCGGAGGGCCCCGCGCAGGGTCACAGCACGGAGCAGCCGCCCGTGGATGGGCGCTGACAGGCGGTGAAATCCGGGCCCGAAGCCCGGTCATGGACGGTCGGACGCGCGATCGGCACCCAAGTGCCTGATTTGCCGGAGCGCGCCCGAACCTGCCGCGGACCTCGCGCGCCGCGGGATGGCACCGTGAAGTGCGATGGCTGCAGGCGCCGGACGCGCGCGCGTCGCCGCGGCGCCCCTTGTGGAACAATGCCCGACTTGCCGACCACCGACCGAACCCGACATGGCTGCAGCTGCAATCGATGATCCCGCCGTCGCCGCGCCCTCCGCTCCGGAGTCGCTGGACGAGCGCATCTGCCAGTTCCTGGTCGCGCGCGGGCGGCTCAAGGAGAACGACCTCGCGCGTGGCCGGCGCCTGCACGAGGAGGATCCGGCTGCGGGCAGCCTCGTGTCGCTGCTCACGCGGCTGGGCCTGGTGTCCGAGCGCGAGATGGCCGAGGCGGTTTCCGAACTGCTCCAGCTGCCGCTGCTGTCGGCCAAGGAGTTCCCCGAGTCGCCGCCGGCCAACGTGCAGTGCTCGATCCGCTTCCTCAAGCACCACCACGTGTGCCCGATCGCCGAGACCGAGCAGGACGTGACGCTGCTGGTGGCCGATCCGGCCGACACGTTTCCGGTGCAGGCGCTGCAGCTGGCCAGCGGGCGCGAGGTCAGGCTCAGCATCGGCCTGCGCAGCGAGATCGATGACCTGATCGAGCGCTACTACGGCTCCGGCCGCAGCGCGATGGGCACGATCGTGGAGAACCTCACCGATGACAACACGCGCAGCGAAGACGACATCGAACATCTGCGCGACCTGGCCTCGGAAGCGCCGGTCATCCGCCTGGTCAACCTCGTGATCCAGCGCGCGGTCGAGCAGCGGGCCTCGGACATCCACGTCGAGCCGTTCGAGAACCGGCTCAAGGTGCGCTACCGCATCGACGGCGTGCTGCACGAGGTGGAATCACCGCCGGCGGCCTCGACCGCGGCGGTGATCTCGCGCATCAAGATCATGGCCAAGCTCAACATCGCCGAGCGGCGCCTGCCGCAGGACGGCCGCATCATGATCCGGGTGCAGGGCAAGGAGCTGGACCTGCGCGTGTCGACGGTGCCGACCGCGCATGGCGAATCGGTGGTGATGCGCATCCTCGACCGCGAGGCGGTCGTGTTCGACTTCCACACGCTCGGCTTCACCGACCAGTTCCTGCACAAGTTCCTCGGCGTGCTGGAGCTGCCGCACGGCATCCTGCTGGTGACCGGTCCGACCGGTTCGGGCAAGACCACCACGTTGTACACCGCGCTGTCCAAGCTCAACACCGCCGACGTCAAGATCATCACGGTCGAGGACCCGGTCGAGTACCAGATCGAAGGCATCAACCAGATCCAGGCCAAGCCGCAGATCGGCCTGGATTTCTCCCATGCGTTGCGTTCGATCGTGCGCCAGGATCCGGACATCATCATGATCGGCGAGATGCGCGACCTCGAAACCGCGCGCATCGCGATCCAGTCGGCGCTGACCGGCCACCTCGTGCTGTCGACGCTGCACACCAACAACGCCGCCGGTGGCATCACGCGCATGCTCGACATGGGCGTGGAGGACTACCTGCTCACCTCGACCGTCAACGGCATCCTCGCCCAGCGTCTCGTGCGCCGGCTCGACCCGGCCACCGCGACGCCGTACGAGGCCATGCCCGAGGTGATCGCGCAGTACGGCCTGGACCAGCTCACCGACGAGCGGCCGATCCGGCTGTACCGGCCCGGCTCCAGCGCGCTCAATCCGACCGGCTACTTCGGTCGCACCACGATCATGGAGTTCCTCGTGATGTCCGACCCGATCCGGCGCCTGATCATGCAGCACGCCGGCATGGGCGAGATCGAGGCCCAGGCGCGCAAGGAAGGCATGCGCACGATGTTCGAGGACGGGTTGGTGAAATCCTTGCAGGGACAGACCACGATCGAGGAGGTCCTGCGCGTGACCTCGTCGGAGGGCTGAGGCCGATGGCATCCGCAGTTCCAATCCTGGCCGGAGCCGTGGCCTCGCGATGCGGCGTGACGCGCCGGCGCGTGCGGCGGCGGGTCGACCATCGCGTGCAGCCATGACGATCTACTACTACAAGGCCGTCACGCCCGGCGGCGAGGTGCTCGAGGGGCAGTTCGACCTGGGCAACCGCGACGAGGTGATCGGCAAGCTGCAGGATGCGGGCAACATCCCGCTGGAAGTGCGCGAGGCCGACGGCGGCGATTCGGCCAGCCTGTTCGCGGCGCTGTTCAAGCGCGCCGCCTTGCGCCAGGCGCAGATCGTGCAGTTCACCCAGCAGCTGGCGACGCTGCTGGGCGCGGGCCAGCCGCTGGATCGCGCGCTGCAGATCCTGCTCGACCTGCCCGATTCCGACAAGGCGCGGCGCATGCTCGAGCGCATCCGCGACGCGGTGCGCGGCGGCACCCCGCTGTCGGATGCGCTGGAGGCCGAGCAGGGCACCTTCTCGCGCCTGTACATCAACATGGTGCGTGCGGGCGAGGCCGGCGGCTCCCTCGACGACACGCTGGCGCGGCTGGCCGACTATCTCGAGCGCAGTGCACAGCTGCGCAGCAGCGTGATCAACGCGATGATCTATCCGGCCTTCCTCGTCGGCATGGTGCTGGTGTCGCTGATGGTGCTGCTGGTGTACGTGGTGCCGCAGTTCGCGCCGATGTTCGCCGACATGAACATCGAGATGCCGCTCATCACCAAGGTCGTGCTGGGCATCGGTGCGTTCCTGCAGGGCTTCTGGTGGCTGATCCTGCTCGCGATCGTGTTCCTGGTGGCGTGGCTGCGGCGGCAGATGGCCGATCCGCCGGCGCGGCTGAAGATCGATGAACGGCTGCTCGGCCTGCGCGTGGTGGGCGACATCGTGCGCAAGATCGAGACCGCGCGCATCGCGCGCACGCTCGGGGTGCTCATCAAGAACGGCGTGCCGCTGCTGAGCGGCCTGTCCGTGGCGCGCAACGTGATGACCAACACGGTGCTCGCGCAGGCGGTGGAGGCAGCCAGCGACGAGGTCAAGACCGGCGGTGCGCTCGGCCACGCGCTGGCGCAGTCCAAGCGCTTCCCCAAGCTTGCGGTGCAGATGATCAGCGTCGGCGAGGAATCGGGCGAGCTCGATGCGATGCTGCTCAAGGTCGCCGATACCTTCGACGTGGAAGTCAAGAATACGCTCGACCGCCTGCTCGCCGCGCTGGTGCCGGCGATGACGATCGCGATGACCGTGATCGTGGCGATGATCATGCTTGCGATCGTGTTGCCGATCATGGACATCGCCGGAGCGGTGCAGTGATCGCGCGGCAGGCAGGCAACGGCACCCGGCCGATGGTCGGCACGGGGCCACACGGTGTGGCGGGGCCCGTCCCGGCGGGCATCAGTCGCGCAGCACAACCACCCGGACCGGAGGAAACGACCCAGCCATGAATACCCCACAACGCAACACGCCGCGCCGGCCGCGCGCGGCCGGCTTCAGCCTCATTGAAATGCTCGCGGTGATCGTGCTGATCGGCATCGTCGCCGGCATCGTCGTGCAGCAGGTCGGCAAGAACGTCGACAAGGGCAAATGGGGCGCGGGCAAGGCCGCGGTGGGCCGGCTCGCCGGCGACATCGATGCCTATGCGCTGGACAACGGCTCGCCGCCGTCGCGCCTGGAGGATCTGGTGACACGGCCGGGCAACGCGCGCAACTGGCAGGGGCCGTACGCGAAGGAGTCCGACCTCAAGGATCCGTTCGGACATGCGTTCCAGTACAAGGCACCCGGCGAGCATGGCGACTTCGACATCACCTTCCTCGGCAAGGACGGCCAGGCCGGTGGTGATGGTGTCAACGCCGACCACGGCAACTGGCAGTGAGCCACGGCGGACCGGCCACGGTCGACGCGCGGTGCAGCAGCGCCAGCGTGCCCGCGCATGTGGCCGGTCCCGCAGCCTGGCCCGCGCGCCGCCGCCCGCGCGGCTTCACGCTGGTCGAACTCATGGCGGTGATCCTGCTCATCGCGATCGCGATGACCATCGTGTCGGTATCGTTTTCCAAGAGCCTGCGCGCGGCCAAGATCCGCGCCGCCAGCCGTGACCTGGTGGCGGCACTGCGCTATACGCGCGGCCAGGCCATCGTCAAGGGCAAGTCGCAGGCGCTGGTGCTCGACCTGGACGAGAACTCCTACACCGCGCCCGGCAAGGGCGCGGTCAAGCTGCCCGAGGGCATGAACCTGCGCCTGACCACCGCCGAGATCGAACAGACCGGCGCCAACAGTGGCGGCATCCGCTTCTTCCCGGACGGCAGTTCCACCGGTGGCAACATCGCGGTGCTGCAGGGGCAGCGCGAGTGGCGCATCAATGTCGCCTGGCTCACCGGCGACATCGAGCTCAACGAGCGCGGCGAGTAGGCGCGCCGGCGAACTCGCCCGCAACCGCACGGTCCATTGGCCCATGAGTCGAGCCTTGCCAGCACTTGCCAGCCGCCGCGCGATGCGCGGCTTCAGCCTGATCGAGATGGTGGCGGCGTTCCTCGTGTTCGCGATCGCGATCGGGGTGCTCATGTCGGTGCTCACCGCGGCGACACGCAACGTGCGCCTGGCGTCCGACTACACGATGGCCGCGTTGTGGGCGCAGACCAAGCTCGACGTGGTGGGCGTGGGCATACCGGTCGAGGAGGGCAACAGCAGCGGCCGTTTCGACGACACCTATGAATGGGACCTGCAGATCCACAAGATCGACGCGACGGCGATCGAACCGCCGCCTGAGCTGGTGGCGGGCAATGCCCAGCAGCTGGCGCAGGCACAGAACCAGTCGCGCAACGCCGCGGCGCAGGCCGCGCAGGCCATGGCCGAGGGCATGGCGGGACCGCAGGACGCGCCATTCGACCTGTACCAGGTCGATCTGGTGGTGTCGTGGGGCGGGCGCCATGGCGGCACCCCGCGCAGCGCGCACTTCAGCACGCTGCGCGCGGTCAATCCCGAACAGGCCAACATGGGCATGCACGGCGTGGGCTTGGGCATGCCCGAGCCGATACGGAGGCGGTCGCGATGAGACGGTGGGTCAGCCACCCGCGCAGCGCAGGCTTCACCCTGCTCGAGGTGATGCTCGCGCTGCTGCTGCTCGCGTTGCTGCTGGCCGGGACCGTGGGCGCGGTGCGCACCGCGGTGCACGCGATGCGTTCGGGCGAGTTGGCGGTCGACCGCGTGAGCCGCGTACGCGTGGCCCAGGAATTCATCCGCCACCAGGTCAGTCGCATCCTGCCGCTCGCGTTCGCGCGGGACGACAGCACCGGAGCGAACTTCGTGTTCGACGGCAAGCGCGATGCGATGCGTTTCGTGGCGCCGATGCCCGGGTACCTGTCCAAGGGCGGGCCGTATGTGCAGACGCTGCGTCTGGTCGGCGATCGTCATGGCGGGCGCCAGCTGCTGTTCACCGCGCAGATGCTCAACGGTTACGACGACAGCCTGCCCGGTGGCGACATCGAGCCGGCGGTACTGCTCGACCAGATCGCCGACGGCCGCTTCGAGTTCCGTCGCATCGACGAGAATGGTGAACTCACCGACTGGTCCGACCAATGGGACGATCCGGCGGTGACCCCGATGATGGTGCGCATCGTGCTGCGCATGCTGCCCGCGGCGCGCGTGGCATTCCCGGACATGGAGATCCCGCTCGTGCTCGACGCCGGCGCGGCACGCCAGTCGATGCCCTTCGGCATGCGCAACATGCCCGGCATGCGCCTCGACGAGGCGCAGCGAGGGCAGCCGGCGCCGCACGCACGCTCCGATGCGAGGAAGCAATGAGGCGCGCGCGGCCAGTCGGCGCCCGGCACCAGCGCGGCCTTGCCTTCGTGCTGGTGTTGTGGGTGGTGGCGATGCTCACGATCCTGCTTGGCAGCTTCTCGCTGATCGCGCGCACCGAGAACCTGCAGGCGCGGCACATGTTCGACACCACCCAGGCGCGCTACGCGGCCGAAGCAGGGCTCAACCTGGCCGTGTACGAACTGCGCAAGGCCGACCCGATGCTGCGCTGGGTCGGTGACGGGCGACCCTACACGTTCGGCTTTGGCGAGGCCGAGGTCGAGGTCCGGATCACCGACGATTCGGGCAAGCTCAACCTCAACAGTGCCGATCCAGCCACGCTCACCAACCTGTTCGTCGCGCGGGGCGTGGCCCCGGACCGGGCCGAGGCCCTGGCGGCAGCGATCCGCGACTGGGTCGATGGCGACGATGAGACTTCGCCCAACGGCGCCGAAGAGGCCGACTACAAGGCGGCCGGGTTGGCCTATGGCCCGGCCAACGCGCCTTTCACCACGGTGTCCGAACTGCAGCAGGTGCTGGGGATGAACTACGCGCTGTTCAGCCAGGTCGAACCCGCGCTGACCCTGTTCAGCGCGCAAGGGACCCCCAATGCCCAGTACGCACCGCTCGAAGCGCTCGAGGCCCTGCCGGACATGACGGCCGAATGCGCGCAGCAGATCATCGCCCAGCGTCAGGCGATCAAGCCGGGCGACCCGGCGCCCATGGGCGAGCCGCTGTGCGGGGTGTCCATTGGCGCCGTAGCGGGCGGCGGGGGTGTCACGTATAGTGTCCAGTCCCGTGCGACGCTCCCCAATGGGGCGAGCACGACCTTGGACGCCACCGTTCGCATGGGCGGGGTCAACGCGGCCGGCCGGCCGTTCGTGATCCTGCGCTGGCGCGACGGGGAAAATTCCTGAGTACCGTGAATCCGACTGTCGACCGACTGATCGCGCGCGCCCGCGCGCGCCTGGCCAAGACGCCGCTGCCGCGCTTTTTTGCGTGGTGGGGGCGCGAGTTGCTGGCGTGCCTGCCGCCGCGCTGGCGCGCGCTGTTGGCGGAGCGCAGCGAGTCGCTGCTGGTGGGGCTGGAGCCACAGGCGCTCGTGGTATGGCGCGAGCGCGGCGAGGAGATCCGCGAATACGGCCGCATCGAGCGCGACCAGCCGGCCGAGGTGCAGGCCGAACAGTTCCGCCAGCTGCGCGGCGGCATCGATGATCCCAACCTGCGCACGTTGCTGTGCATTCCGGCCCGGCGCGTGCTCAGCCGCAGTCTCAACCTGCCGGCTGCCGCAGCCGACAACCTGCCGCAGGTACTCGCTTTCGAGATGGACCGGCAGACCCCGTTCAAGGCCGACCAGGTCTACTTCGACAGCCGGGTGGTTGGCGAGGACCCATCCGGCCGCAACGTGCGTGTCGAACTCGTGCTGCTGCCGCGCGCGCAGCTCGACAGCGAACTGGCCGCGCTGCCCGGCGCACTGGGTCAGCTCGACGGCGTGGATGCATGGCGGGACGCGGCGGGTGCCGCGCGCCGGCACGTCAACCTGCTGCCGGCCGAGCGCCGTGCGCGTCGACGTGACTGGCGCTTGCCGCTCAACCTTGGCCTGGCCGCCGCCGCGCTGCTGTTGCTGGTGTGGAACATGGATGAGTCGCTGGCCAACCGCGCAGCGGCACTCGATGCGATGCGCATCGAGGTCGATGCCGCGGCCAAGCAGGCCAAGCAGGTGGCGGCGCTGCGGCAGACGCTCACCGACTCGATCGCCGGCGCCAACTTCCTCGTCGATCGCAAGCGCACCGGGCCGACCACGGTGGCGCTCATCAACGACATCACCGAGCGCCTGCCGCTCGATACCTATCTCGAACGCCTGCAGATCGAGAACAACCAGGTGCAGCTGCAGGGCCAGGCCACCGAGGCCGCCAAGCTCATCGCGTTGCTCGGCGCCTCGCCATGCCTGGGCAACCCGGGTTTCCAAGGCCAGGTCCAGCCCGACCCGCGCACCGGCAAGGAACGCTTCCAGATCAATGCTGAGCTGAAGGAATGCGATCCGAAGCCCGCGACCACTGCATCCGCGGTGCCCGCCGCCACGCCTATACCGGCACCGGCCAAGCCGGATGTGCCGGTCACCGCACCCGCAGCGGCCAAGCCGGCTGCGCCCACCGCCACCAAGCCGACCGCATCCGCGCCAGCCGGTGCGGCTGTGCCCGCAACAGCCAGGCCATCGGCCGCGACCGCGCCAGCGACCAAGGGGACACCCGCGCCGGCGTCGCGCCCTGTGCCTGCGGCTCGACCCTCGCCAGGCAGCACGGAGGTCAAGCGTGGCGACAAGTAAGTTCCAGCCCAAGGATGGCCGCCTGCTGGCCGTCGTGCTGCTGCTGATCGTGCTGCTGCTGATCTATCTGGTCGGCGTGCACTGGTGGTTCGTGGCGCCGCAGTTGCAGTTCGCCAGTGACATGCAGGACCTGCGCGACCAGCAGCTCAAGTACAGCCGCATCATCGAGCAGCAGGGTGACATCGAACGGCGCCTGGGCGAGGTCAAGGCCTACGAACAGGGCAACCCGGCGTTCATGGCCGAGAGCGACCGCAACGCGGCTGAGGCAGCGCTGATCCAGCGCCTCAAGCAGGCGATGACCGACCATGTCAAGAACGAGGCGCGTTGCCAGAACAACGGCACCCAGAGTTATGCCGGCGCGCAAGAGGAGGTGTACCTGCGTGTGACGGTGCAGGCGCGGCTCAAATGCGACCTTGAACCGCTGGCGGCGATCCTGCAGGACCTGGAGAGCGGCAAGCCCTACCTGTTCGTCGACCAGGTGATGATCTACAAGCAGCAGACCTATCGCCGGCCCAATGTCAAGGTGGCGCCGCAGCCGCTCGACGTGCGCTTCAACCTCACCGGCTACCTGCGCCAGCCCGGCAAGAGCAAATGAACGTCCAGGCCGCCCGCATGACCACCCGGATACTCGCCGCGACCTGTGGTGCTCTGCTGCTGCTGCTCATCGTGCAGTATGCGGGGCTGGGGCGCGGCTATCGCTGGGACACGCCCACTGGTGGCGACGACCAGGCGCGCGAACTGCCATCGATTGATGCGCGTACCCCGCAGATGCCGGCGCCAGGCACCTATGTGGCGATCGAGGCGCACCCGCTGTTCAACGAGGATCGCGAACCCACGCCCGCCGACGCCCTGGCCGGTGACGACAACGCCGAACCTCCGGCCAACCCGCTCAACGTGCAGTTGACCGGCGTGATCATCGACGAAGTCAACCAGGTGCGCGTGGCCATGCTGCTGGACAAGACGCGGAACCAGCCGGTCAGTCTCAGGGTCGGAATGCCGTTGGAAGGTGACCAGGCCGCGTGGACGCTGGTCGAGCTGAGGCCGAGGGTCGCGGTATTCCGCAACGCCGCGGCCGAGACCAGTGAGGTCGAACTGGAGACCGCCAGTGCCATGCCGACTGCAGCGGGTCGGGCAGCGCCGCGTGCCAACGCACCGCGTGCACCCGCCAGTGCGCCCCAGGTCAAGAGTGATGTGGCTGCCGACGACCTGGCCAAACGCATCGAGGAGCGTCGCCGCCAGATGCGCGAAGAAGCCGAACGCAATCGCAGGCCGCCGGCATCGCCGACGCCTGACAAGAAATGAAGGGAGCCCATCAAGTGCGATCCAGACTCTCAGTGCTGTTGCTCAGCCTCGGCCTCGGGCTGCTGGCCGGCTGCGCGGCGACCTCCGACGCGACGCGCATGTCCGGCCAGCATGACGACGTGCTCACGGCCGAAACGATCCTCAACACCCCGCCGCCGATCGTGAGCGAGGAGCCCGTGCAAGGCATCGCGATCAGTCCGGAAGCCAAGGCGGACCGGGCCCCGCCCAAGCCCGAGATCGAACCGGGCACGGGCAAGTTCTTCAAGGTCCAGCCGGTGCCGGCGGCCGCGCGGGGCGAAGGCCAGGTCACGTTCAACTTCGAGAACCAGCCGATCCAGGCGGTGGTCAAGGCGATCCTGGGTGACATGCTGCAGGAGAACTACACGATTGCGCCCAACGTCGGCGGCAACGTGACCTATTCGACCTCGCGACCGATCCGGCGCGAGGACGCGATGCCGGTGCTGGAAATGCTCTTGTCGTGGACCGGCAATGCACTGGTGCGCGAGGGCAACCGCTACACCGTGCTGGCCGCACGCGACGCGATTCCGGGCAAGCTCACGCCGCAGCTGGGTGCGAGCCAGCAGCCGGGTTATGGCCTGCGCATCTTCCCGCTTCACTACATCTCGCCGGTGGAGATGGCCAAGCTGCTCAAGCCCTACGCCAAGGCCGATGCGTTCGTGCAGATCGACCCCAATCGCAGCCTGCTCGTGCTGGCCGGCACGCCGTCGGAACTGGAGAACTACCAGCGCACCATCGACACCTTCGACGTCGACTGGCTGCGCGGCATGTCGATCGGTGTCTACAACATGCAGCATGTGGACGTGGCCAAGCTCATGCCCGACTTGCAGAAGCTGTTTGGCACCGAAGGCGAATCGCCGCTGGCCGGCATGTTCCGCTTCATGCCCATCGAAGAAACCAATTCGATGATCGTGATCACGCCGCAGCCCGAGTACCTCAAGCAGGCCGAGCAGTGGCTGTATCGGCTCGATCGCGGCAGTGCCGAGAATGCGGTGCAGCTGTACGTGTACAACGTCAAGAACCTCAAGGCGCCCGACCTGGCCGATTACCTCAGCCAGATCTTCCTTGGCACCAGCAGCGGCACCCATCGCAGCAGCACCTCGGGGCGGGTCGGGCCAGGCCTGCGCTCGACCTCGCTCAACAGCCGTGGCGGGATGGGCGGCATCAACAGCGGCATGAGCTATGGCAGCTCGTTGCGGCCGCAGTCGAACCAGGAAAAGGCCGCGCCCGCGGCACCCGCACCCGCCGCGGCGGGTGCGCCGGCAGCCGGCACGTCGGGCAAGCGCGAGTCGGACATCCGCATCTCCGCGATCGAGGAAAACAACCAAATCCTCATCATGGCCCAGCCGTTCGAATGGGAGCAGATGCAGGCGGCGATCCGACGCCTGGATACACCGCCGCTGCAGGTGCAGATCGAAGCGCGCATCCTCGAAGTCAGCCTCACCGGCGGCCTGCAATACGGCGTGCAGTGGTGGCTGGGCAACCTCATGACCGCGCCGGGTGTGTACGACACCGAGCGCAATCCGTACCAGTATCCCAACCCATACCATCGGCGTGGCAGCACGATCGGCGCCGCCGGTCCGGGTCCGACCGGGCAGGGTGCCGCGAGCTTCTTCTACTCGTTCCTCAACAGCAAGTTCCAGGTCGCGCTGAGCGCGCTGGAATCGTCGGGCGTGGCCAAGACGCTGTCGGCGCCCTCGCTGGTGGTCAACAACAACCAGGAGGCTTCGCTCACGGTGGGCGACCAGATACCGGTGGTGCAGACCTATTACAACGGGCTGGGTGCGATCGGTGGCATCAACACCGGCACCGGCACGGGAAACAACAACAACAACTACTACGGCGGCATGACCGGTTCGGTGCAGTACCTGAGCACCGGCGTCACGCTCAACGTGATGCCGCGGGTCAATCCGGGCGGGCTGGTCTACCTCGACATCGACCAGGAAGTGAGCACGCCGGGCGCGGCCACCAACGCGAGCGGCAATCCACCGATCGCCCAGCGCCAGATCCAGACCTCGGTCGCGGTGCAGAGCGGGCAGACGCTGCTGCTTGGCGGCCTCATCAAGGAAGTGCGGCAGGATCGCAAGACCGGTGTGCCATTGATCAGCAAGATTCCCGGACTGCGCGATCTGTTCGGCTCGACCAACAACAGCACCAACCGCACCGAACTCATCGTGCTCATCACGCCGCGCGTGATCAACAACAGCGACGAGGCGCGCCAGATCACGGCCGACTACATCAAGCAGTTCGAGTCATTGCGCCCGCTGCGGACGAACCAGGTCGCGCCCGCGCCATCGCCGGCGGCACAACCGCAGCCATTGCCCGAATCACCCACGACTTCGCAGGAGCCCACGCGTGAGCATTGATTTCATCAGGACAGGCGCGGCCATCGCGCTGGCTGCGGCCACGTTGTGCGCCACGGGCTGCGTCGACAAGAGCAGTCCCGACATGGTCGACACGCGCAGCGTCGAACGTTGGAACTACCTCATCGCGCATGAGGCCGAGAAGGCCTACGACTACCTCACGCCGGGCTACCGCGAGACCACCACGCGCGACCAGTACGCGACTGCGATGAACAATCGCCCGGTGATTTGGAAACATGCCACTTTCGAGAAGAAGGACTGCGATGGCGACCGTTGCAGTGTCGTCGTTGCCATCACCTACTCGATGCCCGTGCCGGGCCGCGCAGAGCAGCGCACCGATGCAACGAGCAAGCAATCGGAGACCTGGTTGCGTCTGGATGGTCAATGGTACTACCTGCCAAGCAACTGATCCCGTTCGCTTTTTTGTGATGGAACGGGGGATTGCACGGATCTTTCCTTTCGCTTAACATGCCCGGGCCGAAGCCTGACCTGTTCGCGTGGCGCGCGCTGCGCGTCTTGCGTGGGTTGGCGGTAAAGCAAAAAGCCCTGTGTCAAAAATTTAGGAGTGTTGCGATGAAAAGAAACAGCTTGACGACTGCCGTCGTCGCCGGCATCGCCGGTATCGCCGGCTTCGCGGGCCTCGCCAATGCCGTGAATCTCAACCCCGACGGCGTGGGTCAGGTTCTGCTGTACCCCTATTACACGGTCAACAAGGGTCAGGACACGCTGATCTCCGTTGTCAATACCGACACGGAATACGGCAAGGCGGTCAAGGTTCGCTTCCTCGAAGGCTACAACAGCCGCGAAGTGCTGGACTTCAACCTGTACCTGTCGGCGGCCGACGTGTGGACGGCGTGGGTCAGCGACGATGGCTCCAATGGCGCTGCGATCAACACGATCGACACGAGCTGCATCGACTACCTGCCGAGCCTGCCGTGGAGCTTCAGCACGGGTGGCTTCGACGGCACCGGTATTGGCGCCAGCGGCCCGATCCCGAAGGACTCCGGCCCGAAGACCAAGGATCGTACGCGCGAGGGTTACCTCGAGATGATCCTCATGGGCGACATCGATCCGGCCACTCCGCTCGGCCGGGCCATCACCCACAAGCAGAACGGCAACCCGGACGGCGGCAAGCCGAGCTGCGCGGCCCCGGTTGGCGATGACGTGGTGATCCCGACGCAGCTGTTGCCACCCACCAGCGGTCTGTTTGGCGGCACCTGGATCGCCAACGTCGCCAACGGTACGGCGTTCAGCTACAACGCCGATGCGATCGAGGGCTTCTCGTACCTCGTGAATTACACCGGTCCGTCGTCACTGTTCCCGACGCTGCAGGATGCGCGCACCAACCCGGTCGGCCTCACGCCGGCACTCATGGGTATCGCGCGTGCCTACGTGTTCGGCGACGATGGTTCGCTCATCATGTCCGACTACGGCACCGGTGAAGATGCGGTCAGCGCCGTCTTCATGTCCGACACGGTGTACAACGAGTACATGATCAATGCCGCGATCGGCGGCCAGAGCGACTGGGTGGTCACGTTCCCGACCAAGCGCTTCTACGTCGACAACGCACTGTATCCCGGTCATGTGACGTCGCCGTTTGCCGAGAAGTTTGGTGCGACCGCGGACGACCAGTCGCGTGTTGCGATCACGCTGAGCACGTTCGATCACGAAGAAGGCAGCACCGATACGGTCATCCCGCGCTGCCCGTCGCCGCCGGATGCGTCCTGCTTTGCGCAGTCGCCGTTCCTGCCGTACGAAGTCAACGTGATCTCGTTCACCAAGACCTCGCCCCCGGGTGAGTCGACGGTGTTCGGTTCGAAGCTGTATCGCACGGTTGATCCGTTCGGTGACACCGGTGGTTGGGCTGCTCTCGACCTGCAGTCGGGTGACGGTGGCCACATCCTGCCGCGTGGTACCAACCCGAACTCGAGCAACGCCACGCAGTTCTATGGCCTGCCGGCCACGGGCTTCTGGGCGGCGGTTGCACAGCGTGGTTCGGCTTCGGCCAACTACAACGGCGTGTGGCGTCATCGCGCACACCGCACGTGCAACGATGTCGACACGGGTGGCATCCCGCTGAATCCGTGCTCGTAAGCACCGTTGGTTTGATGTGTTGTGGTACGGAAGGGGGCGCAAGCCCCCTTCCTTTTTTTTTGGTCGCGCAGTTTCGGCGAACGCAGCGCCCGGGGTGCGGGAGTTGGCTTGAATCGCGCTTGCCGCATGCATGCACCGCAACAGCCCGATGCGGGTGTCGGCGCCTTGATCCCTTGGGCGTCATTCGATGGGTGACGCTGACCGCGACAGCGGTGATGCGGCGCGTGCCAGGCCTGCCGTCGGTGATTCTTTCCGGAAAAGTCGTCTTTCATGGCCAGCCGGTTTCATCCGTCACCATGCCGGTGTGCCCGCTGTGCATCCATCGCACGTCCAGACTGCCGGACTCGGACCACGGGCAGATGCCCGGGTGCTCTGGGGGCGTGTCCGGAACTCGTCTTGGCTGGCCTGCGACTCCACTTGGCGTTCCCAATTGAGCAGCGGCAACGTGCCTGCGCCGCCCCCCGCAATGCCAGACTGGATCGGTCTTGGGTACCTTGGTCGTGTCCGCGCCTTTCCGTTCGACCGTTCGCTCCTGCCCTTGGCAGTTCGCGAGGCACGCCTTGGAACCGATGCGCGCTTCGCCAGCAGTCCCAGACGCCCCGGCCCACGAACCACATCGGGGGCCATGACCGGATCGATGCTGGGCAGGCAGTGCAGCGTCTGCAGCCGCTCGACGCCACACGTTGACCCGCTGCCACGCCGGCCACGCCATTGCCCATTGGCGGGCGATCGTTAAATCCATGTTGCTGAATATTCCGGAATTATGTCCGGCTTTCGTTGCAGGTGATTCTGTATAATCGCCCCGGTTTTCCACATCTGCCGGCGAGGCTCTCATGATTCACCATGCCGCGCGCAGGTTCTGCCTGTTCGCAACCCTACTAGGCACCAGCAGCATCGTCCCACTTGCGCAGGCGGCGTCCACCACCGTGCGCTTGAATACGATGTCCGGTACCTGCGTGGCTACCACCAACGACGCCGCAGGCGTGCACCTCGATCCCGCCGGTAGCGATGCTTTGGTGGTGGACGGTGTCACGCTCAGCGAACAGCCGGCCAACTCGCATGCCTGCCAGCCGGCTGGCTCGAGTTCCGCGGACTTCCAGTTGTCGCCCATCGTCGTTTCCGAGGACGCCAACGGGACGGTCACCACCTTCACGCCGGCGATCAACGTGCCGTTTTATGTCAACTGGTCGGTAGGGCCTGACGCGACCACGTGTGTGCGCACCGGCAGCAGCAACATCAACGCTTCCACCATGGACGGCTGGGTTCTCGGCTCGGTGCTGAGCGCACCCGCCGGCGTCCATCACGAAGCAGTCACGCCCAAGCAGTCTGGCGACTACAGCTTCGGTGTGATCTGCAGCAATGCCACTGGTTTCAAGATCGGTGCGGCACCACACGTCCCACCGTCCGACACGACGCCGATCACCATCATCCCGACCATCACCCCGAGCACCGTGGATACCGGTGCACCTCCGGTGCCTGCCACGATCACCATTTCGGCCGACGCCAATGCCGCCTTGGCCAACATGAGCTGCACCGGATCCGTACAAACGGCATCGGGAGCGCCGAGCCCCGGCTGGACCGGCTGGAGCGGTGCCTTCTCGATCCCGGCCTCCGGCGCGCTCTCTCAAAGTGTGACTGTGCCCAGTTCCATCGCGGTCGGCACCTACACCTTCACGCTCAATTGCGCGCTTGGGCAGCAGACGGCCAATGGGCAGGCCAGTCTCGTGGTGCAGGATCCCGCACTGCCGTCCGCCTGTCCGTCCACCATCCCTGCCGGTGATCCACGCCTTGCAGGCCAGGCAGATACCTCGCAGCGCGTACGCATGAACGTCGCCGACATCAAGTATGGCGTTGTCCCGCAAGGGGTACGCCAGGGTGTGCGCTTCGATGAATTCAAGAACATCTGGGGCTACAACGCGCCCACGACACCACCGCCTCCGGTGGAATGGCCTGGCATCATCGGCTCGTCGCCGGGCTTCCTGATGCCGCGCAGCGGATACTTCGCCGTGAAGTTCACCACGGGCGCCACCGCGCCTTCGCCGGGCGCAGGCTATTTCGCATCCTCCACGTACGGCGGCAGCATCGCCTTGTCGGCCTCGATCAGCGAAACCTGCGCAGACTTTGCCGGTGATCCTGCGGTCAACGCCTGCTACGCAAGGAACGTGCAGGCCGACGATGGTGGCACGTTGAATTGGTTGTTCGGGAATCAACCATCGACGAAGTGGTTCTGCTACCTCAAGCCGAACACCACGTACTACATGAACGTCATGTTCTCCTCCACGACCGAAGGAAATTCCCGGTGCGGTGTGGGAGCCACCGCATGCCACGTCATGTACGTCCGGCGCTAGACTGCGCCGATCCGGGCATGCCGTGCCGCTCAGCAAAGCGACACGGCATGTGGCCGGCAGTGGCTGCGGGAAGCTGCTGCGCGCCATGAGGCGCGCAAGCAGCGGCATACATCGATCGCAGCCTTGACCTGGTGTTGCGCACCCGTGGTGGTGTGCCGCCCAATCTCGTGTCCACGGATCCGCCGGCATGGCGGGTTTCAGCTGTCGAAGGGTATCAATCCATGCGTTTTGCCAATCTTCTCGCGTGCATGTCTGCAGCGCTCGTCCCGATGCCGGCCATCGTCCATGCGGTCGACCTCACGGGCACCCCGACGACAATCGTCGCTTCGCGCGGCGGCGCCACCGTGACTCTGGCCGACATCGACGCGTTTGCGGGCAAGATTCCACCGGAAAAGCGTGCCGGCTTTTTCCTCAGCCCGGCACGGATCGAGAACACGATCGATGGCTTGCTCCTGACCAAGCAGCTTGCGGCTGAAGCCCGTGCCACGGGCCTCGACAAGGATCCGGCGGTGGCTCGTCAAATGGAACTTGCCGCCGACGAGGCGCTCGCGTTGGCCCGCCGCCAGCAATTCGAGCACGCGATCCAGGTCCCGGACATGTCCAAGCTCGCGCAGGAGGAATACCTGGCCCACAAGGACAAGTATGTGCAGCGCGGCAACGTCGTGGTCGAGCACATCCTTGTCGGCACGAGCACACGCAGTGATGCCGACGCCATGGCACTGGCGCGTGATATCGAGGCCAAGGCACGCGCCAACCCCGGCTCGTTCGAGGCGCTTGTCGAACAGTATTCCGACGATCCGAGCAAGGTGAGCAACCACGGCAAGCTCGAAGATGCGGCCAATCCCGCCAGTTACGATCCGGATTTCATCGCTGGCTTGTCCAGCCTGCGCAAGCCCAACGACATCTCGCCCGTTGTCGCGACCCGCTACGGGTACCACATCATCAAGTTGCTGAGTCGTGACCCGGATACGATGCCGACGTTCGCACAGGTGAAGGACCAAATCGTGCGCGAATTGTCCACCGCATACGTCGCCAAGGCCAACCAGACCCACACCACCGATCTGAGCAACATGAACCTGGACCTCAACGCCGAACTCGTGCGTTCCTTGCAGAGTCGCTACCTGCCGGCGAAGGCGGACACCAAGGCGCAGTGACCGGTCACCGCGGTGCCGGCCACGCCCGTCGAGTGGGCACGCGCTTCCGCCGTGGAGCACATGCGCGACGACGGGCGCACGCAGGGTGCGCCATCGCAGTGGCAAGGACTCACGCGCGAGGTCGGCACCAGTTCCTCCGGTGCGGCCCGTGCCACGCAGCGGGCAGTCGGCGGCGGCCGGCGTTCGGATGCCTCCCGCAGCGACCATGGCGGGGCCTTGCGCGCGTGGCGATGACGGCAGCTGGTTCCCCGTTCACCGTGCAGTTGGCCGCGAGTTCGGCCACAATCATCCCGGTGTTGGAGCTGTGGCGCGATTCCGGGCACAGGACAAGCCGACTCGGGTACGACCGCTTGCGTGTTGCGACCGGGGCGCGCTTGCCCCGCGAACGGGGGGCGGAATGCCACCACGCGCGATCCATCCCGCGGGACCTCCATCCCGTTGGCTAGCGAATATCACCAAGCATGTCCAGCGCGATACCGTTCTCCTTTGCGCGCCAACTCATCCTGCGTGATCTGCACACGCGGTACACGGGCAGCTTTGGCGGCCTTTTCTGGGCCGTGCTGCAACCCGTGCTGCAGCTGGTCATCTTTGCGTTCGTGTTCGTGCAGGTGTTCAAGGCTAAGATTCCGGGGGCCGATGCCCCCGGCTATCTCGCCTTCCTCGCCGTGGCCTTGTGGCCTTGGACGGCGTTTTCCGACGCGATCCTCAACGCCACGCGTGCGATCGAAGACAACGCCTCGCTGATCGGCAAGGTGGCCTTGCCACGTGCCACACTCGTGTTCGCACGGGTGTGCGCGAGCTTCGCGGTTCATCTGTTGGGATTCGTGGTCATCGTGCTTGCGCTGTCCTTCCACGACGATCATGTGCGCATCGTCCGCGGCTTGCTGCCGGCACTCGCGCTGTATGTCCCGCTGTTTACGCTCGCGTTGGGGCTGGCGTTGGCAATGGCGGCGCTGCAGGTGTTCGTGCGCGACCTCGTGCAACTGCTCGGGCAGTTGCTGCCGCTGCTGCTGTATTGCGCGCCGGTGTTCTACGATCGCGCGATCGTGCCGGTCGCAATCCGGCCGTGGCTGTCGCTCAACCCGTTCACCTTCTACGCCGAAGCGTTCCATGCGCTCGTGCTCGGCCACGGTACCGTGGCCTGGACCAGTCTTGTGGCGGCACTCACCCTTGCCGCAGGAATGCTGTTGGCCGGTTTCTGGCTGTTCCGGCGCCTGGACCGGCACTTCGAGGACTTCCTGTGAGCGAAGTCCTGGTGCGTGCGACGGGGCTGGGCAAGTCCTACCCCAAGGCGTTCCGCAGCAGCGACCGCTTGCGCGCGCTGGCACGCCTGTTGTTCTCGCGCCGGCCGATCGACGGCATGACCGTGCTCGCGGATGTCGACCTGCAGGTGCGCCGCGGAGAGTCACTCGGGCTGATCGGTGCCAATGGCGCCGGCAAGTCGACCTTGCTCAAGCTCATCACGGGGGTGCTCACGCCAACCACGGGCAGCGTGAGCGTGCACGGCGAGATCGGGGCCCTGCTCGAACTCGGTGCAGGGTTTCACCTCGAGCACACCGGACGTGACAACATCGCGATGACGGCCGCGCTGTATGGCCTCGCCGGGGCGGCGCTGCGGGAGAAACTGCCGCAGATCATCGAGTTCGCGGACATCGGCCGTTACATCGACGAGCCGGTCAAGCATTACTCCTCGGGCATGGTGGTGCGGCTGGGATTCGCGATCATCGCGGTGCTGCGCCCCGATCTGCTCATCACCGATGAAGTCCTCGCCGTGGGTGACGAGGCGTTCCAGAAGAAGTGCATCAGGTGGATGCAGGACTATCTCGATGGCGGCGGCACGCTCATCCTCGTCTCCCACAGCATGTACCACGTGCAGAAGCTGTGCCAGCGTGCATGCTGGCTGCGCGATGGCCGGGTGGAAATGCTCGGGGACGTGTTCGACGTGACACAGGCCTACCTGGCCTTCCAGGAGCGCAAGTCCGACACCAGCACGGAGCCTGCGCTGGGCACGCGCGGGCACGATGTCGAGTTTTCGGTGATCCGGGCGAGCATCAATGGACACGATGCCGACACTCCGCTGTTGCTGGAACAAGGCACGAGCCTGCTGGTGCGCATGCAGGTGCGCTCGCGCGATGGCCGCGTGCCCGTGCTCATGGTGGGCATCGTGCGTGCGGATGGCACGCCGGTCTACGGCGTGGGCAGCGACATGGACGGCTACCGGCCGCGTGCGTTGGGCAATGGTGAGTTTGCCGCCGAAGTCGTGTTCGACCACCCACTGCTGCTGCCGGGCAGCTACAGCGTAAGGGTGCATCCGCTCGATCCGGAGGGCGTGCGCCTGTTCGATACCTGGGAGCGGAGCATCACCGTGCGCGGTGCCAGCCGCGAATTGGGTATCGTGCACCTGCCACACCACTGGCGCGACCCCGACGAGGCAGCGTGATGAGCGAAACCCCGGCCCTGCCATTCACCGGCGAGCGCTTCACGCCCGAGTGCGTGCGTGAGATCTGGTACGAGCATTGGCACCGTTATGCGTTTGCGCGCAGCCTGGCGCGTGGCAAGCGCGTGCTCGATGCGGCCTGCGGCGAGGGTTACGGCAGCGCCGTGCTTGCGGCCGAGGCCACGGCGGTGACTGGCGTCGACATCGATGCGCAGGCCATCGCGCATGCGCAGGCGCGCTACTCCGGCCACGCCAACCTGCGTTTCCTGCGCAGCGACGTGACCGCCTTGCCGTTCCCGGACAACGCCTTCGACCTCGTGGTCTCGTTCGAAACGCTCGAGCACCTTGCGCAGCAGGAGCGCCTGCTGGCCGAATTCGCGCGCGTGCTCGCTGCCGACGGCGTGCTCGTGCTGTCCTCGCCCGACAAGCACACCTACAGCGACCTTACCGGGTTCCGCAATGAGTTCCACGTGCGCGAGCTGTATCGCGACGAACTGGTGGCGCTGCTGGCGCCCCATTTCGCCCACCGTCGCCTGTTCGGCCAGAAGCTGCTGTTCCAGTCGGCGATCTGGTCGCTGGATGCCGCCGCCCAAGGCCACGAGGCCCACGTCGCCAGCGCCGGGGGCGCCAGTCTGCAGGCGGGGCTGGACTATCCGCCGCTGTACTTCATCGCGGTGTGCAGCCGCCTGCCGTTGCCGCCGGGCCTGCCCGCGCTGTCGTTGTTCAGCGACCGCGAAGAATCGGTCTACAGCCACTACAATCACGAGATTCGCCAGAACATGGCGGCCGGCGCGCGCATTGCGGAACTCGAGGCCGAGGTCGAGCGCCTGCGCCGCGCGCACTCCGAACCCACCGATCCCGCGGCCTGACCGGGCCGCCGCCAGCCTTCGCCATGAGCACCCAGCCGGACTACAAGATCAACTACTCCGTCGCGCCGCCACCGCTACCACGCGTTGATCCGGCCGCGCCGCTGTATGCGTCCGAGGATGGCGTGGTGGCGTCCTTGTCCAACAACGAGTGCATCTTCCAGGTCAAACGCACGGGTGCAACCCACGTGATGACCTACCAGGTGCTGCAGGCACTGGACCAGACACGCCAGTTCCGCAGCCTCGATGAACACGTCGAGCGCGTGATGTCGGCGGTTGCGGGGCTGGCCGGCCAGCGCGAGGGCGTGCTGCGCGTGTTCGATGGCCTGGTCAAGCGGGGCCTGCTGGTCTCGGCCGCAGGCTTCGTGGAGGGGTGCGCGGCAAGCCCCGCGCGGCCGGTCGCGGCACTGCGCGCGGTGTTCATTCGCGCCTGCAACCGCCCCGACCAGCTCGCCCACCTGCTCGCGACGCTGGCCGATTACGAGCGCCGCCACCGCGCCAACCGCCAGTACGTGCTGATCGACGACTCCAGCTCGCGCGAGGCGGCCAACCGGCATCGCGACCTGCTGCGCGAGTTCGCGCGTGCCACCGGTTGCAAGCTCACCTACATCGGCGCTACCGAATCACGCCGGCTCGTCGAGCGGATGGCGAGGGCGGTGCCCGCCGCGGCCGGTGCACTCGCGCGCTGCGCGCTGGGCGAGGACAGTGGCGGGCGTTTTGGCGGCGGCCGCGCATGGAACCTCATGCTGCTGCTCAGCGCCGGCGCCCGCGCGGTGTTGCTCGACGACGACCATCGCTTTCCGTTGCGCCGCCTCGACGAGGCCCGCAGCGGCCTCGATCCCGACAGCAGCCACTATGGCGTCACGCGCTTCCATCGCAACATGGACAATGCGTTGGCCGCCGGCAGCGAGGTCGAGGCCGACCCGTTCGACCTGCACCTGGACGCGCTCGGCCAGCCGCTGGGCGCCCTGATCCAGCAGCCCGCCTATGCGCTCGATCCGGCGTCGCTGCGCGGTCTTGCCCTCAACCGGCTCGACCATCTGCGCGGTGGCGCCAGCGTGCTGGCCACCCAGCATGGCAGCTATGGCAGTTCTCGCACCGATTCGGTGCTGTGGCTGTACCAGTTGCCCGCCGACCAGCGCGCTGAATTCGTGCGCGACCGCGACAGCTACCTGCGCAACATCGAGGCGGCCAGCATCTGGTACGGCCAACTGCAGGCCAACGCCCAGCCCACCGCCAACTTCTCGCCGTTCGCGCTCGACAACAGCGTGCTGTTGCCCTGCACCAACCCGCATGGCCGCGGCGAAGATGCGCTGTTCTCCAATCTCGTGTCGCTGTGCCATGCCGATGCGCTGGCGCTGGAGCTGCCGGTGGCGATCGGCCACGTGCAGGAGACCCAGCGCAAGCGCAGCCCGCTCACGTTTGCCGCGCACACGCCCAAGTTCAACTACTTCGTGACCGACTTCGTGCGGCGCCAATTGCCGCAGCTCAATTCCAGCGATCCGGCGCAGCGCCTGGGCGTGTTCGTCGCGCACCTGCACGACATGGCCGGCAGCAGCGAACGTGGCGCCGTGCAGCAGCTCAAGGAGTACCTGGCCTACATCCGCTCCGACCTGATCGAACGCCTGCAGCACCAGTACGATGCCGCGACCGACGCGCCGATCTACTGGCAGGCCGACGTGCGCTCGATCATCGAGGCCAATGGCAAGGCACTCATCGCCAACGCCGCACCGCGCCTGGGCGACTGGCCCGAGGGCGTGGACGAGGCGGCCTGCGCGCGGCTGCTGCGCGAACAGGCCACGCAGCTGGCCGAGCTGTGCGCGGCATGGCCGGCGCTGTGGAACCATGCACGCGAACAGGGTGAGCGCCTGCTCGGCGCCGTCTGAGTGCGCGCATGAGCAAGGCCACCCGCGCGGGCTTGACCAGCGTCATCGTCGTCGCGGCCGACAGCGGGCCGTTGCTCGCCGCGTGCGTGGATTCGGTGCTGGCCCAGTCCGAGCCGCTCGAACTCATCCTCGTCGACAACGCCTCGCGCGATGGCCAGCCCGAGCGCGTGCTCGCGGCCCATGGCGGCGATCCGCGCCTGCGCGTCGTGCGCCACGAGACCAACCTCGGCTTCGGCCCCGCCTGCAATCGCGGGGCCGCGCTTGCCAGTGGCGACGTGCTGCTGCTGCTCAATCCCGACTGCACGTTGCCCGCCGACCTCGTGTACGGGCTGCGCGCGACCTTGCAGGATGATCGCCGCATCGGCCTGCTCGGGCCGTGCGTAGTGGATGGCGATGGCCACCCCGCGCGCGCCAATCGCCGGCGCGATCCGAGCCTGCGCCGCGCCTTGATGACGCTGAGCGGGCTGTCGCGTTGGGAACGCAGCCACCCGGCCTGGGCAGGGGTGGAGATGCCGCCGGCGGTGCCGTCCCGCGTCGAATACGTCGAGGCGGTGTCGGGTGCGTGCATGGCCTTGCCGCGCGCGGTGTTCGAGCGCGTGGGCGGCTTCGACGAAGGCTATTTCCTGCACGTCGAGGACCTCGACCTGTGCCGGCGCGTGCGCCAGACCGGCTGGCGCGTCGCGTTCGTGTCGCGACTGCGCGTCACCCACCACCAGGGCAGTTCGAGCCGGGCACGGCCCGTGTTCGTGGCGCGCGCCAAGCACCGCGGCATGTGGCGCTACTTCACCAAGTTCGACCCGGCCGCACGCAATCCGCTGCTGCGCGCGCTGGTGTGGTGCGGCCTGTGGACGCACTTCGCTTGGCAGGCGCCGTGGCTCGCGTTGCGCCGGTCACGCCGACGGGCGCCGGCGCAGCGGCGCTGATGCGCGGGCGCGCCCGCGCATGCCTCATGCTTGGTCGGTCTTGGCGCGGGTGCCGCTGCGGTACAGCAGCCAGCCCACCAGCGCGAGCACGGCCAGCCCGACGTACTGGTTGAAGTGCAGGCTGGCCGGCAGTGCCAGCACGTCGGCGCGCGCCGACACCACGATCGGAATCGCGATGAGGATGCCGGTGAGCGCCTCGCCGGTGATGAGGCCGGCCGAGAACAGCGTGCCCGGGCGATGGATGCGGTCGCGTTCGACCTCGTCGTGCGGGCTCACGCCATGCTTCTTCTCGACGAAGTGCGCGAGCAGGCCACCCAGGAAGATCGGCACCATGAGTTCGAGCGGCAGGTAGATGCCGATCGCGGCGGCCAGCACCGGCACGCGGAAGCTCGACTTGCGCGCCTTGAGCCATTCATCCAGCGCGATGATCGCGGCGCCCACCACCACGCCGATGCCGATCATCGTCCACGGCAGTTCGCCGCCGAACATGCCCTTGGCCACCGACGCCATCAGGGTCGCCTGCGGCGCCGACAGCGCATTGGGGTGTTCGGGCGTGGGCGCGCCGATGCCGTAGGCGGCCGCGAGCAGGTTGAGCACCGGTGCCATGATGAGCGCGCAGGAAAACGCGCCGATCGCGAGCATGAGCTGCTGCTTCCACGGCGTCGCGCCGACCAGGTAGCCGGCCTTGAGGTCCTGCAGGTTGTCGCCGCCCACCGCGGCCGCGCAGCACACCACCGCACCGATCATGATCGCGGCCACCGCGCCGATCGGGGAGTCGCGCCCGAGCAGCGCCACCAGCACCAGCGAGGCGAACAGGATCGTCGCGATGGTGATGCCCGATACCGGGTTGTTGGAGGAGCCGACCAGGCCCGCGAGGTAGGCCGACACCGACACGAACAGGAAGCCGGCCACGATCATGATCAGGGTCATCGTGAGCCCGACGCCCCAGCTGTCGACGATCGCGTGGTAGAGCAGGGCGAGCGGCACCACGAACGCCACCAGCGCGATGAGCATCCATTTCATCGGGATGTCGCGCTCGGTCTCGGCGACCACCGCGCCGGCGCCCTTGCGCGCGGCGGCGAAGCCGCTCTTGACGCCGTTGAGCAGCGACTTGCGCAGCGAGAACAGCGTCCACACGCCGCCGATCAGCATCGCGCCCACGCCCAGGTAGCGGATCTGCGAGGACCAGATCGCACCGGCCGCCGCGGCCGCGCCGGCGCCGGCGAGCTGGTCGGCCAAGACCGGGTCGCCGGCGAGGAAGAACGCATGGTAGATCGGGATCGCGATGTGCCAGGACAGGATGCTGCCCGACACCACCACGATGCCGACGTTGAGGCCGACGATGTAGCCGACCCCGAGCAGTGCGGGCGACAGGTTGGTGCCGAGGTAGCCGAGGTACTTGCCGAGGAAGCCGGCGCCGACCGCGTTGTCGGGGATCAGGCGCAGGCCGCTTTCGGCCGAGAACTTGACCAGCGCGCCGAGCAGGCCCGAGAAGCCGAGGATGCGCAGGCCCGGGCCCGGATTGTCGCCGGCCTTGAGCACTTCGGCCGCTGCCTTGCCCTCGGGGAACGGCAGCGGTTCCTCGACGATCATCGAGCGCCGCAGCGGCACCGAGAACAGCACGCCGAGCAAGCCGCCCAGGCCCGCGATCGCGAGCACCCACGAGTAGCGGAAGTCCTGCCAGTAGCCGAGGATGATGAGCGCGGGAATCGTGAAGATCACGCCCGCCGCGATCGACGAGCCGGCCGAGGCGCCGGTCTGCACGATGTTGTTTTCGAGGATGGTGCCGCCGCCAAGCAGGCGCAACACACCCATCGACACCACCGCCGCGGGGATCGCGGTGGCGATGGTGAGGCCCGCGAACAGGCCGAGGTAGGCATTGGCCGCGGCCAGGATCACCGCGAGGACCATCGACAGGATCACCGCGCGGGCGGTGAGCTGGGCGACGGGCTGGGTCGCGCCGGACTGTGCACTCATTGGACTCTCCTCGATCCCGCGCGACCACCGGGCGCAGCCGCAGCGGGCTATCAAAACACATGCCGCGGCGCCCGTCACGCGCAGCCGGTCGGCACGGCGTGGTTCAATCACGCCGGGTAGGCCGCTGCATGCGAGGCGCTGCGATGATCCGCGAAATCCTCAGGATGGGCGATCCACGCCTGCTGCGCGTAGCGCGGCCGGTGCAGGCGTTCGGCACGCCCGAACTGGCCGCGCTCATCGACGACCTGTTCGACACCATGCACGCGGCCGGCGGCGTGGGCCTGGCCGCTCCGCAGATCGGCGTCGACCTGCAGCTGGTGATCTTCGGCTTCGAGCGCAGTGAGCGCTACCCGGACGCGCCCGCCGTGCCGCGCACGATCCTGCTCAATCCGCAGGTCACGCCACTGTCGGACCAGCGCGAGGAAGGCTGGGAAGGTTGCCTGTCGGTGCCGGGCCTGCGCGGCGTGGTCGAGCGGGCCGCACACATCCGCTACTGCGGCGTGGATCCCGCCGGCATGCCGATCGAGCGCGAGGCCAGCGGCTTCCATGCGCGCGTGGTGCAACACGAGTGCGACCACCTGCTCGGCGTGCTGTATCCGATGCGCATGCGCGACTTCACGCGCTTCGGCTACACCGACGTGCTGTTTCCGGGACTGGACGCGGCCGATTGATCAGCGGCGGTGGCGGTTGATGGCCTGGCGCAGCGCCAGCGTGGCCGCGCGCGCGGCCTGGGCGAAATCCGCGCCGTCGCCCGCGTACAGGATCGCGCGCGAGGAACTGACCATGAGGCCGGTGCCGTCGGCGCTGCAGCCGTTGGCCACCACCGCGGCGACGTCGCCACCCTGGGCGCCCACGCCGGGCACCAGCAGCGGCATGTCACCGACCCGCGCGCGCACCTGCGCCAGTTCGTTCGGCCAGGTCGCGCCCACCACCAGCGCGCAGTTGCCGTGCGCGTTCCACTCGCGCGCCACGGTTTCGGCCACGCGCAGGTACAGCGGCGCGCCGCCGCAGTCGAGCGCCTGGAAGTCGCCGCCGCCCGGGTTGGAGGTGCGGCACAGCACGATCACGCCCTTGTCGGCGCGGTCGAGGAACCCCTGCAGCGAATCGCGCCCGAGGTAGGGATTGAGCGTGACCGCGTCGGCGCCGTAGCGATCGAAGGCCTCGCTGGCATAGTGCTGCGCGGTCGAACCGATGTCGCCGCGCTTGGCGTCGAGGATCACCGGCAGGTGCGGGTGGGCGGCGTGGATGTGGGCAATGAGCCGCTCCAGCGCGGACTCGGCGCGCTGCGCCGCGAAGTGGGCGATCTGCGGCTTGTACGCGCACACGAGGTCGGCGGTGGCATCGACGATCGCGCGGCAGAACTCGAAGATGGCATCGGGCCGCTCGCGCAGCGGTGCGGGCAGGCGTGACGGCTCGGGATCCAGACCCACGCACACCAGCGAGTCGTGGCGCTGCCAGGCCGTACGCAGTGCCGCCATGAAGTTCATCGGCGCGCCCTCACCACAGCGTGCGCGGCGCATGCGCGTTGCCGGCGGTGGCGGGCACGACCCATGCGCGGCCTCAGGCCAGCTTCTTGTAGCGCAGACGGTGCGGCTTGGCCGCTTCCTCGCCGAGGCGCCGCTTCTTGTCCTGCTCGTACTCGCGGTAGTTGCCCTGGAAGAACTCCACGTGCGAGTCGCCCTCGAAGGCGAGGATGTGGGTCGCGATGCGGTCGAGGAACCAGCGGTCGTGCGAGATCACGAACGCATTGCCCGGGAACTCCAGCAGTGCGTCCTCGAGCGCGCGCAGCGTCTCGATGTCGAGGTCGTTGGACGGCTCGTCCAGCAGCAGCACGTTGCCACCCTGGAGCAGGGTCTTGGCCAGGTGCAGACGGCCGCGCTCGCCGCCCGACAGCGTGCCCACGAGCTTCTGCTGGTCGGGCCCCTTGAAGTTGAAGCGGCCGATGTAGGCGCGCGACTGGATCTCGACGCCGTTGATGTTGAGGATGTCGGCGCCGCCCGAGACTTCCTGGAACACGTTGTGATTGCCTTCGAGCTTTTCGCGGCTCTGGTCCACGTAGGCGATGTTGACGGTCGGGCCGAGCACGATCTCGCCGCCATCGGGCTGCTCCTGGCCCGTGATCATCTTGAACAGCGTCGACTTGCCCGCGCCGTTGGGACCGATGATGCCGACGATCGCGCCCGGCGGCACGATGAAGCTGAGGTCGTCGATGAGCAGGCGGTCGCCGAAGGACTTGCGCACCTTCTTGAACTCGATCACCGAGTTGCCGAGGCGTTCGCCCGGCGGGATGAAGATCTCGTTGGTCTCGTTGCGTTTCTGGTAGTCGACCGACTGCAGTTCCTCGATGCGCGCCAGGCGCGCCTTGCCCTTGGAACGGCCGCCCTTGGCGTTCTGGCGTGCCCATTCCAGTTCGCGCTGGATCGCCTTCTGGCGCGCCTTTTCCTGGTTTTCCTCCTGCTTGAGGCGCTCGTCCTTCTGCTCCAGCCACGAGGAGTAGTTGCCCTTCCACGGGATACCGCGGCCGCGGTCCAGTTCGAGGATCCATTCGGCGGCGTTGTCGAGGAAGTAGCGGTCGTGCGTCACCGCGACCACCGTGCCCGGGAAGTCGTGCAGGAAGTTCTCCAGCCACTCCACCGATTCGGCGTCGAGGTGGTTGGTCGGCTCGTCCAGCAGCAGCATGTCGGGCTTGGACAGCAGCAGCCGGCACAGCGCCACGCGGCGCTTCTCGCCGCCGGAGAGCTGGCCGATCTTCGCCTCCCACGGCGGCAGGCGCAGCGCGTCGGCCGCCACTTCGAGCTGGCGCTCGAGCGCGTGCGCGTCGGAGGCGGCCAGGATGTTCTCCAGCCGCTGCTGCTCGGCCGCGAGCTTGTCGAAGTCGGCGCCTTCCTCGGCGTAGGCGGCATAGATCGCGTCGAGCTTGTGCTGCGCGTCGAGCACCTCGGACACGCCTTCCTCGACCGCTTCGCGCACGGTCTGGTTTGGATCCAGCTGTGGCTCCTGCGCCAGATAGCCGACCTTGATGCCCGGCTGCGGCCGCGCCTCGCCCTGGAAGTCGGTGTCCACGCCGGCCATGATCTTGAGCACGGTCGACTTGCCCGCGCCATTGAGGCCGAGCAGGCCGATCTTGGCGCCCGGGAAGAACGACAGCGAGATGTCCTTGATGATCTGGCGCTTGGGCGGAACGATCTTGCTCACGCCGATCATGGTGTAGATGTACTGCATGCGCACTCCGGGCAGGCTCCCGCCGGCATCGCCGCGGGCGAGGGCAGGGTGGAACGGGAAGCCGGCGATTATCGCCGATCAAGGCACGCCGCGTCATGCATGCGCAGGCGCTGCAGGGCGGTCGCGGCATAAATCCTGCTGCAACGCGGTACCATTGGCCCTTTCCGCCCCGGCACAGGTTTCGCCATGTTTCCGAAGGATGCCCGCATCGCAGGTTTCGACCCCGAACTCGCCCAGGCGATCGCCGACGAGCGCCGTCGCCAGGAGGACCACGTCGAGCTGATCGCCTCGGAAAACTACGCCTCGCCGCGCGTGCTCGAGGCGCAGGGCAGCGTGCTCACCAACAAGTACGCCGAGGGCTATCCGCACAAGCGCTACTACGGCGGTTGCGAGTACGTCGACGTGGCCGAGGCGCTCGCGATCGAGCGCGCCAAGCAGCTGTTCGACTGCGACTACGCCAACGTGCAGCCGCACTCGGGCTCGCAGGCCAACCAGGCCGTGTACTTCGCGCTGCTGCAGCCGGGCGACACCATCCTGGGCATGAGCCTGGCCCATGGCGGCCATCTCACCCACGGCGCCAAGGTCAACCTGTCGGGCAAGATCTTCAACGCGGTGCAGTACGGCGTGGATGCCAACGGCCTGCTCGACTACGACGAGATCGAGCGCCTCGCGCTCGAACACCGGCCCAGGATGGTGGTGGCGGGCTTCTCGGCCTATTCGCAGGTGATGGACTGGGCGCGCTTTCGCGCGATCGCCGACAAGGTCGGCGCGTTGCTGTTCGTCGACATGGCGCATCCGGCCGGATTGATCGCGGCCGGTGTGTACCCGAGCCCGCTGCCGCACGCGCACGTGGTCACCTCGACCACCCACAAGACGCTGCGCGGTCCGCGCGGCGGCATCGTGCTGGCGAAGAACCCGTCCGAGGATCTGGTCAAGAAGCTGCAGTCGATCGTGTTCCCGGCGCTGCAGGGCGGCCCGCTCATGCACGTGATCGCGGCCAAGGCGGTCGCGTTCAAGGAGGCGCTCGCGCCCGAGTTCAAGGCCTACCAGCAGCAGGTCGCGACCAACGCCAAGGCGATGGCGCGCACGCTCATCGCACGTGGCTACAAGGTCGTCTCGGGCGGAACCGAGAACCACCTCATGCTGGTCGACCTGATCGGCAAGCCGCTCACCGGCAAGGACGCCGAGGCCGTGCTCGGCAAGGCCCACATCACCGTCAACAAGAACGCGGTGCCGAACGACCCGCAAAAGCCGTTCGTGACCTCGGGCCTGCGCATCGGCACCCCTGCGGTCACCACGCGCGGTTACGGCGAACAGGACTGCATCGAACTGGCCGGCTGGATCTGCGACGTGCTCGACGCGCCGCACGACGAGGCCGTGATCGCCGCGGTGCGCGACAAGGTCACCGCGCAGTGCCGGCGCTTCCCCGTGTACGGCTGAGGCACCGGCACCGCCGCCATGCATTGCCCGTTCTGCCAATGCGTCGACACCCGCGTGATCGATTCGCGGGTGTCCGACGATGGCGGTTCGATCCGCCGTCGGCGCGAGTGCGAGCAGTGCGGCGAACGCTTCAACACCTTCGAGACGGCCGAGGTCAAGCTGCCCAACGTGGTCAAGAGCGATGGCCGCCGCGAACCGTTCGACGAGGCCAAGCTGCGCACCGGCTTCCGCCGCGCACTGCAGAAGCGCCCGGTCGAGAGCGAGCGCGTCGATGCCGCGGTGCGCGCGGTGGTGGCCGAATTGCGCCGCAGCAGCGAACGCGAGGTGCCGAGCCTGCGCATCGGCGAACTGGTCATGCACGAGCTCAAGCAGCTCGACCACGTCGCCTATGTGCGCTTTGCCTCGGTCTACCGCAGCTTCGAGGACGTGCAGGCGTTCCGCGAGGAAATCGAACGCCTCGAGCGCGACTTGCCGGCCATCGAAGGGCTGCAGCTGCCACTGCTCGGCGATGCCGCGGCGACGGGCCGGCCGCGCTGACGGCAGGCGCCGTGGCCGGGACGCCCGGGGTGACCGGGAGCGCGTGCGGCGGACGCGCGCGCGGACAGCCGCCGGGGTGTGCGAACTTTCATTCACGGGAGGACGAGGACGGATGGACCGATGCATGCATTCGCGGACATGGGTGAGCACGCTGTTGCTGCCACTGGCCCTGGCCGGCTGCGCCGTGCCGTCACTGGGCATACGGCTGGGCCCGGTCGCCAGTCGCGCCACGGACGCCACCCACGTCACGGTCATCGACCAGCGGCCCGAGAGCCGCAAGCACCCATGGCGCGATCCGCGCTTCGGCCGCCAGGCCAACCTCAGCTACATCGGTGACCACGACACGCTGCCCGATCGCATGAGCGTGCTGCAGTCGGCACTGGACGCATCGCCTGCGTTCACGATGCGCTTCAGGCAGGTCCAGGTACAGGATTTCGACATCCTGTGGAACACCGGTGCGACCACGGGACTGGACCTGCAGGTCGACGTGGGGCCGGAGGGTCCGAACGTCGGCCTGGGCTCGCAGTCGGGCAACAACCACTTCACCTGCACGTTGCGCGCGAGCGTCGATGGCCGGTCGTACAAGCGTGTCACGCGCGGGGAGTATTTCGCGACCCAGACCCAGATGGCGTCCAATCCGGTGATCGGCGCGGCGGCGCGGCACTGCCTGGACAGCGTGATCGCGCAGTGGATGGACGGCGCCCTGAGCGGCAAGGACCCGGTGCGGTTCTGACGCCATGACCTTCACCGCGGCCAACCACGCCCACATGGCACGCGCGCTGCAGCTCGCGCGGCGCGGGCTGTACACCACCCAGCCGAATCCGCGGGTCGGCTGCGTGATCGCGCACGGCACCGAAACCGTCGGCGAGGGCTGGCACGAGCGTGCGGGCGAGGCACACGCTGAAGTTGCGGCGCTGCGCGCGGCCGGCGCGCGCGCGCGCGGCGCGACCGTGTACGTGACGCTCGAACCGTGCGCGCACCAGGGCAAGACGCCACCGTGCGTCGACGCGCTCATCGCCGCGGGCGTGGCGCGCGTGGTGGTGGCCATGGGCGATCCCAATCCCGAAGTCGCCGGACGCGGTCTGCAGCGCCTGCGCGAGGCCGGCATCGCGGTCGACTCCGGCCTGCTCGAAGCGGACGCGCACGAGCTCAATCGCGGCTTCTGCAGCCGCATGCAGCGCCAGCGGCCGTGGCTGCGCGTCAAGCTCGCGATGAGCCTGGATGGACGCACCGCGCTCGCCAACGGGTCCTCGCGCTGGATCAGTGGCGCAGCCGCGCGCGCCGACGTGCAGCACTGGCGTGCACGCAGCAGCGCGATCCTCACCGGCAGCGGCACCGCGCTGGCCGACGATCCAAGCCTGACCGTGCGCCTGGGCGCGCAGGCCGGCGCCGAGTCTGCGACCGGTGATGGCGCTGCCGCCGAGCCCGTCACGGACCACGCCGCGGCCAGCGCCTTCGTGCCACCGCTGCGCGTGGTGCTCGATGCCGCGCTGCGCACGCCCGCGCACGCGCGCGTGCTCGACGCAAGCGCGCCGACCCTGCTGCTGCATGCGCCGCCGGCAAGTTTCGGCAGCGGCCATGGCCATGCCGAACTGCTTGCGATCCAGAGCCAGGCCGGTCGCCTCGACCTGCCCGCGGTGCTCGCAGAGCTCGCGCGGCGCGGCGCCAACGAGGTGCAGGTCGAGGCGGGGCCGACCCTGGCCGGCGCGCTGTTCGAGGCCGGCCTCGTCGACGAACTGTTGCTGTACGTGGCGCCGGTACTGCTCGGTGACGACGCGCGGCCGCTGCTGGCGCTGCCGCGGATCGAGCAGATGTCGGCACGCTGGAACCTGCGCGTGGTCGAGCAGCGCGCGATCGGTGCCGACTGGCGCCTGCTGCTGCGGCCCGCGATCGCGGCCGTGGAGTAGGCGATGTTCACCGGCATCGTCCAGGCCGTGGGCACACTCGTGGCGCGCGAGGCGCAGGGCGCGGGCGTGCGCGTGCGCATCGACGCGGGCACGCTCGACCTCGCCGATGTCGCGTTGGGCGACAGCATCGCGGTGTGCGGCGTGTGCCTGACCGTGATCGCGCGCGACGGCACGTGCTGGAGTGCGGACGTGTCGGCCGAGACGCTGGCATGCACCACACTCGGCCGCCTCGCGCCGGGCGCGCGGCTCAACCTGGAGAAGGCGCTGCGCCTGTGCGACCGGCTCGGCGGCCACCTCGTGAGCGGCCATGTCGATGGCGTCGGCGAGGTCGTGCACATCGAGGCCGAGGCGGGCGGCGCGCAGCGCTGGAGTTTCGCCGCGCCACGCGCGCTCATGCGCTACGTCGCGGTCAAGGGCTCGATCTGCGTCGACGGCACCAGCCTCACCGTCAACTCGGTTGCCGCCGACGGGTTTGGCGTCACCCTGATCCCGCACACGCTCGCGGCCACGCGCTTTGCCACGCTCGCGCCGGGCGCCGCGGTCAACCTCGAAGTCGACCTCATGGCCCGCTACGCCGAGCGTCTGGCCGTGCTACCCGTTCCTGCCACCTGACCCCCTGCGCCGCGCGTTCCCGGCGCGCATCCGTCCATCACTGCGAGACAGGTCCAGCCCATGCCCTTTGCCAGCGTGCCCGAACTGATCGATGACATCCGTGCCGGCCGCATGGTGGTGGTGGTCGATGACGAGGACCGCGAGAACGAGGGCGACCTCATCATGGCGGCGCAGAAGGTGCGGCCCGAGGACATCAACTTCATGGCGCGCGAGGCGCGCGGCCTGATCTGCCTCGCGCTGACCCAGGCCCGCTGCGCGCAGCTCGGCCTGCGGCCGATGGTGAGCAACAACACCTCGCCCCACCACACCAACTTCACGGTGTCGATCGAGGCCGCCGAGGGCGTGACCACCGGCATTTCCGCCTTCGATCGTGCGCGCACGGTGCAGGCCGCGGTGCGCGCCGAGGCGACGCCGGCCGACCTCACCCAGCCCGGCCACATCTTCCCGCTCGCCGCGCGCAACGGCGGCGTGCTCACGCGCGCGGGCCACACCGAGGCCGCCGCCGACCTGGCCGCGCTCGCCGGTCTGGAGCCGGCCGGCGTGCTGGTCGAGATCCTGCACGAGGACGGCTCGATGGCGCGGCGGCCCGAGCTGGAGCGCTTCGCCGCGCAGCACGGACTCAGGATCGGCACCATCGCCGACCTCATCCGCTACCGCCTGCGCACCGAACGCACCGTGGTGCGCGTGTTCGAACGTGCGGTCGATACCGAGTTCGGCGCGTTCCGCCTCGTCGGCTATCGCGACCAGCTGGCCGGGCTCGCCCACTTCGCACTGGTGCGCGGCGACATCACCGGCAGCGCACCCGTGCTCGCGCGCGTGCATGTGTGCGACACCGCGAGCGACGTGCTGCACCTGCGCGAGGGCGCCGGCACCATCACCGCCACGGCCGCCCTGCGCCGCATGGCTGCCAGCGAACGCGGCGTGGTGGTGTTCCTGGCCACGCCCGCTGCCGGCGAGCGCGTGCTGGAGCGGCTGCAGCTGGCGCCGGGCGAGGGCTCGGATGCCGGCTACGACGGCCGCCTGCATGGCGTGGGCGCGCAGATCCTGCGCGACCTGGGCGTGAGCTGCCTGCGCGTGCTCGGCACGCCCCGCCGGTTTGCCGCGCTCGGCGGCTTCGGGCTCGACGTGGCCGGTTACGAGGACCTGTCGCGCGAGTGAGCGGTGCGCGCGCGGTGCCAAAACGCGCGACAATGCGCCCACGCGCTGGCCGCGGCGTGCCGGCGCAGCCGCGCACACCGCTGCAGCGGCGCCTGATTGCTGCCCGGACGGAAATCCCAAGCCCATGCCGACCCATCTTGGCGAACTGCGGCCCGTGCCCGGCGCCCGCATTGCGATCATCGCCAGCCGCTGGAATCCCGCCATCGTCGAGGCGCTGGTCGACGCGGCCCGGCGCTGCCTGCACGAGCACGGCGTGGCCGCCGCCGACATCGACCTCATCCGCGTGCCCGGCGCGTGGGAAATCCCGCAGGCGGCCGCGCGCGCGGCCCGGCGCGGCCATGCCGCGCTCATCGCCCTCGGCTGCGTGGTGCGCGGCGACACGCGCCACTACGAGCAGGTCGCCGACAATTGCGCGCAGGGCCTGCTGCGTGTCGCGCTCGACCATGGCGTGCCCGTGCTCAACGGTGTGCTCGCGGTCGAACGCCATGCCGACGCGCAGGCGCGTGCGGGTGGCGCGCACGGCAACAAGGGCGAGGAAGTGGCGCTGGCGGCACTGGAAATGATCGACCTGTGGAGGCAACTGTGACTGCTGCATCGCATCCGTCCGGCATCGACCCGGCCGCACGCTCGCGTGCGCGCCGCCGTGCGCTGCAAGCGATCTACGCCTGGCAGCTGTCGGGCAACCGCATCGAGGGCATCGTCGAGCAGTTCCGCCACGAGCAGGACATGCAGATCGCCGACCTGCCGTACTTCGAGGAGCTCGTGCGCGGCGTCGCGCGCAGCCACGGCGAGCTCGATGCCTTGCTGCTGCCGCTGCTCGACCGCGAGATCGAGCGCGTCGACCCGATCGAGCGCGCGGCGCTGCGCATCGCCGCCTTCGAACTGCGCGAGCGCATCGACGTGCCCTATCGCGTGGTCATCAACGAGGCGGTCGAGGCGACCAAGCGTTTCGGCGCCGAGCACGGCCACACCTATGTCAACGGCGTGCTCGACCGGCTCGCGGCGGGCCTGCGCGCCGCCGAATACCACGCCGCGCGCTGACGCGGCGACGGACCCGCGCCATGGAATTCGACCTGATCGAGTGCATCGGCCGCCATTGCGCGCTCGCGCGCGCCGACGTGGTGCTGGGCATCGGCGACGACGCGGCCCTGCTTGCGCCGCCGGCCGGCCACCACCTGGCGGTGAGCACCGACACGCTGGTCGACGGCGTGCACTTCGTGCACGGAACGCCCGCGCGCGACATCGGCTGGAAGGCGCTCGCGGTCAACCTGTCGGACCTGGCCGCAATGGGCGCGACGCCGGCGTGGGCGCTGCTTGCGCTCACGCTGCCGCACGCCGACCACGCGTTCGTCGATGACTTCGCTGCCGGCTTCGCCGAACTGGCCGCACCGCACGCGCTGGCCCTGGTCGGTGGCGACACCACGAGCGGGCCGCTCGCGATCGGTGTGACCGTGCTCGGGCTGGTGCCCGCTGGCCAGGCGCTGCGGCGCGATGGCGCCCGCGTGGGCGACGTGGTGTGCGTGACCGGCACGCTGGGCGATGCCGCCGCGGGCCTGCGCTGGCTCGACGAGGCGGTGGCGCAGCGTGAGGCGGTCGACCCGACCAGCCGCGCGGCGCTGCTGCAGCGCATGCGCCGGCCGCAGCCGCGGGTGGCAGCCGGACTCGCACTGCGCGGGCTGGCCAGCGCCTGCATCGACGTGTCCGATGGGCTGCTCGCCGACCTCGGCCATGTCGCCCGTCGCAGCGGCGTCGGCATCGAAGTCGCGGCCGATGCACTGCCGGCGTCGCCGGCGCTGCGCCACGCCTGCGATGGCGCGCTGCGCGTCCGCCTGCAGGCCAGCGGCGGCGACGACTACGAGCTTGCCTTCACCGCCGCGCCGGAGCGGCTCGACGCGATCCGGCACGCGCTCGAGGCGGTGGACTGCGGCGTCAGCTGCATCGGCACGGTGGTGGCAGGCAGCGGCGTGCGCCTGCTGGCCGCTGACGGCAGCGCGATCGCGCTGCCCAGCGCGGGCTGGCAGCACTTCGCATGAGGCTGGATGCGGCGCAGCGGCGCGCCTTGCTCGGCCATCCCGCGGGCTGGATCGCGTGCGGCTTCGGTTCGGGCTTGAGCCCGCTGGCGCCGGGCACGGCCGGTTCGCTCGCGGCGCTGCTGCCGTGGCTGGCGCTGCGCGGGCTTGGCTGGCCGTGGTATCTGCTCGTGCTCGCGCTGGTCTTCGTGCTCGGCGTGTGGGCGTCGAAGGTCGCGATCGCGCGGCTGCGCCAGGGCGATCCCGGCGTGGTGGTGATCGACGAATTCGTCGGCCAGTGGCTCGCGCTGCTGCCACTCGTGGTCGTGCCGCGCGGCTGGCCGTGGCTCATCGCCGGCTTCGCGCTGTTCCGCCTGTTCGACGTGTGGAAGCCCTGGCCGGTGTCGTGGGCCGACCGTCGCGTCGGCGGCGGCCTGGGCGTGATGCTCGACGACGTGGTCGCGGGAGCGTACGCGGCGCTGCTGCTGGCCGCAGGGCTGGCGCTGGGTGCGTGTGTCAGCTGCGGGTGGACAGCGGGATGAGCTTCCACCAGTTGGAGCGGTAGTGCGGCCACTTGCCGCGCAGCGCGGGATGCTCGGGGTAGTTGAGTTCGAGTACGCGCTTGACGTCGTCGGCGAGCTTGGCCTGGCCCATGCGCGCATAGCTCTCGTACATGATCGCGAGCGAGTCGGCGACCTGTGGCGTCTGCGGGTAGGTTTCGATGATGTCCTTGGCGCGGTTGGCCGCCGCCACGTAGGCCTGGCGCTTGTAGTAGTACAGCGCGATGTGCAGCTCCGACTGCGCCATGGTGTTGCGCAGCGCGACCATGCGCTGGCGCGAGTCTGTGGCGTAGGCGCTGTGCGGATAGCGCGCGATGAGCGCGCCGAAATCATCGAACGACTGGCGCAGGGTGGCCTGGTCGCGCTTGGTCATGTCCTGGCCGACGTAGCGTTCGAGGAAACCGCCCGAGCGGTTGAAGTTGACCAGTCCGCGCAGGTAGAACGCGTAGTCGACGTGGCGATGGGTGGGATAGGTCTTGATGAAGCGGTTGAGCGTGGAATAGGCGTCGTCGGGCTTGTTGGACTTGTACTGCGCATAGGCCAGGTTGAGCTGCGACTGCTCGGTGTAGGCGCCGAACGGGAAGCGCGAGATCAGGCGCTGGAAGCTGCGCGCGGCAAGGTCGTAGTTGCGGTTGTCGATCGCCTTGGCGCCTTGCGCGTACAGCTCCTCGACGCTCATCGTGTTCATCGCATCGCCCTTCTTGGCGCCGCGGTTGAACAACGAGCAGCCGGCGAGCAGGGCCAGCAGGACGATCAGCGCAAGGCGCAGGACGGCGGTGGTGCGGAACGGGACTCGCATGCGGGTACGGGGCTCTGCGATGATGGACGGACGGACCGGGTTGGCGCGGCGGCCGCAACCGGCTGCCATGCCCGCGCAGTCACACGACGGCGGCGCGCGAACCACGGATCATAACCCGAAACCCCGCCGCGGCCTGCAAGCGGGCGGCCCCCGGACCCAAGCCCGATGAGCCAAACCCAATCCACCCTGAACGCCACGATTCCGCACGAACTGGCCGGGCGGCGCTTCGACCAGGTGCTGGCCGAACTGTTTCCCGACTACTCGCGCTCGCGCCTGAGCGCCTGGATCAAGTCCGGCGCGGCGCGCCTCGATGGCGCCAGCGTAGCGCCGCGCCATGGCGTGCGCGGCGGCGAGGCGGTGACCGTCACGGTGGTGGCCGAGCGCGAGATCGGTGCCGAGGCCGAGCCGATCGAGCTCGACCTCGTGCACGAGGATGCCGACGTCATCGTCGTCAACAAGCCGGCCGGCCTCGTGGTGCATCCGGGCGCGGGCAATCCGGCCGGCACGCTGCAGAATGCCTTGCTGCACCTGGATCCACGCCTGGCGGAGATCCCGCGTGGCGGCATCGTGCACCGACTCGACAAGGACACGTCCGGGCTCATGGTGGTGGCGCGCTCGATGCGCGCGCATACCAGCCTCGTCGAACAATTGTCCGGGCGCGAGGTGCATCGCCAGTACCTTGCGCTGGTGTACGGCGCGATCATCGCCGGCGGCCGCATCGACGCCGCGATCGGGCGCCATCCGCGCGACCGGCTGCGCCAGGCCGTGCGCGAGGACGGCCGCGAGGCCGTCACTCACTATCGCGTGCGCGAACGCTTCCGCACCATGACCCTGCTCGAATGCCGGCTCGAGACCGGGCGCACCCACCAGATCCGCGTGCACCTGGCGCACCTGCGCCATCCGCTGGTCGGTGATGCGCAGTACGGCGGCCTGCTCAAGCTGCCCAAGGCCGCCGCGGCGCCGCTGGTCGAGGCGCTGCGCGGCTTCCGCCGCCAGGCGCTGCATGCGGAGCGGCTCGAATTCGTGCATCCGCGCACGCGCAAGCCGGTGGCGTTCGAGGCCGCACCGCCTGCGGACCTGCAGGCGCTGCTTGCCGCGCTGCGCGCCGACGCGCGCGCGCATGCGGAGTGAGGCGATGGGACTGGGCATCGCGCGCGGTTGCCTGGCGCCCGGCTGGCGCGTGCCTGCGCGCGTGCGCGCGGCGGTGACCACGCGCCACATCGCAGGCGCCTCGCAGGGGCCGCATGCAGGTTTCAACCTCGGCACGCGCTGTGGCGACGACGCGCTCGCGGTGGCGTGGAACCGCGGCGCGCTGGTGCGCCTGCTCGCCTTGCCGCGCGGGCCGTTGTGGCTGCAGCAGGTGCATGGCTGCGCGGTGGTCGATGCCGATCGCGACGACCTGCCCGAGGAGCCGGTGGCCGACGCCGCGGTAAGCCACCGCGCCGGCGTGGTGCTCGCGGTGCTCACCGCCGATTGCCTGCCGGTGCTGTTGTGCGCCGACGACGGCAGCGCGGTCGGTGCCGCCCATGCCGGCTGGCGCGGACTCGCCGCGGGCGTGCTCGAGGCGGCCGTGGCGGCGCTGCGCGTGCCGCCGGCGCGGGTGCAGGCATGGCTCGGACCGGCCATCGGCGCCGCCTCCTACGAGGTCGGCGAGGAGGTGCGCAGCGCCTTCGTCGACGCCGATGCGCAGGCCGCATCCGCGTTCGCGCCGACCCGCGCGGGACACTGGCACTGCGATCTTGCCGCGCTCGCGCGGCAGCGGCTGGCCGGCGCCGGCGTGGGCGCGGTCAGCGGTGGCGGCTACGACACGCTGGGCGATCCGCGCTTCTATTCGTTCCGTCGCGAGCGCAGCACCGGCCGCTTCGCCACGCTGATCTGGCGCGAGTCATGACCACGCTGTTCGCGAGCCTGCTCGGCGACCGCTTCGCAGCACTGGCGCCGCGCGTGCGCGCGCTGCACGCGCAGGGCGCCACGCTCAGCTGGCGTGGCGAGGTCGAAGTCGAGCGTGGCCGCGGCTGGCTCGCCGCGCTGTGCGCCTGGGCCACGCGCCTGCCACCGGCCGGGCGCGGGCCGATCCAGGTCGAGATCCTGGTCGATGCACGCTGCGAGCGCTGGACGCGGCGCATCGGCGCGCATGCGATGCGCTCGCGCCTGTGGGCCGCGCATGGCCTGCTGCACGAACGGCTGGGGCTGGTCACCTTCGGGTTCGCGCTCGCGCTCGACGGCGATGCGCTGTGCTGGCGGGTTGCGCGCGCGTGGGTGCTCGGCGTGCCGGTGCCCGCACGCTGGTTCGCCGCGGTGCATGCGCGCGAGCACGAGCAGGATGGCCGCTATCGCTTCGAGGTGCAGGCCGCGTTGCCGCTGGCGGGACCGCTGCTGCGCTATCGCGGCTGGCTCGCGGTGGACGGATGAACACCCGAGACCTGCCGCCGCACGGCGTCAGGTCAGCTGCTGCACGCTGGTGTCGATCGCGTAATCGGCCAGTTCGGCCAGCAGCTCATCGAGCGTGAACAGGTCCAGGCAGGCAAGCGCGCCGCTGCCGGGCAGCTCGCCGCGCGCGAGCTTGCGCGCGAGCACGACCGCGGCCGTGGCTGGCACCTGCGGGCCATCGCCGTGATGCGCGAGCAGACGCCAGCGCAGGTGCAGTGGCGCGCCGGCGTGGTCGTGGCCGCGCAGGTCCATCTGCATCACGCCCACGTCGCTGCCGAGGGCCTGCCAGCGCTGGCTCAGCGCGAGCAGCGCCTGGGCGTGCGCGGCGAGGTCGCGCCACAGGCGCGCGCGCACCAGCCAGCTGGCCAGCCACAGGCCCAGGTGCATGCGCCGCAGTTCGAGGCCTGCACGGAACTCGCAGCTTTGCAGTTGCGGCCAGCGCCGCGGCAGCACCGTGAGATCGGGCACGTCGCAGCAGGCGAGCCAGCGCGTGCGCAGGCCGGCGATGCGCAGGCGCCGCAGCGATTGCCAACCGTAGCGGCGTTGCCAGCGGCCGTCGCGCAGCACCGCCAGCGGGCGCCCGACCTGGCCGAGGATCGCGCGCGTGGTGGCGAGCCCGCGCGGGGTGTGGTTGCCCGGACTGATCGCGGTGGCGACCTGTTCGAGCCGGCCAAAGCGCGGCGCGAGTGCGGCAAGCACCGCGCCACTCAGGCCGGGCACGCTGCTGGCGCCGCTGATCGCCCAGCAGCCGGCGGCGCGTGCGCGCCCATCCAGTGCGGCGAAGCCGGCCACGAAGGCGCGCGCATCGGCCAGGTCGACGTAGTGCGCGCGCGCGGCGAGCGCGCATTCGGCCACCTCCCAGGCGCGTCCCTGGAACGGGCCCGCGCTGTGGATCACCAGCCGTGGCGCGAGCGCGGCGATGCGCTCACCCAGGTCCGATGCCGTGACATCGAGCGCGGCCGCGGCGAGCCCTGCCTGTGCGCCGGCCGCGGCCAACTCGGCGCACAGCGCCTGCGCGCTGGCGAGGTCGCGCCCGGCCACCACGAGTTCGCAGCCGCGCTCGCGCGCGAGGGCGCGCACGATGCGCGCGCCAAACAGGCCGTACCCGCCGAGCACGAGGATACGAAAGGATGTTGGCGGGCTTGCGGACATGGTGGCGGCGAGGGCTCGGGGCAAGACAGGCGCGCACACACGGGGCTGGCGCGTTCAAGCGCGCGTCAGCGCGTGCCGGCGGGAACGCGCGACAATGATGCCGCATCTGATTGCGCACGGGGCAGGCAAGGAGGTTTCCATGCGTCACGACTACGACCATCTCATCATCGGTGCCGGCATGTGCGGCGAGGCCGCCGCACAGGCGATCCACGCGCTCGCGCCGCAGGCACGCATCGGCATGATCGGCGCCGAGCGCCATCCGCCCTATGACCGACCGCCGCTGAGCAAGGCACTGTGGAAGGACGCCGCCGAGGACAGCGTGTGGCGCCCGGTCGCGGACAGCGGTGCCAGCCTGCATCTGGGCCGCCGCGCCAGTGCGATCGACGCGGCCGCGCACACCGTGAGCGACGACCACGGTGACGTGTACCACTACGGCAAGCTGTTGCTCGCTACCGGCGGCAGCCCGCGGCGGCTCGCCTTCGGCGGTGACCGCGTGCTCGCCTACCGCGGGCTCGACGACTACCGCCGCCTGCGCGAGCTGGCCCGGCCGGGTGCGCACATCGCGGTGGTCGGCGGCGGCTTCATCGGCTGCGAGATCGCAGCCGCGCTGGCGCTGCACCAGTGCCGCGTGACGATGCTGTTCCCGGAAAGCCGGCTCGGCGTGCGCGTGTATCCGGCCGGATTGAGCCGCTTCGTGGATGGCTACTACCGCGAGCGCGGCATCGACATCCGCTCGGGCCGGCTGGCGAGCGGCGGCGAGCAGCGTGGCGAGTCGGTGCTGCTGCGGCTCGACGACGGCAGCACGCTGGAGGCCGATGCGGTGGTGGCCGGGCTCGGCATCGTGCCCGACACCGCGTTGGGCAGCGCGGCCGGCGCCGAGGTCGACAACGGCATCCATGTCGATGCCTGCATGCGCACGCGCGTGGCCGACGTGTTCGCCGCGGGCGACGTGGCCAATTTTCCCAATCCCGCGCTCGGGCGCCTGCGCGTGGAGCACGAGAACGCGGCGGTCACGATGGGCCGGTGCGCGGGCCGCGCGATGGCCGGGCAGGCCACGCCCTACACCGAACTGCCGTTCTTCTACTCCGACCTGTTCGATCTGGGCTACGAGGCGGTGGGCCGGCTCGATGCGCGGCTCGACATCGTCGAGGACTGGGTCACGCCCAACCGCGAAGGCGTGGTCTATTACCTCGAGCACGGCCGCGTGCGCGGCGTGCTGCTGTGGAACACCTGGGGCCAGGTGGACGCTGCGCGCGTGCTGATCGCCGAACCCGGCCCGCACGACGCCAGCAGCCTGCACGCGCGCATCCGCGCCTGAGGATCGCGCGATGAGGCGTCAGTCGAGCCGCAGCGCCTCGACCTCGTGCACGTCGATCCGGCGCAGCGCGTCGGCCACGGTGCCGTAGCCGGGAAACGCGGCATCGGGCGCGATCTCGGCCAGCGGCACCAGCGCGAACGCGCGCTCGTGCAGGTGCGGGTGCGGCACGCGCAGCCCGCGTTCGTTGATCACGCGATCGCCGTACAGCAGCAGGTCGAGGTCGAGCACGCGCGGGCCCCAGCGCATCGAGGCGGTCTCGCGCTCGCGCTCGCGGCCGGCGGCGCGCTCGATCGCGAGCAGCTGCGCGAGCAGGGTCGCCGGTTCGAGCGTGGTCTGCAGCACCGCGGCCGCGTTGATGAAGTCGGGCTGGTCCAGGCGCCCCCAGGCCGCGCTGCGGTACAACCGCGACACCGCGCGCACGCTGCTGTCGGGGATGTCCGCGAGCGTTTCCAGCGCGCGCGCCACCGCGACGCGCGGATGGCCGATGTTGGCGCCCAGGCCGATGCAGGCGGTGACGGACTGGTTCATCGTTGGGCTCCGGGCTGGGTGGTTCGGCGCGGGACGGTCATCGCCCGCACCGTGCGCGCGCATCCCGCGCGACGAGAGTGTCGGGGCGCGCATCCCGCCGCGCAAGGTGCCAACGGCCACCTGCGCCGCGATGCCGCAGGCGGCGCCACCGCGCTTGAAGAGCCGCCGCGCACGCTCCATCTAGCGCCCAGCAGGGCCGACCGGCCCGATCCAGCCACGACCGCGCGCCGCGCGCCGGTCTTGCCACGAGGAGAGCGCGTGATGCGCATGGACAAACTCACTTCACGCTTCCAGCAGGCGCTGGCCGACGCCCAGTCGCTCGCGGTCGGGCGCGACCACAACATGCTCGAACCCGTGCACCTCATGGTCGCGCTGCTCGACCAGCAGGGCGGTTCGACCGTGCCGCTGCTGGCCCAGGCCGGTGTCAACGTGCCGAGCCTGCGCACGCGCCTGGGCCAGGCACTGGAGCGTCTGCCCAGGGTGGCGGGCCAGGAAGGCAACATCAACGTGTCCAACGACCTGGGCCGTCTGCTCAACCTCACCGACAAGCTCGCGCAGCAGCGCGGCGACGCCTTCATCGCCTCCGAGCTGTTCGTGCTCGCCGCGCTCGATGACAAGGGCGAGCTGGGCAATGCGCTCAAGGCCGCAGGCGCGAGCAAGGCCGCGCTCGAGCCGGTGATCGACAAGCTGCGTGGTGGCGAGAAGGTGCAGTCGGAAGGCGCCGAGGACCAGCGCCAGGCGCTGGAGAAGTACACGATCGACCTCACCGCGCGTTCGGAGGGTGGCAAGCTCGACCCGGTGATCGGCCGCGACGAGGAAATCCGCCGCGTGGTGCAGGTGCTGCAACGGCGCACCAAGAACAACCCAGTGCTGATCGGCGAGCCGGGCGTGGGCAAGACCGCGATCGTCGAGGGACTGGCCCAGCGCATCGTCAACGGCGAGGTGCCCGAAGGCTTGCGTGACAAGCGCGTGCTGTCGCTGGACATGGGCGCGCTGATCGCCGGCGCCAAGTTCCGCGGCGAGTTCGAGGAACGCCTCAAGGCGGTGCTCAACGACCTGGCCAAGCAGGAAGGCCGCGTGATCCTGTTCATCGACGAACTGCACACGATGGTCGGCGCGGGCAAGGCCGAGGGCGCGATGGATGCGGGCAACATGCTCAAGCCCGCGCTCGCGCGCGGCGAGCTGCACTGCATCGGCGCGACCACGCTGGACGAGTACCGCAAGTACATCGAGAAGGACGCCGCGCTCGAACGCCGCTTCCAGAAGGTGTTCGTGGGCGAGCCGAGCGTGGAGGACACGATCGCGATCCTGCGCGGGCTCAAGGAAAAGTACGCGGTGCATCACGGCGTGGAGATCACCGACCCGGCGATCGTCGCCGCGGCCACGCTGTCGCACCGCTACATCGCCGACCGCCAGTTGCCCGACAAGGCGATCGACCTCATGGACGAGGCCGCCAGCCGCATCCGCATGGAGATCGACTCCAAGCCCGAGGAACTGGATCGCAAGGAGCGGCGCCTGATCCAGCTCAAGATCCAGCGCGAGGCGCTCAAGAAGGAAAAGGACGAGGAATCGCGCCAGCGGCTGGCCGACCTGCAGGCCGAGATCGACACGCTCGAGCGCGAGTTCTCCGATCTCGACGAGATCTGGAAGAGCGAGAAGGCCGCATTGCAGGGCACCACCAAGGTCAAGGAGCAGATCGAGCAGGAGCGTCTCAACCTCGAGGCCGCGCAGCGCCGGCAGGACTACGCGGCGATGAGCGAGATCCAGTACGGTCGCATCCCGGCGCTGGAAAAACAGCTCAAGGCCGCGCAGGAAGCCGAGCGCAAGGGCTTCACGCTGCTGCAGGACAAGGTCACGGCCGAGGAGATCGCGCAGGTCGTCAGCCGCTGGACCGGCATCCCCGTGAGCAAGATGCTCGAAGGCGAGCGCGACAAGCTGCTGCGCATGGAGCAGGAGCTGCACCGGCGCGTGGTCGGCCAGGACGAGGCCGTGCATGCGGTCGCCGATGCGATCCGCCGCGCGCGCGCGGGCCTGTCCGATCCCAACCGGCCAACCGGCTCGTTCCTGTTCCTCGGTCCGACCGGCGTGGGCAAGACCGAACTGTGCAAGGCGCTGGCGGGCTTCCTGTTCGACAGCGACGAGGCGATGGTGCGCATCGACATGAGCGAGTTCATGGAGAAGCACTCGGTCAGCCGCCTCATCGGCGCGCCGCCCGGCTACGTCGGCTACGAGGAAGGCGGCTACCTCACCGAGGCGGTGCGGCGCCGTCCCTACAGCGTGATCCTGCTCGACGAGGTCGAGAAGGCGCACCACGACGTGTTCAATGTGCTGTTGCAGGTGCTCGATGACGGCCGTCTCACCGACGGCCAGGGCCGCACGGTCGACTTCCGCAACACCGTGATCGTGATGACCTCCAACCTCGGCTCGCAGTTCATCCACGACTACAGCGGCGACAGCGAAGCCGACTACACCCAGATGAAGGCGTCGGTGATGGGTGCGGTGCAGGCGCATTTTCGCCCCGAGTTCATCAACCGCCTCGACGAGATCGTGGTGTTCCGCGCGCTCGACAAGGCGCAGATCCGCGCGATCGCGCGCATCCAGATCGGCTATCTGGAGAAGCGCCTGGCCGAGCGCCAGCTCAAGCTCGCGATCAGCGAACAGGCGCTAGAGCTGCTCGGCAACGTCGGCTTCGATCCGGTCTATGGCGCGCGTCCGCTCAAGCGCGCGATCCAGCAGCAGCTCGAGAACCCGCTCGCGCGCGAGATCCTGCAAGGCAAGTTCGCGCCGGGCGACAGCGTGCGCGTGGACGTGGCCGGTGGCCATCTGGTGTTCGCGGCCGCCTGAGTGACGCCCGCCCGTGCCGCGCCGCGCGCGGCACGGACTACCAGCCCGGTTCGATGCGTATGCCCGCGTCCTTGCGCGGCAGTTCCATCTCGATGTGCAGGTTGGGGCGCAGCCCCGGGATCATTTCGTAGACACGCTGTCGCAGGCGATACCTGCCATCCGCGCGCGGGGGATAGTAGTCGCGCACGGTGATCCACTTGATCGTGTTGAAGTCGGGTGAGAGCAGGCAGAAGTAGCGCACGAGTTCGCGGCGCGAAAACTCGCGCCAGTGGTGCCCGTACGTGTGCGTGCTGAGGATTTCATCGACGCTGATGCCGCCGCCAAAGCCGCTCAGGAACCGCCCCGGGTTCCACATGCGGCCGTTCCAGGCGTAGTAGTTGGGCGTGGTGATGACGATGCGGCCGCCGCGCGCGAGGATGCGGTGGATCTGCTTCCACATCGCCACCGGATTGAAGGTGAGGTGCTCGATGATTTCGGTGAACAGCAGCACGTCAATGCTCGAATCGGCAATCGCCTCCAGTGCCCGGGCCGACTCCAGGTCGGCACAGGGCACGAGCCGGATGTCGTGGGCATCGGCGAGCGCGCGCACATTGGCCAGCTCCAGCGTGACCGGCAGATCCACGGCCGTGAGTTCGAACCCGGCCTGACGCCACAGCAGCGCCTGGTGCAGCCAGTGCGCTCCGATGTCGAGCACGCGCTTGCCGCGGGCCATGTCCCAGGTCGACAGGAACTCGGCTTGCGTCACGCAGAAGCGCTGGTAGTGGCGGGCCAGGTACCCGTGATCGGTGCCGCCGTGGCGATCAAACAGGCTGGCGAATTCATCTAGCGACTTGAACATCCAGATGTTCCCGTGGTCCACGCTCGCCAACGGCATCGGCGAGACGATCGCAAGTATGGCAGCGGTTGCCGTTTGCTGGCGTGACACGCGACCGCAATCAACCGATCCCGCGTGCAGGTCCGGTGCGTCGACCAGCGTGGGCGCTGCGCGTGTGGCAGTGGCGAGCGGGTTGGTAGAGTGTCCGGCTCCGAGGCCCACGACCGCAGGCACCGCCCATGACAGGTTTGCGCGTTTTCTCGCATACACCGGCCAACACCGAGATCGTGTGTGCGCTCGGCTGCGCGGAGCGGTTGGTGGGCGTGGACGCGGACTCCGATCATCCGGCCGAGGTGGTGGCGCGTCTGCCCAGGGCCGGACGTGACCTCGACCTGGATGAGCAGGCGGTGCTGCGCCTGCGCCCCGACCTCGTGCTGACCTCGCTCACCGTGCCCGGCCACGAGCACGTGGTCGAGCGCCTGCAGCGCGCCGGACTCGCCATCCTCGTGAGCGATCCGCAGTCGCTGCAGGGTGTGTACGCCAACATCCGTGAGATCGCCGCCGCGCTGGGCGTGGCTGAGCGCGCCGAGCCGCTGATTGCGCAGATGGATGCGGCGATGCCCGCGGTCGCGGTTGCGCAGCGGCGTCCCGCGGTGCTGGTGGAGTGGTGGCCCAAGCCGGTGATCGCGCCGGCGCGGCGCTCGTGGACGACCGATCTCATCGAGCGCGCGGGCGGCCGCAATCCATGGGCCGACGAGGACGCCAAGAGCCTGCCGCTGGAAAACGCGCGCGTGCTCGCGGCCGCGCCCGAGGTGGTGGTGATGAGCTGGTGCGGTGTCAGGGAGTCCAACTACCGCGCCGACATCGTGCGCCGGCGCGAAGGTTGGGCCGATGTGCCCGCGGTGCGCGGCGGGCACATCCACGCCTGCAGCGAAGCCTTCCTCGGGCGTCCCGGGCCACGCCTGGTCGAAGGCTATCGGCGCCTGCGCGCCCACATCGCGCAGGCGCTGTGAGTGCGTGCATTGTTGTGGCCGGGGTGAACGCCTATGATGGCGCCGCCCATGGTGACCGACCGCGACCTGCGGAAGGTTGAAACGGGAATCCGGTGCGCGTTCGTGGCCGCAAGGCACGGCGCAATTCCGGAGCTGCCCCCGCAACGGTAGGCGAGTTGCGATCCACCACCAGCCACTGTGCTCGACGCATGGGAAGGCGTGGATCGCGAAGGCACCAGCCTTCACTCGCGAGCCCGGAGACCGGCCTGCGGCAACAACCGGACATGCGGTGGGCATGACCACGGTGCTGCGGCACGACCCAGCACGCATCGTCCCACCCTCCGCCTGTCCTGTGACGTCGTCGATCCGCGCGGGCAGGCGCGGACAGGGAGCGTGTGTGGAGTGCAGCGCCAGCCATCGTCGCATCGCCAGCAGCGCCCGGTCACGTGCCGCCACGCAGGGCGGTGTGGCGCCGTGCCTGCGCCCGCGCGCGATCTCGCCCGACACCCTGGCCACGGCTGCGCGGGCGCGACGTCCTCGATGTGGTTCCACCCGGACGCCGTGGTGGCGTCCGTCCGACCGATTCCACTGCAAAGGAGAACACCGATGACAACGATGTTGCGCAACCGGACCCTGGTGCTTGCTGGCGTGCTGGCGGCACTGCTGTTTTTCACCCGCTACAGCTACTTCGGCCTGTCGGCGTACTGCGCCAATGCGTCGCTGGCGGTGTTCCTCCTCGGCGGTTTCTACCTGCGCCGCCATCAGCTGTTCGCCGGCTTCCTCGCCTTCGCGCTGCTCATCGATGCGCTGGCGCTGTGGCAAGGCCATGTGTCCGCCGCGCTGTTCACGCGCGCCTACCTGTTCGAGCCGCTGGCCTATGCGTTGTTGTGGTACGGCGCGGCGCGACTGGCGCTGCGCGCGCGTTCGCCGCTCGCCTTGGGCGGCGGCATGCTGCTGCTGGCGACGATTGCCTTCACGCTCACCAATGGCTCGTTCTACTGGCTCAGCGGTTTCTTCCCGGGCGCGAGCATGTCCGGCTGGGCCGCGGACTTTGCGCGCTGGGCGCCGCTGTTCGTCGGCACCACGATCGCCTATGTCGCGCTGGTGATGGGCGGCGTCGAGGCCGTGCGCCGCATCGGCGCGCGAGGCGCGACGGTCGGCTCGGTGCACGGCGCCTCGCGCGCCTGAGCCCGTCCACGTGAGTGGGCCCGCGGCGCACATGCGCCGCGGACCCCGGTTCGAACGGTCCCGCGACGTGGTCGCGGCGGCCTTGCCACGGGAGCCATGCATGTCACAGCCAACGCTTGCAACAACGCACGCGCCACGCATCGTGTCGCTGCTGCCCAGCGTCACCGAGATCGTGGTCGCGCTCGGCTTGGGTGAGCATCTGGTCGCACGTTCGCACCAGTGCGATTTCCCGCCGCAGGTCACCCACCTGCCCGCTCTCAGTCGCTCGCGCATCGCGCCGGGTGGCAGCGCGCGCGAAATCCACCAGCGTGTGGGTGAGGTGCTGCAGCAGGGACTGGCCATGTACGAGGTGGACGCCGCGCGCCTGCAGGCGCTCGCGCCGCACTACATCCTCAGCCAGACCCAGTGCGCGATCTGCGCGGTGACGCCGGGCGACCTGCAGTCGGCGCTCGCTGCCTGGCCTGCGGCGACACCGCGGCCGCAGGTGGTGTCGGTGGAACCGGCCGATCTGGCCGAGGTGTTCGAGGTGATCCGCCATCTCGGACGCGTGCTGCAGGTGCCCGAGCGCGGCGAGCAGGTGGCGGCGACGCTGGCCGCGCGCATCAGCGCGCTGGCGCGGCGCACCGCGGGGCTGGCGCGGCCGAGCATGGTCGCGCTGGAGTGGACCGATCCGCTGATCGCCGCGGGCAATTGGGTGCCCGAGCTGATCGAGTGCGCGGGCGGCCGCTGCGTGCTCGGGACCCGCGGCGAGGAATCACCCGCGTTGCCGTTCGCCGAACTGGAGGCGGCCGATCCCGACGTGATCGTGATCACGCCATGCGGCTTCACCCTGGCCGACGGCATCGCCGAACTCGAACTGCTGGCCCGGCAGCCGCAGTGGGCCGGCCTGCGCGCGGTGCGCGACCGGCGCGTGTACGTGGTCGATGGCGTGCATTACTTCAACCGCCCCGGCCCGCGCCTGGTCGAGTCGGCGGAAATCCTCGCCGAGATCCTGCATCCGCAGGCCTGCGACTTCGGCCATCGCGACAAGGTGTGGATCCCCGCCACGCCATGGTTGCCGCGCGCGGCGTGACGCGGGCGCCGCGCATCGGCTCGGGTGCGGACTGGTCGCCGCGATCGCGGCTGGGCAGTGTGCATTCGGGCTGCTAGACTGCCGCCCGCCTGAGGTGACCGTGGATCGCATCCACGGTTGAAACGGGAATCCGGTGCGCGTCGCTTGCCCCAAGGCACGACGCAATTCCGGAGCTGCCCCCGCAACGGTGGGCGGGCATGGCCTTGCAGCCATCGGACCGATACGACGCCACTGTGCCGCCGGCACGGGAAGGCATCGGTCCGGAAGACGTCGGTCTTCACCCGCGAGCCCGGAGACCGGCCTTGTGGCTCGACCTGACAAGCGGAGGGCTTGTGCATGGTGGCCGTGCGCCGCGCACGCTGCCCTGCCTCCTTTTGCCGCCTGTCGCATCCCTCAACGGTGCCGCACGGGTCGGTGCGGCCAAAGGAGCCTTTCATCATGTCGCTGTGCCATTTTTCCGTCCGCAACGCGCTGGCTGCGGCCTGCGTGCTCGCCTGTGCCCATCTCGCCGCCGAAAGCGCCCCGGTGGAACTGGATCAGGTGGTGGTGACCGCCACGCGCACCGAGCAGAGCCTGCTCGAAACCCTCGCATCGGTCAGCGTGATCGACCGCGACGAGATCGAACGCCTGCAGCCGCTGTCGGTGCTGGATCTGCTCGGCAGCCTGCCCGGCATCGTGCTCACCAACAACGGCGGGCCGGGCAAGGCCAGCGCACTGTTCCTGCGCGGCACCGAGTCCGACCACGTGGTGGTGCTCATCGATGGTGTGCGCATCGGCTCGGCTACCTTCGGCGGCGCCATGCTGCAGGACGTTCCGGTGGACCAGATCGAGCGCATCGAAGTCGTACGCGGGCCGTTTTCGAGCCTGTATGGCTCGGAAGCGATCGGCGGCGTGATCCAGATCTTCACGCGCCGTCCCGCGGGTGCGTTCACGCCGTTCGCGAGCCTCGGCGCGGGCAGCGACGACCTCGCGCGCGCGAGCGCGGGCGCGGCCGGGCGCGGCGAGCATGGCTGGTACTCGGCCAGCGTGGCGCACGAGCGCAGCGACGGCATCGACGCCACGCGCTGCAATCCGGTGTTCGGCTCGGGTTGTGCCCCCGAGGAACGCGATCGCGACGGCTTCCGCAACGCCTCGATCAACCTGCAGGGCGGTTACCGTTTCAACGCGGCGTGGGACGCCGAGGCACGGCTGTACCAGGCACGCGCCCACAACGAGAATGATGCGGGTGTCAGCGACACCGACCGCGCGCTGCAGCGCACGCTGGGTACCCGGCTGCGCTATGCGCCGGGCGACAGCGCCAGCTTCACGGCGAGTCTGGGCCGCGACAGCGAGGGCAACACCAACTACCTGCATGGCGAGGAAGCCAGCCGCTTCGACAACGTACGCGACCTGGCCTCGCTGCAGGCCGATCTCAAGGCCGGCGTCGGCCTGCTCACGCTCGGCTATGACTGGCAACGCGACCGGGTCATCAGCACTACCGTGTACGCGCTCGACCATCGCCGCAACAGCGGCCTGTTCGGCCAATGGCAGGGACGTTTTGGCGCGCATGCGCTGCAGGCCAGCCTGCGCCGCGACGACAGCAGCCAGTTCGATGCGCAGGTCACCGGCAACCTGCTGTGGGGCTGGCAGCTGGCACAGCAGCTGCGCCTCACGGCCAGCTACGGCACCGCGTTCAAGGGGCCGACCTTCAACGAGCTGTATTACCCCGGTTTTGGCAACCCGAACCTGCGCCCGGAACACTCGCGCAGCGCCGAACTCGGCCTGCGCGGCACGCCGGTCTGGGGCCAGTGGTCGCTCAACGCCTATGTCACGCGTGTCGACGACCTCATCGGTTACGACTCCTCGCTGGTGGACGATGACCATCCCTGGGGCCAACCCAACAACATCGACACCGCGCACATCCGCGGCGCCGAGCTGAGCGTGGGTGGCACGCTCGCGCAGTGGGACTGGAATGCGAGCGCGAGCTGGATCGATCCGCGCGATGCGGGGTCCGGTGCGACGCGCGACAAGCTGCTGCCGCGGCGCGCGCGCCAGACCGCGCGCCTGGAACTCGACCGGCAATGGGGACGCGTGAGCGTCGGCGCCTCGGCCCAGTTCGTGAGCGCGCGCTACGAGGATGCCGCCAACACTCAGCGCATGGGCGGCTACACGCTGTATGGCCTGCGCGCCGGCTATGCGCTTGGCGCCGACTGGAACCTGCGCCTGTCGCTCAATAACATCGCCGACCATCGCTATGAGACCGCGCAGTATTTCAACCAGCCCGGACGCAGCGTCCTGCTCACGCTCAACTACCGGCCCAGCCGCTGACGGCTGCGCGTCGATGGGAAAGGCGCCACGCATGCGCTTGCCCGCAGTGCCGGTCGCATGACGACGACCTGCCCCGCCTTGCTCGTGAGCGCGCCGGCGTCGGGGCAGGGCAAGACCTCGGTGACGGCGGCGCTCGCGCGCTGGCATGCGCGCGCGGGGCGGCGCGTGCGGGTGTTCAAGTGCGGGCCGGACTTCCTCGATCCGCTCGTGCACGAACGCGCGAGCGGCGCGCCCGTGTACCAGCTGGACCTGTGGATGTGCGGTGCGCGCGACGTGCGCGCGCGCCTGCATGCGGCGGCGTCGAGTGCCGACCTCATCCTCGTCGAGGGCGTGATGGGCCTGTTCGACGGCACGCCCTCGAGTGCCGACCTCGCGATCGAACTGGGCCTGCCAGTGCTCGCGGTGATCGACGCGAGCGCGATGGCGCAGAGCTTCGGCGCGCTCGCGTTCGGCCTGGCGCACTATCGCGCGGGCTTGGCGCTGCACGGCGTGGTCGCCAACCGCATCGGCGGCCCGTACCACGCGCAGTTGTTGCGCGACAGCCTGCCCCCGCCCCTGCATTGGGCCGGCGCCTTGCCGCAGGACGCCGCGCTGGCCTTGCCCGAGCGCGACCTCGGCCTGACTTGCGCCGGCGAGGTGGTCGACCTGGACTCGCGCCTGGAGGCGCTCGCCGATGCCTGGGGCGAGCACGCCGACACGCGCCTGCCACGCGCCGTGGCCTTCGCGCCCGCGGCCGCGGTGGCGATCCCGCGCGTGCTGGCCGGGCGCCGCATCGCAATCGCCTGCGATGCCGCGTTCTGCTTCCTGTATCCGGCCAACCTCGACCTGCTGCGCGCCGCCGGCGCCGAACTGTGCCTGTTCTCGCCGCTCGCGGGCGATGCCCTGCCCGAGTGCGATGCACTGTGGCTGCCGGGCGGCTATCCCGAACTGCACCTGCAGCGCCTGTCACAACGCCGCGACCTGTTCGCGGCGCTGCGCGCACATGTGGCTGCGGGCAAGCCGTTGCTGGCCGAATGCGGCGGCCTGCTGTGCCTGCTCGACGAATTGTGCGACCACGCCGGCCACTGCGCTTCGATGGCCGGGCTCGTGCCTGGCCGCGCGCGGATGCAGGCGCGGCTCGCCGGCCTGGGTCTGCAGGCGCTCGCACTGCCCGAGGGCGAACTGCGCGGCCACACCTTCCACCATGCGCAGGCCGGGATCGCGGCCACGCCGTGGCTGCATGCGCGCAATCCCGACGGCGGTCCGAGCCGCGAGGCGGTGTATCGCCAGCAGCGCCTGACCGCGAGCTTCGTGCATTGGTACTTCCCCTCGAACCCGGCCGCGGCGCTGGGCCTGTTCACATGAGGGCGGGGCCGCGCCACGCCTGCAGTGGCGCCGCGCCCGCGCCGTTCACGGCCCGCGTGGCAGCGCGCGTGTATGCTTGCGCGGTTGATTCGCTGCTCGATGCCACGCAATGCCCATCTACGAGTTCCAGTGCCCCGCCTGCGGCAACATCTTCGATCGCCTGCAGAAGCTGTCCGATCCCGACCCCAGCGACTGCCCCAAGTGCGGCAAGGCCGGCGTGCGCCGGCGCGTGACCGCGCCCGCGTTCCGGCTTGCCGGCAGCGGCTGGTACGAGACCGACTTCAAGGGCGAGCGCGAGACCAAGCACAATCTCGCCACCGGCGATGAGGCGCCCAAGCCCGCGGCCGAGACCCCGGCGCCGGCTGACAAGCCTGCCGCCAAGCCCGCCGCGGGCGCCGGCGAGGGCTGACCAAAGTTTGCGATCGGTGCGCGGAATGCGCCTACACTGTGCGCGCGCGGACTTGCGCGAGCATGAATGGGGATGAACATGATCAGGACATTGGGATTGGCCGCGACGGTGTGGCTGCTGGGCACGACTCCGCTTGGGGCTGCGCCGGTGGCCGGACAGGTGGCGGGCACGCTGGCGCCGGTGCTGCAGGCGCAGTGGCAACCGGGTCCGGGCTGGGACCGCGACATCGAATTCGCGTGCGAGAGCCAGGGCTACAACTACCGCATGTGCCAGGTCGACACCGGCCGCGGCGGCAACGTGTATCTCGTGCGTCAGCTGTCCAAGTCGGCCTGCATCGAGGGCCGCAGCTGGGGCTGGAATCGCGCGGGCGTGTGGGTCGACCAGGGTTGCAGCGGCGTGTTCCGCGTGAGCCGGCGCTGGTCGGGTGGCCCCGGCTATGGACCCGGCTACGATCCGGGTTACGGTCCGGGTGGCTGGCAGCCGGGTCCGGGTTGGGACCAGTCGATCCGGGTGCGCTGCCGCAGCGAGGGCTACAACTACCGCATGTGCCAGATCGACACCGGTCGCGGCAGCATGGTGCGCATCGCCAAGCAGCTGTCGGGTACGCCGTGCATCGAGGGCCGCAACTGGGGCTGGAACCGCGCCGGCATCTGGGTCGACCAGGGCTGTGGCGCCGAGTTCATCGTCGATCGCCGCTGGCGTTGAGACCTGCATGGATCCGGCGTGCGCCGGATCGATACGCGGACGCCGGCGCCTTGCGCCGGCGTCTGTCGTTGCGGCCGCGCGGTGGCCCACCGGACGGGCACGGCAGGTTTTGTTTGCAGCGCAGCACGATCCTCCGTAACCTTTCGCGTCTTGTATTCGCGGCGCCCGGCGCCAATCTGCCTGCATGCGCACCCATTTCTGCGGCCTCGTCGATGAGGCCTTGATCGGCCAGAACGTCACCCTGTGCGGCTGGGCCGATGTGGCCCGCAACCTTGGCGGCCTGTGCTTCATCGACCTGCGCGACCACGAGGGCATCGTGCAGGTGGTGGCCGAGCCGGCCGCCACCGAGGGCAATGCGCAGGTGCTGGCCACCGCGGCGCAGGTCGGCTACGAGGATTGCCTGCGCGTGAGCGGCCTCGTGCGCCGGCGCGAGAGTGTCAACCCGAAGCTGCGCAGCGGCCGGGTGGAAGTGGTCGCGCAGCGCATCGAGGTGCTCAACAAGGCCGAGCCGCTGCCGTTCCACGCCCATGAGAACCCGGGCGAGGACATCCGCCTCAAGTATCGCTACCTCGACCTGCGCCGGCCCGAGATGCAGCAGATGATGCGCACGCGCATCCGCCTCGTGCAGGCGCTGCGGCGCTGGCTCGACGCGCGCGGCTTCCAGGACATCGAGACGCCGATCCTGACCAAGGCCACGCCCGAGGGCGCGCGGGATTTCCTCGTGCCCGCGCGCATGCATGCGGGCGAGTTCTACGCGCTGCCGCAGAGCCCGCAGCTGTTCAAGCAGATCCTCATGATGGCCGGCTTCGACCGCTACTACCAGATCGCGCGCTGCTTCCGCGACGAGGCGCTGCGGGCCGACCGCCAGCTCGAGTTCACCCAGCTCGACATGGAATTTGCTTGGGTCGACGAGCGGATCGTGCAGGACACCGTCGAGGCGATGATGCGCGAGGTGTTCCGCGAGGTGATCGGGGTGGAGCTGGCCGATCCGTTCCCGCGCCTGAGCTGGGCCGAGGCGATGCGTCGCTACGGTTCGGACAAGCCCGACCTGCGCATCGCGCTCGAACTGGTCGACGTGGCCGCGCTGGTGCGCGATTGCGGCTTCAAGGTGTTCGCCGACGCCGCCGCGGCCGCGGGCGGACGCGTGGCCGCGCTGCGCATCCCCGGCGGTGCCCGGCTCTCGCGCAAACAGATCGACGACTACGCTGCGCACGCGGCCAAGTTCGGCGCCAAGGGCCTGGCCTACGTCAAGCTCGACGACTCCGGTGCGGTAAATTCGCCGATCGCCAAGTTCTTTGCCGAGGATGCGTTCAAGGCGCTGCTCGCGCACATCGGCTTGTGCCATGGCGACCTTGCCTTCTTTGGCGCCGGCGACCAGCGCAGCGTGAGCGAGTTCATGGGCGCGGTGCGGCTCAAGGCCGGCAAGGACTTCGATCTGGTCGAGGCCGGTTGGCGGCCGCTGTGGGTGACCGACTTCCCGATGTTCGAGTGGGACGCCGAGGCGCAGCGCTACGTGGCGCTGCATCATCCCTTCACCGCGCCCGCGATCGACGACGAGGCCGACCTGCGCGCGCATGCGGCCAGCGCGGTGTCGCGCGGCTATGACATGGTGCTCAACGGCAACGAGATCGGTGGCGGCTCGATCCGCATCCACCGCTCCTCGATGCAGAGCGCGGTGTTCGACCTGCTCGGCATCGGCGCCGAGGAGGCGCAGCTCAAGTTCGGCTTCCTGCTCGATGCGCTCAAGTACGGCGCGCCGCCGCATGGCGGCATCGCCTTCGGGATCGACCGCATCGCCGCACTCATGGCCGGCACCGATTCGATCCGTGACGTGATCGCATTCCCCAAGACCACCGGCGCGCAGTGCCTCATGACCGGGGCGCCCTCGCCGGTGCCCGATGCGCAGCTGGCCGAAGTGCACGTGTGCGTGCGGGGCGAGGCCGATGGCTGAAGCCAACGGCCGCCGCCGCCCCGACGCCACGGCGCAGCCGGCGATCGCGCCGCGCCACGAGCACGTGATCCTGCTGCATGGGATCTGGATGCGCGGCATCACGCTGTTGCCGCTGGCGCGGCGCTTGCGCAGCGCCGGCTATTCGGTCGAGACGATCGACTACGCGAGCGTGTTCCGCGGCATCGGCCCCGCGGTGGCCACGCTGCGCGAGCGCATGCTGCGCAGTGACGCCGAGGCGGTGCACCTGGTCGGCCACAGCCTCGGCTCGCTGGTCGCGCTGGAAGCCGCGCGCGGCGTGCGCGGCCTGCCCAAGGGCCGCATCGTGTGCATCGGCGCGCCGCTGCGCGGCAGCGCGGTCGCGCGCAGCCTCGCCAGTGTGCCCGGCGGGCGCCTGCTGCTCGGCCAGAGCGCGCCGCCGCTGCTCAGCGGAATCGAGGCCTGGCGCAGCGCGCGCCCGGTCGGCGTGATCGCGGGGCGTCTGCCCTACGGCCTGGGCGTCACCATCGGTCCGCTCAGCTCGCCGCACGATGGCACGGTGTCGGTGGCCGAGACCCAGCTCAAGGGCATCGCCGACCACGTCGTGGTCGACGCCTCGCACACCGGCCTGTTGCTGTCGGGCGAGGTAGCCGACCTCACCGCCGATTTCCTGCGCGATGCGCGCTTTCCGCCCGCACAGCGCTGAAGCGCGCGACAATGGCGCCACCATGACGCAGGGCCTGCCGATGACCGTTCCCTTGCCGCGCGCGGGCTCGGCGCCATGACGCGCTGGCTGGCGGCGCCACTGGGCAGCGCCACCCCGGTGGCGGCCTGCGTGCGCATCGTCGGCATCGACCCGGGCAGCCAGCGCACCGGCGTGGGCATCATCGACGTCGACGCGAGCGGCCGCAGCCGCCACGTGTTCCACACCGCGATCAACCTGCTCGCGGCCGAGGATTTCGCCGCGCGGCTCAAGTGCCTGTTCGAGACGCTGGGCGCGATCCTCGCCGAGTACGCGCCGCACGAGGCCGCGATCGAGCGCGTGTTCCTCGCGCGCAACCCCGATTCCGCACTCAAGCTCGGCCAGGCGCGCGGTGCCGCGATCTGCGCGCTGGCCCAGCATGGGCTCGGCGTCAACGAATATGCCGCGCGCGAGGTCAAGCAGGCCGTGGTCGGCACCGGCGCGGGCGCCAAGGAGCAGGTGCAGCACATGGTGGGCCTGCTGCTGGAGCTGCCGGGCAAGCTGCAGGCCGATTCCGCCGATGCGCTCGCGATCGCGCTGGCCCACGCCCATGTGCGCGCGAGCGTGGCGCGGCTGGGCGTGGCGCGCAGCGCCTGGAGGCGACGCCGATGATCGGTCGCCTCAAGGGCGTGCTGGTGGCCAAGCAGCCGCCGTGGATCGTGGTGGACGTGGGCGGCGTCGGCTACGAGCTGGAAGCGCCGATGTCGACCTTCTACGACCTGCCCGAGCTCGGGCGCGAGGTCGCGCTGTGCACGCATTACGCGGTCAAGGAAGACACGGTGGCGCTGTATGCGTTCCTGCGCGAGGACGAGCGCGCGTTGTTCCGCGCACTGCAGAAGGTCAGCGGCGTGGGCGCGCGCATCGCGCTGGCGGTGCTGTCGGGCGTGAGCACGGGCGAGTTCGCGCGGCTGGTGCAGGGCTCGGACATCGCCGCGCTCACGCGCATCCCGGGCATCGGCAAGAAGACCGCCGAGCGGCTCGTGGTCGAGCTGCGCGACCGCGTCGAGGGCATCGGCACGGGCATGCCCAGCGCCGCGGGCGCGGCCGCGGCGGGCGATCCGGCGGCCGAGGCCGCGATCGCGCTGCAGGCGCTGGGCTACAAGCCGGCCGAGGTCACGCGCCTGGTGCGCGACGCCGCGGCCGCGGGCGACAGCGCCGAGGACATCATCCGCAAGGCACTCAAGGCGGCATTGCGCTGAGGCGCAGGGGACGGCATGGCGGACACCACGGCACAGGCGCAGGACGGGCACGGCGGGTGGACGGCGCTCACGCTCGGCGCGCTGGGCGTGGTTTACGGCGACCTCGGCACGAGCCCGCTGTACACGATGAAGGAGGCGTTCGGCTCGCACGGCCTGCCGGTCGACGAGACGCACGTGCTGGGCGTGCTGTCGCTGGTGTTCTGGACGCTCATGCTGGTGGTGTCGATCAAGTACGCCGGCTACATCATGCGCGCCGACAACAAGGGCGAGGGCGGCATCATGGCGCTTACCGCGCTGGCCCAGCGCGGCGTGCGCTCGCAGCCACGCCTGTACTGGAGCGTGACGATGCTCGGGCTGTTCGGCGCGGCGCTGTTCTTCGGTGATGGGGTGATCACGCCCGCGATCTCGGTGCTGTCGGCGGTGGAGGGCCTGCAGGTGGCGGCACCGCAACTGGACCATTTCATCGTGCCGATCACGGTGCTGATCCTGCTCGGCCTGTTCTGGATCCAGAAGCGCGGCAGCGGCCGTGTCGGCGCGGTGTTCGGGCCGGTCATGCTGGTGTGGTTCGCGTCGATCGCGCTGCTGGGCGTGCTGCAGGTGATCGAGCACCCCTACGTGCTCAAGGCGCTGTCGCCGCACTACGCGATCGGCTTCTTCGCCAGCGTGGGCTGGCCCGCGTTCTTCGCGCTCAGCGCGGTGGTGCTGTGCATCACCGGCGCCGAGGCGCTGTATGCCGACATGGGACATTTCGGCAAGAAGCCGATCCGCATGGCCTGGTTCGGCTTCGTGATGCCGGCGCTGGTGCTCAACTACTTCGGCCAGGGCGCGCTGCTGCTGAGCAATGGCAAGGCGGTCGAGAACCCGTTCTTCATGCTCGCGCCGGGCGCCTTGCTGCTGCCGTTCATCGCGCTGGCCACGCTCGCCACCGTGATCGCCTCGCAATCGGTGATCTCGGGCGCGTACTCGGTCGCGCGCGAGGCGATCCAACTCGGCTTCCTGCCGCGCATGCAGGTGCGCCACACCTCGGCCGAGCGCATCGGCCAGATCTACCTGCCGTGGGTCAACCGCCTGCTGCTCGTGCTCACGCTCGCGGTGGTGCTGGGCTTCCGCTCGTCGAGCAACCTGGCCGCGGCCTACGGCATCGCGGTGGTCGGCACGATGACGATCGATGCCCTGCTGGTGATGATCGTGTTCCGGCGCCTGTGGCGCTGGGACGCGTGGCGGGTGGCGGCGGTGGGGCTGGTGTTCCTCACGGTCGACCTCGGCTTCCTCACCGCCAATGCCGACAAGGTCGAGCACGGCGGCTGGTTTCCGCTGGTGCTCGGCGCGCTCATGTTCACGGTGATGACGACCTGGCGGCGCGGGCGCGAGCTGGTGATGGTCAAGATCCGCCAGGCCGGCCTCGCGCTGGAGCCGTTCATCGCCTCGATCGTGGCGCATCCGCCGCTGCGCGTGCCCGGTACCGCGGTGTTCCTCACCTCCAATTCCGAGGGCGTGCCCAATGCGCTGCTGCACAACCTCAAGCACAACAAGGTCCTGCACGAGCGCAACCTCATCCTCACCGTAGAGACCGTCGACACGCCCACGGTCGAACCCGAGGAATGCGTCGAGATCCGTGCGCTCGGCGACGAGTTCTTCGGCGTGACGCTGCGCTTCGGCTTTGCCGAGGACATGGACGTGCCGCAGGCGCTCATGGCGATCAAGGGCTGCGGTACGCCGCTGGAGCTCATGGACACGACGTTTTTCCTCAGCCGCGAGAGCATCGTCGCGCTCGACCGCTCGGGCATGGCGCTGTGGCGTGACAAGCTGTATGCGTTCCTGCAGCGCAACGCGCTGCCCGCGACCGCGTTCTTCCGCATCCCGGGCAACCGTCTCATCGAACTGGGAACCCAGGTCGAGATCTGAGCGGCGTCGCGGTGCGCGCGGGCAGCGGGCTGCTATTCATACGCGGTATGGTTTGGGGCGCCTGCGCGGGCGCGGAACCCTCCATAATTGCCTGGTCCGCTTCCAGGCTTCCGGCCCCTGCCGCATGACCGACCGCCTCACCTCCGCCAGCGCCACGCGCGAAGACGATCTCGTCGAGGCGACGATCCGTCCGCAGCGGCTGGCCGAGTACCTGGGCCAGAACACCGTGCGCGAGCAGTTGGGCATCGCGATCGAAGCCGCGCGCGGGCGCGGTGACGCGCTCGACCATGTGCTCATCTTCGGCCCGCCCGGGCTGGGCAAGACCACGCTGTCGCACGTGATCGCGAACGAGCTGGGCGTGAACCTGCGCGCGACCTCGGGGCCGGTGCTGGAGCGCCCGGGCGACCTCGCCGCGCTGCTCACCAACCTGCAGCCGCGCGACGTGCTGTTCGTGGACGAGATCCATCGCCTGTCGCCGATCGTCGAGGAAGTGCTGTATCCGGCGCTGGAGGATTTCCAGATCGACATCATGATCGGCGAGGGTCCGGCCGCGCGTTCGATCAAGCTCGACCTGCCGCCGTTCACGCTGGTCGGCGCGACCACGCGCGCGGGCCTGCTCACCGCGCCGCTGCGCGACCGCTTCGGCATCGTGCAGCGGCTGGAGTTCTACAGTGCGCTGGAACTGGCCGCGATCGTGCGCCGCGCCGCGCGCATCCTCGACATCGCCTGCGATGCCGAGGGCGCCGCCGAGATCGCGCGCCGCGCACGCGGCACGCCGCGTATCGCCAACCGCTTGCTGCGGCGCGTGCGCGACTATGCACAGGTGCGCGCCGACGGTGCGATCACGCGCGCCGTCGCCGATGCCGCACTGGGCATGCTCAAGGTCGATGGCGAGGGCTTCGACGCGCTGGACCGGCGCCTGCTCACGACCATCATCGAGCACTTCGAGGGCGGCCCGGTCGGGGTGGAGTCACTCGCGGCCGCCATCAGCGAGGAGCGCGGCACCATCGAGGACGTACTCGAACCGTTCCTGATCCAGCAGGGCTTCCTCGTGCGCACCGCGCGCGGGCGCATGGTGACGGCCAAGGCCTGGCGCCATTTCGGCCTGCCGCAACCGCGGCGTACCGCGCCGGACGACCTGTTCGACGGCGAGGCCACGCCGGGAAGCGACGCATGAGTCGGGCGCGCATCGCCACGCCGGCCGTGTTCACCTTCCCGGCGCGCGTCTACTGGGAAGACACCGATGCCGGCGGCGTCGTCTATCATGCGCGCTACCTGCACTTCCTCGAACGCGCGCGCACCGAATGGCTGCGCGCGCTCGGCCACGGCCAGCAGCAACTGCGCGAACGCGACGGCGTGATCTTCGTGGTGCATCGCATGGAGATCGTGTTCAACGCGCCCGCGCGGCTGGATGACCTGCTGCTGGCCAGCGTCGAGGTGACCCAGGCGCGCGGCGCGAGTTTCACGCTGCGCCAGACCCTGCGCCGCGACGGCAGCGACCCCCTGCTGGTCGAGGCCGGCGTGCGCATCGCCTGCCTCGACGCGGAGCGCTTCCGTCCGCGGCCGCTGCCGGCACATCTGAGTGAGGGAATCGTCAATCCATGAACAATGACCTGAACGTGTTTGCGCTGGTGCTGGGCGCGAGCCTGCCGGTGAAGCTGGTGCTGGCCCTGCTGGTCGGCTTCTCGATCGCCTCGTGGTTCATCATCTTCCGCAAGAAGGCGATGCTCGATCACGCCAACGCGCGCGCCGACGAGTTCGACGAGCGCTTCTGGTCGGGCACCGACCTGGCGGGGTTGTTCCGCGAGCTGAGCGCGCATGGCGATCGGCTGAGCAGCTCGGCCGCGATCTTCGAGGCCGGCTTCCGCGAGTTCGCGCGCCTGCGCCAGCGCCGCGGCATGGATTCGCGCGGCCTGCTCGAAGGCGCCCAGCGCGCGATGCGGGTGGCCTCGACGCGCGAGGTCGACCGCCTCGAACGCAACCTGGAGTTCCTCGCCAACGTCGGCTCGATCAGTCCCTACGTGGGCCTGTTCGGCACGGTGTGGGGCATCATGATCGCGTTCCAGGGCCTGGCCAACGTCAAGGAGGCGACCATCGCGATGGTCGCGCCGGGCATTTCCGAGGCGCTCATCGCCACCGCGATGGGCCTGTTCGCGGCGATCCCCGCGGTATGGGCCTACAACCGCTTCGCGACCAAGCTCGAACGCATCGGCTCGCGCTACGACACCTTCGTCGAGGAGTTCTCCTCGATCCTCGCGCGCCAGGCGCATGCGGAGGACGACAAGGCGTGAGCCGCGCCGCGATGCCACCGGCCAACCCTGGCCGCCGCCTGCCACCGTTGCAGCCTCCGCCGACCCGCGCCGCGTGCGCGGGCCCGGCCCGGCTGCCACTCCTCCGATCCTGCCCGCCGCCATGAACCCGATCGCCAGCCGCCGCCGCAAGCGCAAGCTCACTGCCGAGATCAACGTCGTGCCCTACATCGACGTGATGCTGGTGCTGCTCATCATCTTCATGGTGACCGCGCCGCTGCTCAACCTCGGCGTGGACATCGAACTGCCGCAGTCCGCCGCCAAGTCGATCCATCACGACAAGGAACCCGCGGTGGTGAGCGTGGATCGCGGCGGCCAGCTCTACCTCACGCTGGCCAATGCGCCGCGCGAGGCGATCGATGCCGAGGCGCTCAAGACCAAGATCGCCGCCTTCGTGCGCCAGAACCCGCAGATCCCGGTGTACGTGGCCGGTGACACCGCGGCCGACTACGGCACGATCTATGACGCGATGGTGCTGCTGCAGCAGGCCGGCGTGCCCAAGGTCGGCCTCATGAGCAAGCCGCCCGAGGCGGCGAAGGCACGCTGAGCGCATGGTGCAGGCACGGCGCAACGTCCACGGCGGCCTGGGCGCTGACCTGCGCGCACTGGCGCTGTCGCTGGCCGTGCACGCGCTGTGCGTGCTGGTGGCGCTGGTCGGGCTGTGGTGGACGAGTTCGAGCAAGCCGGTGGTGATGCCAGGACCGGTCATCGAAGCCACGCTGGTGGGGCCGACCGCGGCGCCCAAGCGGCCGCGCAGCGCGCCGCCCGCCGCGTCCAGGCCGCAGCCGGCGCCGGCCCGGCCCGCGCCCGAACCGCCACAGCCGCAAGTGCAGAAGCCGCAGCCGCAGCCCGAGCCGCCCAAGCCCGAGACGGTCAAACCGACCGAAGTGCCCAAGCAGGACCTGGTCGAGCAGCAGCGCATCGCCGCGCTCGCGCAGCAGCAGGCCGAGCAGGAGCGCAAGGAGCAGGAGCGCAAGATCCGCCAGCAGCAGGTCGAACTGCAGGAAGCCAAGGAGCGCGAGCTGCGCGAGGAGCAGCGCCGGCAGCTCGCCGAGATCCAGCGGCAGCGTGAGGCGGCCGAGAAGAAGCTCAGGCTGGAAAAGGAGCGCCTGGCCCAGATCGAGGACCGCAACGCACGTGAGGCCGCGCAGGCGCAACCGCAAGCACAGCACGAGGCGCCCCAGGCGCAGACCGGCGCGGGCGGCGCCGACGACGACCTCACCGCGCGCTACCAGGCCGCGATCCAGGCCGCGGTCACCAATAACTGGAACCGGCCCGAGAGTGCGCAGGCGGGTTTGCGCTGCACGATCAACGTGGCGCAGATTCCCGGCGGCGAGGTCATCAGCGTTTCCATCGGTTCACCGTGCAACGCCGATGATGTCACGCGCAATTCGCTGGAGCAGGCGGTCAAGCGCGCGCCGTTGCCCTACCAGGGCTTCGAGAAGGTGTTCCAGCGCAACATCACGTTCAACTTCAGGTACGACGGATAGGATCGACATGAGGCTCAACACAATCGCGACTTGGTTGCCGTGCTGGCTGCTGCTGCTGTTTGCCGCGGGCGCGGTGCAGGCACAGGGGCTGAGCATCGACATCGTCAACGGCACCGCCACCGCGACGCCGATCGCGGTGGTGCCGTTCGGCTACGACGGCGCGGGCCTGCCGCCCGAGGCCAATCCCGGCGAGATCGTGCGTGCCGACCTCGCGCGTTCGGGCCAGTTCCGCACCTTGCCGCGCGCCGACGTGGTCGAGTTCCCCACGCGCCAGAACGAGATCAAGTTCGCCACCTGGAGCCTGCTCAAGCAGGATTACCTCGTGGTGGGGCGCCTGGGCGAGGCCGGTGACGGCGTGCAGGTGACCTGGGAACTGTTCGACGTGGTGCGCCAGCAGCGGCTCGCGGGCAGCACGATCAGCGGCCAGCGCAGCGGCCTGCGCGACATCTCCCACCAGGTCGCCGACGCGGTGTACGAGGCGATCCTGCATGTGCGCGGCGCGTTCTGGACGCGCATCGCCTACATCACCGCGAGCGGCGTCGCGCCCAATGCGCAGTACGCGCTCATGGTGGCCGATTCGGACGGCTACAACCCGCAGGTTGTGGTGCGCTCGCGCGAGCCGTTGCTGTCGCCGCACTGGTCGCCCGACGGCAAGCGCCTGGCCTATGTCTCGTTCGAGAGCGGCAATTCGGCCGTGTACATCCAGGACCTGGCCACCGGCGCGCGCCAGCTGGTGTCGCACAGCCGCGGCATCAACAGCGCGCCCGCGTTCTCGCCCGACGGCAATCGCCTCGCGCTGAGCCTGTCCAAGGGCGGCAATCCCGACATCTACGTGCTCGACCTGGGCAGCCGCGCGCTCAGCCAGGTCACGCGCCACTTCGCGATCGACACCGAGCCGGAGTGGGCGCCCGACGGCCAGTCGATCTACTTCACCTCGGACCGTTCGGGCAAGCCGCAGATCTACCAGGTGGCACCCGGCGGCGGCGAACAGACCCGCGTGACCTTCCAGGGCCAGTACAACGCGAGCGTGAGCGTGGTCGATGCCAAGGGCCTCAAGCTCGCGATGGTGCAGGGCAACGGAAATGTGTATCGTATTGCGGTTCTTGATCGCGCCACCAACCAGAACACGCTCGTTTCGCCGGGGACGCAGGACGAGTCACCCAGCTTCGCGCCCAACGGCAGCATGCTCCTGTATGCCGCGAGCGAAGGCTCGCGCGGCGTGCTGTTTGCGGCTTCGGCCGACGGGCGCGTGCGGCAACGATTGGGCTATGCGCAAGGCGACGTGCGCGAACCTGCTTGGGGGCCGTTCAGGCCGCGCTGAACATACTGGTTAAGTTTTCGTTGCGGGCTGCTGGTGCTGTCGGTCGGCGGCCCGTGTTCACCGACGTAGTCCGGGCCAGCGCCCATCCACCCATCATCGATCCAGAGGCGTCACATCCATGAACAACACCATTCGTATCGCGTTTTCGGTTCTGCTCGTCACGGGCGTTGCCGCGTGTGCGAAGAAGGCCGTCAAGCCGACCCAGACCGAAGCGCCGGTCGTGACCGAAACGCAGCCGGTCGCGCCGTCCGGCCGCTACACCCGTGACAGCCTCGACACCGACTCGTGCCTGCGCCAGCGCGTGGTGTACTTCGATCTGGACAAGACCGAGATCAAGCCGCAGTTCGAGGCGCAGATCGCGTGCCACGCCGAATACCTGCGCCAGTTCCCCGATGCGCGCGTCACGCTCGAAGGCAATGCCGACGAGCGCGGTTCGCGCGAGTACAACCTCGGTCTTGGCGAGCGTCGCGGCAACGCGGTGCAGGGTGCGCTCACCGCCGCGGGCGCGGGCTCGGCCCAGCTCAACGTGGTCAGCTACGGCGAAGAGCGCCCGGTGTGCCGCCAGCACAACGAGGAGTGCTGGTCGAAGAACCGCCGCGTCGAGATCATCTACACCGCGAAGTAAGCGCCCGTGATGGTCGCATTGCGCAAGTTGGGTGCAACGGCAGCCGTACTGGCTGCCGTTGCCATTTGCTCGGCCCCGCTGCAGGCGCAGGAGCGGCTGTCGCTGTCCGAACGCGTGGCGCGGCTGGAGCAGCAGGCCAATCCGCAGGGCGGCGCGGTCACGCTGGTCAATCGCATCCAGGACCTGCAGGCGCAGGTGCAGACGCTGCAGGGCCAGGTCGAGGAACTGCAGCACGCGCTCGACGAGGCGCGTCAGCGCAACAAGGAACAATACATCGACCTCGATTCGCGCCTGGCGCGGCTCGAAGGTCGAGCGCCCGCGCCGGCCGCCGCCGGCGGCGCCGGCACGACCACCACGCCGCAGCCACCCGATGTGGACCTGGGCGGCCCCGGTGGCGCCACGGCGCCCGCGGCCCCGGCATCGGCCCCGACCGCCGCGCCGGACACGCTCACCGACGCCGATCGCGCGGCGGGCGGTACGCCCGCGGCAGCGGCCGATCCCGCGGCCGAGTCGAGCACCTACAACGAGGCCTTCGGCGCGCTCAAGGAAGGCCGCTACGCCGAGTCCGCGCGGCGCTTCCAGGGCTTCATCGACCAGTATCCCAACAGCGAACTGGCCGGCAATGCCTGGTACTGGCTGGGCGAGTCCTACTACGCGACGCAGAACTATCCGATCGCGCTGGAGGCGTTCCAGACCCTGCTCACGCGCTATCCGGGCAGCCAGAAGGCGCCCGACGCGCTGCTCAAGGTCGGTTACAGCCAGTACGAGCTCAAGCAGTTCGCGGCCGCGCGCGACACGCTCGACCAGGTCGTGCAGCGCTATCCCGATTCCACCGTCGCCCGCCTCGCGCAAGGCCGCCTGCGCGCGTTGGCCACCGACGCGGCGCGTTAAGGGTCCGCGGGTGTCGCGGGTCCCAGGCCGGTCCAGCAAGGGTCGGACGTGATGCAGCCACGCCTGCTCCCCGACCACGCCAACGCGTGCGCGCACGGGCCCGGCGCGCGACGCGCACGTCGCGCGGCACCTGTGCCGTGCCACGAGCGGCGGACCGCGCGCTGATGCACGCCGCCGACCACGCCATCGCCGACGCCGCCGGACCCGCCGCCGCGGCCGAGCCACGCCTGCGCGTGAGCGAGATCTTCCTGTCGCTGCAGGGCGAAGCCGACGCGGTCGGCTGGCCCACGGTGTTCGTGCGGCTGGTCGGTTGCCCGCTGCGCTGCAGCTGGTGCGACACGACCTATGCCTTCCATGGCGGGCAGTGGCACACGCTCGATGCGATCCTCGCCGAGGTCGCGCGCCAGCGCGTGCGCCACGTGTGCGTGACTGGCGGCGAGCCACTCGCGCAGAAGCGTTGCCTGGACCTGCTCGCGCGGCTGTGCGACGCGGGCTACGAGGTGTCGCTGGAGACCTCGGGCGCACTGGACATCGCCGCGGTCGACGTGCGCGTGCGCAAGGTGATGGACCTCAAGGCACCCGGCTCGGGCGAAGCCGCGCGCAACCTGTGGAGCAACCTCGACCATCTGTTGCCGCACGACCAGATCAAGATCGTGGTCGCCGATCGCGCCGACTACGACTGGGCGGTGGCACGCCTGCGCGAGTACGCGCTCGAGCGACGCTGCACCGTGCTGCTGTCACCCGTGCACGGCCGGCTCGAGCCACGCGAATTGGCGCAGTGGATCCTTGCCGACCGTCTGCCCGTGCGTTTCCAGTTGCAGTTGCACAAGCAGCTGTGGGGCGATGTGCCCGGCCACTGACATGAGCGCGCAGTCCCAGTCCGCGCATGCGGTCGTGCTCGTGTCCGGAGGCATGGACTCGGCGGTCACGCTGGCGCTCGCGCGCGAGCAGGGCCTGGTGTGCCATGCGCTGGGCGTGGACTACGGCCAGCGTCACGCCGCGGAGCTCGCGGCCGCGCGTGAGGTGGCGGCGAGCCTCGGCGCGGTCGAGCACAAGCTGGTGCGGGTCGACCTGCGCAGCATCGGCGGCTCCGCGCTCACCGCCGACATCGCGGTGCCCGAGCACGGTGGACCGGGCATCCCCGTGACCTACGTGCCCGCGCGCAACACCATCATGTTGTCGATCGCGCTGGGCTGGGCCGAAGTGCTCGGCGCGCGCGAGATCCATTGCGGCGTCAATGCGGTCGATTACTCGGGCTATCCCGATTGCCGGCCCGCGTTCATCACCGCCTTCGAGGCATTGGCCAACCTTGCCACCAAGGCCGGCGTCGAGGGTGCGCGGCTGCGCGTGCAGGCACCGCTCATGCACATGAGCAAGGCCGACATCGTGCGCGCCGGCGTGCGCCTGGGCGTGGACTTTGCGCTCACGGTGTCGTGCTACCAGGCCGACGCCGCCGGCCGCGCCTGCGGCCATTGCGATGCCTGCCACCTGCGCGCCGAAGGCTTCCGCGCCGCCGGCGTCGCCGACCCGACACGCTATCGTTGAACGCGGTGCGCAGGTACACTCGCGCCCCTCGCATGGCAAGGCATGCCGGCATCACGCCGACGCTGCCCGCGCCCGGTGCCGAGGCACGCGCGCAGCGCCCGCACTGCGGTGCGTTGGACAGGGGCCGTTAGCTCAGCGGTAGAGCAGTGGACTTTTAATCCATTGGTCGATGGTTCGATCCCATCACGGCCCACCACACAGATCCACGAGGACAGACGCCGCGTTGGACGCGCTTGGTCGAGCGAGGGCAGCGGGCTCGTTGCGACTCGAGTATGGATCGAGCCGCATCCAGAGCCTCCTGCACAGCTTGGGTGGGCGCTTCGTGCATGCGTTTGAAGGTCCGTGCCCGTGCATCAACCGTGCGGGCCTGATCGCGGAGAATGACACCCGGTGCCACCGAGGTGCACCGCTGCGTTCGTGCTTGCTCAGGCAACCTTCGCCGACCGCGTGGGCATGCCTCCGGATGTCAGTGGCAGTCCTGCCGGGCGACAACGGCTCGCATTGCCTCATCCGGCATCGCCAGCACGAGACCAAGGCGTTCGGCAGGCATGGCTCGAACGCCGAACGTGCTGCCGGTGGTAACGGACCGCTTCCATCCCTTGTGCGCGAGGCCCCGGATCATGATGCCGAAGTGACCGGTTGGGCCACGCATCGCAACCGCGGGCGGCGAGCGCCTGGCGATGCGGCGGCGGTGAAGTGCAGCGCGCGACCGCGCACCGCCGGTGGGTGAGCGCAAGCGGGCTGCACCCGGCGTGAGGCGCGCGCCTGCGATGGCCGGCGCCCAACGCGTCGTCAGCGGTGCAGTTGTCCGGCCGCCTCGGGCTGGAACGTGACCGCGGTGACACGCAAGCGCAGCGGCTGGCCGTCGGGCGTGGTCCAGTCGATGGTCTGGCCCGTGGTGAGGCCGAGCAGCGCGGCGCCGACCGGCGCGAGCACCGACACGCGGCCCTTGGCCGCATCGGCCTCGGCCGGATAGCACAGCGTGAGCACGTGCTGCTTGCCGCCGATCTCCTCCACGCAGGTCACGGTCGAGTTCATCGTCACCAGGTTGTCCGGAATCTTCTCGGGCGCAACCACGTTGGCACGGTCGAGCTCGTCGCGCAGCGCGTGCGCGGTCGCGTTGTGCTGCCACTGCGGCGTGTCCAGCAGCGCGTCGAGGCGATCGAAATCGCGGCTGCTCAGGGTGATCGGTGGGGACGCCTTCTGCGACATGCTGCGCTCCAATGCGAAAAGCGGCGCACCAAGGCGCCGTCCGGAGATGGGGACAAGTTGCCAGCGACACTAGCCGGTGCCGCGGCGCGATTCAAGCTTGACGGGCCGCCGTCGCGCCAGTGCCGAGAGGCGCCTGCGCGGCGGCCTGCGGCCGCTGCCGGACGCGCCGGATCCGGCGCCGGTCGCGCCCCGCCGCACGAGCGGCGACAATGCCTGTCCGCCCAGCTCCGATTCGCCGAGCCCATGCCCATGTCTTCATTGGCCAGCCACGCCGCCAGCCGCCAGTTCTGGCGCGCGCAGCAGCGCAGGTGGCTGACCCGTCAGCGTTCGTGCGGAACGGAGCGGATGTTTCGTTTGAGCGGCTTGCAACGGCAGGTACTATCTGGAGCAAAGGCAATAGCAACGGGGAAAACAGGATGGCCAAGGCCGCGATTGCCGATATCCGCCAGGCGATACTCAGGGACGTGCCCGCCGACGGTAGCGCCGTCGGCAATATCCGCCTGCGCGAGCGGATTCCCGCGCGGCTGGGTGTCGAGGTCGGCGAGGACGACTACTTCGCGGCGCGTGATGCGCTGGTGGCCGACGGCGTGCTGGCCACCGGCCGCGGACGCGGTGGTTCGGTCCACCGGGTGATGGACAGCGCGCCGGTCTTGACGCTTGAAACCCAGGAAATCCCCGTCTCGGCCAAGGCGCCCAAGCCGCAGCAGTCCGGCCTGGCGCTGCCCAAGCGCAAGCCCGGCGAACCGGCCAAGGCACCGCGCAAGGGTGAGGACGGCGTGCAGGTCATCGCCTACCAGCACGACCAGAAGCGCCGCAACAACCCGGACGTGGGCGTGGTGACGCCCGAGACCGACCCCGAGCAGCCGAAAACCACCTGGGCCTATGACCCGCACATCGACCCGGCGCTGCAGTTCGACAGCGCGCGCGCCACGGTCGAAACATTGATCGACGACGCGCTGGCCAGCGGTGACGCCGACACCCAGCGCGCCGCGCTGGAAACGCTCAAGCGCATGGCCGCGCCCTACCTCAACTGGGCCGGCAAGGCCGAGCGCACGAGTTTCGAGGTGGATACCGTGTCCCTGCACGTGCACGTGCACGTGCACGAGCGCATCGATCCGGCCAGCATCCTCGCCGCGGTGCGCAAGCGCATGCGCAAGGACCAGGGCGAACACGGCGGTACCGCCGACCTGTTCCGCGCCTGGTTCGAGGAGCCGCTGCCCTGCCGCGAGGCCATCGAGTTCTACAAGCACGACCGCGGCTGGGCCAACCGGCTGGTGGCCGGCGATTCGCTGCTGGTGATGAACTCGCTGCTGCAGAAGGAGGGTATGGCCGGGCAGGTGCAGATGATCAGCATCGGAGCCGTGAGCCACGTCGTACGGAAAGCATCGCTAGAGTGCGGCCCGCAAGCCATTACGGGAGACTCCTTTCAATGAAGTTCTGGGTAGGCGTTACCGACAACAACTGGTATCAGTTCCTAGCGAACCGTGACTTCGAAGAGGTCAACTTCTGGCAGCCAAGTGCACGACCATTGTTCGTAAATCCTGAAGTAGGCATGCCATTCCTATTCAAGTTGAAACGTCCGGCGAACCACATTGCGGGAGGTGGATACTTTGTTGCACATAGTGTGTTTCCACTCTCACTGGCGTGGGAAATTTTTGGGGAGAAGAATGGGGCAAGAAGCCTCGATGAGCTAAGAGAGACCATCAGCCCTCATGTGTCAGATGCTCGCCGTGACCCTGACATCGGATGTACGGTCCTCTCCAATCCGTTTTTCATGGACAAGTTCTCGTGGAT